>Ga0208078_1000493_pt1 | contig 10425 bp, 7 predicted proteins | sample NGESurdeep072012_3_FD_184468 | JGI IMG/M metagenome (GOLD analysis project Ga0208078, IMG submission 184468) | Arctic peat soil microbial communities from Barrow, Alaska - NGEE Surface sample 53-2 deep-072012 (SPAdes) | ecosystem: Environmental > Terrestrial > Soil > Wetlands > Peat ... | reverse complement strand
GTGCGCACGATGCGCGGCCACACGATCGACCTGTGGACGCTCGACTTCGCGGACCAGGCCGTGTACGACGATCTCTGCGCGGCCGACACCATCGGGGTGTTCCAGGTGGAGAGCCGCGCGCAGATGAACACGCTGCCGCGACTCAAGCCGCGCTGCTTCTACGATCTCGTCGTCGAGGTCGCGCTCATTCGCCCGGGGCCGATCCAGGGCGAGATGGTGCATCCATATCTGCGGCGCAAGGCGGGCACGGAAGAGGTGACATATCCGCATCCGTCGCTCGAGCCGATCTTGAAGCGCACGCTTGGCGTTCCGCTCTTTCAGGAGCAGGGGATGCAGGTGGCGATCGCCGCCGCGGGATTTACCGCGGGCGAAGCAGACACGCTGCGGCGCGCGATGGGGCACAAGCGCAGCCGCGAGCGCATGGCGGACATCTGTCAGCGGATGATCGAGGGGATGCTCAAGAACGGATTCTCGCAGGATGTCGCGCAGCGGATTTACAATCAGATCAATGCCTTCGCCGACTACGGCTTTCCCGAATCGCACGCGGCGAGCTTCGCGCTGCTCGTGTACGCGAGCGCGTATCTCAAGCACTACTACGCGCCGGAGTTTCTCGCGGCGATTCTGAACGCGCAGCCGATGGGCTTCTACTCGCCGGGCACACTCATCGAGGACGCGAAACGCCACGGCGTGACCGTGCTCCCGGTGGATGCCTCGCGCTCGCGCTACGACTCGACGCTCGAGCCCGTGGGCGAGAGCTTCGCGGTGCGACTCGGCCTCAGGCTCGTGCGCGGCATCGGAGGCAAGTCGCGCGAGCTGTTGCAGCGTGCGGTGGAAAGCGGCGGCACATTCGCATCGATCGGCGATGTGGTGTCGCGCTCGGGACTCGATCGACGCGCGTTGCGCGCGCTGGCCGAGGGTGGGGCGCTCGACTGTTTCGTGCCGGATGAGCCGAGTGCGCGGAGGAGGCGCGCGGCGGTGTGGCGGATGCTCGAGATCGAGCGTGGCGATGCGGGGCCGCTCGCGCCGTCACGCATCAAGCTCGAGGTTCCCGTCTCGGTGCCGGCGATGTCCGCGCGAGAAATTACAGCGTCGGATTATCGAATGACGGGACTATCGCTGAACGGACATCCGATGCTGCATCTCCGCGCGATGCTGAAGCAGAACGGCGTGCGCACGGCGCGAGAGATCATCGCGCTCCCCGATGGCACGCACGATGTGGCGGCGGCGGGGCTGGTGATCTGCAGACAGCGGCCGGGAACGGCGAAGGGATTTGTCTTTCTGACGCTCGAGGATGAGACGGGGCTGGTGAACGTCGTGGTGCTGCCGAAGCTGTTCGAGAAGCAGGCGCTGATGATCTCGACGGCGCCACTGATTCTGGTGCGGGGCACGCTGCAGGTGGAGCAGACGGTGGTGAATTTGAAGGGGGTGGTGTTTAGGGAGTTGAAGGCGGGAGAGGAGCTCGAGGGGTGGAAGGGGCATGACTTTCATTGACTGAGCTCGAGCCCGCTCAACTGCACCATATTAAAGCATGAAGTGAGGTCTTTTTCGCATGGCTAAGAAGTGGGTGGCGTCCGAGATGGCTGCCACGCCATATCGACTGCTTGTCCATTTATCCGAGAGGAAGAATTTTTTCGGCATAGAGGTCGTCAACTTCACAACGGATGCCGATGACCCTGCACTGTATTTCGCAAAAGTGAAAAGTGCCTTGGAGCTCATCGCCGTGCATCAGCCGAAACGACTCCAACGAATTCGAAGAGACCTGAAATTCATTGTCGTCTACAAACAAGCGGGGGCTTCGTATTGGCCATTTCTCCGAGCGTGCGCATTGACTCCGCGCGCGTTGACGACTTCGGACGCTGAAGAAGTCGCGCTCGCGATCGTACACGAAGCGACGCACGCACGCATTTGCGCCCTCGGCATCGACTACGATGTCGAGCGTCGCGCACGAATCGAGCGGCTGTGCGTAAACGAAGAGATCTCTCTGGCCCACCACTTGGTTGCTGGATCACAACGGGCGGAACGCCTCGGTTTGGAGCTCAAAAAACCATGGTGGTCTGACGAAGATCTGCGCAAATACAAGATCAAGAGGATGGAAATGAACCTGCCTCCCCGAATCGCGCGGTGGTTTATCGGCAGACTCCCGCCCCTCTGATCTCCAATGTTCGAATTGCGTGCAAATTCGAATTGTGTCTGCCCGACGTGGTTGCCGCGAAGCGACATCAATGCCCAATTTCCAAGATGCGCCCACTCACCATAGTAGCCATCGCAGCCACACTCGCCGCCTGCTCGCACTCCGCCCCACCCTCGCGCGCGACCCCCTCGCCGCAAGCAACACCCTCCGCCCCGCAGCCACTCTCCGCCGCACAGATCTCCGCGCGCAACACGCTCCTCGCCGCCGACTCTTCGCTCTCGCTCATCGCTAGCCGCTCCCTCCACGACGCCATAGCCACCGGCACCTCCGATGACGTCGTGATGCTCATGCCCACCCTCGCACGCATCGGCACCCGCGACTCCGTCCTCGCCGCTCTCGACTCCCTCAACGCCAAAACATTCCGCACCCTCAGCTGGCATCCGATCCGCGCCGAGCTCTCGGCCGACAACTCTCGCGGCTACACCTACGGCTACGGTCGCCGCGTCGCGCACAGCGACACGCTCACCTCCGTCGTCCCGATTCAGTATCTGTCCTTCTGGAGAAAAGAAGCGAACAGCTGGAAGCTCGTCGCCTGGCTCATCTCCGCCGGTGGCGCCGACGCTCCATCCACCGCGCCCGCCGCATGCGCGCATCCCGGCGCGCCCGCGTACACCGCATCGCACGACTCCACTGCGATCGCCACCGTCCGCGCCACCGACCTCGACTTCTCCGCGCGCTCCGTGAAATCCGGCGCCGGTCCCGCCTTCGGTGAGTTCGTCGCCCTCGACGGCGCATCGATCGGCACCGGCGCCACCGAGATCACCTGCGGTCGCGATGCCGTCGCCAAGTCGCTCGCCCCACTCGGCCCCGGCGCGCTCACGTGGGCGCCGCGCGTCGCCGACGCCGCGCCCTCCGGCGATCTCGCCTTCACCTCCGGCGACGCGATCATCAAGGATTCGGGCGAGACGTCGTACAGCAACTACCTCACGGTCTGGAAACGCCAGGCCGACGGACAATGGCGCGTCGTCGCCGACGGCGGCAACTCCGCTCCCGCACCTGCATCACACTAAAATCCTGATCGAGAGCACGGGCCCCGCTCGCCATGACGAGCCCGTGCGCGCGGAACACTCGCCCGCCCGCGCGCGTTTCGCGTACAGGTCGCTACGTTCCATCATAGGCTCGTGCTTTGCAAAGGTGAGAGCCACCAGGCGTGGATGTCGCGCCGATTTTCGTCTCACCGATCAGGAGTTTTTTCCATGGCCGCAAACACACTCTCCGGCAAGCGCGTCGCGATCCTCGCGACCGATGGCGTCGAGCAAATCGAGCTCATCGAGCCGCGCAAAGCTCTCGACGCCGCCGGTGCAACAACCAAAGTCGTCTCCCTGAAGTCCGGCTCCATCAAAGGCTTCAACCATGACAAGCCCGGCGACGACATCAAAGTCGACACCGTACTCGGCAGCACTAGCGCCGATGACTTCGACGCACTCCTTCTCCCCGGCGGCGTCGCCAATCCCGACAAGCTCCGCACCATTCCCGCCGCCGTCGACTTCGTCCGCGCCTTCTTCGAAGCCGGCAAGCCCGTCGCTGCCATCTGCCACGGCCCCTGGCTGCTCGTCGAAGCCGACGTCGTGCACGGCCGCAACGTGACCTCATGGCCATCGCTGCACACCGATCTCAAGAACGCCGGCGCCAACTGGACCGACAGCGAAGTCGTCACCGATCACGGGCTCGTCACGAGCCGCAAGCCGAGCGACATCCCCGCCTTCAACAAAAAGATGATCGAGGAATTCGCCGAAGGCTTTCACGAAGCACAACGCGCCTCGGTTCACGCAGGCGCCGCAACTTGATCGAGCTCCACTCGCAGTAACATCGTGCGCTCGAAGCCCTTCCCCGGCTTCGATCGCACGTTTGCTTTTCCACTCGCCAACGGTAACGAATGCAGCATCGCAAACTCGGCACGCAGGGACTCGACACATCCGCCATGGGACTCGGCTGCATGGGGATGTCGGACTTCTACGGCGATCGCAGCGACCAGGGCGAGTCCGTCGCTACGATCCACCGCGCGCTCGAGCTCGGAGTGAACTTCCTCGACACCGCCGACATGTACGGCCCGCACACCAACGAGCAGCTCGTCGGCAAGGCGATCAAGGGGAAGCGCGAGCAGTTCGTCATCGCCACCAAGTTCGGCATCGTCCGCGACGCGAACGATCCGCTCAAGCGCGGCATCAATGGCCGCCCCGAATACGTGCGCGCGTCGGTGGAGGGCTCGCTCAAGCGGCTCGGCATCGACACGATCGATCTCTACTACCAGCATCGCGTCGACACCAACACGTCGATCGAAGACACCGTTGGCGAGATGGCGAAGCTCGTACACGAAGGGAAGATCAAATACATCGGTCTCTCCGAGGCCGGCCCCGAGACGCTGCGCCGCGCCTACGCGGTGCACCCGATCTCCGCGCTGCAAACCGAGTATTCGCTCTGGAGCCGCGAGCCGGAAGACGAGATCATCCCGACCTGCCGCTCGCTCGGCATCGGCTTCATCCCCTACTCACCGCTCGGCCGCGGCTTTCTCACCGGCGCCTACAAGAGCATCGAAGACTTCCGCTCCGATGATTTTCGCAGAAGCTCGCCGCGCTTTCAGGGCGCGAACTTCGAGAAGAATCTCGAGCTCGTACGCCACATCCAGGCGCTCGCGGCCGAGAAGGGGTGCACGCCGTCGCAGCTCGCGCTCGCGTGGGTGATGGCGCAGGGGAACGACATGGTGCCGATCCCGGGTACCAAGCGCCGCGAGTTTCTCGAGGAAAACATCGGCGCGATCAACGTCACGCTCACACGGCAGGACCTCGCGCGCATCGACGAGATCGCACCGAAGGGCGCCGCCGCGGGCGAGCGCTACGGCGCCGAAGCAATGAAAGTGCTCGGCCGCTGATCGAGCTCGCACATAACACATAGCAACACGCACAAACACCGTCCGGAGAACGCCGAATGACCCGTCCCACCGCATCACGACTCGCACTTACCTTCGCGCTGATCGCACTCCCGAGCGCGTGCACACCCAAGGCCGACAAGACCAGCGCAACGCCCCAGCGCATCGCCGTCGTCGACGGACTCTCGCAGCCCGAGGCCCTCTCCTTCGACGCCGCGCATAACGTCTACTTCGTCAGCAACGCGAACGGCTCGCCGGGCATGAAGGATGGCAACGGCTTCATCTCGCGCATCTCCGCGGACGGCGTGATGGACTCGCTGCACTTCATTCAGGGGGGCCGCGACAGCGTGCAGCTCGACTCGCCGATGGGCTCGCGCGTGCAGGGCGACACGCTCTGGGTGCTCGATGTCGACAAGCTGCGCGGCTTCGACACCAAAACAGGCAAGCCGTACATCACCGTCGATCTTTCACCCTTAAAAGCGCTCTTCCTCAACGATCTCGCCATCGACTCGACCGGTGAGTTTTATATCACTGACACGGGCATCCAGGTCGGCGCCGACGGCAAGCTGAATCACACGGGCCCCGATCGAATCCTCCATGTCGCGCACGATCGCAGCATCAGTGTCGCCGCGTCAACCGCGCTTCTCTCGAGCCCCGACGGCATCGATTGGGATATACGCGCCAAGCGATTCATTCTCGGTCCATTTGCGGGCCCGTCCGTACAGGAGTGGAGGATCGGTGACCCTGGGCCGCAGGATATTGCGCCCGGCAAAGGGATGTTCGACGGAGTCGAGGTCGAGGCGAACGGACAGATTCTCATCACCAGCTGGAACGACTCGAGCGTCTCGACGCTCGAGGGCACGAAGCTCGTTCCACGCATCGCCAAGCTCTCCTATCAGCCCGCCGATGTGAGCATGGATGCGGGACGCGCGCGCGTTGGCATCGTCTCGCTCGTCGCCAACAAGTTCGAGCTCTGGGAATGGCCGGCCACGAAGTAAGTCAGACGCACCCCGCTGCACATACACAATTACGGAGCAATCAGGTCATGCACCCATACACCACCTGCTTCACTCGCTCGCTCGCCGTGTGCACCGCGCTCTTCGCGGTCGCCTGCGCGAAGGGCGACAAGCCCGCGGCCGCCGACTCCACCGCAAAGGGCGCCGTCGCCGCCCCCGCCGCGTGCGCCGGCGACAACGGAGGACTCACCCTCCCCGCCGGCTTCTGCGCCACGGTTTTCGCCGACTCGCTCGGCCACGTGCGCCACATGGTCGTCGCCGCCAATGGCGACGTGTACGCGAATTCGTGGAGCGGGAGCTACTACGCCGACGGCAGCACGCCGCCGGCGCCATTTCTCATCGCGCTCCGCGACACGAAGCACGATGGGCACGCCGACATGATCACACGCTTCGGCGATTCGCTCGCCAACGGCGGCGCCGGCGGCACGGGCATCGCGCTCTACAAGGGCGCGCTGTACGCCGAGTCGAAGGACAAGATCGTGAAGTACACTATGGACTCGGCCTTCGCGCCAAAGGGCGCGCCGGCGACGGTCGTGAGCGGACTCCCGCTCGCGGGCGACCACCCGATGCATCCATTCGTCATCGACAGCACCGGGCAGCTATTCATGGATGTCGGCACGAAGACCAACTCGTGTCAGGTCAAGAATCGCACGCTCAAGTCGCCCGGCATCAATCCGTGCACGGAGCTGCTCACGCGCGGCGGCATCTGGAGCTACGACGCGAACAAGACCGGGCAGACGTACTCACCCGCCGGCCGCTACGCCACGGGCATTCGCAACGCCGTCGGCATCGCGCTCGACGCATCGGGGCAGCTCTACTCCACGCAGCACGGGCGCGACCAGCTCAGCGACAACTGGGCGGGGCTCTACACGCCGCAGCAGGGCGCGGATCTTCCGGCGGAGGAGCTGCTCAGGATCGTGAAGGGCGGCGACTACGGGTGGCCAAAGTGCTACTTCGACTCCACGCAGAAGAAGCTGGTGCTCGCGCCCGAGTACGGCGGCGATGGCGGCAAGGCGATCGGCGATTGCGACAAGAAGCTCGAGCCGATCGTGTATTTCCCTGCGCACTGGGCGCCGGACGCGCTCACGTTCTACAACGGGTCGCAGTTCCCGGCGAAGTACAAGAGCGGCGCCTTCATCGCGTTTCATGGCTCATGGAATCGCGCGCCCGAGCCGCAGGAGGGCTATCGCGTCGTCTTCGTTCCCTTTGCCGATGGCAAGCCGCACGGCAACGCCTACGAGACGTTCGCGAACGACTTCGCCGGCACGCCAACGCCGCAGCCGACGACGGCGAAGTATCGTCCCACCGGTCTCGCCGTCGCCCCCGATGGCTCGCTCTACATCTCCGACGACGTGCACGGCCGCATCTGGCACGTCACCTACAAGGGCGACGGAAAATAATCTCTTGAATTCAAGAGACTTTGGGGACCGGGCACTTCGATGCCCGGTCCCCCTTTGTCATCGCGCGCCCGCCGGGAGATGCTCCTTCAGATAGCGCGTGAGCAGCGAGTAGACGTGCAGCGTCGTTCCCTCGCCCTCGCAAATGCAGTGCGAGCGATTGGGGTACGCCATCATCGTGAACGGACGGTCCGCCGCCACGAGCGCGTTGATCAGCCGCTCCGTCCCCTGATAGTGCACGTTGTCATCCCCCGAGCCGTGCACCACGAGTAGATCGCCGCGCAGATTCGCCGCGTACGTCAGCGGCGAGCCGCGCTTGTAACCGTCGGCATTCTCATGCGGCAGCCCCATGTAGCGCTCCTGGTAGATCGTGTCGTAGAGCCGCTCGTCGGGCACCGGCGCCACCGCCATCCCCACCTTATAGAGATCAGGCGAGCGGAACATCAGGTTGAGCGTCGTCGATCCGCCGCCGCTCCACCCCCACACCCCCACACGCGTCGAGTCGATGTACGGGAATTGCTTCGCGAGCCCGCGCACACCGTCCGCCTGATCCGCGCTCGACAGCACTCCGATCGCCCCGTAGATGCTCCGCCGCCACGCGCGCCCGCGCGGCGCCGGCGTGCCGCGATTGTCGATGCTCGCAACTATATACCCCTGCTGCGTCAGCATCAGGTGCCACAGATAGTCGCCGCCCGGCCACTGGTCGATCACCGTCTGCCCCGCCGGCTCGCCGTACACGTTGAACAACACCGGATACTTCTTCGCAGGATCGAAGTTCGGCGGGGTCATCACCCACGCATCGAGCAGCGTGCCGTCGCGCGTGGGCACGCGCACGAATTGCACCTTCCCCCGCGCGAGCGTCGCGAGCTTCGCGCGCAACTCGGCATTGTTCGCCAGCGTCCGCACCACCGCATGACTCGGCAGCCGCACGATCTCGTACACCGGCGGCGATGTGAACGTCGAGTACGTGTGCAGCGCGAACTGTGCGCCCGGCGCCACCTGATACTGATGCGTCCCAACCTCCCCCACCGGCGTCACACGCTCGGCCTTCCCCGTTCCATCGAGCCGCGAGCGATAGAGATAGAGCTGCGTCGGCGCATCCGGCGACGCCGTGAAGTAAATCCACCCCGCCGCGCTGTCGACGCCGACGACGAACGGCGCACCGAACGCAGAGCCGGGATTCTGCAGGTCGAATGCGCCGGTGGTCAGCGCGCGAATCGATGAGCCATCGCGCGACACGCTGTACAGCTTCCGCCACCCATCGCGCTCGCTCACCCACGTGAAGCGCTTCCCCGCGTCGAGCCATCGCACATCGTCGACGACATCCACCCAGGTGCTGTCGTGCTCCGTGAGCACCGTCCGCGCCGCACCCGTGCGCGCGTCGCCGAGCATCACCTTGAGCGTGTGTTGGCGCCGATCGAGCTGCTGCAGCACCACCTCGTCGGAGCTCGCGGCCCAGTCGAGGCGCGCGATGTAGAAGTCGCGCGGCGCACCCGGCACCGCGATCCACTGCGTCGCGCCGCCGCTCGCACTCACCACCCCCACGCGCCCAGAGGAGTTCGTGGTCCCTGCCTTCGGATATTGCACCGGGATCGTGAACGAGTAGAGCGAATCCGTGTCGTCGATGAGCAGGAAGTCGCCGACCCCGGAGTCGTCGAGCTGCCAGTACGCGATCCGCTTGCCATCCGGGCTCCAGCGGAAGCCGTCGCGGAGATTGAGCTCCTCCTCGTACACCCAGTCGAAGGTGCCGTTGATGATGTTGTGCGACCCGTCGGTGGTGAGCGGCGTGATCGCGCCGGTTGCCACATCCTCGACGTACAGATTGTTCGCGCGCACGTACGCCACGCGCCCGCCGTCCGGCGAGAACTTCGCGAACATCAGCGTCGATGGCGCGGCGGAGGCGCCGCCGAGCTTGCGCGGCGCACCGCTGGCGAGGTCGATGACGTAGAAGTCGCCGCGCGTCTCCTGCCGCCACACGCGCTTTCCGTTGGTGAAGATCAGCAGCCGCTTTCCATCCGCGGACCACTGGTAGTTCTGCACCTCGATCGGCTCGGCGCTCCCCGGCATCATGAGCCGCTCCGCCGACACCAGCACCTCGCGCTTCCCGCTCGCCACGTCGTAGTGCACGAGATCGCGTCCGCTATCGCCGCCGCTCGCTCGCTCGAGCGTGGTGTATCCCTTCCCGTCCGCCGTCCACCGCATCGACGACACTCGCCGCGCCTGGAAGTCGTTGCTGTTGAAGATTCCGTCGAGCGTCAGCTTCGAGGCGGAGTCCGACTGCGCGTGCACGGGCGAGGCGTATGGCGCGAGTGTTAGCGCGAAGCACGCCGCGAGCGCGCCGCGGGAAAATCGAGTGCGAATTGGCATGCAGCGAGGCTAATCGCCAGTACGCCCCTCGCGCAACCAATTCGCGCAGCGATTTCTACCGAAACGTGCCCGGGCTCACCTCGTACTGAATATGGTACGCGCCCACCTCCTCGTCCGGCCTCCAGAATCCGAGCTGCTCCGACCAGCGCACGCTCTGTAGCCGCTTGCCGCCCAGCGTGAGAAAGCCCGCTGCGCGCGAGGTGACGACGCCGAGAGCGCGCAGATCGGCGAGCCCTCGCAGCTGCGTCGTCATCCGCTCGGTCACGATGCGGCGCGCGCTCGCGGGGCCAATTCCCGGCACGCGGAGCAGCTGCCCGCGCGACGCCGCGCGCACCTCCAGCGGAAAGTGCTCCGGATGCGCGAGCGCCCACGCCGTTTTCGGATCGTTCTCGAGCGGGAGATTTCCGTTCTCGTCGTACACGACCTCGTTCGGCGCGAAGCCGTAGTCGCGAAGCAGATAGTCGGTTTGATACAGGCGCTGCTCGCGCACCGCCGGCGTCGCGCGCACGTTCTCGAGCGGCGTGTTGCGGATGGGCCTGAACGCCGCGAAGTGCGTGTGATGGATCCCGCGCCCCGCATACAGCTCCG
>Ga0208078_1000492_pt1 | contig 10425 bp, 19 predicted proteins | sample NGESurdeep072012_3_FD_184468 | JGI IMG/M metagenome (GOLD analysis project Ga0208078, IMG submission 184468) | Arctic peat soil microbial communities from Barrow, Alaska - NGEE Surface sample 53-2 deep-072012 (SPAdes) | ecosystem: Environmental > Terrestrial > Soil > Wetlands > Peat ... | reverse complement strand
GCAACACAACAGCAAGCAACCAATTCTGGGAATCGGATATGGCGAGAAGTATTAAGAAGGGACCATACGTTCAGGACGCGTTGATGACGAAAGTCTCGACGATGAACAGCAAGAACGAGAAGAGAGTGATCAAGACGTGGGGGAGGTCGAGCACGATCATCCCCGACTTCGTCGGTCACACCTTCGCGGTCCACAACGGCAACAAGTTCATCCCGGTCTATGTGACGGAGAACATGGTCGGGCACAAGCTCGGTGAGTTCTCGCCGACGCGTCTATTCCGCGGCCACACCGGCGCGGTGAAGGCGACGGACAAGAAAGCTGGCGGAGTTCCGACGTCCCCCGGCGCAGCGCCGGCGGCCGCGCCTCCGGCCAAGGGCCGGGAGAACAAGTGAGCGAGAGATCCAGGGTCCGCGCGGCGCGTCACGCCGCCGAGAGGAAAGGAGTGTCGAGCGCTATCCAGCGCACGACGCGCCAGTCGCCGTACAAGATGCGCCTCGTCATCGATCAGATCCGCGGCAAGGATGTGAACGAAGCGCTCGGCCTTCTCCGCTTCTCCAAGAAGCTCGCGGCGAAGCAGATCGAGAAAGTTCTCAACTCCGCCGTCGCGAATGCCGAGTTCAAGTCGAGAGAGGGAAATGAGCCGGTGGACGTGGACACGCTTTACATCAGTCACGCGATCGTGAACGAGGGTCCCGCGCTTCGCCGTTTCATGCCGGCGGCGCAGGGTCGCGCCACTCCGATCAGAAAGAGAACCAGTCACGTCGAGATCATCCTCGACGCCCGTGCAGAGAAGCTACGCGCTACGCGCTCCGCACGCAGTGCTGAGCGTTCGACGGCACCGGCTTCGAGTTCCTCAAGGAGCAAACGTTAATGGGTCAGAAAACACATCCGATCGGCTTCCGCCTCGGCATCTCCAAGACCTGGAGATCGCAATGGTACGCGAACCGGGATTTTCCGGCGCTGCTCCGTGAGGACGAGCTCCTTCGCAAGTATCTGAAGGCGCGGCTCGGACACGCGGCGATCGCCGACATCCGCATCGAGCGAAAGCCGGGCAAGGTCGTCGTCACGATCCACACCGGCCGTCCGGGCGTCGTCATCGGTAAGAAGGGCGCCGAAGTCGACCAGCTCCGTGACGAGCTCACCAGGCTCTCGGGCAAGGAAGTTGGGATCAACGTCGAAGAGATCAAGCGTCCGGAGCTCGACGCGCAGCTTGTCGCCGACAACATCGCGAACCAGCTGGCGCAGCGCATTTCGTTCCGCCGCGCCATGAAGCGCGCGGTGCAGAGCGCGATGCGCATGGGCGCGGGCGGGATCAAGATCAAGTGCGGCGGCCGTCTCGGCGGCGCCGAGATCGCGCGCGTCGAGGGATATCACGAGGGTCGTGTACCTCTCCATACGCTGCGCGCGGACATCGACTACGCGACGTCCACGGCGAAGACCACCTTCGGCACCATCGGTGTGAAGGTCTGGATCTTCAAGGGCGAGATCGTCGAAGATCGCCGCGGCAAGACTTACTCGACTGGCGTCTAAGGAGATCTAAAGGTGCTTAGTCCCAAGCGCGTAAAGTTCAGAAAGAGGTTCAAGGGCCGGACGAAAGGGCTTGCCACGCGTGGCAACGAAGTCTCGTTCGGGCACTATGGCCTGAAGGCGCTCGAGCCCGGCTGGGTTTCCAACCGGCAGATCGAGGCGGCGCGTGTGGCACTGACGCGCCACATCAAGCGCGGCGGCAAGGTCTGGATCAGGATTTTCCCGGACAAGCCGATCACAAAGAAGCCGGCTGAGACCCGCATGGGTAAGGGAAAGGGCTCACCGGAAGGCTGGGTGGCGGTAGTGAAGCCCGGAAGAGTCATGTTCGAGCTCGAGGGCGTGACGCCAGAGATCGGAAAGAAGGCGATGGCGTTGGCCGCCGCCAAGATCGGACTGAAGTCGAAGTTCGTGACACGCGATGAGGCGCACACTGATGCTAGCTAAGGACATTCGCGAGATGAGCGAGGCGGACATCAACTCCCGCATCGCCGATCTGGAGCGGGAGAGATTCAATCTCCGCCTGGCGTCCGGCACGCGCACTCTCGACGACCCGCTGCGGCTGCGGGTGATTCGCAAGGATGTGGCGCGGCTCAAGACCGTGCTCAACGAGAAAATCATAGGCATCGCCGAGGCAAAGGAGCCGACGCGTGTGAAGGCCAGACGTGTGACGGGAAGACGCGGGCTTAAATCGGCCACTGCGACCAACCGTGCGAAGAGGAGTAAGAGGGCTTAATGGCTGAATTGGCGAAGAGAGAAGCTACGCAGGCAACCGACCGTAACTCGCGCAAGACGAGGATCGGCAAGGTCGTCAGCGACAAGATGGCGAAGACCGTCGTGGTCTCGATCGAGCGCAGAGTGCAGCATCCCGTGTACGGCAAGATGGTTCGCCGCACGACGAAGCTGAAGGCGCACGACGAGCTGAACGCGGCCAAGACGGGCGACACCGTCCGCATCATGGAGACCCGGCCCTTGTCGAAGGACAAGCGGTGGCGCGTGGTCGAAATCATCGAACGTGCACGTTAACGGAGACGACCAGTGATCCAGCAGGAATCGGTGGTCAAGGTAGCGGACAACTCGGGCGCGAAGACGGCGCTCGTGATCCGCGTGCTCGGCGGAACCCGCCGGCGCTATGCTTCGCTCGGCGACGTCGTGATCGTCGCCGTGAAGAACGCGCTCCCGAACGGCACGGTCAAGAAATCGGACGTGGCGCGCGCGGTGGTGGTGCGCACGGCCAAGGAGACGCGCCGCAAGGACGGCTCCTACATCCGCTTCGACGAGAACGCAGTCGTGATCATCAACGAACAGGGCGAGCCGCGGGCGACCCGCATCTTCGGGCCAGTGGCGCGCGAGCTCCGGGAGAAGAAGTACATGAAGATCGTCTCCCTGGCACCAGAGGTTCTGTAAAGTGAGAATCCTGAAATACAGAAAGACGGCCAAGACGCGGCTGCACGCGCGTCACGCCGAGAACGCGAAGCGTCTGAAGCTGCACGTGTCGAAGGGCGACACCGTGCGGGTGATGCGCGGCGACGACAAGGGCAAGGAAGGCAAAGTGCTGCGCGTCTTCCTCAAGACCGGGCGCGTTCTCATCGAGGGCGTGAACATGGTGAAGATGCACCGCAAGGCGCGGACGGCCGAGGAGACGAGCGGAATTCGCGAGGCGCCGGCATCGTTGCATTCGTCGAACGTGATGCTGCTCGATCCCAAGTCGGGTGAGCCGACTCGGACGAAGGCCCGTTTCGACACCGACGCGACGCACATCGAGCGTCGGAGAACCAAGGAGCGCGTCAGCGTCAAGAACGGGGAGCCCATCCCCCGCGTGCGCTGAGCGAGGAATAGAGAATGGCGACTAAAGAGAAGAAACAGGGGAAGAAGCGCGAGGTCCAGGCACAGGTCCAGGCGGAGCACGCCGGCAAGGATCTGCCCGTACCGCCGGCGCGCCTTCATGTCTACTACAAGAAGACCGTGCGCGACCGGCTAATGTCGCAGTTCGGCTTCACGAACGTTCATCAGATCCCGACACTCGAGAAGATCGTGATCAACTGCGGAGTCGGCGAAGCGATCAAGAACGCAAAGGTTCTTGATACGGTCGTCTTCGAGCTGAGCATCATCACCGGACAGCGTCCCGTGCGGAAGAAGGCGAAGAAATCGATCGCCAATTTCGGATTGCGCGAGGGACAGGAGATCGGGTGCGCGGTCACACTTCGCGGCGCCCGGATGTGGGAGTTCCTCGATCGGTTCGTGACGGTGGCGATCCCGCGCATTCGCGACTTCCGCGGCATCAATACGCGGTCGTTCGACGGCCGCGGGAACTACACGCTCGGCGTCAAGGAGCAGATGATTTTCCCGGAGATCAACTACGACATGGTCGAGCAGATCCACGGGATGGACATCACTCTCGTCACGACCACGAACAAGGATGACCAGGCGTTCGCGCTGCTGCGGGAGCTCGGGATGCCCTTCCGTGGCGACGACAAGCCTATCATCACGCAGAACCAGTAAGTGTCAACCAACAGCCAAGAGAGATTGTAATGGCGCGTAAGGCCATGGTGGAGAAGAGCAAGCGCAAGCCGAAGTTTCCCGTTCGTCAGCACAACAGGTGCGGACGGTGCGGAAGATCGCGCGCTTTCCTGAGAAAGTTCGGGCTTTGCAGAATCTGTTTCAGAGAACAGGCGCTGTCGGGATATATCCCGGGCGTCCGCAAGGCGAGCTGGTAACCATTCATTTCTACGCGTCCCGGCGACGGGATACGGTAGAACAGAGGAAGATCATTTAATGAGTATGACCGATCCGATAGCCGATATGCTCACGCGCATCCGCAACGCCTGCGGAGCTAAGCACCGTCGCGTGGACATGCCGCTCTCGAAGCTCAAGGTGGAGATCGCGAAGATCCTGAAGGAGAACAACTTCATTCAGGACTACAAGACGCTCGATACGGAAGAAGGCAGGCAGCTGTTGCGTGTGGTGCTCAAGTACGCGCAGGGCGGCCAACCGGTGATTCGCGAGCTGCGTCGCATCTCGACGCCCGGACTTCGCAAGTACGTCGCGGTCGCGGAAATTCCGCGCGTTCGCAACGGGCTCGGCATGGCGATCCTCAGCACATCGCAGGGTGTGATGTCGGATCGTCAGGCGCGGCAGGCCCGCACCGGCGGCGAGCTCCTCGCCCTGGTCTGGTAAGGGAGATAGAGGCAGATGTCACGAATTGGAAAGCATCCGGTAGTCATTCCTAAGGGCGTGACCGCGACCGTCGAAGGCAACAAGGTCCACGTCAAGGGACCGAAGGGTGAGCTGGAGCGGACACTCCACGAGCAGATGAAGGTCTCGTTAAAGGACGGCCAGATTCTGGTCGAGCGCCCATCGGATGAAGACAACCACAAGGCGCTCCACGGCCTGAGCCGCACTCTCGTCGCCAACATGGTCGAGGGCGTGACCAAAGGCTTCCGAAAGGAACTTGAACTTGTCGGCGTCGGCTATAAGGCGGAACCCCGCCCGTACGGATTGCAGCTCGCGCTCGGGTTCTCGCATCCGGTGAAGTACGAAGCGCCGAAGGGAATCAAGCTGACCGCGCCTCAGCCGACTTCGATCGTCATCGAGGGCGCGAACAAGGAAATCGTGGGCCAGGTCGCGGCGGAGCTGCGCAGCCTCAGGCCACCCGAGCCTTACAAGGGCAAGGGAATCAAGTACGTTGGAGAACAGGTCCGTCGCAAAGCTGGAAAGGCGGGCAAGGCGGGAGCCAAGTAATGCCGAAGATGGCCAGACCAAAATCGCGCGATCAGCTTCGTACGCGCCGTCATTTCCGCCTTCGCAAGAAAGTGGTGGGAAGCGCGGAGCGTCCACGCCTGGTCGTGTATCGTTCGCTCAAGCACATCTACGCGCAGTTGGTGGATGACACGACTCAGCGCACGATCATGACGGTGACCGATTCGGGTCTCGAAGGGAAGCCGACCGAGAGATCGGTGGAAGTTGGAAAGCGCATCGCCGCCAAGGCAAAAGATGCCGGCGTCAAGCGCGTGGTGTTCGACCGAGCTGGATATAAATATCACGGCCGCGTGAAGGGTGTGGCCGACGGAGCCCGCGAGGGCGGGCTGGAGTTTTAATAAATGGCAGAAAACGAGGAAGCTTCGCCGGCGTCACCGTCCGATGCGCCGGGACAGGAACGACCTGCGGCACAGGAACGACCCCGCACGGGCGGTAGCGCTCGCAGCGGCGGCGGCGCCGGTGGGCGTGGCGGACGGGGCGGTGGTGGACGTGGCGGCCCTGGGGGCGGCGGCGGTGGCGCCGGTCGTGGTCGTGGATCTGGCGGCAGCGGTGGTGGTGGCGGCGGACAAGGCGGAGGCGGACCGCGCGGCGAAGGTGGCCAGCGCGGTGGTGGACGCGGCCGTGACGGCAAGGGCCGCGATCGCGACGGTGGACGCGGCGATGGCGGCAGCGAGCTCGTCGAGAATGTGATCGCCATCAACCGCGTGGCCAAGGTCGTGAAGGGCGGACGCCGCTTTTCATTCAACGCGCTCGTCGCAGTCGGAGATGGTCAGGGCCGAGTTGGTTTTGCGACCGGCAAGGCGAACGAAGTGTCGGAGGCCGTCCGCAAGGCTGTCGACGGAGCGCGCCGTAACATGGTCGCGATCCCGATGACTGGCGGAACGATTCCGCACGAAGTCGTCGGCACTCATGGAGCTGGCAAGGTTCTGATGAAGCCCGCGGCACCTGGCGCCGGCGTCATCGCCGGTGGCGCGGTGCGCGCGATCATGGAATGCGCCGGCATCTCGGACATTCTTACCAAGAGCCTCGGCTCGACCAATCCGCACAACATGGTACTTGCTGCATTAGATGGCCTCCAGCAACTAACCACAGTAGAGCAGATCGCGCGCGAGCGCGGCATCGAAGTCTCGGCACTCGGTTACCGCTCGCGCGCCAAGTCGAAGGAGGCTGTCGCTCATGCCTAGGACACACGTGTGGTGGAGAACCAAGGGGCCGAAGACGACCCCCAAGGAAACCATCACGAAGGGAAAGGTTCGCATCAAGCAGGTGAGAAGCGGCATCGGCCACTCGTGGCGGATGCGCCTGACGCTCGAAGCCCTCGGGCTCCGGCATCACCAGTCTGAAGTGACCAGGCAGGATTCACCCGCATTGCGCGGACAAATCAAGCACGTCCGTCACTTGGTCGAAGTGACGCCGGTAGAGGATTAAACAGTGGCAGACAAACCAACACGCCGGGAAAAACTCGGAGAGCCAGATCGCGTCGAGAAGATCGGCCTGCACAATCTGGTTCCAGCTCCCGGATCGCATCGGAATCGCAAGAGGATCGGACGTGGTCCGGGCTCCGGCACCGGCAAGACGTCGGGCAAGGGACACAAGGGTATCAAGGCCAGATCGGGGCACCACGGCCCCGGCGGCGGCAAGCCCCAGTTCGAGGGCGGGCAGATGCCGCTCACTCGCCGCATACCCAAGCGTGGTTTCACGAATATCTTTCGTGTCGTGAATCAGGTCGTCAGCTTCGACGACCTTGGCAAGCTGCCGAAGGGCGCTGAGGTGACGGAAGAGACCTTGGCCGAGGCCGGATTGATCCGAAAGGGAAAGGGCCCCGCCAAGCTTCTCGCGAATGGCGACGCCGCAAAGGGCGTCACCGTGCGCGGCGTCAAGATGAGCGCAGGTGCCAAGCAGAAAATCGAATCGGCCGGAGGCCGAATAGAGAACTAATGGCGCAATCAGCCCCCGCGGCGGCAGTAAGCAACATCTACAACACGCCGGAGTTACGAGACAAGATCCTATTCACGTTCATCTGTCTCGTGATCTACAGAGTCGGGGCGCACATCACGGCGCCGGGCGTCGACGTAGTGGCGCTCACCGATTTCTTTGCCAACAAGGGCAAAGGCGGGCTGCTGGGCCTGTACGATTTGTTCGTGGGCGGCGGACTTTCGCACGCGACCGTGTTCGCGCTCGGCATCATGCCCTACATCTCGGCCAGCATCTTCATGCAGATCGCCGGCGTCGTGATCCCGACTGTCGAGAAGCTGCAGAAGGACGAGGAGGGCAGAAAGCGCGTGACGCAGTGGACGCGCTACGTGACTGTCGTCCTGGCGGTGGTGCAGGGATGGGGATTCGCGCTCTTCACGTCGTCCCTCCAGGATGCCGTGGTTAATCCCGGCTTCGGCTTCAAGCTCCAGATGGTGCTCGTTCTCACCACCGGAGCGCTGTTCGTGATGTGGCTCGGTGAGCAGATCACGGAGAGAGGACTCGGGAATGGGGCGTCGCTGATCATTTTCTTCTCGATCGTCGAGAGGTTCTGGCCGGGAATCATCAGCACTCTTGGCTTCGTGAAGACGCAGGCGGTCGGCCCCTTCTCGCTCGTGGTACTCGGCATCGTCATGGTCGGAGTCGTCGCCGGCACCATTGCCGTCACGATGGCGGCCCGCAGGGTCATGATTCAGATCCCGCAGCGCACGATGTCTCGCGGCAGACAGCGCGAGGCGGCAAAGAACTTCATTCCGCTCCGTGTCAACGCGGCCGGTGTGATGCCGATCATCTTCGCTTCATCGGTGATCGTGGTTCCCGGGGCGATCGCATCCTTTAGCGGGAATGCGACGGCCGCCCAATGGGCGGAATACGTCTCGCCCGGTACCTGGCTTTACTACGTCTCGCAGGCGATCCTCATCGTCTTCTTCACCTACTTCTACACGTCGATCATCTTCAACCCGGTCGACATCTCGGAGAACCTGAAGAAGCAGGGCGGATTCATTCCTGGCGTGAAGCCCGGCGGCAAGACTGCCGAATACATCGATCACGTCGTGTCGCGGATCACGTTCCCGGGCGCGCTGTTCCTGACCTTCATCGCGTTGCTGCCGGTGTTCATCGCCGACATGATCAACGTGCCGTTCAGGTTTGGTGGGACGTCGCTCCTCATCGTCGTGGGTGTCGCGCTCGACACGATAACGCAGGTCAATCAGCACCTGCTGCTCAGGAAGTACGACGGCTTCATGAAGAAGGGCCGAGTACGATTCCGGGGCCGTACGACCGGCGGCACTTACTAGACTCGATCGGAGGAGCCAAAAGCTCCTCCGAATCTTTTGCGGGTATCTCCGATGATCATCGTGCTGCTCGGCCCACCCGGGGCTGGTAAGGGAACGCAGGCGGACAAACTTGCGGCGCGCCTCGGGATTCCCAAGATCGCGACCGGCGACGTGCTGCGCGCGGCGCTTCGTGAGGGCACCAAGCGGGGCCTCGAGGCAAAGGCCTACATGGATCGGGGCGACCTGGTGCCGGACTCGGTCATCCTCGGTATTCTTCAGGATGTCATGACCTCCCCCGCGACGAAGAAGGGAGCCATTCTGGATGGCGCGGTTCGCACCGTCCCGCAGGCTGAAGGGCTCGGGGTCATGCTCGCCGAGATCGGCAAGAAGGTGGACAAGGTGCTGCTGTTCGACGTGGACGACGACGAGCTAGTGAAGCGACTGAGCACGCGCACGGTCTGCGAGGGCTGTCAGACGCCCTACATGGGACGCGATCCGGGAACGAGCTGCGAGAAGTGCGGCGGGAAGCTCGTGCGCCGCAAGGACGACGAGCCGGAGGCCATCCGGAATCGCCTCGAAGTCTATCGCAGGCAGACGGCACCGGTGATCGACTGGTACCGTGTCCAGAACCAAAAGGTGTTGAAGATCGACGCTGACGCTCCCGTTGACGAAGTGACCGCCCGCGCCGTAAAGGCGCTCAGGAAATGATTCAGATCAAGTCGCCGCGCGAGATCGATATCATGGCGCGTGGGGGCCAGATACTGGCGGCGACGGTGCGGCTGCTCGAGCAGAGCGTGCGTCCCGGCATGACGACCATGGATCTGGACAAGATCGCCGACGACTTCATTCGCAGCCATCCCGGCGCGATCCCGGCGTTCAAGGGCCTCTACAATTTTCCCGCCAGCATCTGCACGTCGATCAACCAGGAGATCGTGCATGGAATTCCCTCGAAGAAGCGCCTGATAGAGGAGGGAGACATCGTCTCGATCGACATCGGCGTGAAACTGGACGGTTACTACACGGATTCAGCCACCACCGTCGCCGTCGGGAAAATCGATCCGGAGTCGAAGAAGCTTCTCGATGTCACGAAGAAGGCCCTCGCGGCGGGAATTGAGGCGGCGACTGCCGAGAATCACGTCGGCGACATCGGCGCGGCGGTGCAGGGCGTAGTCGAAGCGGCCGGGTTCAGCGTCGTGCGCGATCTGGTTGGGCACGGGATCGGGGTCGGGTTTCACGAGGATCCGCAGGTGCCGAACTACGGGAAGCCCAAGCGCGGCGTCCGCCTTCAGCCCGGGCTGACGATCGCCATCGAGCCGATGGTCAATGTGGGGATGCCGGCCACGCGAACCATGCCCGATCGGTGGACCGTCGTCAGCGTGGACGGGACGCGCTCGGCGCACTTCGAGCACACGATTGCGATTACGGAGAACGGACCGCGGATACTGACGGCGCTAGCGAACTAGCGGCGCAACCTTGACGTAGCGGCTGGTCTGACCGCCCCAGATCAGCTGCAGAGTATCGCCCGCCACCGCGAACCGTACCGCGCGGTCGCCTCCGCCCTGCCCGGGAAGATGCAGCATCGCCGAATCGCCCAACGTCGCGTACGTGCCCTGCATTGTGCGGATCGGTACTCTCAAGCGGAAGTCGCCGCCCGGAGTGTATTCCTCGAACGCGGGCACTCCGGTATAGTGGAGGTAGGTCCAGCGGCCGACCACGGGATCCGCGCCGCTCACAGGCGCGCCGACGCGCGTTTCGCGCTGCTCTCGTCCGTCGTTGATCATCACGAGGGTGTCGCGTATGATCGAAAACTGGAACGCATTCACGCCATTCTGCGGATCGATGATGTAGAGGCTGTCGCGAGCGCGCCTGTACTTCATATCCACCATCGCGCCCA
>Ga0208078_1000491_pt1 | contig 10430 bp, 5 predicted proteins | sample NGESurdeep072012_3_FD_184468 | JGI IMG/M metagenome (GOLD analysis project Ga0208078, IMG submission 184468) | Arctic peat soil microbial communities from Barrow, Alaska - NGEE Surface sample 53-2 deep-072012 (SPAdes) | ecosystem: Environmental > Terrestrial > Soil > Wetlands > Peat ... | reverse complement strand
GCTCTTTACGGCGAGCCTCGCATCGCTTCGCACGAAGTATCCAAGTGATGTCGAGGCGCAGCTGTTCTACGCGCTCTCGCTGCTGGGATTGAATCAGGGCGACCGTGACGTGCCGACGTATCTGCGCGCGTACGCGATCGCGCGCCGCGTGTTCGCGACGCACCCGAATCATCCGGGAGCCGCGCACTACGTGATCCACGCCGTCGACGATCCCGCCCACGCCGCGCTCGGCCTCGACGCGGCGCGTGCGTACAGTCGCATAGCGCCCGACGCTTCGCACGCGCAGCACATGACCTCGCACATCTTCATCGCGCTCGGCATGTGGGACGATGTCATCGGGGCGAACATACGCGCGCAGCATCCGCCGCATCCCGGTGCGCAGGTGACGTACGGTCACGGCGTGCAGTGGCTGGTATATGGATATCTGCAGAAGGGACGATACGCGGACGCCGCGATGTGGATGGACTCGATGCGCGCGCAGACGGCGCGCTTCGCGGCGAAGGAGAAAGAGGCGACGGGCGTCACTCGAAGCAGGGGCGGCTACGGTGCCGAGGCGGATAGTCGCGCGTATCTGGTGCTCGACCGCGCGGCGTACGTAACCGACACGCGGCAGTGGCGTTCTCCGCTCGCGATGCTCGACGTCGACACCACGGGGCTCGGCGCGCACGATCGCGCTGCGAACGATCTCGCGCTCGGGCTCGCGGCGTTGGGTCGCGGCGAGCGGGCGCGGGCGGACTCGATCCTGGCCGGCTTTGATGCGCGCATGGCGAGCGAGGCGGCGGGCGCGCACGATGAGTTTGCGAGCGACCGAGAGTACGCCGAGGTGATGGAGAAGGTGCTGCGCGCTGCGACGCAGCATGCGGGCGGCGATGCGGAGGGTGCGGTGGCGACGCTCGCGGCCGCGGCGGCGCAGGACGACTCGCTGCCGTTCGCGTTCGGTCCACCGGTGGAGATCGTGGCGCCGCACGAGATGGCTGGAGAGTATCTGCTCGAGATGAAGCGGGCGAACGATGCGGCGCGCGAGTACAAGCTCGCGCTCGCGCGCGCGCCGGGTCGCACCACGGCGCTCATCGGATTGGCGACGGCGCAGCTGGAGATGGGAGCGCGCGCGGATGCGCGGCGCACCTATCTCCAGGCGGCGAAGAATCTGGCCGGCGCGGATAGCTACTCGGTGGTGCGAGCGGCGGACTCCGTTGCGACGGCATTGTCGGCAACGGTCGTGATCCACGCGCGGAGCGAGTCGACATCTCGGCGCGGGAGGCCGTAGACCGACAGGTAGATCCCGAAGTAGTAGTCGTCGCTTCCGCGCTCGAGCTCGATCATCAGGAGCCCGTCGTTGAGTGACTCGACCGTTCCCCACAGGATCGTCGGCTCGACACGGCCGACGAGGAAGGGGATCGAGCGGCCGTCGCTCATGGTGAAGGCGAGGCGGTCGCCCGCGCGGATGCCTTTCGTTCCGGAGTGCGTGGCGCGGAGTCCGCCGTCGCTGAGGAGTTTGGTCCAGAGTTGCGGGCGCGGGATGCTGGCGCGACGGCGTTGGTTGATGGACTCGCGCGCCGTGCCCAGGTGATGCTCGAGATAGTAGCGCAGGTTGAAGAGGAAGTAGGTCCAGCCTTCCTTGTTCGCGCTGTACTGATCGTTCCAGTCGGCGTCGGCTGCGAAGCCGGAGTGCACGAGTCGAATGACGCAGCGGCCGCCGGTGATGATCTCGATGTACCAGTCGACTGCCATCTGGATCGTTTCGCCGGGATTCGTGGAATCATTTTTCGGCGGGTCGGACCATCGGAGGTGGCGGTTTTCATCCCAGGCGGTGTTATGGGTGCGCCAGTCGATGCCGTGTCCCCAGGAAAGGAGCAGGTCGGATCCTGCGAAGCCTCCGCCCTCGGCCATGGGCGGAAACCATCGAGTGAGACCCTCGGCCGTGGAGAGCGCGTTCCAGATTTCGGCGGGAGTGGCGAGGATGGTGACTTCGAGCTCGATGGTGCGGCCGGTGGGAGTCATGGGGTGCTCCTGGGACATGGGATCGGCAGCTCTTTCCATGGGTGAATGAGAAGCAGCAATAAGTCTTAATTTACGTGATGTAGGCGCATTACTGGCAGTATATCGAGCAGATAGTGTCTTTATAAACGCCGTTAGTTCCGTGGCGAATGCTGCCTGCTGTTGGGCCGAATGGAAGGAGACTTCGGTCCGAGGGCCAGGGGCCGAGGGCTTGGCCTGACAAATATATTTGTCAAGTGAGGGAAGTAGTCCGCCGCCCGTGAAACCCGATCGTTACCGCCGCGCGAGATTCGCGAGACGCGCGCGCGCTTGATTCGGGCATGGTCGCGATCCCCAATGCTCCTCGTCTACCCAAGCTCCTGAGCGCGACAACCATCGCGCTAATGCTCGCGCTCCTCTTCGTGCTCTTCGGAGCGAACGAGCGCCAGCCCACTCCTTTCGGCGCGCCGTTTTATCTCGCTACGTCGCAAAGCAGCGCCGACTCGGTAGCGGGGTGGCGCACGCACAACCCCACGCCCGCGCGCATCGTTTTCGAGCTCCAACTCGACTCGCTCGGCGACGCCCTCGACTCGCTCGCTCTCGCGCTCTCCGGCGATGGAGGCACGAAGAGCCATGCGATCCGCGCATTTCGCCGCGCGCGACTCGCGTACATGCGGAGCGAATCGCTGCTCGAGCTGTACTCGCCGACAACGGCGCACGCGCTCAATGGCCCGCTTAAGAACGACGACGGCGATGCGCCGCCTCGGCCGCTCGGATCGCCGGCGGGATTTCAGGTGATTCTGTCATCGCTGGGCGACGCGTTTGAATCTGGGGGTGGGAGCGCGCGACCGGCTGCGCGCGCAGTTGCGATCTCCATGCGCGATCAGGTGCGCCATCTCCGCACGCAGACGCGCTATCTCGATGTCGGCGAACTTCCGGTGCTCGAGAGCGCGCGCACGGAGATCACGCGCGTCACGACGCTCGGCCTCGCGGGCTTCGATCTCGATGATCCGCGGGATGCGGTGCGCGAGGCGGCGGCGTCGTTCGAGGGGATGCGGGAGATTGCGGTGGCGGAGACGGAGGCGAGCGCGGAGTCGAGCGCGAGCGTGTCGCGCGAGGAGTGGCTTAGGGTAGAGCGCGCACTACTCGCCACTCGCCGCTACCTCCTCTCGCATCCGAACTTCGAGCGACTCGATCGGCTCGCGTTCTTCACGCGCTTCGCGAATCACGCCGCCCAGGCAGTCGCGAGCGCGCGGGCGCCGCTACTCGCGCACGCCTATCCGCTGCGCCGAGTGTGGCGCGCGGGCGCTGCGACGGTGTTCGAGCCACACGCGCTCGACGCTACCGCCTTCGCACCGGACTTCGCTCCCGCAGCGACGCCGGCGCTCATCGCGCTGGGCGCTCGCCTCTTCTCCGACTCCCGCCTCGCCGGCGCGCAGGACCGCTCGTGCGCGACGTGCCATCAACCTACGCGCGCCTTCACCGATGGCCGCGCGCGCCCACTGCTCTTAGGCGGCGTCCATACGCCCGCGCGCAACACGCCCACGCTGCTCGACGTCGCCTATCAGCCGCTCTACTTCGCGGACGAGCGCGCCCTCTCGCTCGAGGATCAGATCGGCATCGTCCTCGCCTCGCGCACCGAGATGGGGAGTTCCGCCGCTCTCGCCGCTACCCATCTCGCGCGCGATTCGACTATCCGCCAACAATTCGCTCACGCGCTCGCCGGCGCGCGGGATGACGCCGTCACCGGACGCAACGTGCGCATCGCGCTCGCCGCGTATCTTCGCTCGCTCGACTCCTTCGACTCCCGCTTCGATCGCGCCGTTCGCGGCGACACACTCGCTCTCTCCGCTCGCGAACGACTCGGCTTCACGCTCTTCATGGGGAAGGCGCGCTGCGGCACCTGTCACTTCGCTCCGCTCTTCAGCGGCGTGATGCCGCCGGAGTTCACGAGCTCCGAGCCGGAGATAATAGGCGCCCTCGCGCGCGCCACGATGCGCCGTCCGCGCATCGATCCCGACTCCGGGCGCGCCGGCATCGATCACCTGGCCGAGCATCTCTACGCGTTTAAGGTGCCCACGCTTCGTAACGCCGCCGTGACCGCGCCCTACATGCACAACGGCGCCTACACGACGCTCGACCAAGTGATGGACTTCTACGTGCATGGCGGCGGCGCCGGACTCGGCGCGCACCTTCCCAATCCCACGCTCCCCACCACGCGACTCCAGCTGACCGCGGCAGAGCGCAGCGCGATAATAGCGTTTCTTCACGCCCTCACCGACACATCCTCGCTGGGTGCGCCGCGAACCGAGTCGCTGCAACACAAAACGATCGCCGCGCGTTGACCCCGGAGCACGGTGCGACCGCACCGCGCGTGTCACCATCGTCGGGGCTCACCATGGATCTGCAGCTCAAGGGGAAGACGGCGCTCGTGAGCGGCTCCACGCTCGGTATCGGCTTCGCGATCGCGAGCACGCTCGCACGCGAGGGCGCGACCGTCATCGTGAACGGGCGCACGCAGGCACGCGTCGATGAGAGCATCGCGCGCATCACGAAGGAGAATCCGTCCGCGCAGCTGCGCGGGGCCGCGGGCGATCTTTCCACTGAGGAAGGAATCGCGGCCGTCGCGAGGGATTTTCCCGATGTCGACATTCTCGTCAACAACGTCGGCGCTTTTGAGGCGAAGCCCTTTCTCGAGATTCCCGACTCCGACTGGCAGTTCATGTGGGAGATGAACGTGATGAGCGGCGCGCGCTTGAGCCGGCAGTACATGCGCGGCATGCTCAGTCGAAACTGGGGGCGCATCATCTTCATCTCGAGCGAGTCCGGACTCAACGTGCCCGGCGAGATGATCCACTATGGTGTGACGAAGACCGCGCAGCTCGGACTCTCGCGCGGACTCGCGGAGCTCACGGTCGGCACCGCCGTCACCGTGAACGCCGTGCTCCCTGGGCCAACGCGCACCGAAGGCGTCGAAGAGTGGCTGAAGGGGCTCGCCACGCAGAAGGGCGTGCCGCTCGCCGAAGTGGAGAAGGACTTCTTCGAGAAGACGCGCCCTTCGTCGCTCATTCGCCGCTTCGCCGATCCATCTGAAGTGGCATCGCTCGTCGCGTACGTCGCGAGCCCGTTGTCGGCCGTTACAAATGGTGCGTCGCTTCGCGTGGAAGGTGGAATCATCCACAGCATCGGCTGACGTTTCCAAAGCGTTACGACTCCGTGAACAACCGTTCGCGGAGCCGATCTATTCTGAAGGCGCGTGAGCACCACTGAGCTCTCCATCACCGCCTGAGGAAGGTCCATGACGCGCATGAACGTTCGATATCCCGCTCTGCTCGCGGCAGCCGCTGCGATTGCGACGAGCGTCTCTTGTTCCGACAATTCGTCGGGGCTCAAGTCCGGCACGATCAACAAGGTGAATCACGTCGTCGTGATCTACCTCGAGAATCGCGGCTTCGATAACACGTACGGCGAATTCGCCGGAGCGACGGGGCTCGCCGACGCCGCGAGTGCGCTTCCGCAGCTAGACTCCGCGGGGAATGCGTACGACACGCTCCCGCAAGTCGCGGGGCAGCCCTATCCGACGAATCTCCCCAACGCGCCCTTCGACATCGCGCTCTACGTGCCGCCCACCGTCGCGACGCGCGATCTCGTGCACCGCTTCTATCAGGAGCAGGTGCAGATCGATGGCGGGAAGATGGACAAGTTCGTGAACATCAGCGACGCGCAGGGGTTGAGCATGGGGTACTATCACACGGCCGTGCTGCCGATGGCGGCCGAGGCTGCGCACTACGTGCTCGCGGATCACTTCTTCCACAGCGCATTTGGCGGATCGTTTCTCAATCATCAATTTCTGATCGCCGCGGCGCCGCCAGTGTTTCCTGGCGCGCCCACGTCAGCGGTTGCGGTGCTCGACTCCGCGGGCCATGTCATCACCGATGGCTACGTCACCCCCGATGGCTTCGGCATCAACACGTCGTTCACCGTCAACAATCCGCATCCGGCGTCGGCGAACGTCGCGGGGCTCGTGCCGAATCAGACCAACCCGACGATCGGCGACCGGCTCACCGCCGCGAATCAGAGTTGGGCGTGGTATTCGGGCGGATGGAACGATGCGATCGCCGGACATCCGGCTCCGACTTTTCAGTTCCATCATCAGGCATTCGCGTACTACGCGAATTATGCGGATGGCACGCAGGCGAAGGCCGACCATCTGAAGGACGAGACCGACTTCATCGCCGCCGCGACTGCGGGCACGCTGCCGGCCGTATCCTTCGTCAAGCCACTCGGCCTCAACAACGAGCACCCGGGGTACGCCGACATCATCACCGGCGAGAATCACACGATCGATCTGATCAACGCCGTGCGCAACGGTCCGAACTGGAAAGACGCGGTGATCATCGTGACGTACGATGAGAATGGCGGCTTCTGGGATCACGTCGCGCCGCCCACGATCGATCGTTGGGGCCCGGGAGCGCGCACACCGACGATCATCATCTCGCCGTTCGCGAAGAAGGGCTTCGTCGACAAGACGAGCTACGAGACCGTCTCAATCCTCTCGTTCATCGAGAAGCGATGGAGCCTGCCGCCGCTCACCGATCGCGACCGGAACGCCTCGCCGCTCACGAACGCGTTCGACTTCACGCTGTCAGCGAACTGACTTCGCTTCCGGTTTGTAGAGCGGCAGCGTGAGCACGAAGGTCGCGCCCTTGCCCGCATCGCTCTGCACGGAGATGTCGCCGTGCATTGCGCGGGCGAGGTCGCGGCTGATCGCGAGGCCGAGCCCCACACCCTGCTGGCGCTCGGGGGTAAGATGGCGATCGACCTGCACGAACGGATCGAAGATCGTCTGCAGCTTCCCGCGCGGAATGCCTCGCCCTGTGTCCTCGACTATGACGCGTGCCGTATCGCTCGTGATCTCGCAGGTCAGCGTGATGCGTCCGTCGCGATCGGTGAACTTCACCGCGTTGCCGACGAGGTTGAGCAGGATCTGATCGAGCTTCTCGCGATCCGCGCGCACGCGCACATGCGGGCTGCACGGCCTGTACTCGTAGGCGACGCCCTTCGCCTGGAGTTGCGGCGCGATCAGCGCCTCCATTCCCGAGAGCGCGTCGGTGAGCGTGACCTCGGAGAGATGCAGCTCCACGCTTCCCGCTTCGAGACGTGCGTAGTTCAGAATGTCGTTGATCAGCACGAGCAGATGCTGGCTTGCGCGCCTGATGCGGCGCAGGTCCTCGCGCTGCAAATCGGTAATGGGACCGCGCACGCCCATCTCGAGTAGATCGACGTAGCCCGACACTGCGTTCAGCGGCGTGCGCAGCTCGTGCGACATCGTCGTCAGGAAGATCGCCTTCGCCGCATTCGCCGCCTCCGCATCGCGGCGCGCCTGCTGCTCGCCCTCGAGCAGCTCCTCGCGATTCGTGACATCGTGACTGACGCCGAGGAAGCTGACGGGCTCCCCGTTCGCGTCGGTGCGGAGGCGGGCAAAACCCTCGAGCCATCGCACGGCGCCATCGGTGCGCAGAAAGCGATACTTGATGTGGTAGGTCGGAATGCGCTCGGCCAGCGTGCGCGCGATCTCGCCGGCGACGCGCTCGCGATCGTCGGGGTGGATGTAGGAGCTGAACTCCTCGCGCGTGCCCGAGAAAGTGCCCTCGGCGAGTCCGTGCATGCGCTCCGTCTGCGGCGACCACGTGACGCGGTCGCTCCTGATGTCCCACTCCCACGAGCCGAGTCCGCCGGCCTCCATCGAGAGCACGAGCTTCGCCTCGCTCTCGCGCAGCAGCGCGTTGCTCAGCGACTCCGCATCGCGCGCGCTCACTGTTTCGGCGAAGAGGCGCGTGCGCTCGATCGCGAGCGCCGTGCGGCGCGCGAGCTCCTGCACGCGCGAGATGTCGCTGGGGCCGAGGAAGTGGCCAGACTCCGCGGAAACGATGGTGACCGCGCCGGCGGCGACGTTGTCGAGGAGCATCGGTGCAATGACGTACGAGCGAAGACCCAGCGCGAGCAGCAGCGCGCGTTTCTCGAGATCGGCAACGCCGGCGATGATCATCTCGTCGGTGATCTCGCTCGCCTGCACGACGCCGGTGCGCAACACCGCGTAGACTCCGCCCGGCTGATCCGGCGTGGCGGGGAAGCGGCGATTGAACTCGTGCGCGATGGCGAGCTTGGCGGGATCCGAGTGAACGGTGGCGATGCGCGCTAGCGAACCGTCCGCAGCGAGAAGATCGATGGTGCACCAGTCGCCAAGCCGCGGCACGGCGAGCTCGGCGACGCTACGAAGCGTCTCGCCGGTCTCGACCGAGGTCGCGAGCACGGCGCTCGCTTCGGCCAAGACACTCAGTCCTTCGGTGGCGCGGCGCTGGTCGTGCACATCGGTGCAGGTGCCGAACCAGCGCGCGATCTTTCCCGTCTCGTCGCGCAGCGGGAGAGCGCGGCAGAGGAACCATCGATATGCGCCATCGTCGCCGCGGCGCAGGCGGCACTCGACCTCGAAGGGATCGCCGTTGCGGAACGATCGATTCCACTTCTCGTCGACGTCGCGCGCGTCGGCCGGATGGAGCGACTTGCGCCAGTCACCGTTGGACGGAGTGGCGGTGTCTGCGCCCGTGTACGCGAGCCAGCGGCCGTTGAAGTATTCGCTGCCGCCCAATGCATTCGTCGACCACACGAGCTGCGGCATCGTTTCGGCGAGCGCGCGGAAGGAGCGCTCGGCGTGCACGCGTGCGCTGACGTCGGTGAAGTAGACGGCGAGGCCGCGGCGCCACGGATACGCGCGCACCTGAAACCACTTGTCGAGCGGCTCGAAATATTCCTCGAAGCCGGTGGATATCTGCTCGTCGATCGCGCGGCGGTACTCGCGCTCGAAGGTGCTCCCGACGATCTCGGGAAACGCCTGCCAGATGGTGACGCCGAGGAGCTCGGCGCGCGTGCGGCCGACGAGCGGCTCGGCGTTCTCGTTGAGGTAGATGAACTTCCAGTCGTGGTCGAGCGCGAAGAACGCGTCGCCGATGCTCTCGAGGATGTCGGTCGCCTCCTGGCGCGCGTCCTCGGCGAGCGCGGTCTGCTCCTCGAGCTCCTCGCTGGTGGCCTGGAGCTCTTCGTTCGACTCATCGCGCTCGGCGGCGAGTCGGGTTTGCGTTGCGGCATCGCGAGCGAGGAGCACGTTCACGAGGAGAGCAATGAGGAATGCGGCACCGGTGCCGACGATGACGACGAGGGTGACTTCGTTGGTGTAGTGCGTGAGATCGGCGGCGCGAGAGGCGAGGCGGACGGCCTCCTGATCGCGAATCGATTTGTCGATTCGGCGCGCGGCGTTCATGAAGTCGCGTCCGCGATTCGTGTTCACGACAGCGAGCGCGCTGTCGTGGCTGATGGTGCGGTGCAGGCGGACCGTCTCCGCGAGCTCGGCCATCTTTTCGTCGGACAGAAGCGTGAGGCTGTCGATCTTGAGTCGCGTGGCCGGTGTCGCTTCGATGACGCCGAGCGCGCGGCGAAGGCGCGTGATGGCGAAGGGCACCGAGTCGACCGCTTCGTTGTACGGCTGCAGGTAGTCCTGGTTGCCGGTGAGGAGAAAGCCCCGCTGCCCCGTTTCCGCGTCGGTGAGGAAGGCGAGTAGCTGATCGGCGGCATCGGTGACGGCGCTCGAGCGGCGGCCTTCGATGCGGGTCGACACGATTTTGGAGGTGCCCTGGTACGCGACGATGCCGACCATGAGCACGAGCAGCGGCGGCCCGAAGACGGCCGTGAGCCGGCGCCAGGTGAGGCGCCAGTACGAAAAGATCGAGCGAGGGGAGAGTCGCGCGGCTGCCATTCGCTTCTCTTCCGATGGCGAGCGGTTGAGCAGAGTCATGGGCTCGGGTGTGTGCTAGCCGCCGAATGACGAGCGGCCGGAGCCGCTCAAGGTAGAGCGAATCCGGCCGTCGCCCTCTCTCGCTGCGACTGCCTCGCGAGAGAGTTTAGCACGCCCCGTGCCGCGGTTAGTTGCGACGCGGTGGCTTGTCGTTTTGTGCGGGCTCCTTGGGCTTTTCGTTGGTCTGCGCCGGCGGCTTCTCGCCCTGCACGGGCGACTTCTTCTCATCGGTTACTACCGTGTGCGGAGGCTGCGCAACCGGATGTTTGTTCGGCTGCTGCACTTCGGTGTGTGAGACCGGACGCGTGTTGGGCGATGAGGCCGGCTTCGCGTTCGGCGCGGGATGCACGTTCGGGTTCGGCTGGGCTACCGTGTGTGCGGGGCTGCTGTTGGCAGAACCGTTCACGGGCGCGGGACCATCCGTGTGCATGGGACGATCGTTCGTGCTGGGCGCCGGACGTACGTTCACGTTCGGCTGCACCTGTGGAACGGTGCGCGTCTTGGGCGGCCCGTTCGGTTGCGCGGTGGGTTGCGCGGTGGGTTGCGCGGTGGGTTGCGCGGTGGGTTGCGCGGTGGGTTGCGCGGTGGGTTGCGCGGTGGGTTG
>Ga0208078_1000490_pt1 | contig 10448 bp, 14 predicted proteins | sample NGESurdeep072012_3_FD_184468 | JGI IMG/M metagenome (GOLD analysis project Ga0208078, IMG submission 184468) | Arctic peat soil microbial communities from Barrow, Alaska - NGEE Surface sample 53-2 deep-072012 (SPAdes) | ecosystem: Environmental > Terrestrial > Soil > Wetlands > Peat ... | reverse complement strand
GCGGCGTCCGCGATCGGCACGGCGCCACCGCAACAGCTATCGATGCCAAAGCGGTTGAACACGTCGATCGTCGCGGGATACCGCGCGACGAGCTCGTTGACGGTCGAGACGATGTCGATCTGGCTGGTGTTCTGCATGCTGCCTCCTATTCCTGTTGGTGTTTCGCGGGCGACGCGATCATCACGCCCACGCGTCCCGCGCGATCATGCCCGCGTGCCACGCGGGGTCCCACACGAGCTCGCGGTCGACGCGGGCGATGCCGTCCACACCCATCACCGCGTCGCGGATTCCGTCGCCGATGATCCGTTCCATCGGACAACCGGGCGTCGTCAGCGTGTGCGTCACGCGCGCGACGTCGGCGCGGATCTCCACGTCGTATATGAGACCGAGCGTGACCACGTCGAGCCCGAGCTCCGGGTCGATCACGGTGCGAAGGGCCGACCAGGCGGCTAGTTCACGAGAATCGGGTTCGCGCATCGGAACGAATCGTCCCCACGGTTGAAGATAAGAGATCACGGACCGGACAGTGTATCTAATCTGCTCTCGCCAAGCCGTCGACCGCGTGACTGATGTCACACCCGGTTGGCCGCGGGGGTGGATCGCCGGACGCAGGTTGGGTTACTTCCGGGAACATGTCTTCCGCGTCTTCCTTGTCTTCCGCGACCCTTCCGCCACTGCTCCGCCGCATTCCTCTCTTCGCCGAGCTCGACGAGCCCGCCATCGTCCGGCTCGCCGAGCGGTGCGTCGCTCGCACCGTAGGTGCGGGCAGCGTGCTGTTCACCATGGGGGAGGAGTGTCGCGGTCTCTACATCATCGAGGCTGGCCGCGTCCGCATCTATCGCACGAACCCCGAGGGACGCGAGCAAGTGCTCCACATCGAGGGGCCGGGCCGAGCCGTGGCCGAGCTTCCGCTGTTCGACGGTGGCTCCTACCCAGCGTCCGCCGTCACGCTGGAAGAAACGCGGCTCGTCTTCCTGCCGCGCGCTGATTTCGAATACCTCTATCGCACCCACCCGGACATCGCGCAGGCGATCATCCGCGCACTCGGCCGCCGACTGCGGCACCTCGTACACCTCACCGAAACGCTGGCGTTCCGCGACGTCGCGGCACGACTCGCATTGCTCCTCGTTGGATACGCCGAGCGATCCGGCCGGCATACGCCGGACGGGATCGAGCTCACACTCGATCGCACGCAGGAGGAGCTCGCGCTCGAGATCGGTGCGGCGCGAGAGTCGGTCTCACGCGCCATGAAGCAACTGCGGCGGAAGGGGCTCATTCGGCCGATCGATCGCGATCGCCTGCTGGTGCCCGATCTTTCGCGGCTGCGCGCGCTCCTCCCGGCAGGCAACGGATAGGGCGGGTCTCGCCTCCTGGATCCTCGCTCGTGGAGTCTGAGACATCCGTCACACCAGAAGCATCGCCGCGCGGCGATGCTTCTGGTGTGACCTCTTCGCCCGGATCGCTTCCGTCGGAGCTGACCGCGCAGCGCGTTACCGACGCGCTGCGCGCCGTGCCGTATCCCGGCCTCACGCGCGATCTGGTATCCTTTGGCATGGTCGACCACGTGAGCGTGTGCGACAGTCGCGTGAAGGTCCGCCTCGCCCTGATCTCGCATGACGCCAGCATTCCGTCGCGGCTCGAGAAAAGCCTCACCAATGTGCTTCGTCCGCTCGGCGCCACGACCGTGGCGGTAGAGATTGTGCCGCCATCAGCGGCGCCGCAACCGCCGCGGCGCGGCACGAGTGATCCGTGGGCCGAGCAGGTTCACCTTGCCTGCGCCCGACACGTCATCGCCATCGGCGCGGGAAAGGGCGGCGTGGGGAAGAGCACCGTCGCGGTGAATCTCGCGCTGTCGCTCGCGCGAGACGGACTGCGGACCGCGCTGCTCGACGCGGACATCTACGGACCAAGCCTTCCGATCCTGCTCGGCATCGAGGATGGCGCGGCGCGCGTGCGCATGTCGCCCGACAAGCACATCGTGCCCCTCGAGGCACACGGCCTTCCGATAATCAGCTTCGGCTTCTTTCTCGGCGAGGGATCGCCGGCCGTCTGGCGGGGGCCGATGGTGTCGAAGGCGGTGAAGCAGTTCGCGCGCGGCGTCGCGTGGCCCGACTTGGACGTGCTCGTTGTCGATCTGCCGCCCGGCACGGGCGACGTGCCGCTCAGTCTTGCGCAGGCCGTCGTGCTGTCCGGCGCGATTGTCGTCACGCAGCCGTCGCGCGTCTCCGCCGCCGAGGCGCGCAAAGCCGCCCAGATGTTCCGATCGCTCGATGTGGCACTGCTCGGCGTCGTCGAGAACATGTGCGGCGCGTTCGGTCGCGGCGCGGGCCGCACGGTAGCCGCCGAGTTCGCGATTCCATTTCTCGGCGAGATCCAGTTCGACCAAGCCGTCATCGCCGACGGCGACGCGGGGATTCCGACGATCATCGCGCGTCCCGACAGTGCGGCCGGCGTCGCGTTCGCACGCGTCGCGCGCGAAGTCGCGGCCGCGCTCGGCTGGCGGCACGTTGCCGCGGCGGAGGTTCCGTGACTGCGGCGCAAGTGACGCATCGCCCAACCAACGTGCCCGCCGGCGTCGGGGCGGGTCTCGCCACGCCGAATACGGGCTCGATGCCTTTGGCCGCCGAGCACTTCGCGGCGGCTATTCTGTACCTGCTCGCCGGCGCGGTGGGGCTGGTGTGGATTGCGCCCGATCTGGCGATGGGCGCGTACGTGTCGCCGCGAGTAGCCGGCGTCACGCACCTCTTCACGCTCGGCTGGCTCACCACGACGATCTTCGGCGCGCTGTATCAGCTCCTGCCGGTGGCGCTCGCCGCACCGGTGCGCTCGACGCGTCTCGGTCATGCAAGCTTCTGGACGTTCGCGCCCGGCACTGGTCTCTTCGCCTGCGGCGTGGCCGAGAGCTCGACGTTGTTGTACCACGCGGGCGTCGGCCTCGTGGCGGCCGGCATCGTGCTCGCGCTCGGCAACATCGGATCGTCGCTGCCGCGGTCACGGTCGCGCGACGTGACCTGGGCGGCCGTGAGCATCGCGCTCGCGTTCCTCGCGTCGACGCTCGTGCTCGGAGTCGTCCTGCTCCACAACCTTCACACGGGATTCCTCGCGGCGGCCCGCGTGCGGGTGCTCGCGATCCATTTGCACGTGGCGGTCGTTGGGTGGGCCCTGATCATGATCGTCGGCGTCTCACACCGGCTTCTGCCGATGTTCCTCCTCGCGCACGGCGCGGACACACGGTGGACGAAGCGCGCGCTCGCGTCGCTCGCGGCTGGCGTGCTCGCCCTCGGCATTGGCCTCGCGAGCGGTCGCGCCGCGATCATGTGGACGGGTGTCGCCACGCTGGAGGCGGGGGTCGCCTGCTTCCTCTGCCAGGCCTTCTCGTTCTACCGCGTGCGGGTGCGGAAGAAGATCGACGTCGGCATGCGGTTCGCGGCGACGGCGCTCGCCTTTCTGGCCACGGCTGCGGTTCTTGGGCCATTCGTGCTGGCACGTGGCGACGGCCATGCGCGGCTGGCGATCGCCTACGTCGCCGTGGGTCTGCTCGGCGGCATCGTGCTGTACGTCGCCGGATTGTTCTACAAGATCGTGCCGCTGCTCGCCTGGACGGCGCACTACCGCGGCCGGATGGGGAAGGAACGCGTCCCGACCGTGGCCGAGATGTTCTCGGCGCGCGTCGCGCACGTGCAGCTCGCCGCGATGGCGAGTGGCGTCGCGCTGCTCGGGGGCGGGATCGGCGCGGGCTCGAGCATCGCCACGCGCACCGGGGCGGTGCTGTTCGCCGGTGGCGTGGTCCTCTTCACAAGCCAGATTGCTCGCGTCGCTCTCGGAGGCCTCCCACAACGCTCATGAACATACATACCACCTCCGCCCCGGTCGCACCGACTGACCGTGTGAGCGACGTGCTCGCGCGCGATGAATCGCTCGTCGATGTGTTCGTGCGGCTCTCGCCGCACTTCGCCAAGCTGCGCAACCGCGCCATGCGCCGGGTCATGGGGCGCCTCGTGACGATCGAACAGGCCGCCCGCATCGCAGGCATCCCGGCGGGCTTGCTCGTCCGCAATCTCAACGACGCGCTGGGGATCACCGACCTGGCAACCGAGGCTTCGGAGTCTTGCGCCGCCCCGGTCGCGCGCGCGTCCGGCGACGCCGCGCTCGTGCACCCGCCGAACGCGCCGGTCGTCGAGGTTGACGTTCGCGAAGATCTGCGCGCCGGCCGCGAGCCGTTCTCGAAGATCATGGCGGCAGTTAGCGCATTGGGTGAGAGCGAGGTGCTGCACCTGCGCGCGATCTTCGAGCCGGCGCCGCTGTTCACGGTGCTCGCCAAGCGCGGGCTTGTACACGAAGCGCACGCGCACGCACCTGACGACTGGTCGGTCTGGTTCTGGAGACCGATCGTCGAGTCGGCGCCCGAGGCGCAAGCGACTGACGAACCGTCCGCCGTCGATCCGGCCGATCCGGCCGATCCGGCTGATCCGAACGCGGTGTGGCTCGACGTGCGCGGGCTCGAGCCGCCCGAGCCGATGTTGCGCACGCTGGCTGCGCTCGAGACGCTGCCGCCGGGCAAGGAGCTCGTACAGCTCAACGTGCGGGTCCCGCAGTTCCTGCTCCCAATACTCGCCGAGCGTGGGTACGCGTGCGACGTCGACGAGTCGCGCGCCGATCGTGTGCTCGTGCGCATCTGGCGGCCTCGCTGACAATCATTGCGGCGAGTGCGCTCCCAGGCAACGCGTACACTGCGTTGCCATTCAACCATTCAATTTCTCAGGAGAACTTCGTTCCATGATTCAGCAAACTACCGAGCTCGATGTACGCATCATTCCGCCGCGCGACAAACACCCCGCCATCTTTCGCGCGCTGGACGACCTCGCAAGCGGCCAGTCTCTCCTTCTTGTGAACGATCACGATCCGCGCCCGTTGCGCTATCAACTCGACGCAGAGCGGCCGGATACATTCGACTGGGAGTACGAGGCCGAAGGTCCAGAGGAATGGCGCGTTCGAATCAACCGGCGCTGACCCGATGAACAAACCTCATCTGCACCTTCAGGAAGATCGCTTGTACCCATTCGATGCGCGCGGTATCGCCAAGCACTTTCGCCACGCAGCGATCTTTGGAGCGCTCGACGCCCTGAAGCCGGGCGACACCATGCGGTTCTGCAATGATCACGATCCGTTGCCGCTGCTCAACCAGCTACGAGAGCGTTACGGCGACAGGGTCGTCATCCAGTATGTCAAGCGCGAACCGGGAGAGATCGTCATCGATTTTTCGATGAAGTAGCGGCAACATGGCTGCCGGCTTCGGGGGAGTGGAACGCGATCGCCAGGAGAAGCTCGCGAAGAAGCTGGGCATGACCCAACAGCAGCTCGCCCGACTCGAATCAGGTGAATCGAATCCGACGGTCCGGACGATCGCGCGCGTGGCTCACGGGTTGGGCAGGCGCGTCGTCATGACGCTCGAGAAATCCTTTCAGGAAAACTCCGTGCGGCAGCTGAGACGGAGTGCCGCTCGGCGGGCTAGATCGCGCGCGCGTTAAAGACGCTCACACGGGCAACCCTGGTCACAACACCGCGCTCGTATCCTTCGGCACCATCAGCCTCCGAATCATCTTGATCGGAATCCCGCCCTGCTTCACGAACGCGTCGTGGAAGCCGCGCAGCGAATAGCTCGCGCCCTTCGCCTTCTGATAGTCCGCGCGCAGCTTCAGGATCTCCAGCTTCCCTAACGTATAGTAGAGATACGTCGGGTTGTACGCGCCGCGTCTCGCCTCCTCATACGCGTTGGCCGGCTGTTGGAAACACTTCTTCACGAAATAGTTGGTCGCGCCGTCCTGCACGCTCATCCCCTGCGTGTGCTCTCTGATGCCCACCACATAACGGCAGTCCCTGAGCAGCGCCGCCGAGAGTTGCGCGAGGCGGATCTTGGGATCGTGATTCCCGAATCCCTCATCCACCATCATCTGCTCCGCATAATGCGCCCATCCCTCGACGTTGGTGCCCGAGTAAATGAGCTTGCGGGTCTTGGTCGGAAACTGCGGCGCGTACAGGAACTGGAGATAGTGTCCCGGAAAAACTTCGTGGGTGGTGACGATGCTCATCACGCTCTTGTTGTAAAACCTGAGATGCTGCTCGAGGTGCGCCGAATCCCAGCTCTTCTCCGGCGGCGTCACGTAGTAGAACGCCTCCGTCGCCTTCGTCTCGTACGCTCCCGGCGCACCCATTGACGCGAACCCGCCGCTCCGAGCATAGGGCGGCGTCTCGGTCACGATCGGGCGCACTTCCGACGGAATGTCCACGATCTTCTTGTCGATCAGGAATTGCCGCAGCCCTTCGACTGTCGCCTTCGCCGACGGGATGAGGTTCTCCGCGGTCGGATGGTCGGTCTCGAGCGTCGCCATCGCCTGCGCCGGTGTCTTGCCCGGCGCGACTAGCTGCGCCGTCGCGACAAACGCCTTGTAATCCTTGTCGAGATTCGCCTCGCCGATGGCGAGGAGCCGGTCGAGCGGAATGTCCACCATCTCGTCGTAGCGCAGCTTGTCGGCGAATGCTTTCGCCCCGATCGCGAATTTCCCGTGCGACTTAGGCAGCAGCGTTGTCTTGAGCCAGTCGGTCGCGCCCTGCATCGCGGTCACGACGGAATCGTTGACGCTCGTGAAATCGCGGAGAGCCGCCGAATCATTGCCGGCGGCCCCCGCTGCCCAGGTGGCGACGCTTCCCTTGAAGAAGCCGACCGAGCCGCCAGCGATGCGGATCGCGATATCGGTGAATTCCTTCGGCGGATTGACGACGTTCTCGCGCATCTCGTTGAGAACCGCCGGCACTCCGCGGAGGCGGGCAGTGACGGATTTGAGACGATCGGCCGGCGGCGCGAAGTTGCGCTTCATCAGGAGATCGACCGCGCTGCCGGGGAGACCGACGTACATCATCGGGTTCTTCTTCCAGTTGGCAAGCGTCTCCTCGTCCTGGAGCTTGGACTTGATCGCGCCGTCGAGGATGGCGGCGTCTATCGAGTCGTCGAGCTCGAGCTTGGCCGCTGGCGCGCTGATGGAATCGAGCTGCCCCTGGAGCCAGTGAAGGGTCGAGATGCGGCGCTGCATTGTTGTCGCGGAGAGATCCTCGACCTTGTCGTCGTACTGATGGAAACCGGCGGCGGTGCCTTGAGATGGCGCGAACGCGTACAGCGAATCGAAGTAGGTGTCCACGAACGCGGCGAAGACCGGGTTGGAGCCGGAGGCGGCGGTGGAGATCGGGGTGCTCGACGCGGTGGAGGATTTCGTGTCTGCATTGACGCAGCCGAGGAGGGGAAGGGCAACGAGTAATGAGTAACAAGTAAACGGGGGGAGGGCTCGGCAGATGCGCATCGGATGGGGTTGGGAGAGACCAAAAGATGACACTCACGGCGTCGGCTGTCGAATGTTGGTCTTTAGCTTTCCCTTACCGCGCTAAAGAAGCTGGATTACCGTTTTTATTGGGAGGAACAGCCGCCGGGCATCGCTCGGATAGGGTTGGAACCCGTACCGCTGATAAAAATCAATGGCGTTCCGGTCAAACGTGCGGACGATCACAAACGCCGACGCCACGGTGTCAGCAGCGGACAATGCGCGGCCCAGAGCATTCATCAGCAACATTTCTCCCCATCGTTTTCCGCGATAATGATCGTCTACCGCCATGCGGCCGATCAGGGTTGCGGGAACTCCGGGCAAAGAGCTCGTACAGCTCAACGTGCGGGTCCCGCAGTTCCTGCTCCCCATACTCGCCGAGCGTGGGTACGCGTGCGACGTCGACGAGTCGCGCGCCGATCGTGTGCTCGTGCGCATCTGGCGGCCTCGCTGACGGATGCTGCCGCGAGTGCGCTCCCGGGCAACGCATCCGCCGCGCTGCCCGATCAACCATTCCACTTCTCAGGAGAACATCATCTCATGCCGCTACAACCGATCGAGCTCGACGTGCGCGTCATTCCGCCGCGCGACAAGCACCCGTCCATCTTCCGCGCATTCGACAGCCTCGCGAGCGGCCAATCGTTGCTCATCGTGAACGACCACGATCCGCGACCGCTGCGCTATCAGTTCGCTGCGGAGCGGCCAGACATGTTCGACTGGGCGTACGAGGCCGAAGGCCCGGAGGTCTGGCGCGTTCGAATCAGCCGACGCTGAGCGTCGCGCGCGTCAGGCGACATTATTGAAAGGGACACTCATTCGAGGTAGCGATATGCTGAACCCCAGCCACAGCGCCGGGGGCACCGGCCAGCTCTTCCCCGACGCCACGCTGTCGCTGGCGGATGGTGGCTCGCTCTCCATCGACAGCTTTCGCCCGCGCTACGATTTAGTGATTCTCATGCTCGGCGCGGGCGCCATGGATGCGCAGGGGCAGCCCGCGACATCGTTCTATGTCACCGACCGCTACCGCGAGATCTACGCGACCATGCGGCCGGAGCAACCGGGCTGGCCCGCCAGGACGGACGACGTCCTCCAGTGGTTGACGTTCATCAACATCCAGTGTCCGGAGTGCAGCCCACCGGAGTGGTGAGCAGCAGAGCACTGTGAATCAGATCTGAAAGCTTCGGAACGACTGGTTGCCTGGACATTTCCCGTCGTTGGATTGTGAATCGAGGCGCTTCAACAGCCGATACTCGAGTCGTACGAATCGCGCGTTGCCACGCTCCTCTCGCCCCGTCTTGGTCTCCGCGATTCCATCGACGCGCACGACATCCGCGGTGAAGTCGAAGTTGTTCTCGAGACCGTCTGCGTCGCCGTTGTTGTGTCCGAGTACAGAGCTGCCGACTCCGTAGAAATCAACGGGGATTCTGGTGGCCTCGAACCGCTCGATCTTCCGAACATGGAATCCGCCGGAGACGCCGATCCTGACGTAGTCGAAGCCGTTTCGATCGAGAGCGTCACGAAGTGCAACGACGAGCTCGGGAGCTACTCCATTGAGTTGCCGGTCAGGGTATCGTGCGGCGTTGGCCGCCATTGACCTGTCGATGAGTCTCTCGCTCGTGTCAATCCGGACGCCCCAGAGAGCACCGTCGCCGAACGTATCGCGCATCGCGCGCGCGACGGCGAGCGAGTCGGCGATGACATCGTTGTGATAGTCTGTGAGACTGACGATGTTCACGTTCAGCTGATTATCGCGGCAATAGTGAGTGAACGCGATTGTCGCGCGAACAACGTCGCCGCCGAACGCTGCAATCATCGAGTGTGGCATGGTGCCAACGCCACCAGCGCCCCACCATGCTCCATTCGCGTCCGTCGAGACGCTCGCGATTCCACCGATCTTTGCGGCGAAGCCGTCAGCTGTCTGCACGCGCCAGTCGTCATGCCGCGCGCCCATGAAGATCACCGGTTTACCGTGCGCGGCGTCGATCACTCGTCGCACGTTAGTCGCGATCAAGGTGCGCCGAGCGAGCACGCCGAGGTAATCCGTCTCGAGGTGCGCGAAGGCGAGATATGGTCCGGTGATGTGCATCACTGGCTCCCATGGCTCAACCGGATCGCCGTCCACGAGAGTATCGATCACGAGATCATCGATCGCGTACCGAGCACCCGTACGGTGATTCATCGCGAGCTGCGTCTGCAGCATGCGGATGCTTTCGTACACACCGGCCAGAATGCCGGCGCGTTTCGCGAATAGCTGCATCGTAACGACCGGGTTCAGTCCCGAGTGCGCGATGGTGCGGGCCGTGAGTACGAAATAGCGATCGGCGTAATATCCGTCCGCCATTCGCGGATCGAAGTGAAACAGCGCCGCGGGAAAATTGGCCGCTAGCGTCTCGTGAAAAGCGCGACTGCGCGCGTCAACGTCGGAGCCGGCAGCGACAGCGCGGTCGTGATGCACCTGGATGCGCGAGCCCTATCCGAGAGTCGGCAATGGCGTGGTTGCCGACGAACAGCATTCAGCGCTTCCGAGCGATGGAAACATGACTGCCGGCTTCGGGAGAGTGGAACGCAATTGCCAGACGGTTCCAGCCGTTAATGGCGACGATCGCCATCGTCAGGTCAACGAGCTGGCGCTCGTCAAACTGCTGGCGCGTGGTGCGATATAGCTCGTCCGGGACACCGCTCGGACCGAGTTTAGTGACGGCCTCGGTCCAGGCGAGCGCGGCGCGCTCGCGCTCGGTGTAGAACGGAGCGTCCCGCCAGGCGGAAAGCACGAGCAGCCGCTGCGGCGTCTCGCCGGCGGCGATGGCGTCCTTGCTGTGCATGTCCAGGCAGAATGCGCAGCCATTGAGCTGCGACGCACGCGTCCGCACGAGTTCTAACAGCGAGTGTTCCAGTCCTGACTCCCCGACGTAGCGCTCGAGACCGAGCATGGCCTGGTATGCGCCGGGGGCGATTTCCTTGTACGAAATGCGAGTCATTCCCTCTCTCCAATCGCGCCGTGGTGCGCTGAAGTCTCGACCAATCAATACGACGCGTGCGTGACGGATGTCACGTTCCCTGGCCCCCGAGCGCGCGCTC
>Ga0208078_1000489_pt1 | contig 10464 bp, 11 predicted proteins | sample NGESurdeep072012_3_FD_184468 | JGI IMG/M metagenome (GOLD analysis project Ga0208078, IMG submission 184468) | Arctic peat soil microbial communities from Barrow, Alaska - NGEE Surface sample 53-2 deep-072012 (SPAdes) | ecosystem: Environmental > Terrestrial > Soil > Wetlands > Peat ... | reverse complement strand
CGCGCCGATCCGGGCGATGCAGATTCGGGCCGACATCGCCGCGCGCCGTCGCGCTTACTTCTTGGCGGCTGCTGCGGCAGCGGCGGCCGCGGTTTTGGCTGCCGCTGCGGTAGCCGTTGCGGCCGTGGCGGCGGCTTCGGCGTTGGCCTTGCGCTCCTTGCGCGGCACGGCCTTTTCCGGATTGTTGCGCGCGGCGCGTTTTGCCACGCCGGCAGTATCGAGGAAGCGCGACACACGGTCCGAGGGCTGCGCGCCCTTGGCGAGCCAGGCCTTGACCTTGTCCATGTCGAGCTTCAGCCGCGCCTCGTTGTCCTTCGGCAGCAGCGGATTGAAATGGCCGAGACGTTCGATGAAGCGGCCATCGCGCGGAAAGCGGGAGTCGGCGACGACGACGTGGTAGACCGGACGCTTCTTGGTGCCGGCGCGGGCGAGGCGGATAACGACTGACATTTAGTTCTCCTGTGAGGTGTCTGTTTGAATGTTAAGTGAATGGGTCGCGATTATTTCTTCTTGCCGAGGCCGGGAAAGCCGCCGAGGCCCGGCAGGGTCGGCTTGCCGCCGAGACCTGTAAGTCCCGGCAAATTCGGCAGGCCGGAACGCAAGCCCGCAGGCAAATCCTTCGGCAGCGCCGGCATGCCGCTAGGCCCGGCACCGCCAGGCATCTTCTCGGCCAGCGCCTTCATCTGTTCGGGCGAGGGCATGCCGCCGCCAAATCCCATCGCCTGCGCGATGCCGGCCATCGGGCCGCGCTTGCCCGAGCCCATGGCCTTCATCATGTCGGCCATGTTGCGGTGCATCTTCAGGAGCTTGTTGACTTCCTCGACCTTCAGACCCGCGCCGGCGGCGATACGCCTTTTGCGGCTGGCTTTGAGGATATCGGGATTCTTGCGCTCGGCCCGCGTCATCGAATCGATCACCGCGACCTGACGCTTGATGATCTTGTCGTCGATCCCGGCGTTCGCAATCTGGTTCTTCATCTTGGCGATGCCCGGCATCATGCCCATCAGCCCGCTGATGCCGCCCATATTGGCCATCTGCAACAATTGCTCGCGCATGTCGGACAGGTCGAACTGGCCCTTGCGCATCCGCTCGGCGGTGCGCGCGGCTTTTTCCGCGTCGATATTGGCGGCGGCTTTCTCCACCAGCGACACCACGTCGCCCATGCCGAGAATCCGGCCCGCGATCCGGCTCGGGTGAAAATCTTCCAGCGCGTCGGTTTTTTCGCCGGTGCCGATCAGCTTGATCGGCTTGCCGGTGACCGCGCGCATCGACAGCGCAGCACCACCGCGGCCGTCGCCGTCGACCCGTGTCAGCACGATGCCGGTGAGGCCGACGCGCGCGTCGAACGACCGCGCCAGATTGACCGCGTCCTGGCCGGTCAGGGAATCCGCGACCAGCAGCACTTCATGCGGATTGGCCGCGGTTTTGATCTCGGCGGCTTCCGCCATCATTTCTTCGTCGAGCGTGGTGCGGCCGGCGGTATCGAGCAGCACCACGTCGTAGCCGCCGAGCCTGGCGGCTTCCAGCGCGCGCCTGGCGATCTGCGCCGGCTTCTGGCCGGCGACGACCGGCAGGGTCTGGATATCGAGGTCGCGCCCGAGCACCGCGAGCTGCTCCATCGCCGCGGGGCGATAGATGTCGAGCGAGGCCATCAGCACTTTGCGCTTGTCGCGCTGGGTCAGGCGGCGGGCAAGTTTGGCGGTCGTGGTGGTTTTGCCGGAGCCCTGCAGGCCTACCATCATGATCGCGACCGGCGCCACGGCGTTGAGGTCGATGGTCTGGCCGTCGGAACCGAGGGTGGCGATCAGCTCGTCGTGAACGATCTTCACCACCATCTGGCCGGGCGTCACCGACTTGACCACGGTAGCGCCGATCGCCTGCTCGCGAACTTTTTCGGTAAAACTTCGGACCACGTCGAGCGAGACGTCGGCTTCCAGCAGCGCGCGGCGCACCTCGCGCATTGCGGCGTCGACATCGGCCTCGGTCAGCGACCCGCGCCGGGTCAGCCGATCGAGAATGCCACCAAGTTTTTCCGACAGATTGTCGAACAATTATTTTCTTCCTGCTGCCTCACCCTGAGGAGCAGGCGTAGCCTGCGTCTCGAAGGGTGGAGATTCTGCCGTAGACCCATCCTTCGAGACGCCGCTTCGCGGCTCCTCAGGATGAGGGGTATTCCAAAACACTTTTGCGCCCGAGGGCGCATCGCGCTGTCGGGCGTTGACCTCCGGTCTCGAGGGCCGGGCGGCGGGTCGAAAAGAATGTCTTTCCGAGGATTGTGGGCGTTAAACCCCCGCAAGCCCTGAAAGTCAAGAAAAGTCGTTGGAAAATAGCATTTTCGTGAACCCCGATGGCCGGCTTACCCCTTGCCGTTGCACGTATTTTGAGGCCAATCGGGCCATGAGTTCCTCCAAGAAGAACCATTCCGGGCCGTTGTCCGATCACTTCGATGGCAGGCAGTTCTTCGATCCGGATAGCGTGCCGCCGAAATCGCTTGGCGAGGTGCTTCGCTGGCAGTTCGGCCGAGACCGGCAGCGGCAGGCCTGGCCAGAATGGGCGCCAAGCCCTCACGCCGACATCCCGCCTGAGCGCGTTGGCGGCGACAAGGTGCGATTGTCATTTGTCGGTCACGTCAGCTGGCTGATCCAGACTGCGGGCTTGAACATCCTGATCGATCCGGTGTGGTCGGCGCGCGCCTCGCCGGTCAGCTGGGCCGGACCGAAGCGTCGCAACGACCCCGGAATCGTCTTCGGCGCGCTTCCGCCCATCGACATCGCGCTGGTGTCGCACGGCCACTACGATCATCTCGATCTCGCGACGCTCTCGAAGCTTGCCGCAAGATTTTCTCCCCGCGTGGTTACGCCGCTCGGCAACGATGTCACCATGCGCCGCGCCGACAGCTCGATCCGCGCGGAGGCCTTCGACTGGCACGACCGCGTCGAGCTCGGCAGCCGCGTCGCGGTAACGCTGGTGCCGATACGGCACTGGTCGGCGCGCGGGTTGTTCGACCGCAACAGGGCGCTGTGGGCGAGTTTTGTGCTTGAGACGCCCGCGGGCAAAATCTACATCGTCTGCGATTCCGGCTATGGCGAGGGCAAGCATTTCCGTCGGGTCGGGCAAGCGCACGGGCCGCTCCGCCTGGCGCTCCTCCCCATCGGCGCCTATGAGCCGCGTTGGTTCATGCGCGATCAGCACATGAACCCGTCCGACGCGGTGCAGGCGCTAAACGATTGCGGCGCGCAAGCTGCACTCGCCCATCACCACGGCACGTTTCAGTTGACTGATGAGGCGATCGACGCGCCGGTCGCCGGATTGCATGCCGCGCTCGATGAAGCGAAGATTCCGCGCGAGCGCTTTGTCGCGCTCAAGCCGGGGCAGGTGGTGGAGATTTAGGATCCTGTCGTCCCGGCCAAGCGAAGCGCGAGCCGGGATCCATAACCACTGGCGTTGCTTGTTTGCAGAACATGGTTGCTTCACTGCCCAACTGAGATGGCACGGAGTATGGGTCCCGGCGTTCGCCGGGACGACGCCTTATTGTGCCGGCTTGATCGCCCAGGACACGCTCACCGCGACCTGCAGCGTCTCTTCGCCCTGCGCCACGGGTGCCGCCGACACCGCCATGCCCTGGGCCATCCTGCCGCGAAACACCGGGCCGGGCGCGCCTTGCTCCGAGATACCGAGCGGCGCGCCAAGTGTGACGCCGGCGGCCCTGGCGTAAATCTCGGCCTTGCGACGGGCATCGGCGATCGCCTGTTCGCGAGCCTCGTCGAGAAGTTTCGACGCGTTGGACACCGAGAAACCGATGCCGCCGATATCGTTCGCGCCGGCGCCCACCAGCGTGTCGATCACGCTGGCAACCCTGGTGACGTCGTGCAGCCGGATCGTGACGCGATTGCTGCCGCGATAGCCGACGATGGGAGTCGGGCCGGCGCGGTTCGGCGCGTATTGCGGCTGCAGCGACAGCCGCGAAGTCTGGTAATCCTTCTCCGCGATGCCGGCGCCCTTCAGCGCCAGCAGGACCTTTCCCATCGCCGCGTTGTTGGCATCGGACGCCTCGCGCGCGGTCCTGGCGTCCGACGTGACGCCGGCGTCGATCTGCGCCTGATCGGGCGCCACTAATACCGTGGCTTCGCCGCTGACAGTAATCATCGGCGGCGGCACGCTCTCGGCCCGCGCGGGCGCCGTGAGCAGCGTGGCCGCGACAATGGCGGCAAAGGGGGCGCGATGCTTCATGAGGCTCATTTCAGCGGCACATAGACGTCGATGACCAGCTTGTCCTCCGCGGTTTTCAAGGGGTCGGTAATGTATTCCTCGATGAAGGTGTCCTTCGCCTCGAGCTTCTTGTCGTCGAGGTGATTGGTGATGGCCTCATAGGTGTTGTCCATATTGTCGTAGGACCCGCGATGAACGAACTTCAACGCCTTGCCCCCGGGCGATTTGCCCATGCTCATGTCCTTGGTCAGGTTCTTCGGATCCTGGTCGACCGGAATTTCAGCGAGGAAGGTGAAGCCGGTGTCGTCGGTTGAGGTGTAGACGATCATCAGATTGCCCGATCGCTTGATGCCCTGCTTGTCGAGCAGCGCTGACAGCGACTTGAAGGAATCGATCAGGGTGTCGAACGCCGAATCCCAGTTGGCGTTGCCCTTGGCGATGACGACGGTTTTCGGCTCCAGCACTATTTCCTCGCCAAACGCATCCGCCGTCTGAACCGGCGCGGTCGCCGGCGGTGGTATCGCCGGGGTTTCCGCGGCCGCGGGCGGAGCGGTGGGCGCGGCCGAAGGGCTCGCCGCCGGAGCCGGGCTCGCTGCCGGGGACGCGCTCGGCGCCGGGGCGGGTGTTGCCGGCGCGGCGGGCGCTTGCGTCGCCGGTGCGCTGACCGCGGGAGGCGTCGCCGGCGGCGACTGCGCCAGGGCATTGCCAAAGCCCAACGAAATCGCGGCTGCCGGGACCAGCGCGACCATGGCAAGGCGGAAAAAGCTGATAAAATTCATTCGGTATTCTCCATCGTCTTGTTCGGCGTCGCGCCCGGCTTTTGGTGTCCCGGTTTCACGTCGGCAAAGCGCGTGACGAACCATGACATGCTAGCACGCAAGGCGTGCTTTCGTCCCATGACAGATACGTCATGGCCTCTCTGCCATCGGTCAGGGGCCCGACACAGATTCACCACACTGGCCAATCCGCCATCATTGGCCATATAAGGCAGGCATAAGTCGGGAAATTCCATGAGCGCACTCGCCAACCATGCATTTGCCAAGATGAACGGCATCGGCAACGCGATCGTCGTGGTCGATCTGCGCGATTCCCCGGCCGTGGTCACATCTGAAGAAGCCCGCGCGGTGGCCTCTCCCGCCGGCGTGCATTACGACCAGTTGATGGTGCTGCAGCCGCCGCGCGTTGCGGGCACCGAGGCCTTCATCCGTATCTACAACAACGACGGCTCGGAAATTGGCGCCTGCGGGAACGGCATGCGCTGCGTCGCCCGCCGGCTGTTCGAGGCCACCGGCCGGACCGCCGCCACTTTCGAGACCAGGGCCGGGCTGTTAAATTGCTGGCAGGACGCCGACGGGCTCTTCACCGTCGACATGGGTCCGCCGAAATTCGGCTGGAAGGATATTCCGCTGGCGGAGGAATTTCGCGACACCCGCTCGATCGAGTTGCAGATCGGCCCGATCGACGCGCCGGTGCTGCACACCCCGTCGGTGGTCAATATGGGCAACCCGCACGCGATCTTCTGGGTCGATGACGTCAACGCCTACGATCTCGCCCGCTTCGGGCCGCTGCTGGAAAACCATCCGATCTTTCCGGAGCGCGCCAATATCACGCTGGCGCATATCGTCGATCGCGATCACATCACGATCCGCACCTGGGAGCGCGGCGCCGGGCTGACCAGGGCTTGCGGCTCGGCGGCCTGCGCCACCGCGGTGGCGGCGGCGCGGCTGAAGCGCGTCAACCGCGTCGTGCAGATATCGCTGCCCGGCGGCGAACTCTCCATCGAATGGCGCGAGGGTGACGACCACGTGCTGATGACGGGCACCGCGACGTTTGAGTATGAAGGCCGCTTCGATCCGGCGCTGTTTGCGACCGTCGCGTAAGATGAGCGTCGACGTCATCACCTTCGGCTGCCGTCTCAATGCCTTCGAATCCGAGGTGATCGCCCGCGAGGCCGAGCGCGCCGGGCTTACCTCGACCATCGTCATCAATGGCTGCGCGGTCACCAACGAAGCGGTGGCGCAGGCGCGACAATCGATCCGCCGGCTGAAGCGCGAAAAGCCGGGGCTGCGGATCGTGGTGACCGGTTGCGCGGCGCAGACGCAAGCGCAGATGTTCGCCGGCATGGCCGAGGTCGATCGCGTCGTCGGCAATGACGACAAGATGCGAGGCGAGGCCTGGCGAAGCGCGCGCGTCGCGTTCGAGAGGGCGCCGTCGTTTGGCATCGCGACAAGCGAAAAGATCGCGGTCGCCGACATCATGGCGGTCACGGAGATGGCGCCGCATCTTCTGGAAGGATTCGCCAATGGCCTGCCGCGGGTGTTCGTGCAGGTACAGAACGGCTGCGATCACCGCTGCACCTTCTGCATCATCCCCTATGGCCGCGGCAATTCGCGCTCGGTGCCGATGGGCGCTGTCGTCGAGCAGGTCCGCAAGCTGGTCGAGCGCGGCCACGCCGAGATCGTGCTGACCGGGGTTGATCTCACCAGCTATGGCGCCGATTTGCCGGGCGCGCCGAAACTCGGCGGGCTGGTCAAACAGATATTGCGGCATGTGCCGGAACTGAAACGGCTGCGGATATCGTCAATTGATTCGGTTGAAGTCGATCGCGATCTGCTCGACGTGATCGCGGACGATGAGCGGCTGATGCCGCATCTGCATCTGTCGCTGCAGTCGGGCGACGATCTGATCCTGAAGCGGATGAAACGGCGGCATTCCCGCGCCGACGCGGTTGAATTTTGCGCACAGGTGCGTCGGCTGCGGCCGGAGATCGCGCTCGGCGCCGATATCATCGCGGGCTTTCCGACCGAGACCGAGGAGATGTTCGCGCGCTCCATGGATCTGGTAGAAGAGTGCGGCCTCACCTTCTTGCACGTGTTTCCCTATTCACCGCGTCCGGGCACGCCGGCAGCGCGAATGCCGCAGGTAGCGGGCGACAAGATCAGCGAACGCGCAAAGCGATTGCGCGCCACGGCAGCGGCCGCGCTGCGAAGGCGGCTGGCGTTGGAGATCGGCGCGACGCGCCAGGTTCTTATCGAGAGCGCCACGCAGGGCCGCACCGAACATTTTTTACCGGTGGCGATTGCGGGTGAAACGCAGGGCGCGGTGCGAGCGCTTGTCATGGGGGGACATGACGGCTCGCGCCTGACGGTGTGAGGGCGCTACTCCCCGTTCCATCCGCAGGCCCTGAGCCGTTCGTGCAAATGCGCCGGCGCCGGCGCGACCACGCGTACCGGCTCTTTGTTCTTCGAGATCGGGATCACGATCTCGCGGGAATGCAGATGCAGCCTCGGCTCGCTGAAACGCGGACCGTTGCCATAGATATTGTCGCCGACGATCGGCCAGCCCGTCGCGGCGGAGTGGACGCGCAATTGGTGGGTGCGGCCGGTCACCGGCTCGAGCGCGAGCCAGGCGAGGCCGTCACCGCGGCCCAGCACTTTCCAGCTGGTGACCGCCGTCTGCCCTTCCGGATCCGGCTTCTGCCACCAGCCGCGCTCGGCGTTGAGGCGGCCGAGCGGCATGTCGACGGTCCCCTCATCCTCGAGCGGGCCGCCTTCGACCACCGCCCAATAGGTCTTTGAGATTTTGCCATGCTTGAACAGCAGACCCAGCGAGGCCGTCGCCTTGCGGTGCCGTCCCAGCACCAGGCAGCCGGAGGTATCGCGGTCGAGCCGGTGGGCGAGAACCGGTGGCCGCGGCAGCCCGAATCGCAGCGCGTCGAAGGAGGATTCCAGATTGGCGCCGCCCTTGGGGCCGCGATGCACCGGCAGCCCCGCCGGCTTGTCGATCACCAGCATCAGCCCGTCGCGGTGGAGCACGCGGGCCTGGATTTGCTCCGCGGTCAATTCGGGAACTTCGGTCAATCGTTCGAGACTTTCGCTCATGGCGCGAAACCGCTAACACACCCGGCATGAGCGATACCACTCCGGAAACGACAAAACTGAGCTGGTGGCGGCGGCTGTCCAGCGGCCTGAAGCGCACCTCGAGTTCGCTCGGGACGGCGATGGCCGATCTCGTCACCAAGCGCAAGCTCGACCGCGCGATGCTCGAGGATATCGAGGACGTGCTGTTGCGCGCCGATCTCGGCACCGAGGTGGCGGCGCGGATTGCGGCTGCGGTCGGCGTCGGCCGTTACGACAAGGCGATCACGGCCGATGACGTGAAGTCGGTGGTCGCGACCGAAGTCGAGAAAGTTCTCTCCCCGGTGGCGATGCCGCTTGAGATCGACGAGAGGCAAAAACCGTTCGTCATCCTCGTGGTCGGCGTCAACGGTTCCGGCAAGACCACCACCATCGGCAAGCTTGCGGCAAAACTGGGCGCCGAAGGCCGCAAGGTGATGCTGGCCGCCGGCGACACTTTTCGCGCCGCCGCGATCGAGCAGTTGAAGATCTGGGGCGAGCGTACCAAATCGCCGGTCATCGCGGGCGCGCAGGGCTCGGATTCCGCAAGCCTTGCCTTCAATGCACTCACCGCGGCGCGCGAGGGCAAGCTTGACGTGCTGCTGGTCGATACCGCCGGCCGGCTGCAGAACAAGGCCGAACTGATGAACGAGCTTGAGAAGGTGGTTCGCGTCATCAGGAAGGTCGATGCGTCGGCGCCGCATGCGGTGCTGCTGGTGCTGGACGCCACGGTGGGGCAAAATGCGCTGTCGCAGGTCGAGGCGTTTCATCGTACCGCGGGCGTCACGGGTCTGGTGATGACAAAACTCGACGGCACCGCGCGCGGCGGCATCCTGGTGGCGTTGGCCGAAAAGCACAAACTGCCGGTGCACTTCATCGGCGTCGGCGAGGGTATCGACGATCTCGCAGCCTTCACCGCACGGGATTTCGCCCATGCGATCGCAGGGATAGAGTAATGGACATAACCACGCCGCACCCTTTGTTCAAGCTCGCGACCGAACTCGGGCCGCTCCTGGTCTTCTTTGTCGCCAACGCCAGGTTCAACCTGTTCGTCGCCACCGGCGCCTTCATGGTGGCGATCGTGGCGGCGATGATCGCTTCCTACGTGGTGACGCGACACGTCCCGATCATGGCGCTGGTCACCGGCGTCATCGTCATCGTATTCGGCACGCTGACGCTGGCGCTGCACGATGAAACCTTCATCAAGGTCAAGCCGACCATCATCTACGGCCTGTTCGCCGCGATCCTCGGCGGCGGCCTGCTGTTCGGCCGCTCCTTCATCGCGATCATGTTCGATCAGATGTTCAATCTCACGCCGCAGGGCTGGCGCATCCTCACCTTGCGCTGGGCGCTGTTCTTTTTCGGAATGGCGATATTGAACGAAATCATCTGGCGCACCCAGAGCACGGATTTCTGGGTCGGCTTCAAGGCGTTCGGCGTGATCCCGCTGACCATGGGTTTTGCGATCGCGCAAATGCCGCTGACCAGGCGCTACCATCTCGAGCCGGCGTCGCTGGAAGCAAGCGAGGCGGATGCCGGGGATGTGTCCAAGGGGTGAAATGGCTGCTGCCGCACCGGCGTTGTGCTCCCTCTCCCGCTTGCGGGGGAGGGCTGGGGTGGGGGTGCCTCCGCAAACGCGCTCGTCGCGCGGATAGTTCGTTTCCCCCACCCGCCGCGCTCTGTCGAGCGCGTCGACCTCCCCCGCAAGCGGGAGAGGTAAAGAAGCCGCCTCGGCTCACTTCTGCTTGGCGATGATCTTGTCCTTGATGCCGTCATAGGTCTTCTGCGGCACGATGTTCTTGTTCACGAGGTCATCCTTGCCCTTGTAGGGGCGGCCCTTGATGATCGCTGCCGAATAGGCCTTGCCGATCCCCGGCAGCGCGTCGAGTTCGTCGGCGCTTGCGGAATTGATGTCGAGCAGATCCGACTTGGCGGCCGGCGCCATCTTCGAATCGGCTTTCGGCGCGGGAGCCATCTTGTCGGATTTGGCGGCGGGCTGCGGCGTCTGGGCTATCGACGGCGAAGCCGTCAACAGGCCAAGGGTGAGCGCAGTTGCAGCAAGGGAAGCGAGCGTGAAATGACGCATTGGGTGTGTCCCTCCAAGGACGGTTTAAAGTAACGCCATCAGGCTAGCTTTGAATTCGTGGCGGCGCCATGGCCGCCAAATGAACGGCAGATAAAAGCGGGAGATTATTTAAAGTAATTATCCGCCGCCATTCCGGGGCGCGCGCAATGACGACTAATGATTTAGGATCCCGCCTTCAGCGCCTTGTCGATTTCGACCTTGAGTACGCTGTCGATATTGTCAGGCGTCACCGGGCCGACCAGCTTGTAGACAATGGTGGCTTCGCGGCCGACG
>Ga0208078_1000488_pt1 | contig 10475 bp, 7 predicted proteins | sample NGESurdeep072012_3_FD_184468 | JGI IMG/M metagenome (GOLD analysis project Ga0208078, IMG submission 184468) | Arctic peat soil microbial communities from Barrow, Alaska - NGEE Surface sample 53-2 deep-072012 (SPAdes) | ecosystem: Environmental > Terrestrial > Soil > Wetlands > Peat ... | reverse complement strand
CGCCAGTAGCCCTTCTCCTCCCACAAGCGCTGCGCGCCGTCTATCGCCGCAAACAAGGCGCCGATGACGCCGACGCCGCGTCCGGCAACGATGTCCAGCTTGACGCCGGCCTCGTGCAGAGCGCGCAGCACGCCCGCATGGTACGCGCCAGCCGTGCCGGTGCCGGTCAGGACAAGCGCGGTGCGAAGCTGGGGGGAATAATGCTCGGTGCCTGTGACGGACGATCGCGCGGGATCGGGAAACGATACCTCACCACGAATGAACACGGATCATACGGATCCGAGAAGTCGGGAAGACATTGAATTCAAGAGACCTTGGCAATCGGAACCACCAGAGCTATTTGCCGGGGAGCAGGCAAGAAGGATACTGAAGGGTATGGCGTCTGATAACAAACGAGGGGCGACAGGCCGTCCTGATCCGATGGTGAAGAGCTTTCTCGACTACTTGAAAGTGGAGAAAGGGCTGGCGCCGCTGACAGTTGACGCTTACGAGTCTGATCTGACCCAGTTTGCGGAATTTCTTGAAGCGCGACGCCGCGAGCTAGCGCAGGCGCGGCGGGAAGATGTGCGCGGCTTTCTGAGCCAGTTGTTTGCGAACGGAGTCAAAGACCGGTCAGTGGCGCGCAAGCTTTCCACATTGCGGCACTTTTACAAGTTCCTGCTGCTGGATCGGATCATTAAGCACGATCCCACGCTGGAGATTGACTCGCCGCGGCAATGGAAGGTGCTGCCAAAGTCGCTGGCAGCGTCAGAGATTGACAACATGCTGGAAGCGGCAGGGAAGCCGGGCGACTCCAAACTTTCTGCGGCACTGGCGCAACGCGACCGGGCGATGGTGGAAATGCTCTACGCCGGCGGGCTGCGCGTTACCGAGATCGTGAGCGTGAGGCTGGAAGACCTGAAACTGGAAATGGGACACGTGCTGGTGCGGGGCAAGGGCGACAAGGAACGGATTGTTCCCATAGGGCGCGCGGCGCAAGATGAGATACGCAAATATATCGGCGATGGCCGGGAAGCGCTGCTGAACGGGAAGATTTCACCCATGCTTTTTGTCCGGCGGGGCGGCGGGAGGCTGACGCGGCAGCGGGTGTGGCAGATGGTGAAGGAGGCTTCGGCTTCCGGCCGGCATGCCAGTCCGCATATGCTGCGCCATAGCTGCGCCACGCACATGGTGGAAAACGGAGCCGACCTACGCACTGTGCAGACGATCCTGGGGCACGCGGACATTTCCACCAGCCAGATTTATACGCATGTGGCGCTGGACCGGCTGAAAACCGTGTATCGGGAATTTCACCCGCGAGGCAAACGGACGAATACGGTGGCGAAGCCGTGAAACCAGCGGAGATCAAAGTGAGCAGCGAAATTCAGAAGGGCATAAGCAAATTTCTGGATTCACAGCGGGGAGAGCGGAATGCCTCTGCGCACACGTTGCGTGCCTATGGCAACGAACTCAAACGCTTTGCTGAATACCTGGGGCCGGATGGGCGATGGAAGGAAATCGATCACGTCACGATCCGAGGATTTCTCTCGCATCTGCATGGCTACGGACTGAGCAAGGTGTCTGTGGCACGGGGGCTGGCAGCGCTACGGTCAATGTATAAGTGGCTGGCGCGGGAGGGAATTGTTCAGCAGAATCCGGCCAAACTAGTGGCCTCACCGCGCTTGCCGAAGAAGCTGCCGCGCGTTCCTACGATGGAAGAGATCAACGGACTTTTGAACACTGAGATGCCGGAGACCGCCGCGTTCCCAGAACGAGATCGTGCGATCTTTGAGCTGCTCTATGGCTGTGGGCTGCGAAATTCAGAGCTGGTAGGGACCGAACTGGGCGATATTGAAGAAGCCAACGGGGTGATTCTGATCCGGGGCAAAGGGAAGAAGCAGCGCTATGTACCGCTGGAAGGCGCGGCGGCGGACGCTCTGACGGCCTATCGCGAAGCGCGACAAGGGGTGCTCAACGCGACGCGCAAGAACACGCGCCGGCTGTTCATCAATCAGCGGGGTGGCCCGTTGACCACGCGCAGTGTGCGCCGGATCGTGAAAAAGATAGCGGTGTCACGGGGATTGCCGCCGGACTTACATCCGCATACTTTGCGCCATGCCTTCGGCACCCACATGCTTACAGAAGGCGCCGATCTGCGGGCCATCCAGGAACTGCTGGGACATGAGCGGCTTTCGACAACGCAAAAGTATACGCAACTATCAATTAATCACGTGATGGCGGTCTATGACAAGACACATCCGCGGGCAAAGTAAGAGCTTCAGACTAAATCACTAAAGTCTATGAACCCTGTTTTTCCGCCGTGCTGATTTTGTTATGGCGCTGGAGGTAGAAGTTGTGCGATTCTTACTCTTCCCCAAAACTTCAGGAGATCAAGTATGCGCAGCAGAGGTTTGTTACTTCTTGTATTGCTAGCGGTTGCGGCACCGGCATTCGCGCAGCAGAGCGTAGCTGAGGCAGCAGCCCAGGCCAAGTCTAAAGCTGAAGTTTTCCCGCCGGATGCTCCAACACACGATCAGGTCATGACACTACTGGATCTACTCCAGGCACGCAGAAACATGTCATTGGTGATGGACGGAATGAAACAAGCGATGAAACAGGCCGCCGAACAGAGCTTCCGTGAACGAGTGCCGGACCCGACGCCGAAGCAACTGGAGGCATTGCGCGGGATGATCGATGGTGCGATGGGGGATATGCCTTTGGATGAAATGGTTGAAGCGATTGTCCCTATTTATCGCCGACACCTCACCAAATCCGATGTGGAAGAGATGATCCGGTTCTACGGCGGACCCACGGGACAAAAGGTCTTGCACGAACAACCACAGATGCTGCAGGAAAGCATGCAGGCAGGAATAGCGGTCCAGCAAAAACGAATGGACCAGATCAAGGCCAAGATCCAAGAGGGCGCACAGAAAATGGTTGAAGCCGACGAGGAAAAGAGTGGGACCCCGAAAAAGTAAGTGCCTGAAGCATTGACGCCTCGAGACGAGCATGCGCACAGTAACAGCGCGAGGAATGAAGAGATTAGTCTAGATATCGAACTTTTGTTAATCCATGAACCTGTTCGGAAACTACAGCTTTGGCATTATCTTTGTGGCGATCGCGGTGGTGCACTTCATCCGTCGCCGGCCTGACAACTATTGGTTATGGATCATTCTTATGGGCGGAGGCCTGGGCGCCCTGATCTATATTGCTGTTGAAGTGGTGCCAGACCTGGGATTACTGCGGCATTCGTTCCAGATATTTTCTCATCGCAAGCGAATCCGGCAACTGGAGATGATTGTGCTCGACAATCCTTCCGCAGGAAACTATGAAGAGCTGGCGGACCTTTATCTGGAGAAAAAGGAATATGTCAAAGCCAAAGAATGTTACGACCGCGCGATCTCGTCGCGGACCGATTCACCCGACCCTTTTTACCGGCGTGCGCTATGTGAGATGGAGTTGAATGATTTTCCTGCGGCTGTGACTGATCTGGAACGCGTAGTCGGAAAGGACCGTACTTATGACTATCAGCGCGCCGCCGGGCTGTTGGCCTACTCGTGGTCGCGCACCCATCAGGATGCGGAGGCGGCGAATCTATTTGAGAAAATCACGGAGACCTCCACGCTATCTGAAACGCAGTTCAACTATGCGCAATTTCTGGCGATTCACGGAAAGACAGGGGAGGCGCGGCAATGGGCGCAACGGATTCTGAATAAGAAAGCGACGATGCCTCGCTATTTGAAGAGACGCGAACGTCCATGGTTTCGCCGGGCATCGGCGCTGCTGAAAAAATTGCCGGCATAAGAGGCCGAGGGCAGTCACTGGGAGCCAGTCGACTGGTCGGCGTCGCAGTCCAAATTTACGGTTAAAATGATTTGAGTGGCCCTGTAGCTCAGATGGATAGAGCGACGGTTTCCTAAACCGCAGGTCGCAGGTTCGACTCCTGCCAGGGTCACCAGACTTCAGAAGGCTCTTCGATTGCACACAATGAAATTGTCGATGGCAATTGTGGGACTGGCGTTAGGGTGGAACGTGAGCACATTGGCATCCGCGCAGCCCGTGCCTGTCCGGCGGCAAAGTGCAGAATCAGCGAAGCACTCTATGGCTGAGGCGGCACCTGCGCCGATACCCGACGTGAAGGCGCTGGACCAGAATGGCAAAGCGCTTCATTTTTATAGCGACCTTGTACGCGGAAAAGTAGTTGCCATCAATTTCGTGTATACCACGTGCACCACTATTTGCCCGCCCCTGGGAGCGACATTCGGCAAGCTGCAGAAGAACCTGGGAGCGCGTCTGGGAAAAGACGTGTTTCTGATTTCAATCTCAGTGGATCCCGCAACAGATACGCCGGAGCGGCTACGCGCCTGGGGTGCACAATTTGGCGCCAAGCCGGGCTGGACGCTGGTTACAGGCGATAAAGCCGAATTAAATCGCGTGTTGCGCGTGTTTGGAGCGGATGCGGCTTCACCGGAAAACCATTCGCCCCTGGTCTTGATCGTGAATGATCGGGCGGTTCGGTGGAAGCGAGTGTATGGACTTGGCTCAACTTCGGCGCTTACGCGCTCGATTGAAGAGATGATGAATGCTTCATCCGTGAATGCTTTAGAAAGACACCAATGAGTTCTGATTGGGAGCCAGGAAAAGATGCTTCTTCACTTTATTGACATTCTGCGGCGAACCGGGTGGCGTGCCGCCGCCATGTGTTTGTTGTATGTTTTGCCTGGCGCATTGTTTGCCGGGCCGCTGACTCAGCAGGAAGCATGTGGCCGCAAGATCTACTTTCAGGGAACCACCTGCACTGGAAAAGAAATCAAAGGATTTGTGGGGGACCTTGAAGTCTCCGCGAAGCTTCAACCTTGTGCGAGCTGCCATGGCGCGGACGGCAAGGGCCGCGTTGAGAGCGGCGAGGCTCCGGGCGACATCACGTGGCAGTACCTCAGCGTTGCTTACGGGCACATGCACGCTAATGGACGGAAGCACGCTGCTTTTACACCGGCCTTGTTTGAACGCGCGTTGACGACAGGACGCGATCCCGCCGGCGGCAAGCTGTCCAGATTGATGCCGAGGTTTCGGATGTCGTCGGCGAGTTCCGCAGAGTTGGCGGCCTATCTCAAACGAATTTCTACCGACACTGATCCCGGCGTTGAAGCCGCGAGCATCACCGTGGGTAGCCTTGCTCCTTTGCAGGGCGACAATGCCGAGGCAGGAAGCGCGGTCAAAACGGTGTTGACCGCGTACTTTGACGACCTTAACCAGCGCGGCGGAATCTATGGCCGTCGCATCGTGTTGCGGTTTGCGGAATCTGGCGCGGACAGCGTCACGACGCTGAAGATCGCCAAGCGTCTTACCACCACACCGGTGCTTGCCCTGGTGGCTCCATTTGTCCCCGGATCAGAACAAAAACTGGCTGCGCTCGCGGAATCGAATCATACGCCTACGGTTGGATTGCTGGCGCTCTCCGTACCCAGCGAGCCTGCCAACCGCCAGGTTTTTTATCTCCTTCCCGGTTTTCAACAACTGGAGCAGGAGTTGGTCCGCTTTGCTGCGGTCCGGGAAAAAGCGGCCATGGAAAAAACAGTAGTGGTGATTGCCGATGACAAGCTGCAAACCGACGTGGCCGCAGCCATGCAGGCAACATGGAAAGAATTGAGTGTGGATAAGCCGCGTGAGTTTGTGCTCTCGAAGACGAACGGCGTAGAAATTGTTCGCGAGCTCCACAGCCAGGGAATAGAGAAAGTCTTTTTTGTCGGGGACGGAGAACAGCTTTTACCGTGGATTCAGGCCGCGGATCGTGCCGAATGGGCCCCGAGAGTTTTTCTGCTGGGTCCGCTGCTTGATGGAGAAATTTTTGCAGCTCCCGCGCGCTTTCAGGGCAGAATATTTGCTGCTTATCCGCAGTTGCAACCGGAAGTTGGAGCGGTGGACCAGTTCGACGATTTTCTCCAGCGTCACAAACTTGCCAGTGACCACCGGCTGGTCCAGATATCGGCATACTGCGCCGCAAAGGTCCTTGAAGATGCTCTAACTCGCGCGGGTAAGAACGTGACTCGTGAGAAGTTAATCTTAAGCCTGGAGCAGATGCGTGACTACAAAACCGGCTTGCTTCCCGGAATTACGTTTGGCGTAAACCGTCGCGTGGGTTCTTTCAAGGCTGAAATCGTTTGCGTGGACCTGGCGTCTCATTCTTTCCAGACGGAGTGCGGCAAGTCACAGAGTCCTGAATGATTCCGGCGCTGCTCATTGATGGGCAGGCTTTGCCGGAACATCAGTATAGTCCACGCCGATGGGGACGCTGAAACATTCCACCATCCGCGGGGAATCAATCAAGACGGGGACAATGTAGGTCCCGGGTTTTTCCAGGCGGCCGGTTGCTTCATAAATCCCTGGAGATTTTTCCTTGAGGCTGCGGTCTACGACCAGGACGGATCTGGGAGCTTTGCCGAAATTACTGAATGTACCCATCGGCGCGGCCATGCCTTCTTCATAGTAGAAGACGGCCTTGTCCGCAGCGTTGGCGATCACGACCGCATTTTCACCCGGAGCCTGAATCATGGTGGTAGTCAACTCATCAGCGGATGCGTGCGAAAACGCGCTGTGTCCCGCGGGGAGATCAACGGTGGAGACTGGCCCAGGCGCGCCGATTCGGTCAAGTGGAACCATTTCCATGAGATCACTATCGCGACGAACAACATAGGCCATCTGGTCAGAGAACGCGATCTGCTCCGGGGCGGAACTGATGCGCGCGGTTTGCGCCAAAGTATTGCGTGCGGTGTCGATTACGTGGAGCAATCCTTTCGCGGGATTGAGCGCAAAGCCAAAGCGGCCGTCGCCGAAGAACGCGATGCGCGCAAGTCCGGGCCCGGCTTGAAGGTGAGCGATGATTTCTCCGCGGTCGCCAATGGCAAGTATGCTTCCCGTGATCGTGGTGACATAAGCAGACTGCGCGGCGGCAGAGTATGCAACCGCAGACGCAGGCGACTGGGTCTTTACTTCGCTGGTCCGCTTCAGGCGGCCAACGTCAATGATGGCAACGGTTGCCGCGGCGGGGTCGGTAATGAATGCGAGGCGGCTGTCACTACTAATAGCGATGTCATGACGGCCAGCATGCAAAGGTATTCGCGCCATCGGGTTGAGGTTAGTGGCTGAAAGCACTGCAACGCCGGGTTCGGCGCCGGAGGAACTGCTCCAGAGATAGTGTTCGTCTGGCTGTAAGACAAGTTTTGCAGCACCAGAGATTTTCACTCTATGAACGATCATCCACGTTGCAGTGTCAATCATTACGATTTCCCCAGGCTGGCTGATGGAGACGTAGAGCCTGGACTGGTCAGAAGAGAGCACCCAGTCGTCGGCACGGCCCGGCAGTTCGATGGATGCCACCAGGCGCGGACGTCCCAGAGAAAATTGCGGATCAACCACATGGAGCGTTCGATCTTGATTCAGAACCAGCACGTAATAGTCCGTCAGGTCCAGCTCCGCCTGTTTTTCCATCAGGCTTTTGCGCAGGAATGCACGCACACGAGTGCTGCATGGGACCTCTTCCTGCTGGCGCAGGCTCATCCACATCGTTGGATGGAGTCCGGTCAAAGGAGCGCGAGTGGAGGCATCATGAAGCGACAGATGGATTCGCACGGCACGACCGAGCGTGGGCGCGGAGCCCGCCTGGTTCTCAAGCGGGTCAACTTCAAGTTGCAGCGAAATTCCGTCACGGGCAAGCGAGCGTTCCACCTTCTTCCACTGGTCGATGGCGGGTAATTGCGTGCCGGACGCATTGGTTGTGCCGAGCTTGTGTGCTGTTGCGAGCCCGGCTTGATTCGATTCTTCTGCCCGGATTGCGTTGTGATGGTTCTGTAGAGCCAGCGAGCAGAATATTCCCAAAATGGAACCAACCAGAAATTGTTTACGCATTTGAATAAATAGATTCACAGAATGTCGTTATTAAGTTGCGAAGCGATATATCGCTGACTAAACTACCACCAGTTTGTACCAACGAAAAGTGATTTGCACGCTGCTTCAAGTTCGGAGAACAAACAAATGTTTGCACAGCGATTCTAAGCAAACATCCCCGGCGCCCAACGTGCGTCCGATCCATTCCCATTCAATGTTTGTCACTCAGCATTTGGATACCAGGCTCGATCGTCGCAAGAAGGAGACTGTATGCCACGCAAGATTTCTTCCCTCAGAGTCGTTTCGTTTGCTGCAATCTTACTAACCGGTTTCTGCAGTATCGATTCCGCAGTTGCGTCTCCCAAACCAGCTTCGGCGCCCACTCCGGCTACTGTTTCATGCTCGGCGGCGAACACCGTTACCGCTGACCTTGCGGCGCTCGATCAGGCTTTCATGCTGAATCGTCTGGGCGCGTCCATGCCGCAAGGCATGGTGTTTGCACTCAAGTCAGATATTGTGAATTCAGGCAATGGGCAGAGCTGCGCGAAAAGCCCCTGCACCGCGGGAAATGTGCGCCTGCGGGTGGACAAGCGCCCTCGGCCGATTGTTCTGAGAGTGAATCAGGGACAGTGTCTCAAGATCAATTTCACGAATTTCCTGGCCAGTAAGCGATCCTCTACTTTGCAGCCCCTGACAAGGGAAGCATCGATACACGTGAACGGCATGGAGTTGTTTTCGATCGCCGATGACGGCTCTTATGTGGGCGCAAATAATACCAGCCTAACTGCCCCGAATGCATTCAAGACGTACTCACTGTACGCAAAAGAACAAGGCACGTTCCTGATGTATAGCCTGGGTGCGTCTTTTGGTAACGGCGCTGAAGCCGGCCAGATTACAGATGGACTGTTTGGCGCGGTCACGATTGAACCGCCTAAAGCAGAATATTACCGGAGTCAAATTACCCGCGCCGAGTTGCTGCTGGCCATCGATCATTCAAAAGGCAACAACGGATTTACTGCCGATGGCCATCCCATTCTGAACTACAACGCCGTATATCCTCCGGGGAGTCCCCGTGCTGGAGTGCCGATCCTAAGGATGGTCGATTCATCCGGCAACACGATCCATACCGACCTTAATGCGGTCATTACAGGCCCGAACGCCGACCGTTTCCCACAGAGTGAAACAGGGCCGGAGTTCAACCCCATCCCGTCTTCGCCAGACCGCCGTGAGCCTTTCCGCGAGTTCACGATTCATTATCATGAAGTCACCAGCGCAGTGCAGGCTTTTCAGGACTTCTATCCACCTCCGACCAAAACCACGCCAGATATGTCATACACGCTGAAGGCAGGACAGGACAACTTCGCGATCAATTATGGCACTGGAGGCATTGGAGCTGAGGTACTGGCCAACCGATATCAGGTGGGCCCAATGTGGAATTGCACTGATTGTAAGTTTGAGGAATTTTTTTTGGCAGCCTGGGCCGTAGGAGACCCTGCCATGGTCGTGGATATTCCGGCGGATGCCCCAGCCGGTACTTCACCCGCCACCCCTAACATAGTCACCCCTCTGGTCACGCAAATGGAGAACTTCTCCATCGTTGCCAATGGAGGCAAGTGTCCAGCGACCAGCCCGAACAACTGTGCTCCACCGGCAGCTCCTCAGGCCGGGCAAAAAGCCCAACAGGCTTTTTTCCCTGACGATCCTTCGAACGTCTATCACAGCTATCTCGGGGACCACGTAAAGTTTCGCATCCTGCATGGAGGTTCCAATCTCACCCACGTGCATCATCAGCACGCGCACCAGTGGATGCATTCACCCAATGATCCCAACAGCAGTTACCTTGATAGCCAGATGCTCAGTCCGGGCGCGTCTTATACTCTGGAAATCGATTACAACGGAAGCGGCAACCGCAACCAGACATTAGGTGATTCGATTTTCCATTGTCATTTCTACCCCCATTTTGCTGAAGGCATGTGGTCACTGTTTCGCGTCCATGATGTGTTTGAAGCGGGTACGGAGTTGAAGAACGGAGTCCCCGTAAAAGGCGCACGCGCCTTGCCTGATGGTGAAATGGCCGCGGGAGCGCCCATACCTGCCATCGTCCCCGTTCCCACCATTGGGATGGCGCCGATTCCTGCCAAGGTTGAGATAGTGCCGGTCCTGGATCCTAGAAATACCACCGGGCTGGTGAAGACCGTTGGCTATGAAGCAAAAACGATTAAGCAGTGTGACCGGCTTGACGGCTCCAGCGGTGGAACATGCACGAACCCGGGCTATCCTTTTTTCATTCCCGGCATAGCAGGCCATCGTGCTCCACCGGCGCCGCTGGATTTTGCTCCGGCGCTGACTGCCAGTGGTCAACCGATTATCGGCACTGACGGCAAGCCGGAATATCTGGACGGCGGGCTGGCGCGACACGTGATCGTGACAGGTACGGTTAGCGGGGAGTTCCATAACCAGTGGGACTTCAGCAAAGACAATGACACGCTTGTGGCCCGCGAGTTGCCGGAGGACGGCACCGACGTTGAAAAAGCTGCCATGGCTTTCAACAGCATCCGGAACCATCCCAGCTTCATGCCCAGCGGGCAGCCGGCCAACTTCATCACGAATGG
>Ga0208078_1000487_pt1 | contig 10486 bp, 7 predicted proteins | sample NGESurdeep072012_3_FD_184468 | JGI IMG/M metagenome (GOLD analysis project Ga0208078, IMG submission 184468) | Arctic peat soil microbial communities from Barrow, Alaska - NGEE Surface sample 53-2 deep-072012 (SPAdes) | ecosystem: Environmental > Terrestrial > Soil > Wetlands > Peat ... | reverse complement strand
GCACACACGTTGTCTCGGCAAGCTGCCGAGACATGCAGGCTGGCAGCCTGCACTCCCCAAAAACAGATTCGCTTTCCCGCGCACCCGTAAGGCAACCGGGTTTCGATTCAATAGGTATGCCGGAAACGCTGACCGAGCTTAAGCAGAAGGATGAGGTACGCGAGGCCCTTGCCCAAACCGGCGGCAAGCCCAAGATAAAAGCGCAGACCACGGACAAATTCTGGTTCGGCACCCACGCGCTCGTTCTGCTCGGCTGCGCCGTCGTCTATTTTCTTCTTGGCTTGAGATGGATTCCGCTGCCGCAGGCACAACTCGACCTTCTCCAGCGGGCGACGCGCGCGACGGTTTTCATCGTTGTCGTCCTGGCGATCGCCAAGGCGGTCTCGGTCTACGCCATCGGACGCATCTCGGATGCTTCCACGATCTTCACGCTCCGGCGCATCCTCCACCTGGTCGTAGGGATCCTCATCGTGTTGATCGGCCTCTCGATTTTCTTCGCCAATTGGTACACCGCGCTGATTTCCGTCGGCGTCGTTTCCATCATTGTTGGGCTCTCCGTGCAGACGCCGATGTCCAGCTTCATCGGCTGGATTTACATTCTCGTGCGCCGGCCCTATCGCGTGGGCGACCGGATCAAAATCGGCGACGCCACCGGCGACGTGATCGACGTCAGCTACATCGATACGACGCTCTGGGAATTCGGCGGGTCGTTCCTTTCCACCGATCATCCAAGCGGGCGCGTCATCAAATTCCCGAACGCGAAAGTGCTCGGCGAAATTGTTTACAATTATTCCTGGCCGCTCTTCCCCTACATCTGGAACGAGATCAAATTCCAGATCGCCTACCAGAGCGATTTGCAATTTGTCGCCCAGACGATGGAGCGAATCGTCGAGGAGGAAATCGGCGAGGAGATGGAAGGGCGCGTGGGAGTCTATCGTGACTTGTTGGCGAAAACTCCGGTGAACGAGCTGGAGGTGCGCGCCCATCCCCGCGTTTTTTTCCGGGTCGATGAAGTGACCTGGATCGACGCGATCGTGCGTTATGTCGTGCCGCCGCGGGAAGCGGGCGCGGTGAAAACGAGGCTCATCCCGAAATTGCTCGCGGCGCTGAACGCCGAGCCGGACAAAGTGATGTTCCCGGCCGGCGCGAACCGGTGATCACGCGTTTGCTTGCGCTCCGATTCCAGCCGATTACTTCGCCGATGCATTCCCGAATCCTGATTCTCCTTTTCGCGTTTGCCGCTATCGCCGCGAAGCCAGTCGTAAAAAAAGCGGAGACGCCCGGGCCCAAACCCTCGCCGAAACCAAAAGTATCTGTTGAGAAAACGATCCCGGTCGCGCTGCCAAATTACGACGAAGAGACCAGTGTAAAGCTCCAGATTTTTCTCGATAACAATGACTTCGGTCCCGGCAAAATCGACGGCCGAATGGGTGAGTTTTTTGGCAAAGCCCTGATCCATTACAAGAAGGCCCACGGCATGGCGGCAACCGGCGCGGTCGATTCCTGGCTGCTCGACCAGGTGCCCGAGACTTACACGAGCTTCACGATTCCGCCCGAGGCGGAGAATTTTGTCGGGGCCACGGCGAGCAAACCGTCGGAGCAATCGAAGCTGAAGCGGCTGAACTACGGATCGCTCTGGGAGTATGTCGCCGAGCGCTATCATTCCGCGGAAGATTTTCTGAAAAAGATCAACCCGGGAATGAACCTGGAGAAATTGAAAGTCGGCGACACGTTGAAAGTGCCAAACGTGCTGCCGTTCAAGATCGAGGATCTGCACGAAGGTTTTGCGCAGCCCAACCCGGCGTTCGCGAATCGCAAAATCTACATCGACACGAAAGACCGCTTCCTTCTCATCTACGACGACAAACAGCTCGTCGCTGAGTTCCCGATCACGCCCGGGTCGACCACGTTGCCGGCACCGATGGGTTTGTGGAAGATTCTCGGCATCGCCACGCTGCCGGTCTTTCGCCATGACGAAGGCGTGCTCCAGCACGGACAGAAATCGAGCGTGTTTTACAATTTGCCACCCGGCCCGAACAACCCGGTCGGCATTCTCTGGATGGGATTGAACAAGCCGCACGTCGGCATTCACGGCACAAACAATCCCGAGACGATCGGCCGCGCCGCCAGCCACGGCTGCATTCGCACCGCCAACTGGGACGCCGCGCGGGTGAAGGAGCTGGTCACGGTGGGGAACGCGGTGTCGATCTTCCGATAAGACCTCACACAAAGGTCACAACGGGACACAAAGGGGCAAAGGATTGGCCTCTTTCCGTGTCTCTCCTTTTGTGAACCTTTGTGCCCTTTGCGCGAGCCCCAGAAGATTTTTCGCGCGGAATCGGCTGGTCGCGCGTCTAGGCTGGTAGATCGATAAAAATGGACTTAGCCGAACACGCAATTTACCGCGCCGCCATCCAGGGCGATCGCGAGGCTTTCGAAATGGTGATCCGTTCTACGAGCCGGAACCTTTTCGCCATCGCCTACGGCGTTTTGCAGAACCGCGAAGAAGCGGAGGACGTGGTCCAGGACACTTTTGTGAAAGCGTGGAAATCGCGTTGGCGGGTGCGCGACTCGGCGAAGCTGCCGGCGTGGCTGGCCACAATCGCGCGGCACCGGGCGCGCGACCTGGCGAGAAAACGCCGGCCGGAACCGTTGCCGGAAGATTTTGAAGCGCACGAAGTGGTCGAGAGCGCAGGCCAAACAGCGGACCTCGATGGCGAGGTCCGCTCGGCCCTGGCGCAATTGCCGGAGCTGCACCGCGTGGCCCTGACCCTCCGGTATTTCGAGGACCTTGATTACGGCACGATCGAACAAACCCTTGGCCTAACGAACGGCGCGCTACGCGGAATCCTCGGCCGCGCCCTCGGCCTCATGCGGAAACGGCTCAAACCGGCGCTGGCCTCAATCGGATAACTCTTATGGCTACGACCCACGAACAAATCGACGAACTCCTCGCGGCCGATCTCCACGGCGAATTGACGGCCGCCGAACGCGACGAATTCCACGCCCATCTGGTGGAGTGCGCGGAATGCCGCCAGGCTTTTCAGGAAGGAAAAAATATGAACAGAATTCTTAACGAAACGATGGCCGACAAGAAGGCAGACGCCGCGTTCGAACAGCGGATGGTCTCCCGCTTCCGCGATCGCGTTCCGAAACGCTCCGGCTTCATCAGCCTGATCACCGATCTTCTACGCGTGCGAGCCGTGCAACTCACAGCCGTCGCCGCAATCCTGCTGGCGCTGGCCCAGATGGGGAAAATGATCACCGGCGAATCGGCGACGCCGAAGCAGCACCGCGAGAGTCCGGTGGCTCTGGATGAATATCGAAGCGATCAAGATAAAGCCGGTGCGACCCAAGTGAGCGGCATCTTGGCCAAAACAGACGGCCGCACGAAGGGACTTGATCTGAACGTGCAGAGTCCTGCTCCGCCAGCGCCGCCACCGACAGAGGCAACAACCGAGCGTACTATCGTAACCGGTTCTTATATCCCCCCTGCCGAGAAAGAAAGTGCGCTTCCTGTTACTACCTACAGCGCGGAAACACTGAAGCCGAAGTCCAAGAAGTCCGAGGTAAAAGATGAGAAGGCGCCGACGTCAGCGGCGGCGTCGACAGAAGAACCGTCAGCGTCATCCTCGGCGGTCGGGCCTACCGACAACCGGAAGTTGATCCGGAACGCGACCGCAGAGCTGGAAGTGGTGAGCTTCGACGAATCGATCCAGAAGATCACGGCGTTCGCTTCGGAAGAGAAAGGCTACGTCGCCACGACCAGTTCGGAGAAGCAGGCGAACGGGAAGTTGCGGGGCGAGATCGTCGTGAAGATCTTGCCCGATAATCTCGATCGGTTTCTTGGGAAACTGCGCGGAATCGGCGAGCTGAAGAACCAGGCGCTCACCACTGAGGACGTGACGAAGGCCTACTTCGACACGGAGTCGCGGCTAAAAAACGCGCGCCTCATGGAGCAACGGCTCATCGAGATTCTGAAAACCAAGAGCAAGGATGTCGCGGACCTGCTCGAAGTGGAGAAGGAACTTGGCCGGGTGCGCGAGCAGATCGAGACGATGCAGGGCGAACTGAAATTCATGGATTCGCAGGTGGCGTTCGCGACGGTGACGATCACGCTCTCGGAAAAGAACATGAATCTTCCGGCGGCGTTCCTCTTGAAGGAGAAAGCGCAGCTCTCGCTTTATGCAACGGAAGTCGAGAAGACTTATAACGAGATCAAGGCGCTGGCGTCGCCGAAGGTGCAGATCACCAACGCGCAGATCGACCGGGACAACACCGGGCGCGTTTCGGCGCGGCTGAGCCTGTTGCTCGCGCCGGATGAGAGCGAGGCGGTCATCGCCAAGATTAAAGGCATGGCGCGCGTGGAGAATTTCCAGGTGCAAACCGAGCGCGTCTCGCAGGGCGGCGATGGGTTGGGAGAAAACGCGAAGACCGAGCGCGACAAGGTGGAGCTGAACATCACGCTCTCGCGCGACGAACAGGAAACGGCGTTGCAGCAAACTTCGCTGCGCATCCAGACGCCGGAGGTGAACGACAAGACCAAACAACTGCGGTCCATTGCCGAGCAACAGGGCGGCCGCATTCGCAGCTCGTCGTTCTCGCGCGATCCGAACGGGCGCGAATACTCGACTGTGTCGCTGCGCGTCCCGATGAAAAACTACAACGCGCTCATGCAGGCGTTGAACGGGCTGGGCAAAGTGGAAAACGTCAGCGTCCGGCGCGACGATCGGCCGAACTCGCAGATCGATGAAGGAAATGCGCCGGCGGATGTTTCGATCCAGGTTTACAGCCAGGGGAACATCGTTTCGGAAGAGACTGGAATCTGGGCCACGCTACGCCGGACCATCGGACAAGGGGCGGCGGCGTTGATGTGGAGCGTGCGAATGATTGGAGTCGCGGTCGCATTTCTTGCACCGTGGGCGCTGATCATCGGCGCTGTCGGCTGGATGGCTCGGCGCGTCTCACGCGCGCGCGCGGCGAAGAAGCAAGCGGCCGAACAGGAAGCAGAACGGAGTTAGTTCTCTCTGGGGAGCGCAGGCTGCCAGCCTGCCGCAGCCGGCAGCTTGCCGGCTGCACTTGGGGCGAAGCCCCTTTCGGGAAGTCACGCGGAAAACAAGACGCATCTCGGCAAGCTGCCGAGATGTGCAGGCTAGCAGCCTGCGCTCCCCAGAGAATCGCGACGCCACAACTCGGATTTCAGCATTCCGTTTCGAGACAAATGTTGGTGGACCAACTCGAATCCCGCGTCGCTTAGGAATGGCGACGGGTCGATCAACGTCCTCGCCGCAATCCTGGTGGTGAATCGGAAAAATCGATACATCGCCGCCAGGCACGCTCGGGCATGTAGTCGGCGAAAGCCGTCCGGCGGGACGCAGAAATCGGCGAGGAGCCAGATCGCCTTCGTCGTTGCCGCGCCAGCCAGTCTCCCTACCACATCGGCGACCTGACCAGTCGGAAAGCAATCGAGGACGAAATGCGTGACGACTAAATCGTACGCTCGTTGGGTTGGCGCCCAGGACGTGATGTCGCGCTGAAGAAATCGAATACGGTTGAGGCTATCGGGCAACTCGCGCTCGATCTGTTGCCACGCCAGACGCAACATCCGTTCGCTGGCGTCCACGCAATCGACTTCAATCGCAGGATGCCGGCGAACCAGCTCGCGAAGGAATCGCCCATTCCCCTCGCCCACGATAAGGGCGCGGCGAGGCGTATCGATTTCTTCGAGGCAGGCGATCCTCGCCCGCTGCAAGTCCCCTCCGAAAGCGATCGTTTCCAGCGCCCGATACCACGGCGCGATGGCGTCGAAGCTCACAGGGCCGCCGCGATTAGCGGAACGATCGGCGTTAGCAAAACGAGGTCGGCTAGGGCGGTTCGTCGATCAACCTGGCTCGGCCGTGAATTCAGCCACGCCAGCAGAAACGCACTCGCGCCAATGCACGCGAGAAGCGGCGCCGCGAATCGGAAGATGGGCGCCATCGTAAACGAGGCGACTCCCAGGACGAGCGCCATGGCTCCCGAATTCCGCGCGATCTCCGGATGCCGGGTAGCAATCGAGACTTTTCCCTGGGCCCGGTCCAGACCGGATTCCCAGCCGGCGATACTGATGCAGTTGAGGGCGCAGAGTGCTGCAAAAAATACGGCCGCGATCACGAAGCCTATCGGAACGGTTTTGGGCGGCGGCAGCAAGGCTACGAGCGTCCCAGCGGCAAAAAGGACGCCGATCATAAGCTCCTTCGCGGGGAGCGAACGCCAGATCAAACCCAGCGGATGGTTGAGGACGAGATAGATCAAGGAGAGGCTGCCCACCGCGCCCCCGACGATGAAAGTTTCCAACGCAGTTGTGCGATAAATAACATAAGCATCGAATCCCGCCACGAGAGCGAGGAGAATGATCCAAAGCGCCGGATATCGTCCGCAGAATTCCTGGCGAAGGGACCTGGGGCTGTCGGTTTGGAGTGAAGCCGAATCCGCCAGCCGATCTCCGAGGTAGATCAGCCAGGCGGTCAGAAAAAGCGCCACGCCGTTCCCGACCTGAAGCGGAATGCGAAACGTCCGCGCGAAGAGCCAGAGCCACACGACGGCGACCAGCGATGCATCGAGGCAAACGAGATTCAGCCACAGGACCGGCGCTATTCGCGGGAATAAACGCGCGGCTTCGGTCTCATACTCAATGGGAGGTGAATGGGCTTGCTCCGCGTTCAATCGAACTTATTTTAAACTGCGTCGGGCCCGAGAGCCACTGCCTATGAAATCAAACGCCATTTCGACGAACAATAAATCGGTGGCCGCGCTTCCGAAGCATCTCCTCCAATTCGCGGTCGACCAGCGTTACGACGAATACACGCCGGTCGATCACGCGGTCTGGCGTTTCATCATGCGGCAGAATATTTTTTTCCTCCGCGAATACGCCCACAAACTTTATTTCCAGGGTTTGCTCGATACCGGGATCTCGTTCGACCGAATCCCACGGATCGAGGAGATGAACGAAATCCTCGGCAAGATCGGCTGGGGCGGCGTGGCGGTGGATGGATTCATTCCGCCGGCGGCGTTCATGGAATTCCAGGCCTATCGCGTCCTCGTGATCGCGTGCGACATGCGCCAGATCAATCACATCGAATACACGCCGGCGCCCGACATCGTCCACGAAGCTGCGGGGCATGCGCCGATCATCGTCGATAGCGAATACGCCGATTACCTCCAGCGCTTCGGTGAAGTCGGCGCGAAGGCGATGTCGTCGAAGAAAGATTTCGAGCTCTACGAAGCGATCCGGCATCTCTCGATTCTGAAGGAGCAGCCGAATCCCGATCCCGACGCACTCGAGAAAGCGACGAAGCTCGTGGAAGAACGCCAAAAGAATCTCGGCGATCCCTCGGAGATGGCGCTGCTCTCGCGGCTGCATTGGTGGACGGTGGAATACGGGCTGATCGGTCCGCTGGATAAACCGAAGATTTACGGAGCGGGTTTGCTCTCCTCGATTGGCGAATCAGTCAGCTGCCTGGAGCCACACGTGAAGAAGATTCCGTATTCGATCGACGCGCAGAATGTCCCGTTCGATATCACGACCAAGCAGCCGCAACTTTTCGTGACCCGCGATTTCAAGCAACTCGCCGATGTGCTGGAAGAATTCGCGAGCAAGATGGCGTTCCGCGTCGGCGGGCTGGAAGGAATCCAGAAAGCGATCGACTGCCATAACACGGCGACCTGCCAGTATTCATCCGGGCTGCAAGTATCCGGGACGTTTACCGAAGTCGTTACCGGCGAAAATGGCGACGCCATCTATCTACGGACGACAGGCCCGACGGCGCTGGCGTTCGGCAACAAGGAATTGCCGGGACACGGCATCGATTACCACAAAGATGGGTTTGGTTCGCCCATCGGCGATTGGAAACAGACGGAGCTAGCGGAAGGCAAGAAAGCGAGGTTGGAATTTAACAGCGGCGGCGTGGTGGAGGGACAGATTGAGAAGCTGCTGGAGCGGGACGGCAAACTGTTACTGATCACGTTTTCCAATTGCACCGCGAAATACGGCGATCGGGTCTTGTTCGACCCAAGCTGGGGCACCTACGACATGGCGGTGGGCTCGCGGATCGTGTCGGTGTTTAACGGCGCAGCGGACAAGGACGCCTACAACCAGGTCGCGCTCGTCCCGCGGGAACGGACGATCAAGTCGCCCTCGGACGCGAAACGGAAGCGGCTCGAAAATCTTTACGCGCAGGTGCGCGACATTCGCGAACGCAAAGTCGGCTACGAGCGGCTCGGCGAGATTTGGGAGACGCAACAGAAGGAGCATGGCGATGACTGGCTGCTCTCGATGGAGATTTTCGAAATTCTCGATGAGACCGGCCAGCAGAATGCGCTCAAGCAACAGGTGATGACATTCCTGAACGGCCGCAAAACCATCGACAAGGATAACGCGACCCTCATCGAGTGGGGATTCCGGCTGGTGACGTACCACAAGACGAATCTCGAAACGGCGGCGCAGACGCGGTAGCACGCGCTTTGGGGATCGCAGGCTGCCAGCCTGCTCGTCTCGGCAGCTTGCCGAGACATCGACTCGTTAGGCCACAACCATTTGCACGTCGCTCAATGTTGCCGGCAAGCTGCCGGCAAGCTGCCGGCAACTGCAGGCTGGCAGCCTGCGCTCCCCAGAAATGCCGGAGCTGGCCGCTCTCCCGGCGCGGGGACTACAGCCTGCGGAGGGTAAAGCGATTATTCGCGGTTTCCCACAAACGAAGCCTCACCAGCCGGCTGTCGAGACGCGAATCGACCTGCGGCCAGAGAGATTGCACGATGTTTTCGCCAGTCGAAGGCCGGTGCTGAAATTCTTCGATCTCCAAATCGAGATGTTTGTTTTGCCACGGCTCCAGCGCTCCGATGACTCCCGTCTGTAGAAAATCGAAACTCATTAAGGTTCCGCTGCGCTCGTCGAGATCGCCGCCGACGGTGGCTTCGGTCAGGTAGAGATGACCGTGGCCGCGGGGGTTATTGCACTTGCCGTAGAGCGCGACGTTTTCGTCGGCGCTTAGCTGCTCGCTCTTCAGGCAATGCGCGGCGCTGAAAGGCACCTGAAAACCGAGGAAGAAAGTTCCCGCGCTCCAGTACTCGGCGAAGAAATCGGAGCGCTCGTGCAGACGAACACGAGCAACCGGCGACGATTCGGCCGCCCGCCGATGAATATAGCGCGCCAGGGTCTCAGTCGTAACCGGCTGATTCGTTAGGCCGCGAACTTCTCGGTTAAGGTTCTTGTGGTCGAGTTCGGCGCGGAGAGGATCGAGGCTGCGCGAAATTTCAGTCGGGCACAAATTGGCATCTCTGCCTTGAAATGTCAGCCGCGCCCGGTAATTGTGGCCGTGCCCGAACGGCGATGCGGCGGAGCCGAACAACTTTTCGTTTTCCGCGTTGGTAAGCCGCGGCGACATCGTTTGACGCGCGGCGGAAAATTCGAACCAGTAATTCGCCTCGGAAAGTCCACTTCGATAAAAGCTGGCGCTGCGGTCATTCGATTCCGACAAGTGACAGGCGACTAACTCGGCTTGCCCGTCTTTGAAAAGCGGGGCGGCGGCTGAGAAAAGCTCGCGGGCCACATTTTCGGGTGTCGGCGGAAGGCTGGCGAAGGCCGAATTGTCCTCGTTCAGGAACTTGTGGTCAAAGCCGTCGTGCAAAACCTGGCCGGCCCGTTCCTTGATCTCGCTGATGTTCATCAGCATTCCGGTCGTCGGATCGACGGCGCCGGAAAAAATAAAATAAACGACGTAGTTCCGACCGGTGCCGTAACGCGCCGAAGTCTCAGGACCGAACGCCGCCAGGTTCTCCGCGTCGCTCCATTCCTTCACAAACAAGCGTCGCGACGCCGAGAATTCGAGCCGCTTGCTGACCGTCAGGAGCATGCGGTCGTTAGGCCAACAATGCCAGAAACTCCGAGCGCGTGCGAGCGTCTTCCTTGAAGGAACCGAGCAGGCACGAAGTCTTCATGAGGGAATTCTGTTTCTCCACGCCGCGCATCATCATGCAGAGATGCTTGGCCTCGATCACCACCGCGACGCCGTTCGGGTGCAGCGTCTTCATAAGGGCGTCCGCGATCTGGATGGTGAGGTTTTCCTGGATCTGGAGGCGGCGCGCAAACATATCAACGATCCGGGCGACCTTCGAAAGTCCGATTACTTTTCCATTCGGAATGTAGGCGATGTGCGCTTTGCCGACGAACGGCAAAAGGTGGTGCTCGCACATCGAATACAATTCGATGTCTTTCACGAGCACGATCTCGCTCGCGTCCGAATCGAAGATCGCGTCGTTAACTATGTCGTCGAGGCTTTGCCGGTAGCCGTTCGTAACAAAATCGAAGGCGCGGGCGGCGCGACATGGGGTTTTCAACAAGCCCTGGCGCTCGGGATCTTCGCCGACGGCTTCCAGGAGATCGCGGAAAGAGCGCTCCATCCCGGCGAGCTTGGCCGCTCCACACGGACGCAGGCTGGCGATGCGGCGT
>Ga0208078_1000486_pt1 | contig 10487 bp, 12 predicted proteins | sample NGESurdeep072012_3_FD_184468 | JGI IMG/M metagenome (GOLD analysis project Ga0208078, IMG submission 184468) | Arctic peat soil microbial communities from Barrow, Alaska - NGEE Surface sample 53-2 deep-072012 (SPAdes) | ecosystem: Environmental > Terrestrial > Soil > Wetlands > Peat ... | reverse complement strand
CTGGGCCGAGCACGAGGACAGCCTGAGCGCCATCGTCACCCACGTGCTGGTGCACGAGATTGGCCACCACTTCGGGCTCTCGGACGCAGACATCGAAGCGATCGAGGCCGCCGCCGACTGAAAGGGAGAAACGATCATGCGAATTGACGGCCGCTGCCACTGCGGCTTCCTGAGTTTCGAAGCGGAAGCCGATCCGGAGAATGTTTCGGTCTGCCACTGCACCGACTGCCAGACCGGCACCGGCTCGGCATTCCGCATCAGCATTCGCGCGCCCGGCAACACCTTCAAAATGCTGAGCGGAGAACCGACGCGCTATCTCAAGACGACGGCGGAGAACGGCAATCCGCGGGTGCAGGCGTTCTGCCCGAAATGCGGCACGCCGATCTATTCCACCTCGCCGGGCGACAATCCGGATTCTTATGTGGTTCGCGTCGGCACCTTGCGCCAGCGCGGTCAACTCGCGCCCAAGCAGCAGAACTGGTTTCGCTCGGCGCAGAATTGGGTCACCGAATTGGGCTCGGTGCCGCGCAACGAGAAGGGCCGTCCGAGCAAGCCGAGTTAAGCTCTCCGCCGCACCATCAGGCCACCGCATGAGTCTGATCGAAAACATGCGTTTGATCGGCTGGCGCGATCGGTGGGATAGTCGCAAGATTCGCCAACCGGAAAGGCCGGCCGCATGATCGTCACCGTTTTTCGCTCCCGCTTGATGCCGGACGTGCGCGAGGAATACGTAGCGCTGGTCGATCGCATGGTCGAACTCGCGGCGACCATTCCCGGCTACATTTCACACAAAGGATTCTTCGCCGAGGACGGCGAGCGCGTGACCATCGTCGAATTCGAGTCGGAGGAGGCGCAGCGCGTCTGGCGCATGCACCCGGAGCACCGGGTCGCTCAGCGCAAAGCGAAGGAAATCTATTACGAAAGCCATTCCGTGCAGGTCTGCCAGGTCATCCGCGAGAACCGCTTCAAACGCGAGCCGGCCCCCTGAAAACGCCTTAACACGACCTTGACCTGCGCGCGCGATGCCCGCAAATAAAGGCAGTCAAAGGATTGCACGGGCACGGCCGCGCGAGCGTTACCCGCAAGGACTTGATCGAGATGGACAAATTCACCACGTTGGAAGGCGTCGCCGCGCCCTTGAAGATGATCAATGTCGACACCGACATGGTCATCCCCAAGCAATACCTGAAGACCATCAAGCGCACCGGGCTCGGCAAGGGCCTGTTCTCCGAGCTGCGCTACAAAGACGACGGCAGCGAAAATCCGGATTTCGTGCTCAACAAACCGGCCTATCGCAAGGCGAAGATTTTGGTCGCCGGCGACAATTTCGGCTGCGGCTCGAGCCGCGAGCACGCGCCCTGGGCGCTGATGGATTTCGGCATCCGCTGCGTGATCTCGACCGCGTTCGGCGATATTTTCTACAACAATTGCTTCAAGAACGGCGTGCTGCCGATCCGCGTTTCGCCGGAGGACTTGGAGAAGCTGTTCGACGATGCCGAGCGCGGCGCCAATGCCACGCTCAGCATCGATCTGGAGAAACAGGAAATCCACGGCCCCGACGGCGGCACGATCAAGTTCGAGATCGACGCCTTCCGCAAGCACTGCATGCTCAACGGGCTCGACGATATCGGGCTCACGCATCAGAAGAAGAGCAAGATCGTGAGCTACGAGGAAAAGGCCAAGGCCGCGCGGCCGTGGGCGTGAAGATCTCTCTCGCCGTGGCGGTGTGCGTGCTTTGCGCCGCGCCGGCCGCGCTGGCGCAGAAATCGACCGAAGACGGCTTGCGCGATTGCGAAAAGCTCGCCGCGGTCAAGTTCAAGCAGGAAAACTCGGCGTTCAAAAAGTTCGCGATCACGCGCGCCGACGTCGAAGAGGACAAGTTCGCCGACAAGGTCGGCACGCAATTCGTCTCGACGATTTATCACGGCAAGGCGGTTTATCAGGCCGGCGGCGAGCCGGCCGATGTCCGCTTCATCTGCCTGCACGGCGGGCTCGGCAAGGGCGCGGTGTTCGTCTATACGCTGCCGCGCTGAGCGAGGGCGTGAACTCATAAATACGCTGATGGATCGCTCGCGAGAGTCCGCTTAGACTATGAAGCTCACGCTTAAGCAGGCCGCCTCCACCATCATTCTGGTGTTGAGCTTACCGGCACGCGTAACTTATGTATCCGCCAGGCATCCGATCAACGGTGGTGAAGACGGCATGCTTGCCCCAACTGCCGCACTGCTGCTGTGCAATCAGCATCGCATTATCTTCATTTTCCGGATTCCAAGGAATAATACCGCCCGCATCGTTGCCCTTTGGGCCATAGACGCCTGAACAGGACGCCAGCATCACACCGAACGCCGCGGTAAAAACGACCCTACGCAGGGTCAGCATTCTCATTGACTCAAACATCGAGGCCCCCCGGCCATTGAACTTCCATCAGTTTAATCCCGATCAGGCCGCGTGTCTCGACCAATCGCATCACCGACATTGGTGCCGACGAGCGGCTCGCGGAGAGGTGCCCCGGCGCACCCCAATTTAACGATCGCTTTACCTCGTTCGCAGGCCGCGGCGGGCACCTTTACCCGCGATTAAGCGCCACACTTAAAACTATGAACAAGGACACCAGGGGACGGATATGACGGATCAGTTGGGGCGGTTTGGCATGGCGATCGCCGTTATCGCGCTCATCGCGACCGGCCTTTATCAGTTCAGCGGGAGCGTCAGCGTCGTGGAGACGGGCACCCGAGTCGTCGTCATTCATTCCCCGTACTAGCGGGTCCGATACTCAACTCGCCTTACCGACCAAGCGCGGAAGACCGACAACCGAGGCGGGGTGACCACACCCGCCATCGTCAAATTGCCGGCGATGCTGACGCTGCCCAGGTCGTAATCTTGCCCACCCTAGCGCGGCTTCATTATTCGCCTGTAAGCTGGCGACGGAAAAATCATGATACGTCCAGTGACTTAGGCAATCCCTGTGAACCCCGCCGACATCCGAGTGCTGAGCACGCACGCCGTCCTGGACGCGCTGAACGAACTCGGGCCGAAGTTCGAGCGCGCGACCGGCCACCGGCTGTCGATCGGTTACGACCCCGCCAAAGCGGTCAAGCGCCAGATCGAGAATGGCGCGGCGTTCGACGTGGCCATCGTGACGCGGCCGGTGTTCGACGACCTGGCCGCACAGGGCAAGATCCTGCTTGAGACGCGCGCTGATATCGGCCGCTCGGGGCTCGGGGTGGCGGTGCGCAAGGGCGCGCCCAAGCCCGATATCGCGACGACCGAAGCGTTCAAGCGCGCGCTGCTCGCCACCAAGTCGGTGGTGCGGTCCACCGAAGGCACCAGCGGCATCTATTTCGAGAAGCTGCTCGACCGCTTGGGCATTGCCGAGGCGATGCGCGACAAGGTCAAACTGGGTCCGAGCGGCCGCGTCGCCGAACTGGTCGCCCGCGGCGAAGCGGACATGGCCGTGCAGCAGATCCCAGAGCTGCTGCCGGTGACGGGCGCGCAATATGCCGGCCCGTTTCCGCCGGAACTGCAGCTCTACTCCGAGTTTGCCGCCGGCGTCGCTAGCGCCAGCAAGCATCGCGAAGCCGCCAAGGCCTTCATCGCCACCTTGACGACGCCGGAGGCCATTGCGCTGTTCAAAGCCGCGGGGCTTGAGCCGATCCTTCGCTGACTGGCGTATGCTGGACCGATAGCTGCCGCAGGAGAGCGCGATGACGCGACCGTTCGAGGGGATCCGGGTGATCGACGTCACCCACGTGCTGGCGGGGCCGTTCGCCGCCTATCAGTTGGCGGTCCTGGGCGCCGACGTGATCAAGGTCGAGCATCCCGACGATCCCGACCAGAGCCGCGGCGCCGGCACCGACAAGGAACTCAATCGCTGCAACATGGGCACGGCGTTCCTGACGCAGGCGTCGAACAAGCGCTCGATCACTTTGGACCTGAAGCAGGAAAAAGACCGCGAGACCTTGAAAAAGCTGGTCGCCACCGCCGACGTGTTCGTGGAGAACTACCGCCCCGGCGCGTTCGAGGCGCTCGGTCTCGGCTACGAGGCGCTGGCGGCGATCAATCCGCGGCTGATCTATGCTTCGTTTTCGGCGTTCGGCCAAAGCGGGCCGCGCGGTCCGCAGACCGCCTACGACCACGTCATCCAGGCCACCTCCGGCATCATGGCGATGACCGGCACCAAAGAGGTCAATCCGATCAAGTTCGGCTCGCCGGCGGTCGACTACGCCACCGGCATGACCGGCGCCTTCGCATTATCCGCCGCGCTGTTCCAGCGCGAGCGCACCGGCAAGGGCCAGCGCATCGACATGGCGATGCTCGACGTGGCGATGATCCTGATGAGCTCGCATCTCACCGGCTATCTGCGCAACGGCGTGCACCCGAAGCCGCATGGCAATCGCCATCCCTACGCCACCAACGGCGCCTTCGCCACCAAGGACGGATTGGTGATGCTGGGCGCCAGCAATCTGCGCCAGCAGCGCCGGCTATGGACGCTGCTGGAGCGCCCCGACATGATCAAGAAGACGAACGACGAGCGCGAGAAGGACCACGAGCGCGAGATCGCGGTGCTGACCGAGATCATGCGCATGCGCACCGCCGATGAATGGGAGGCGTTCCTGCAAGCGCGCCACGTGCCGGCCGCGCGCGTGCGCACCATGGGCGAGGCGCTCGCCGATCCACAGCTCGCGAGCCGCGGCATCATTCACCGCCACGCCACCGCCACCGGAATCGAGGGCGGCTTCGGCGTGCCGCTGGCGGCCTTCACGTTTGCGCATGGCGGCCCGCGCATCGATTCGAGCCCGCCCACGCTCGGCCAGCACAACGAGGAAATTTTCAGCGAGCTTGGCGTGACGCGCGCTTAATCCGTCACCCTGAGAGGGCGCTGGTTCAATTCGCCTTAGCGCCGGATTTTTTCACCAGCGCCGACCATTTGGTTTCCTCACGGTCGATGTCGGCGGCGTATTCGTCCGGCGTGGTCGGCAGCGGCTCGGCGCCTTCGGTGGCGATGCGGCGGTGCACGTCGTCGGAATTGAGCGCCGCACGCAGCGCCGCATTGAGCTTGTCGACGATCGGACGCGGCGTGCCGGCCGGCGCCACGATGCCGTAATGCAAGACTGCCTCGAAGCCGGGCAACCCCTGCTCGGCGACCGTCGGCACGTCTGGAAATATCGCCGAGCGCTTCAATCCGGTGACGCCAAGCGCGCGCAGCTTGCCATCCATGACCAGACCGACGGCGGACGGCAGCGACGAGAAATAGATCGCCACATGCCCGCCGAGCAGGTCGGTGAGCGCCGGCCCGGTTCCCCGGTAAGGAACATGCGTAAGTTCGATGCCGGCGGTTAAGGCGAACAGCACGGTGCCGAGGTGAATGCCGCTGCCACGGCCGGCCGAGGCGTAGTTGAGCTTGCCCGGCTGCGCCTTGGCGAGCGCGATCAGCTCCTGCACGTTGTGCGCGGGCAGCGACGGGTTCACCAGGATGATGAGCGGGCTGGTGGCGATCAGCCCGACCGGCGCGAAGTCCTTGCGCGGGTCGTAGCCGGCATTCGGATAAAGCGTGGGATCGATGGCGAGCGTTCCGGTGCCGCCGAGCCCGAGCGTGTAGCCGTCAGGCACGGACTTGGCGACCTGGCGTGTGCCGATCGAGCCGCCCGCGCCGCCGTGGTTCTCGATCACGATCGGCTGGCCGAGCGCCTTGCTCATGGGTTCGGCCACCCCGCGCGCCAAGACGTCGTTACCGCCGCCGGGCGCATAGGGAACGATGAGCGTGATCGGGTGCGTGGGATAGTCGAGCGCCGATCCCTGCGCGCGCGCCGCCAATGGCCAGGCCGCGGCCGCGCCTCCGAGCAGCGTCATGAAATCGCGTCGCCGCATCGCCCCCTCCCCTGATTATTTCGCGGCAATCGCCTCCGCGATCGCCACGGTGCGGCGCGCCATGTCGGCATGCAGGCGCTCGACCATGCGGCCGTCGATCGAGACCACGCCCTTGCTCTTGTTCTCCGGCAGATCGAAGGCCGCGATAACTTTACGCGCCTGCGCGACGTCCTCCGGCGACGGCGAGAACGCGGTGTTGCAGGGCGCGATCTGGTTGGGATGGATCAGCGTTTTGCCGTCGAAGCCGAGCTCGACGCCCTGCCGGCATTCCATCGCGAAACCGTCGGCATTGCCGATGTCGTTATAGACGCCGTCGAGAATATCGATGCCGTAGATGCGCGCCGCCGCGACGCAGGTGGAAAGCCAGCTCAGCATCGGCGCGCGGCCAGGCACCAGGCGGGCGCGGGTGTCCTTGGCGAGATCGTTGGTGCCCATCACGAAGCCTGAAAGCCGCGCTTCGGAATCCTTCGCCTCGGCGGCGATCGACAGAATGTTGAAAATGGCGACCGGCGTCTCGATCATCGCCCAGATTCTGATTTTATGATCGCTATGCATGTCGAGCAGGCGGCGGCCGATCATCTCGAGCGTTTCCGGGTTCGATATTTTCGGCACCAGGATGGCGTCGGGCGCGGCATGAGCGGCGGCGGCCAAGTCATCGGCATGCCAAGGCGTGTCGACGCCGTTGACGCGGATGAACACCTCGCGCGTGCCGAAGCCGCCGGCCTTGACCGCGTCGGCGACCTGCTGGCGCGCGGCGTCCTTGGCGTCGGGCGCCACCGAATCCTCGAGGTCGAGGATGACGCCGTCGGCGGGCAGCGTTTTCGCCTTCTCCAAGGCGCGGGCGTTGGAGCCCGGCATGTAGAGCACGCTGCGGCGCGGACGGATGGTCATACCGCCAACTCTATCGGTGGTGCGGAAACTAGCAAGCCGTGCGGCTGCCCAGAGACTGATCGGCGCCGATTAATTGGCAGCCGCCGCTTGCGGATTGAGGATGCGATAAAGCTGGAATCGGTCGCCGTCGTCGACCAGCTTCAGGCGCGCGGGGTCGGGATTGGCCGCCTCGTCCTCGGTGAACAGAACGTAGAGATAATCGAACTTTGTCCAATTCAGCCAGAACGCCGGCGTGTCGGGCAGCGGGTGGTCGGCGGCGACGATGAGCTGCGCGACCGAGGGCGGCGTGCCGTCCTTGATGTCGGCATAGTCGCGATATTCGGGACGCACGTGCAGCACCTGCTTGCCCTGCACGGTGAACAACGTGGTGACCAGCGCGGAGCGCTCGATGGTGGCGATGGAGGCGGCATGCACGAGACCGAGGTCGCGCACGTCCTCGCCGAGCGAGCGGTCGGCATAGGCAACGAAAACCTTCGAGCCCGGCGCGATGCGGCGCACCGAGGAGCGGAACTCGCTGGTCGAATCCGACAATTGCGCCCAGTTTAAATCGATTTCGATCAGCCGCGCGGTGATCAAGACGATCAGGACGATCATGAAAGCCCGCCGCACCAGGCGGCGGCGCAGCTCCAGATCACCGCATGCGAACAGCATGAAGGCGACACCCAGCGGAACGCGCTGGTCGGTCATGTAGGTGTCGAACATGATGCGCGGCAACGTGAGATACACCGCCGCTCCGACCACGAGCAGCGAGAAGACCAACGGATGAAAGCGCAGGACTTGGTGGCGGACCGCCCATACGATGCTGGCGACCATGACGGCAATGAGCGCGAAGGCGGCGATGTCGGAATAATCGCTGACGACATACATCAGCCCGTCGATCTTGCCGCGTTGGCCCCAGTAAGTGGCGCCCACCAGCTGCATGGTTGGGCTGGCATTGAGCAGCGGCGCCGCGGCGAGGAACGGCAGGCCGCCGGCGACGAAATCGACGATGCGGCCCGGCCAGGGTTCCAGCCGCCGCTCCCACAGCCGCGATATCTCGAACGCGAGCACGCCGACGCCGTAAATGCCGAGCGCCGAGAGATGGCAGAAGAACAACGCGACGACGCAAGCCGTCGACAGCGCGAATCGCGCGGGCCAGGCGCGCTCGCGCAGGGCGACCCAGCCGGCCAGCGCCCACAGCGCGACGCCGATGCCGAAAATGTAGTTCATCACTCCGACCAGGAAGACGTAATTGTAAAGCAGCGGAAAGGCGAACAGCGGGAACACCGACCAGCGGCCGATCAGCGCCCGGTTCAGCGCCAAGACCCCCGAAATGATGAGCGCGAACATCCCGACGATGAACACTTGGCCGGCCCGGTAGACGTTCATGACGCGCGCCAGCTGCGGCACGATCAGGTCCATGGTCAGATTGGGAATCACCTGCCAGTCGATCTCATAGAATCTGGCGAGTAGCGGGTTCTTCGACAGCGTCGCGATCACATGCATGCGGGCAAGGTGATTGACGTAGTCCGACAGCGGCGGCAGCGGATGCGTCCAGATCGGGATGGAAATGAGCATTGTGAACGCCGCGAACAGCACGGCGATTTGCGGCGCCGAGAAGCCATGCGCGCGCAATCGCGGCGACGGCGGATTTGACACAATGGGCTTGTTCGGCTGCAGCATGCGCGGTCTGGTTTTCACCCTTCAGTCGTCGATTGCACCTGAACGAGCAATGAACATGCCGCGGTTGCGGCAGTGGAACTCCATAAAACGGGAGTTTGCTGGCGTGAAAATCGCGGCTTTGCCCTGCAAAGCGCCGAGGTTTTGAGCCTGTAAACCGCTCATTCCCGCGCAAGCGGAGATGAACGGAACGTGCTACGCCGCCTTGCGCTTGGCCTGGATCAGCTTGCGGTTGATCAGGCACTCGGCGATCTGGATGGCGTTGAGCGCGGCGCCCTTGCGCAGATTGTCCGACACCACCCACAGCACCAGGCCGTTGTCGACGGTCGGGTCGGTGCGGATGCGGCTGATATAAGTGGCGTCCTCGCCGACGCATTCGTACGGCGTCACGTAGCCGCCGGGCTCGTGCTTGTCGATCACCAGGCAGCCGGGGGCGTTGCGCAGAATTGTGCGCGCTTCCTCGACGCTGATCGGCTTTTCGAACTCGATGTTCACCGCCTCGGAATGGCCGACGAACACCGGCACCCGCACGCAAGTGGCGGTGAGCTTGATTTTGGGATCAAGAATCTTCTTGGTCTCCATCATCATCTTCCATTCTTCCTTGGTGTAGCCGTCCTCCATGAACACATCGATCTGCGGAATCAAATTGAACGCGATGCGCTTGGGAAACTTCTTGGTCGTAACCTCGCCCAGCGTGAACACCGCCTTGGTCTGCGCGAACAGTTCGTCCATCGCCTCCTTGCCGGCGCCCGACACCGATTGATAGGTCGCTACCACCACGCGCTTGATCGTGGCCTTGTCGTGCAGCGGCTTGAGCGCGACCACGAGCTGGGCGGTCGAGCAATTCGGATTGGCGATGATGTTCTTCTTGGTGAAGCCGGCGACCGCGTCGGCGTTCACCTCCGGCACAATCAACGGCACGTCCGGGTCCATGCGCCAGGCCGAGGAATTGTCGATCACTACCGCGCCCGCTGCCGCGATCTTCGGCGACCATTCCTTCGACACCGCGCCACCCGCCGACATCAGGCAGATGTCCACGTCGGAAAAATCGTAATGGTCGAGCGCCTTCACCTTCAGCGTCTTGTCGCCGAACGAGCACTCCTGGCCCATGCTCTTGCGCGAGGCGAGCGCCACCACCTCGTCGGCGGGAAAAGCCCGCTCGGCCAGAATGGCGAGCATCTCGCGCCCGACATTGCCGGTGGCACCCACCACCGCGACCTTGTAACCCATTGTTAACTCTCCGAAAAAAATCACCGGCGCGCCTAGGCGAGACGGAACCAGATGGCAGCGCTTCTAAGCGAGAACTGAGGGGAAGACAACGGCGACATGATGGAGAAATGGCCGTGCATCCGGCCTTGCATTCTTGGCGCGACGAACTGCCGGACGCATTCGTGCGGGGGCTCGCGGTCCTGTGCGGGCTGGCTGTGCTGTCGGTCTTCTGCGCCTGGGTCTTCCAATCGCCAAAAACGATCAGAGTCATCACACCGATGCATCAATCGGAATGGACCGAGATCGAGCGGCCGTTCCCGGCCTTCGTGCTGTCGATCCCCGAAGCGGCCGATGTGCCGTCGCGCTATGTCATTCGCCGCCACGCCGAGGGCGGCGGCCGCAAGGACATCCTGGCGCTCGGCGATCCGGATAGCGCTTCGCCTTATCTCGTAGTCGAAATCTACCGGCCCGGAAGCGAGATCGGCCGCTTCGCCGGCCCGCAGGCCGCGATCGCCGCGACGGCGGCCGCGCTCGGGCCGGTCGCGCTGCGCAGCGCGGAGGAGCCGCTGGTGAGCAAATTCGGTCCGCTGTCGATCATTCCCTTCGAGACCTCGAAAGGTACGCCGCGCCACCGCCTCGCCTTCGTGCGCACCTACGACGATCCACGGCTGCAATTATCCGGCTGGTTCTGCCAAGGCGGCGCCGACTTCATCGAGCGCTCAACGCTGGCCTGCGCGCTCGACCGGCTGACGCTGCTCTTCGCCGGCAGCGAACCGAAGGTGGGCGCGCTGTTCGCGCAAGCCGAGCTCAATCGCAGCTTCTGCGGCCAGCGTGACCCGATTCTGGCGTCGACGCCCAAG
>Ga0208078_1000485_pt1 | contig 10518 bp, 7 predicted proteins | sample NGESurdeep072012_3_FD_184468 | JGI IMG/M metagenome (GOLD analysis project Ga0208078, IMG submission 184468) | Arctic peat soil microbial communities from Barrow, Alaska - NGEE Surface sample 53-2 deep-072012 (SPAdes) | ecosystem: Environmental > Terrestrial > Soil > Wetlands > Peat ... | reverse complement strand
CCTCGGCCGCGAACCGGGTCAGCGTGCGCCACGGCGCATCGGCCGCGTCGCGGACGAGGATCTCGCACGACGCGTCGTCATGCTGGATCACGCCCGCGCGCACGTCGCGGCGAAACGCGGCGGTCAGGCAGAACACATCTCGCTCGACGAAGCGCAAATTTCACCAGAAGCGCGTGCGGCTGAACTGCTCGATCTCGATGAGGCGTTAATGGAGCTTGCCATCATTGATGTTCGCAAGAGTCGCGTCGTGGAGTTGCGCTTCTTCGGCGGCTTGAGCGTCGATGAGACCGCGGAGGTCATGGGCGTGAATGCCGCCATGGTGCGACGCGATTGGACCGTCGCCAAGACGTGGCTCCACCATCGCATCAAGAGCAGCTAACCTGGCGCAACGTTGCCGGCGATTCGATGAAAGCGGAATGGCAACAGGTCGAAGAGGTTTTCTTATCGGCGCTGGAACAGCCACTGGAAAATCGCGCCGCATATTTGCGGAGCGTCTGCGCCGGGGATGAAAGCCTACGCACAGAGGTGGAGGCTATGCTTCGCTCTCACGAGCAAGCTGGCGATTTCATGGAGCGGCCCGCCTATCAAATTAACGCCCAGCTACTCGACCAGGAAACTGGCGCGTTGCAGAGTGGAGAAACGTTTGGGGGCTACAAAATCATTTCTCTCCTCGGCGAAGGCGGCATGGGCGAAGTTTACCTCGCCGAAGATACTAAACTGGATCGCAAGGTAGCACTGAAGCTCGTCAAGTTCGGTCTCGGTCGCGCGGATCTCCTCCGCCACTTTCGCAGGGAAGAAAAGATCCTGGCAGGCCTCACCCATCCCAACATCGCGCGTCTTTACGGCGGAGCGGTGACCTCCGATGGCATTCCTTATTTCGTGATGGAATACGTCGAAGGCGAGCGTCTGGATTGTTATTGCAACGCGCGAAAATTGAAACTCCCCGAGCGCTTGCAGCTCTTTCGCAAAATCTGCTCGGCTATCTCATACGCGCATCAGCACCTCGTTATTCATCGCGACATTAAGCCGGCGAACATTCGCGTGACGGCGGAAGGCGAGCCGAAGCTACTCGACTTTGGAATTGCCAAGCTGATCAATCCGCACGCCGAATCCATGCGCGAAGCGACCATGACGTTGCAGCGCGTCATGACACCGGAGTATGCCAGTCCGGAACAAGTACGGGGCGAAGAAGTAACGACCGCCAGCGACGTCTACAGTCTTGGCGTTGTTCTCTACGAATTGCTAACGGGTCAGCGCCCGTACCGATTCAAGACTAGACTGCCGAATGAAATTGCGCGCGCCATAAGCGAGGATGAAGCGCCGCGTCCAAGCACAGCGTTGACCAAACAGAATCCCTCCGCTGTTATTTTCCATCCGAGATCGCTGCGTGGCGATCTCGATAACATCGTTGCAATGGCGATGCGGAAAGAGGCATCGCGCCGGTATGCCTCGGTCGCACAATTTTCCGAAGACATCCGGCGGCACATGGACGGCCTGCCGGTGGTAGCACGCAAGGACACTGTCGGTTATCGGAGTGCGAAGTTTATTCGACGACATCGCGTGGGCGTCGCCGCAGCAGCATTGGTATCGGCGGCGATCATCGCTGGCCTAATCGCTGCGCTTTGGGAAGCCAGGCAGGCCCGCGCCCAGGAGGGGCAGGCCCGTGCCCAACGCGATGTGGCGCAGCGCATCAACACTTTCTTGCAGGACATGCTTGGGGCCGCCGCGCCCGAAGTGAAAGGCGTTGACGTGAAGGTGACTGATTTGCTCGATGAAGCATCCGCGCGTGCGAAAAAAGAACTGGTGGGCCAGCCTGATGTCATGGCGGACGTCCTGATGACACTTGGTCGCACCTATCTTAGCCTCGGAAAACCGGACAAAGCGGAATCCGATCTGCGGGCGGCGCTCGAGGCCAGCTTAAGGACTAACGGGGAGTTGCATCCTACCACTGCTACCACCATGGGTTGGCTCGGGTTGGACTTGGCTTATCTCAACAAGACCGCAGAAGGCGAACTGATTTCGCGCAAAGCGGTCGAGTTGCAACGGAAACTGCATCCCCGCGGAAACGAAGATCTCGGCGTGGCCTTGTATGCTCTTGGAGATAACTTGATCGCAAAGAACGAGCCGAAGGCAGCTCAACCTATTCTGAAAGAAGCTTCAGATCTGATCAAGAAACATCTCGGCCCAACGCATGGCTATTATGTTGCCACCCTGGTGTTTCTAGCGATGGCTTACGAACGAGCCGGCGAGGTGGAGGAGGCGGAATCGATCTACCGGCAAGCGATCGAAACGGGGAGGCGGGTGGAGGCGCGTTATCGAATCTTTTTGGCGCAGGCGGAACTGTTCCTCGGCTACTTACTCATAAACAAAGAAGCTTATTCCGAGGCTGAGACGCTGCTGCGAGAGAGCGAGACAATTTACCGGCAGGTTATGGGCGGCGATACGAATCCCAGCGTCGGCGCCGTCAGAGCGAACCTGGGACTAATTTACTTCCTCCAGGGCGACTACGCGAAAGCAGAGACAGAAGATAGAATCGCGCTTGATACTCTGCGGAAATCCATCGGACCCGAACAGCCTGTCGCCGCCAGCACCGAGGCTACGCTGGGATTAACTCTGACGCGAGAGGGAAGGGCCGCGGAGGGCGAGCCGTACTTGCGCGAAGCACTCACGATTCGGAAGAAAATACTGCCCCCAGGAGACTTTATGATTCCTTACGCCGCGAGCGGATTGGGTGAATGCCTGACCGCGCAGAAGCGCTATGCGGAGGCCGAGCCTCTCCTCATCGAGAGCTACAACGAGCTGAAGCTGAAGCTGGGGGACCAAAACAAGCGGACCGTGGAAGCCCAACAGCGGTTGGTGAAACTCTACGAGCTCTGGGAGAAGCCGGACCTGGCCTCGCGTTATCGTTAGAACACACCCGGCGGCGGTATTTTCTTGCAGGAATCGGCGCGTGAGCCAAGATGCAGTCGCGGCCCCGCAACATCCTAATTAAATATGATGACTGACCTGCGCTTTGCGCTGCGGCAGTTGCGGAAGTCACCGGGGTTCACGCGGCTGATCGCCGACACACAAAAGCGTCGCAGACAAAACGTCGAACGGACGGCGTTCTTATTCTTGAATCCAGCGTCGTCCGTTCGCGCATCCTAACCATGCGGAATCTTTTCGCTCAACCACTCACTCCATATGATGACTGACCTTCGTTTCGCGCTGCGCCAACTCAGGAAATCGCCGGGGTTCACGCTCCTGGCGGTGATCACGCTTACTCTCGGGATTGGGCTGAACACGGCGATCTTTTCGCTGATCAACGATCTGTTCCTCAAGGGACTGCCGTTCCAGGAGCCGGGACGCGTGCTCCAGGTCTTCTCGCATTTCAGAGAACAGACGGTCGATTTCCCGCTGTCCGCGCCGCGTTACCAGCATTTCCGCGATGGGCAACAGGTGTTCAATGGATTCGCGGCTGAAAACGGGCTGGCCACTACGGTGACCGGACTGGGCGATCCTTTTCAAGTGCCGGTTTTCAAGACGACCGCGAATTACTTCGATGTCCTCGGTCTGCGCGCGGCGCGCGGCCGCACCTTTCTGCCGGAGGAAGAAGAGGGCGCCGACGTGGCGGTGATCACGCAACGCTTTTGGAAGGCGCGGCTGGGCAGCGATCCGAACGTGATTGGACGCGCGTTGACGCTCGATGGCGTGGCGCACACGATCGTGGGCGTGATCCCGACGCTGCCGGTGTCGTGGACCGGACCCAACGCGGATATCTGGACCACGAAGCCGTTTATCATTCCGGGTTTCTCGCACGAACGCATGATGCGCGGGACGGCGTTCCTCCGCGCGGTCGGCCGCTTGAAACCGAACATCACGGTGGAGCAGGCCCGCGCCTCCCTCCAGGTCCTGGGTGACAGCTATCGCTCGCAATATCCGGAAAAGATCGACGCCAAATCGGGGACGGTGGCGAAGACGCTCCCGGAAGCGGTGACGGAGAATCTGCGGCCGGGCTTCGCCACCCTGCTGGCGGCGGTGACGTTCGTCCTGCTCATCGCGTGCAGTAACGTCGCGAACCTGCTCCTCGTGCGGTTCAGTGGCCGGCGCCGCGAGATTTCGCTGCGCATGGCGCTGGGGGCGTCGCGTTCGAGCGTGCTGCGGCTTTTCGTGTTCGAAAGCGTCCTCATTAGTTTGCTGGCTGGAATTTTCGGAGCGGTCCTGGCGTGGCAATTGGTTCCGCTGATCCCGACGCTCGCGGCGAACTTCCTTCCGATTGAAACGGGCGCCGCGACGGCGATTTCATTTCCGGTCCTGGCCTTCACCGTCGCACTCTCGCTCCTCACCGGCTTGGTCATGGGTTTGTATCCCGCGTTGCAAGGCTCGCGCGCCGACATCGTGGATGCGCTCAAAGAAGGCGGCCGCGGTACCGCCGGCAGCGTGCGGCAGCAGCGTTTCCGCAAATTGCTGGTTGGCGCGCAAGTGGCGCTCTCGGTCACCTTGCTCGCCGGAGCATCGCTGCTCATCGCGAGCTTCACGCAGCTCAGTCATCAAAATCCCGGCTTCAAGCCGGAAAATCTTTGGGTGGGCTTGACGGTGATGCCGCAGGCGCAATATCCCGACGTCGCTTCGCGCAATCGTTTTGCCGACCAGATGACGAGCGCGTTGCGCGCGACGCCTGGTATGCAAGAAGCGGCGGTCAGCGGCGGTTTCCCACTCTTCGGTGGCGGCGGGGCGACGCTTTATACCCGCGCCGACGGCAACATTGTCCCCGTCCCAGAGCGGAAGGGCGCGCCCTCGAACGACATCACACCCGGTTGGATTCGGACCCTCGGAATTCCGCTCCTCGCCGGCCGCGATTTCAACGAACAGGACATCGCCGACCATCCGAACGTCATCCTGATCAGCGCGACGGGCGCGAAGACGGTCTTCGGCAATGAAAATCCGGTCGGCAAAACGTTGCTCATCACGAGCGGCAGCGTGCCGGTCGAGATCGTCGGCGTGGTCGGCGATGTGCGCTCCGTCCGGCTCGACCAGCAAAACGACATGGAATTTTATCGGCCGTTCGCGCAGGAGAATTTTCCGTTCCTCACGATCACGGTGAAAAGTCCCTTGCCGCCCGACAGTGTGACAAAATCAGTGCAGGCAGTCTTGAAGACGATCGACCCCGGTCTGGCGCTCATTCTGCCGCAACCGGTGAGCGAGATCATGGCGCAAGCGCTCGGGCAGGCGAAACTGATGATGACGCTGCTCGGCCTTTTCGCCGGCGTGGCGCTGCTCCTGGCGACGGTGGGGATTTATGGCGCGGTGGCTTACACGGTGGAGCAACGCACCGGTGAGATCGGGGTGCGAATGGCGCTGGGCGCGCAAACGATGGATGTGTTGCGGCTGGTGGTGGGACAGGGAATGAAGCCGGTGGTGTTTGGATTGATCGTGGGAATCGCGGCGGCGTTGGGGCTGGGTCGTTTGATCGCGGCGCAGCTTTATCAGGTTTCGGCACATAATCCGTTGCTGCTCGGGATGACGGCGGTGGTGCTGGCGCTGGCGGCGTTGCTCGCGTGCCTGTTTCCCGCGCGGCGAGCGAGCCATCTGAATCCGGTCGAAGCGTTGCGGGTGGAATAGCTGCCGATCCGGCCGTTTCTGCCGAAAAGGGGCAGTAGTAACCGCAGCTGATTCTAAGGGTCTCTCCTGAATGGTGTCGGCAAGCAACCGGCTTGTTTAGAATACATGAACTCAACACCTCAACTCACCGTCAACCAATCGGACAGGGAGTTTCCCGCCTTCCACACTCTCAGCAGTGAATATTTCGGCGCCGAGACGGACCGCAATCAGGCGACGGAATTCCTGATCTTCACGCTCCTCGGGCTAGTCACAGCATGGCCGATCATTTCGATGATCGTTGCCGTGAGTCGGATGTTCCGGAGTTAAGCCCTCGCCTCTTGACCCGGCCGCGACATGGACAGTATGCTGTCCATGTGAAATCAATCACGTACACCGCGGCACGCGAGAATCTGGCCAGCACGATCAATCGAGTTTGCGAAGATCATGCTCCGGTCGTCATCACTCGCAATCGGGACCAGGCCGTGGTGATGCTGTCGCTCTCAGAATACGAGTCGCTGCAAGAAACGGCCTATTTGCTTCGATCGCCCGCAAATGCCAAACGGTTGCTGGATTCATTGGATGCGGCGAAGCGTGGAAAATTGACTCGGAAAAAACTGAAGCTCGACGCATGACCGTCGCCTTCACGCCGCAGGCGTGGGATGAGTATTTGTATTGGCAGCGAAGCAACCCTCAGATTCTTGCGCGCATCCATGAGCTGATTAAAGACGTGAAGCGAAATCCCTACACCGGTATCGGCAAGCCGGAACCACTGAGGCATGCGTTGAAAGGGTACTGGTCGAGGCGCATCACCGCGGAGCACCGAATCGTTTACAAAAAGGTCGCCGACCAAATTCTGATCGTGCAGCTGCGATATCATTACTGACCACACCCATTGCTCGTTGTAGCCGGGATCAACGATCCCGGCTACAGGCGAAATGCGCGCCGATCTGCCACCCGAATCCGTTTTTGTTTCACGCGCGTCGCATTCAACGTCCGGCGCCGCTGAGCTTCCATCGTCTTTCTGGAACGAAAAACGAGGCGCTGGCCATCTTCCAGGAAAAACTCGGGAAGGGCGACTCCGCTCGGAGAAATAGTCACCGAGTGCTTCACTTTCAGATCAGGCTGCCCGGGCCGACAGGAAAAGCCTTCGATCTCATTAGTGACAGTGAGGGCCCTGCGCAAATAATCCCGAAGTTCGATAGCGGCTTTTATTTCGTGCTCGTAGTTGAACGCGCAGGAACAACCTTCGTGTGAGCCGACGTAATAGATGTGGGGATACGGCAAAAGCTTGCGGACGCGATGGTTATTCTCCTCGAGAGGGACGACATGGAATGTCGGTTTTTTGGGGTTATTAAGGACGACCGGCAACGGCTTGGAAGCGGCGATATAAAGCGCGAGACACATTGAAATTTTCCCTTCGAGTTCCCTAACTGACAACGATCAGACTCGAGGGAAAAACAGCAGGTCATGCGCCATTCTTATAATTTCTATAAAGAGGGATTGCCCACTCTTTGAAGATGAACCACGGCTTCGATCTCAGCGGTTTGGGGAAACATGTCGAAGGGCGTGATGGAAACGACGGAGAAGCGCGCGTGCAATTCGGCGAGATCGCGCGCGAGCGTGGGCGGATTGCAGGAGACGTAGATCATCGTGCTCGGCGGGGAATCGAGAATGGTGCGGCGCATTTCGCCGGAGAGACCGGTGGCGGGCGGGTCTACGATCAAAGCGCGCGGGGTGGAATCGCTCGAGCGCAACGCCTGACCCAGCTCGACGGTAACGTCGCCGGCGACGTAGGTCTCGTTAGGCCGCGCGTCTTTGCGGGCTGCGTCGATCGCGAAGCGGTCCCAATCGATCCCGATGACGCGCTGGATTTGCGGGGCTAGACGCTTCGTGAAAAAACCGGCGCCGCAGAACGCGTCAATGAGAAGCTCGTCGTGGTCCACCAGGACCGTCGCGATGAAATCAGCGATCGCGTCGGCGACGGCGTCGTTCGTTTGCGCGAAAACGCGAGGACCGGAGTGGGCGCGCAGAGAGTAATGGCCGTCGTGCGGCCGGGTCGCGCGCAACTCGGTGAGCGCTTTGTTCACTTCCGGCATCGCGATGGGACATTGGGCGATGTCCATCAGCTTATGAACATTGCGCCGGTAAAAGCCGACGACGTCATCCTGCGCATGGACGGTGACGCGGTTGCGATAACCATAAGGCAAAGGCGAAGGAACGATCGGGCGCATCGGCGGTTCCGGCATCTTGGCGATGCGACGCATCGCCTGCTCGACTTGCCGGGCCTTGAGCTCCAATTGGTGCGAGTAGCTGATGTGCTGGTAGCTGCAACCGCCGCAGCGACCGAAGTACGGGCACGCCGGCCGCGCGCGTTCCGGCGATGGTTCGAGGACCTCGTTCAGTTCCGCTTCGGCGAACTGCTTTTTCTCGCGCACGATCCGCGCGGAAACGCGCTCGCCGTCGATAGTGAACGGAATGAAGACAGCTTTGCCCGCATCGCGCGCCACGCCTTTGCCGCCAAAAGCGATGTCTTCGATTTTCAATTCCACCGAGCGCATCAACCACTGTAGCCGTCGCCCTGTGGGCGACGCAATGGAGGCGACGCATCTCTCACGCTTCGCATAGCGAAGCGGCTACAGAAAAAAGCTACCCCGCCATCACGCGCGCGATGGCGGCTTCGAGTTTCTCGAGCTTCACAGGTTTAACCAGATGCTCGGAGAACCCGGCTTCGAGGCTTTTGCGGATATCGGAATCCATGCCGAAACCGCTGATGGCGATTCCACGAATCGGCTGTTTGATGCGCAGATAGCGAATGAGATCCATGCCGTTTCCATCTGGCAGGCCCACGTCGCTGATGAGCAAATCGAAAGAACTGCCACCGGCCACTTCGAGCGCGGCGCGCATGGTGTGGGCAGCCGCCACGCTGTGACCGCGGAGCTGGAGCAATCGTTCCAAGGCCGCGCACGTGTCCGGATGATCGTCGACGAGGAGGATGCGCAGGCCCGCGGGCGGCGTCTGCGTCTCGAGCGCGCGAGGTTTGGCGGTTGCTTCGTCCAGCTCCGCGGTTTTCATCGTGAGCAGGAACGTGGCGCCACGGCCGGTGCCCTCGCTCTTGGCAATGAGAGATGCGCCGTGAGCTTGCGCGAGTGATTTGGAAATCGTCAGGCCGAGCCCGAGCCCGCCGAAGCGCCGTTGAAACGAGCGCTCGCCCTGCTCAAACGGATTGAAGATCCGTTCCATGACCTCGGGCTCGATCCCGATCCCGGTATCGCTGACCGAGAGAGTGAGAATGTGCGGCAGATGGTTCGCCGAGGAAATGGTGATGGCGCCGTTCTCGCCGGTGAACTTGATCGCGTTCTTGAAGAGGTTCCAAATGATCTGCTGGAACTTCGCGGGATCGGCCATGACGCGGAAGTCGGTCGCCTGGAAATCGAGCTGGACGCGAAGCTTCTTCCCGTTCGCTTCCGAGGCGCACATCTCGATCACGTTGCGGACCGCCTGGTGCGCGTCGAGCGGCTCGAAATCCAACTGCATTTTGTCTTTCGTGATGCGGGTGAGATCGAGCAGGTCGTCGATGAGCTGACTTTCCAGCTCGATGTTTCGCCGCATCATGGCGAGGGTCGCATCGACGTCGGCAGGCGGATGCGGCTGGGACTTCAAGGCATCGAGCGCGGCGAGCACCGGGGTGAGCGGCGTGCGCAGCTCGTGCGAAAGCATGGCAAGGAAGTTGTCCTTGGTGCGGTTCGCGGCTTCGACGGTGGCGCGCTGTTCTTCGAGAGCGGTCTCGGCGCGGCGTCGCTCCGCCATTCCGGCGGCGAGCGCGATGGCGGTGATGGTGGTGAGAATATTGAAGCTTTGGAGGATGAGAAGAGATTGATTCGGGTCCGCGCGAACGAACGGGCCGTAGCGTTGCAGCGTTCCCCAGATGGCGATCCCGGAAAGAACGAAGAGCCCGGTGGCGGTCTCGCGAGCGGAAAGGCGAAACGAGGTCCAGACGACGACCGGCCCGAGGAGGAACGCGATCGGATAATTGAGGGTGCCGATCGAGAACCAACCGCCGAAGACAACTTCGCTGAGCAGGGTGAGGAGCAGGAGCAGGATGGCGACTTCGACGTCGCGCGCCGGATTGATCCGGCGAAACGGCAGAGCCAGCCATAGCACCAGCAACGGCGCGAACATGACCACGCCGCCGAGGTCGCCGAGCCACCACGTCAGCCAGATGTCGGGATAATTTGCCCAATTTGCAAAACCAGCCATGGCCAGCCCGGTGAGGCCGATCGTCGGGCTGATGACGGTGCTTACCGCGACGAAAAGCGCGAATCTGAAGACGTCGTAAGCGCGCTCGAAGACGCGGACGCCGCCGGCGAAACGCTGGATGAGCCAGGCGCCTATAACCGCTTCGAGGGTGTTTCCCGTCGCGATTCCGATCGACGTAGGAATGCTCCCGGCCGTCGTGAGATTGACCAGGAAAGCGCCGATGAAAATCGCGGGCCAGAGACGGAAACCGAAGAGCAACAATGCGGCAAGCGCAATTCCCGCCGGCGGCCAGACGGGCGAAGCGCTGGCGTGCAGGAACGCGAGTTTGAGGCTCAGTTTGCCGGCGAGGAAATAAACGACGGCGAGAATGACCGCGGCGAGGAGCGCGTGGGAGCGTCGTGAATTTTCGGGCGCCGAGTGTTCCAAAATATCTTCCTCTTCTTCCTAGTTTGAACCCCGGCTCACTGATTCAGACGGAGCAAGAGAAAGAGGAAGAGGAAGAGTTAGTAAAGCCGGACGTAAGGATATTTCGATTCGTTGCCGAGCTCGGGCGGGAATTCTTCGTAGCCGCCGTGGATGTAGCGGATGTGGCCAGGCAGAACGGGATAATAGGTGCCCTGACGGTTAACCGGGAAGGGGAAGCTGAACATCTCCCACAAGCCGGCCCCGATGCGCATTCCG
>Ga0208078_1000484_pt1 | contig 10522 bp, 11 predicted proteins | sample NGESurdeep072012_3_FD_184468 | JGI IMG/M metagenome (GOLD analysis project Ga0208078, IMG submission 184468) | Arctic peat soil microbial communities from Barrow, Alaska - NGEE Surface sample 53-2 deep-072012 (SPAdes) | ecosystem: Environmental > Terrestrial > Soil > Wetlands > Peat ... | reverse complement strand
TCCTGGCCTCCGACCCTGATCGTGAGGGCGAGGCCATCGCGTGGCATCTGGCCGAGGTCCTGAATCTGCGCTCGCCGAAGCGGATCGAGTTCCACGAGATCACCGCGGACGCGGTCCGCAAGGCCCTGGCCATGGGTGCGGCCAAGGGCGTCCTGATCTCGGACGACGGGTTGCGCGGCTCGGATGCCCTGACCACTGCTCGAGTCCTCGCTGCGGCGATCCGCCGCGAGGGGTTCGACCTCGTGATCACCGCCACGGAATCGACCGACGGGTACACCGGCGTGGTCCCCCAGATGATCGCCGAACTCCTCGACGTCCCCGCCGTGACCTTCGCGAAGACCCTCGAGGTTGACGGCACGACCCTGAAAGTGAAGCGGCAGACCGAGGCTGGCTATGACCTCGTCGAGGCTGGGCTCCCGGCTGTGGTGAGCGTCACCGCCGGGGTCAACGAACCCCGCTACCCATCTCTCAAAGGAATCATGGGCGCAAAGTCGAAGCCGCTCGACCGCCTCACCGCGGGCGACCTGGGGCTCGACGGTGCCGGCGGCGGCACGGCCGGCCAGAGCATCACAGGCGTCGAACCCGCACCGCAGCGTGCGGCGGGGTCGATCGTCAAGGACGACGGTGAGGGCTACAAGCGAATCGCCGACTTCCTCGCCGAGAAGAAGGTGATCTGACCGATGGCGCTGGACAAGATCTGGGTGTTCGCTGAGATCGCGGGCGGCAAACCCGCGCCGGTCGCACTCGAGCTGCTCACCAAGGCGCGATCCCTGGCCGGGACCGTGGAGGCCGTCGCCTTCGCGCCCGACGCCGCAGACGCCGCGACCGAGCTCGGTGCTCACGGTGCGACGACCCTCCACGCGGGGACCGATCCGCTCTGGGGCGAGCTGCTCCTCGGCGGCCCGGCGGCCGACGCGCTTGGCGGCCTGATCGAGGAGCACAAGCCAGATCTCGTGCTCTTCGGCATGACGTACAACTCCCGGGATGTGGCGGGCCGGCTGGCGGCCAGGCTCGGTGTGCCGGTGATCGCCAACGGCCTCGACGTGAGCGACGGCGACGGTATCTCCGTGCATTCCTCGGTCTTCGGAGCCACGCTCAACGTAGCCACCCGCTTCGAGGGTGCCGGACCAGCGCTCGCCATCATCCGGCCCAAGTCGTTCGTGGCCGAACCGAGTGGCGGAGGTGCGGCGACAGTCGTGCCGGTCACGTCCCCGATCGACGCGAAGCACAAATCGGCCCGGGTGACCGATCGAGTGGCCGACGTGGCGGCCGGCCCCAAGCTGGAGGAAGCACCGATCGTGATCAGCGGCGGGCGCGGCCTCGGCGATCCGAAGAACTTCGAACTCCTCGACCAGCTGGCCGCCGTGCTCGGTAACGCGGCAGTCGGAGCGAGCAGAGCGGTCGTCGATGCCGGTTGGGTGCCCTACGCGATGCAGGTCGGGCAAACGGGCAAAACCGTCAAACCTGCCGTTTACCTGGCCTTCGGCATCAGCGGAGCGATGCAGCACACAGTCGGAATGAAGGGCGCGAAAGCAATTGTTGCGGTCAATAGAGACGAGAACGCGCCAATCTTCAAACTCGCCGACCTCGGCGTCGTCGGCGACGCCCTGAAGATCCTCCCGGCGCTCGTCGAAGAGTTGCAAAGGCGTCGGTCGTGAGCACTGCGCTCGATCGATTGCAATTGCCCGACAGTCCGCTGGCGCCGAAATTCGCAGGTATACTCGGATCTGCGATGGACGACAAGGTCATTGTCGACCTTCTGGGCCAGGTCGGAAACCTCTTCACGTCGAGTCTGGAGCTGAAGGAGACGATCGACTTCATGCTCAAGGCCGCAGCCGACCTCGTCGACTGCGATGCTGCCACGGTCTTCCTGCTCGATGAGGACGGCCGTGCCCTGTCTGCTATCGCGACATACCCATTCACGGACAACCTCGGGCAGGTCGCCCGGTTCGAGCTCGGTGAGGGCATTGTGGGGTGGGCAGCGCAGCGCAGGAAGCTCGTTTCGGTCGCGGATGCCACCAAGGACCGGCGATTCAAAACCCTCGGGCTCGCGTATGCGCCGCGGTCGTGCCTGGTGATGCCGCTCGAGTCACCTCAGCGACTCGTCGGCGCCCTGACCCTTGCTCGCCGCGAGGTGCAGCCGTTCACCAGCATCGAGCAGGCGTTGATGCGAATCATCGCGAGCCAGGCCGCGATCAGCATCGACAACGCGAGGCTGTACACGGCACAGCGCGCACAGCTCGGCGAGATCGCGACCCAGAAGCGTGAGGTCGAGGTGGCCAACGCACAGATCGCCGAGATCTCGAGGCTGAAGAGCGAATTCCTGGCCAACATGAGCCACGAGCTGCGCACGCCGCTCAACGCGATCCTGGGATTCAGTGAAATCCTCAAGGACAACCTCGTGGACCTCACCCCGCAGCAGCGCCAGGAGTGCCTGCAGAACATTCACGCTTCGGGGAAGCACCTGCTCGAGCTCGTCAACGACGTGCTCGACCTGAGCAAGATCGAGGCCGGCCGCATGGAGCTCGCCTACGATCGCTTCGGCGTGCAGGATGCGATCAAAGAGGTCCACAACGTCATACGTTCGTTGAGCGAGCGCCGCGACATCGACCTGAGCATCGATGTCGTCCCGCCCAACCTCGAGATCCGCGCGGACAAGAGCAAGTTCAAGCAGGTCCTCTACAACCTGCTGAGCAACGCCATCAAGTTCACTCCGCAGGGCGGCAAGGTCTGGGTGTCGGCTCGGGCGGATACCGAGGACCTGATCGTCGACGTCGGCGACACCGGGGTCGGCATTCCCGCCGAACACCACAAGCGGATTTTCGACGAGTTCTACCAGCTCGACCATGCCACCACACGGCAGGTCGAGGGCACCGGGCTCGGACTTTCGCTCACCCGCCGGCTCGTCGAGCTGCACGGGGGGACCATCTCACTGGAGAGCGACCCGGGTCGCGGGTCGGTGTTCACGTTCCGGCTACCTCTGACAGGAATTGAGGTCCTGAACGGGCACCGCCACAATCGAATCCTGCTCGTCGAGGACAACGCGAGCAACCGCGACCTGGCAAAGATGGTGCTCCTGGGCAGCGGGTTCGACGTCGACATCGCGGTCGACGGCGAGGAGGGCCTCCACAAAGTCCGGTCCAAGGTCTACGATCTCGTGCTCATGGACGTGGAGTTGCCTGGCATGGACGGGCTGACTCTCACCCGCATGCTCAAGGCGGACCCCAAGACGGCAGGCATTCCCGTGGTCGCCTTGACCGCGAACGCGATGAAGGGCAATGAACAGGAAGCACTCGCGGCCGGTTGCTCCGGCTACATCACCAAACCAATTGAGGTGGCCAACTTCGTGAAGCGCATCTCCACATTCATCGAGGTGCCTGTCTGATGAGCGGGGCCGGAAAAACCATTCTCATCGTCGAGGACGACCCGCCGAGCCGCGAGATCGTGCGCCTCGCGACCAGCGCGCAGAACCACACGCTCATCGAGGCGGCAACGGGCGTCGAGGGACTCAACCTCGCCCGCGAGCAGAATCCCGACCTGATCATCCTCGACGTCAACCTCCCCGGCATGAGCGGGCTCGACGTCTGCCGGCGCCTGCGCGCCGAGGGTGCACGTGTGCCGATCATCATGCTCACCGCCAAGAGCGACACCATCGATGTCGTCGTCGGTCTCGAGCTCGGTGCCGATGACTATGTGACCAAGCCCTTCGAAGTTCGCGAGCTGATGGCGCGCATCGGAGCGCACCTGCGCCGCAGCGAGATCTCCGCCCAGGAGCAGCCTCGCGACCGCTTCGAGTTTCCCGGACTCACCATCGACCTCGGACGCCGCCAGGTGTTCCGCGATGGTGAGGAGGTGATGCTCACGCTCACCGAGTTCAACCTCCTCGCGTTGCTCGCCTCACGCCCCGGTCAGGTCATGAGCCGCGGAGAGCTGCTCCGCCGCGTCTGGGGATACGAGGTCGAGATCGAGACCCGCACGGTCGACGCGCACGTCTACCGGCTGCGTCGCAAAATCGAACCTGACGCGGAGAAGCCGACGTACATCCACTCTGTGCCGGGAATCGGGTACCGGTTCTCCGGGTAGGGCTCCGCATAGGCCCCACTCAGTGGTCTCGGACAGGGGGTCACCCAGACCGCTGCTCAGCTTGTCCGCTCCCCGTTCGCGCAAGCAGATTGTGGCGCTCTCTCGGTCGCTACCAAATTCGCTGCGGCCCGGGCCCGGGTGACCCCCTGTCCGTAGGGTGCGTGGTGCCGCAGCTTCGCGATTCCAAAAGCGGGGACCGGTGCGCACATTGGCCCACGTATCCTTTGCGGTGCGCAATATCGAGAGCAAGTTTCGTTGCAGCGATCACGATGCTGTCGCGGTTCGTGCGATTGCCGCGGGTGCACGGGACGTAGGTCTTCTCAGGCAGCGGGATCAGTTTTACGGCGTATCGCATGGGCGGCTGAAGCTGCGAACCATCAATGACGGGCGCAGCGAGTTGATTGCCTACGACCGCGAGGACAATCCCGGTGCGCGGGTCTCTGACTATGCGTTGTATCGGACCGGCGATGCGAGCGCTCTTGATGACGTCCTCGGGCGCGCGCTGGAGCAAACCGGCCGGCTTGACAAGATGCGCCGTCTGCTCATCCACGGCAACACTCGCATCCACCTTGACGACGTCGCCGGCCTCGGCTGTTTCGTTGAGCTCGAAACCGTGGTCGACAAGCAGTCAGAGGCCGACGCAGAAGCTGAACATCACGGCGTCGTCGTTCTCCTCGGTCTCGCCGACGCCGAGCGAGTCGCGGTCGCATACATCGACCTCATTGGGCGAAACGACACAACCTGAACCGTGCAGTCCGAGGAGCGCTTGTTGAGCGAGCGCGCCGCGAAGGCCTAGTAGATGAACCCCACAATCGACTGGTCCGACGCAGTGATGGTGCGGTAGTCGACGCGTCCCCAGCCGCCGCCATCGGCGCGGTAATTCATCTCCGAGATGGTGAAGGTGCCATCGAGGTTCACGTGCTCCACGTAGGCAACGTGGCCGACCCATCCGATGTTGAAGACCACGATCGCGCCCTGCACGGGAACCTTTCCCTCGGGGCGCTTGCCGCGGGCGGAGCGCCACCAGTTGATGGCATTCCCGCTCCAGTTGACCGCACGCTGGGTTGCCACGTAGTACGTGCACTGACCGTAGGGGAAGCCATCGTGGAGGGGCTCCTGTGGAGGAACCGACGGAACGCTGTTCTGTGCGTCCACGAAGTACGCGGCGATCAGCGCGCCTGCCGGCGCCCGGGAGAGCGGAACCTGGAGGTACGAGCCGCCGAGCATCGGTGAGTTGCTGGTCAACGCGTTGTAGTCGAGGATCGCCGCGGGGTCGAGGTGGACACGGGCGGCGAAGCCGGTCGGAGTCTCACCCGCCTCCACCTCGACCAGCGCGCCCGGTCCCGGGGGAATCAGCAACGTCGAGCCCGCTTTGGGGACGACGTACGGAGTGAGCTGATTGCCCCACTGGATCGTCGACGGGGGCACGTGATACACGGCTGAGAGCGTGGCCAGGGTCTGGCCGGGCTGCACCACGACCGTCTTGACCGGCTGCACGGCGAGCGCGGTCACCGCGGACGAGTTCTCCACAACCGCGTTGATCTGAATGGCGGCAAGGTTGCGGAGCATGGGCGCCCCGGGCACCTGGGCCGGGCGGGCGACGAGCACGACGAGCACCGCCGCCGTGGCGATCACCCAGAGGTGCCGTACAAACCGGTGAACGTGGCTCGCGATCGCTGCTCCCCAAAGTGTGCAGTGATACGGACGTTGCCCGGGGGCGATGTGCCCTCTCCCCCGGTGATCGCGGGCGACCGTACCAAAACCGGCTCGTCGCAGTCAAAGTGAGCGCGTGAACGCCCCCGCCCCTCCGGTGCTCGCGACGGTCTGGCGAGGGACTGTCGTCGAGGCTCGGATTCGAGGCCACGTCGCGGTGGTGGACGCCTCCGGCCACGTGCTCAGTTCGGCCGGGTCTCCCCAAGCCGAGACGACGTTGCGCAGCTGCGTCAAGCCCCTCCAGGCGCTCCCCTTCCTTCGCCTGGCCGCCGACCGGCTCGGCGTGGACGGCGCCGAGATCGCCGTCGCCTGCGCCTCGCACCAGGGCGAGGACGAGCACATTGCGACCGTCCGAGGTCTCCTGGCCAGAGCGAACGTGACGGAGGACGCGCTCAGATGCGGCCCGCAACTCCCTTCGGACGACGCAACCGCGCGCCGCCTGCTCGCGTCGGGTGGGGAGCCGCGACCCATCCACAACAACTGCTCCGGGAAGCACGCCGCCATGCTGGCGACCTGCGCGGTCATGGGATGGCCGCTGGTCGGCTACATGAATCCGGCGCACCCGTGTCAGCAGGCGGTGACCGGGGCCATGCAGGAGATGCTCGGTATCGATCTGGGCACGGCCCCGCGCGGCATCGACGGGTGCGGCCTCACCACCTACGGCATCCCGCTGGCCGCGATCGCCCGCGGTTTTGCCGCGGCCAGCTCGGACTCCGCATTCGGGCGCGCACAGGACGCGATGGCGGCGCATCCGTTTCTCGTTGCCGGGACCGGACGATTCGACACGGCCCTGCTCGAGGTTGCCGGCGCCGGGGTGACGGCCAAGATCGGCGGCGCCGCTGTGTGGGCCGCCGTGGTGCGCCCAGACGGTCCGGGTGTCGCGATCAAACTCGAGGCGGGCGCAGGTGAAGCGATTCCCGTGGTCGCCCTGGCGGTCCTGCAGCACCTCGATGTCCTCGCAGCCGAGCTCCCTGAGCGTCTCCTTCCCTTTGCGCGATTGACCCTCCGGAACTGGGCGGGGCGCGACGTGGGGGAGGTCAGAGCCGAAGGGATCGACTTGTCGACGACGTCGCAGACGCCCACCCCGGCCGCGTTTTGACGGTGCCCCGGCACGGGTGTATCGTTCGATTCAGGAATAGTTGATACGGATGTCAATTTCTGGATTGCCCGGTGCGGCTGAGGCATTGCCTCGCCGAGGAGAGTTGGGATCGGTGCCTGATCGAAGCCACATCGGCCGGCGCTACTCGGCGCCCGGTCAGCGCATTGCGCCCGAATCCACCGGCGCGATGGCTCGAGCGATCGCCGGCGCGGACGAGGTTCGAGAAGCCGGCGCTGTGCCTCCGACCTACGCCGCCGTGTACTGCCTCGGGCCGACCCTGGCGCAGCTCTTCAGCGATCCGGAGGTGGGCATCGACCTTGCCGGCCTGATCCATGGCGAGCAGTCCTTCGCATGGCCCACGCCCGTGCATCCCGGCGACGTGGTCGACGCAACCGCGGAGATCACCAGCATCGATACCAGGCGGGGGATGACCTTCGTGCGGCTCGCCATGGAAGCCACCCGCCCCGCGGATCAGGCCGTCGTCTGCCGCGCGACCTCGCTCATGATCGTCCGGGCACCCGCATGACCGTGCCGGCCGCATCTGAGGTGGCGATCGGCGACAGCGTGACGCCCTTCTCCCGGACGGTGACACAGGAGCAGATCGGCGCCTACGCAGACGCGTCCGGTGACCACAATCCGATCCATCTCGACCCGGAGTTCGCCCGGTCGGTGGGTCTGCCCGGAACCATCGCCCACGGCCTGCTCGAGATGGGCATCCTCGCCGACGCGATCGCGGCCTGGGCGGGCGGCAACGCCAACCTTCTCAGCCTCTCCTGCCGGTTCAGCAAGCCGTTGCTTCCGGGCGACACGATCATCTGCACCGGAACCGTCGTCAGCGTCGATGATGCGGGAGTCGCCACCCTCGAGGTGGGTGCGTCCTCGGATCGCGGCGACCGGGTTTTGACCAACGGCCGGGCAACCGTCCGGCTCTCACGCTAAGGGACCATCACCATGGGAATCGACTTCTCGCTCACCCGCGAACAGGAGGAGATCCGCGGGCTCGCCCACGAGTTCGCCGAGAAGGAGATGCGCCCGGTCGCGGAGCGCTACGACGAGAACGAGGAGACCCCGTGGGACGTGATGCGCAAGGCGCACGCCCTCGGCCTCGACGCGACCGCCAGCTTTCCAGAGCAGTACGGCGGCGGCGGCATCGACCTGGTCACCAACCTCATCAGAGAGGAAGAGCTCTCCTGGGGCGACGCCGGGATCGCCGTGTCGATCGGGGCCAGCGGGCTCGCCGGCACCGCGATCATCGCGATGGGAACCGAGGAGCAGAAGCAGAAATACATCGGAATGCTCACCGCGCCGGACCTGAAGATCGGGGCCATGGGCCTGACCGAGCCCAACAGCGGCTCCGACTCGCTGGCGCTCGAGACCACGGCAACCAAGGTCGACGGTGGCTACGTGCTCAACGGCACCAAGCAGTTCTGCACCAACGGTGGCATCGCGGACGTCCAGGTGGCATTCGCCACCACCGACAAATCGCTCGGACCCGCCGGGGTGGCCGGTTTCGTCATCGAGAAAGGCACACCCGGCATGCGCCAGGGCCGCAAGGAACGCAAGCTCGGTGTGCGTGCCTCGCACACCGCCCAGGTCATCTTCGAGGACTGTTTCATCCCCGACGACCAGCGGCTCGGCTACAACAAGAGTGGCGAGGAGACCGGCCCGGGACGCGTCGGGGCGATGATCATGCTCGAGGTGACTCGGCCTATGGTCGCGGCCGGAGCGCTCGGCATCGCGCGGGCTGCGTTCGAGTTCGCCCGCGACTACTCATTGCAACGCGTGGCATTCGGCAAGCCGATCGCCAAACACGAGGCCATCGCGTTCAAGCTCGCCGACATGGCCACCGAGATCGATGCCGCGCGGCTGCTCACGTGGCGCGCCGGGTGGATGGCGATGAATGGCGTCCCGCTGTCCCGCGGTGAGGGCTCGATGGCCAAGCTGTTTGCCGGCGACATGGCGATGCGCGTCACCGTCGACGCGGTACAGATTCTCGGCGGGTACGGATACATCAAGGACTACCCGGTCGAGCGATTCATGCGCGACGCGAAGATCTACCAGATCTGGGAGGGCACTGCCGAGATCCAGCGCCTGGTCATCAGTCGCTACGTGCTCGGGGAGCGCACCGCCACAGCTGCCCGTCCGCGGGTGGTCCCGGACACACCATCGGAGCCCGTCGCAGCCGCAAGCTGACGCCTCGCAGCGAGCGCTAAGCTCTTCGATCGCCGCATCACCAGCCTTTCGAGGAGCCATTGCATGTTCGATCTGACCGGGAAGGTCGCCGTCGTCACCGGGGGATCGCGCGGTCTCGGGAGGGCGGACTGTCTTGCGCTCGCCCGCGCCGGCGCTGACGTCGTCGTCACCGACATTCTCATCGAGTCGGACCCGGCGCTCGAGCAGACCGCGGAGGATGCGCACTCGGCACTGGCGCAGCTGTTCACCTCGCAGCACGTCGTCTATGCCGAGAAGACCAGCGACGAGATCCGCCAGATGGGCCGGCGTTCGGCGGCTATGAAGATGGACGTGACCAACCGCGAGCAGGTTCGCGAGGTGTTCGCCACCGTCAAGAAGGACTTCGGGTCGCTCGACATCCTGGTGAACAACGCGGGGACGCTCGATCACATCGCGCAGATCGAGCACCAGAACGATGAGCTGTGGGATCGCGACCTGCGCGTGAACCTCTCCGGTGCGTTCAACTGCACCAAAGCCGCATGGCCGTACATGCGCGAACAGGGGTGGGGCCGGGTCGTCTACATGGCATCGGTCGCGGGCACGCTCGGCGGATTCGGTCAGGCCTCATACGCGGCGACCAAGGCCGCCGTGATCGGGCTGGGCAAGTCCATGGCGCTCGAGGGCGCGCGCTTCGGCATCACCGCGAACATCATCGCGCCTGGCGTCATCGGCACCGAGGCGTGGAAGATGGGCGACGCGAAGATGAACGATCGAATGGTGCTCCGCACCGCGATGCGCAGCGCCGGCGAGCCCGAGGACATCGCCAACACCATCGTGTTCCTGACTTCTCCCGAGGCGCGCTACATCACCGGCCAGGTCATCACCGTCGCAGGAGGCATCGACCTCTTCGTCTACTGACCCGAGCACTCCGAGCCTGGCCCGTCAGCCGGTCGACATCGGCGTGACGTACTGGTCGCGCGAGGTCGGGCCGTATGTATGGCACGAGTACGACGCAGCGCGCACAGGCGCGGAGTTGCGCGCGATCAAGTCCGCCGGCCATCGCAGCGTGCGCACGCATCTCCTCTGGGACGCATTCATGCCGACGCCGTCACGGGTCGAGCCCGCGCGTCAGCGCGACTTCGAACACTTTCTGAGCGTCGCGATGGAGTTGTCGTTGCAGGTGGTTCCGGTGCTCTTCGTGCAGACGCTGGGTGGGTGCGTGATGCTCCCCTCCTACGCGATCGACGTCAATGCGCGCCGTAGCGGTGTCCGCGCGGTCACCGGCGCGGTGATGCGCGTGTAGGAAAGCTGCAGCTTCGCGTTGTCGAGCTGCGCCTGGTCGACCTTCACCGTGCCCTCGAGCTGCTTCACGAGCGAAGCCTGCTGGTCGACTTGCTGCGAGGCGATCGAATCCTGCGCGAGGAGCGTGCGATAGCGCTCGAGGTCGAGGCGCGC
>Ga0208078_1000483_pt1 | contig 10537 bp, 9 predicted proteins | sample NGESurdeep072012_3_FD_184468 | JGI IMG/M metagenome (GOLD analysis project Ga0208078, IMG submission 184468) | Arctic peat soil microbial communities from Barrow, Alaska - NGEE Surface sample 53-2 deep-072012 (SPAdes) | ecosystem: Environmental > Terrestrial > Soil > Wetlands > Peat ... | reverse complement strand
GCAGCGCGCACCGAAACACGCGTCACCGGCGCGACGTTCGATCCGACGCGCGGCGGATTCTCCGGCGTGAACGTGGACGTGCGCCTCGGGCCTGGCGATCGCAATTACCAGCGCCGGAACGCCTTCCTCACCTTCGATCCACGCTATCTCCAGTTCACCGACGCCACGGGCCGCGCTCTTGGCGCGACGAGTGGCGGCGCCCGCGGAAGTGTCGGCGCAGACGGCGAGCTCATTCGCGGGGCGATGACGTACAATGTCGCTCTCGATCTCGGGCGATCGCTGAGCGACCCATCGACGCTGCTCAACGCCGACGCGCAGTCGCTGATCAACGCCGGTGTCGCGCCCGACTCTGTCGCGCGGCTCATTGCGTTCGCCACTCCGCCCGGCTTTTCTCTCGCCGCCTCCGGGGTGCCGACAAATCGCCAGCACGACGCGGTCACCTGGCTCGGACGCCTCGACGACACGCGCGACACGCTGAGCACACGCGCGCTCACCAGCTACGCCGGATTCACCCGCGATGGCGCGCTGGGCTTCGGACCGCTCTCCGCCCCGTCCGTCGCCAGCGAGCGCCGAGAGCGCACACTGGGAGCGCAGCTTACGCTCGGGTCGTACCTTGGCCCGGGGCGGAGAACGCTCAACGAGACCCGCGTCGCGGTGAGCGGCGTACGCACGACTGTGTCCCCGTATCAGACGTTGCCGGGAGCGACGGTGCTTGTCCGCTCCGACGATATCGGCGCCGGCACCGACGTCGGCTCGCTCCTGTTGGGCGGCGGATCTTTCCTGCCGACCGAGGAATCGCGCTGGACGCTCGAAGCGGGGAATCAAACGGAGTGGAACGCCCACGGCAGAACGCACCGCTTCAAGGGACTGCTGTGGGGCCGCCTCGATGGTCAACGCGAGGAGGGATTCTCGAACGGACTCGGCAGCTTCGCCTTCAACTCGATCGAAGATTTCACGGCTGGACGCGCGAGCAGCTTCTCGCGCACGCTGTCGCAACCCGCGCGCGAAGGAAGGGTGTGGAACGCTGCAACCGCGCTCGCGCACAACTTCGCGCCGTCGCGCTACTTCAGTCTGCTCTACGGCGCGCGACTGGAGGCGGACGGATTCGGCGACAAGCCGGCCAGAAACACGGCGCTCGAGCAGGCGCTCGGCGTCCGCACGGGAGTCGCGCCGTCGCGCGTTCATTTGAGTCCGCGCGTCGGCTTCACTTTCACCTACAATCGCGACAGGGACAACGGCTCCGGCACGATGCAGAACCAGACCGGGCGATACTATCGAAGCATGTCGGGCACGCTCCGCGGAGGAATCGGGGAATTTCGCGACTTGTTGCATCCGGGAATTCTTGCTGATGCATCGGCGTCAACAGGGCTCCCGGGCGGCACGTCGTTTCTCAACTGCGTGGGCGCCGCGGTGCCGACTCCTGATTGGTCGCTATTCGCCACGGATCCCGGCTCGATACCGACGCAGTGCGTGGACGGCAGTGGAGTGTTGTCCGATCGCGCGCCGGCCGTGACGCTGATCGATCCGTCGTACGATGTGCCGAGGAGCTGGCGCGCGTCGCTCGACTGGAACACGAGCATGAGAGGCTGGCTCCTCCGGGTCGGGACTCTCGGCTCGTACGATCTCTCACAGCCGGGAGTGGTGGACGCGAACTTCAGCGGCGTGAGCAAGCTGACGCTTGCCGGTGAAGCGAATCGTCCGGTCTTCGTGTCAGAGGCGTCGATCGATCCCGCGAGCGGAGCCGTGTCCGCCGTGGAGTCGAGGAGGTCGGATCAGTACGGCCGAGTGGGTAGCCGCGTGAGCGATCTGCGCGGGTATGGCGGGCAGCTCAACGTCGCGCTGTCGCCCGACGTGTTCACGTTCAGGGGCGGCGCGTCGTTCTACGGATCGGTTTCCTACACGCTGCAGGCGACGAAGCGCCAGTACCGCGGGTTCGATGGCGCGGCGTTCGGGGATCCACGTTTGCTCGAGTGGGCGGCTGGGCCGAACGATGCGCATCACATCTTCGTGGTGTCGAGCGCGTTCTCGACGGGAAAGATAGGAACGGTGACGCTGTTTGCCCGGGCGCAATCGGGATTGCCATTCACGCCGCTCGTGCAGGGCGATGTGAATGGCGACGGACTGAGCGGGGATCGCGCGTTCATTCCGAATCCCGCGATGGAGACGGATGCGAATCTGGCGGGCGAGCTGCGTACGCTCCTCGCCACTGGCTCTCCGACTGCGCGGGGTTGTCTGCTCGCCAACCTGGGCAGAGTGGCGCCCAGGAATGGGTGCAGGGGGCCATGGACGGAGTCGCTCAACATCCAGTGGAGTCCGCCGACGCCCAAACGCTGGGGCTATCGTGTGACGCCCAACGTCTATCTCCAGAATGTGCTGGCGGGAGTAGACCAGCTGTTGCACGGGAATGCGCTGCGTGGCTGGGGATCGCCCGCGGCGGCGGATCCGGTGCTGCTCATTCCGAGCGGGTTCGATGCGGCGAACGGGAGATTCAACTACGACGTGAATCCGCGATTCGCGGACACGCGTCCGGCGCGGACGCTGCTGAGGAATCCCTTCCGGATCGTGATCGATTTCTCGTTCAACCTGTCTACTGACTTCGATCTGCAGCAGCTGCGCCGCGCGGTCGAACCGGTGAAGGGATCAGTGGGCTGGCAGCGACGCTCGGCCGATTCCCTCGCCGCGTTTTACCTGTCGAACTCTTCCAGTATCCACAAGATGCTGATCGAGCAGAGCGATTCGCTGTTCCTGAGCAAGGCGCAGGTGGCATCGCTCGAGAGCGCCGATTCAGTGTTCTCGGCGCGCGTGCGGGAGCTGTACGTGCCGTTAGGTCAGTTCCTCGCGGTCGGGCAGGGTGGGGCGGGAAAGGCGGAGCTGGATAGCGTGCAGGCGACGCAGAAGAAGTACTGGAAGGTCTTCTGGGAGCAGCCGGAGATCGCGGGCGCGATCGTGACACCGTCGCAGCGGGAGCTGATGCCGATGTTCAAGAGCATGCTGGGCGTTCCGATGAAGGAGCGGGAGCACAGCCAGTGGCAGTTCGGGCATCCGGTAACGTTCGCGGACAAGACCAAGCCGAACTGATAGCGAGCGAAGGCCGCAAAAAAAAACGCGCTCGAAAGAGCGCGTTTTTCATTTCTTCGATTCTGTGACCGCTGCTACGGCAGGACGAACTGAACCGTGCTCTCGACCGGGAAGTTGTTGCTTCTGAGAACCGCCACGGCAGTGAATGATCCGTGCTGGCCCTTAGAGCTCCAGCTCTCCTCGAACGCTGTCTCGCCCTTGCCCTTCAGGGTCTCGCTGCGCATCGCGGAAGTGAACATGCGGCCCTGGCTCCAGCGCCAAACTTCCTTGCCGGCGAAATCCTTCACCGCGAAATCGTGGGTCTGGCCGTCGGGGAACTGAATCTCGAGCATCTTCGACGTGTTGTTGCGGACGTTGAGGGTGAAGCGGAGCTTGTCCGCATCGTCCTTGGGTCGCGTAATGTCGAATGTGGTGACGATCGGGGCGGTTCTTTCAGCGGCGTGCCTCGCTGTTGCGATCGGCTTTTCAGCGTGGGAAAAGGGAGCGGCGGCGAAGGCGACTGAGGCTGCTGCGCACAGCAGGGGAAGAATTAGGCGGTTATCCATTACGTCAGTCAGCGTCGATTTCTTGGTGGGCGGGCGGGGCGGTTCTCACTCTCGGTGAGACTCGCAACATATCGTTCTATTGACGAACGGTCAACACTGAAGTCACAGACTAACTCCGCTTGAGTCTTGGACTTGCGACCCGCCCGGAATCTTCGGCCTCTGTTCGGAACCGACGTGCCAATTCGCTTGTGAAAATCTTCACAAGCGGTTATTTTCTACCCACAAATGGAAGACGAAAAGCGGACGCAACAGAGCTCCAAAAAGGGTCTCGCCGGCGCCGATTTCGCGGGACTCGGAATCCAGTTCGCGTTCGCCATCATCGTCTTCCTCTACGCGGGACAGTGGCTCGATAACCGGCTTGGCACCAATGGGTTGTTCACGATCGCCGGCGTCTTCATCGGGGCGGGTGCAGGATTCTACAACATGTACCGCAAGATCTCGGCGGCGCAGAAGCAGGACGACGAAGAGAGGCGGCGGGGAAGGTGAAAGAAACGAGAGCGCTGGGATACTTTGCCGGAGTCTCGGCCGCTCTCATCATCATCGCCACAGTCGTGCTGAGGATGTACTTCAGGACGGTGGATCAGCACAAAGCGATGCTCGTTTCAGCTGGACTGGCTTTCGCAGTACAGCTTGGCTCTTACGCGCTGTTACGGCCGGCGCGGGCGGGGCGGGGAAAGCCGGGCGAGCTGCTGATCCGCTGGGCGATCGGTGCGGTGCTGAGATTGTTCGTGCTGGTGCTGTATGCGCCGCTGGCGAGAATCATCAACCTCTCGGTCGAGGCTGCGCTCGTAAGTCTGGTGACGTTCTTTTTCCTGACGATGATGGCCGAACCACTCCTGCTCGAATATGATCGCTGATCAAAAAGACTTCATCACGCCGCACATCACCGACGCGCACACGCTCGACCACCCGTGTTTCGCACAGGCGGCGCACTGGTATCAGCGCATAATTCCACAGGCCTGTGAGTACGAGCTGCCCCGGTGGGCACCGATCCACATCGGCCGCTTCGCCCTCGACATCTCGCCCACCAGGCACGTCGTCATGCTCTGGATCGCGGCTCTCCTCTGCATCGTCACGACGCTGCTCGCGCTCCGCGCGCACAATCGCAGAACGCGCGAAGGGAAAGCGCCGAGCGGATTCGGGAATGGGCTGGAGGCGCTGGTGCTCTACCTGCGGAACGAAGTCGTGCTGCCCAACGTGGGCCCTCACGGGAACGGCTATGTGCCGTTCCTGCTGACCCTCTTCTTCTTCATTCTGTTCGCGAATCTGCTGGGGCTCGTGCCCTACGGCGCGACCGCGACCGGGAACATCTCTGTCACGTTCACGCTCGCGATCATCACTTTCATCGTGATCGAGTTCGCGGGCATGAAGGCCCAGGGTTGGGGCTACATCAACACGATCGTCTTCTGGCCGCACGACATGTCGCTCCCGATGAAGATCTTCATATCGCCGATTCTCACGCCAATCGAGATCATCGGAAAGCTCACGAAGCCGTTCGCGCTGGCGATACGTCTCTTCGCCAACATGGTCTCGGGCCACGTCGTCCTGCTGGCGCTCATCAGCCTCATATTCACTTTTGCCACATGGATTCTGGTGCCGGTGCCGATCGCGATGGCGCTTGGCATCTCGCTTCTGGAATTGTTCGTCGCATTTCTGCAGGCGTTCATCTTCATGCTTCTGTCCAGTGTGTTCATTGGACTGATTCGCGAGGGTGCGCACTGACGCGGAGCCTGCTCAACTTCGCGTAGGTATCCGGCCGAGCGGGTCGGAGAAGTCCGTTGGGACTTTGTTTTGGCAAGGTCCCGCTGACGGACGGCGACCGGAAGGTCGCGGGCATGACATATCACGACGCAAGACGGGGATTCTCAAATGGTTTCGATCTATCCGCTGTTGCAGGCTGCAATGCAGGTGGCATCTGAGCCGGGCGCTTTCAACCGCTCGTACTCAGGTGCCTGGGCAATGCTCGGCGCCGGCATTGGCGCTGGTCTCACCACAATCGGCGCGGGCATCGGTATCGGGCGCCTTGCCGGGCAGGCGATGGATGGAATGGCGCGTCAGCCGGAGATGGCCGCGCGCATTCAGACGGGCGCGATCATCTTCGCAGCGCTCATCGAAGGAATCGCGCTGTTCGCGATCGTCGTCTCGTTCCTGATTCAGGGTAAGTTCAAGTTCTAAGGTTTCAAGGGCGCGGAACGCGGCGGCTACTTCGCGCGCCGCGGTCCGCGACCCGACAATTTCTTCAACGCAAACTCAAGCGGAGTCGATCCGCAAAAATCACGACGCAACCATGACGCCTTTCATCTTCGCACTCCTGCAGCAAGCGACCGTAGCACCGGAAGAATCCGCACAGTCGGGCGATCTTCTGACGCCGAATGGCGGGCTGATGTTCTGGACGCTCCTCGTCTTCGTGGTCCTCTTCGCCATCCTCGGGAAGCTTGTCTTCCCGAAGATCACAGCCGCGGTCGAGGCGCGCGAAAAAGCGCTCGAGGAAGCGATCGAAGCAGCGAAACGCGACCGCGAGGAAGCCGCGCGGGCATTGGCCGAGCAGCTCAAGCAGATCGAGGCGGCGAGGGTGGAGGCTCAGAAGATCATCGTCGAAGGCAGGCAGGTTGGTGAGAAGCTGCGCGCGCAGATGATCGAGGAGACGCATCAACAGCAGCAGCAGCTGCTGGAGCGCGCCCGCCGCGAGATCGAGCAGGAGAAGGAGCGGGCGATCGCCGAGCTGCGGCGTGAGGCGATCGAGCTGGCCATCGCCGGCGCGAGCAAGGTGATCGAGAAGAATCTCGACGACCAGGCGAACAGGAAGATCGTCGAGAGTTTTCTCGCCTCGATTCCGGTGACCGAGACCAAGCGCGGATGAACGACGAACGAATCGGCCGCAATTACGCCGAAGCTCTCCTGACGCTCGCTCGGAAGAGCGAGGAGCAGGAGGAATGGGGCGCGCTGATCGAGGCGATCTCGGTGGGGATGAGCGAAGACCCTACGCTGAGGACGTTTCTCGAATCGCCGAAGCTGTCGGCAGCGCGCAAGATCCAGATCGTGGAGAAGGCGCTGGGACGCGGAGCTCCGAAGCTGTTCATGCGCTTCCTCGAGATGGTAATCATGAAGCGCCGGCAGATGCTGATTCCGGAGATTGCATCGGAGTACCGCAAACTGATCGACGAGTCGGAGGACCGGGTCCACGTCAATGTGACGGTCGCGCGCGAGCTGGCCGGGCCGGAGAAGGATGCGCTGGCGCGGCAGCTGGGGCGGCTGTTCGGCAAGCGCGTCGTCCCCCACATCTCCCTCAACCCGGGGATTCTGGGCGGCGTGATCGTGAAGGTGGGAGATACGGTCATGGACGGATCGGTGCGGCGCCGGCTGGCGTCGCTCAGGCAGAGAATGCTGTCAACTGTAGCACGGTAATGTCGCTACCTCAGCAGAACTGCGCGTCTGGGCGTATTTATTGAATGGTCGCGGTCTGGTGCGGCCCTTTCGTATTCAACGAGCCCCGTCTTCTTACATATGTCGTCCATTCCAAAGACGCCGATGAGACTACTCACGGCTATCGCGCTGGTATTCGTGGCGGTTCCCACACTGGGGGCCCAGGTTCTCAAGCCCGGATTGCAGCCCGGCCTCACGCGGGCCCCGGACAGCGTGCGAAAGATCTCGCTGAGCGAGGCCATCGCGATGGCCCAGCAGAACTCTCCCGATGCGATCCAGGCGTCGGGAACCGAGCGAACGGCCAAGGCGGCGCGAGTCTCCGCGTTCGGGGCGATTTTGCCGAGTGTCACGCTCAGTGCGGGACACGTCATCCAGTTTGGTGGCGCCGGGACGCGACTGAATCAGAATGGGGAGCAGGTCACAGTCGCGCAGAAGCCGACCAACAACGACGGCCTCTCGCTTAACATGACGCTCTTCGACGGTGGGCAGCGTCTCTACGACCTGCGCACGTCGAACTATCAAATCGTGGCCGCGGAAGCCAATCGTATAGCGGTCAAATACAATGTGGCTCTCGGCGTGAAGCAGCAGTACTATGCTGTTCTAGCCGCCATCGAGAGCCAGGATGCCGCGGTGCTCCAGATGGCGCAGGCGGCCGAGCAGTTCAAAGTTTCCGTCGCCAAGGTGAGGGCCGGAGCAGCAACCAGGTCAGATTCATTGCGCGGCGTGATCCAGGTTGGTAACGCGCAGCTCGCTCTGATCACGGCGGCGAGCGCCAAGGAAGCGGGAGACGCGGCGCTCACCAGACTCGTCGGATCGCCCGTGCCGGTCACAGCGGATCCCGCTTCGGTGCAAGAAAACATGTCGGCCCTTCCGGATAGCGCGCAGCTGGCGCTGCTGGCTTTGACTGGACCTGCGGTGCGGCAGGCACAAGCCGGCGTGGACGTGGCGGAGGAATCCCGGAAGGCATCCAAGGCTACCTATCTCCCATCGTTGAGCGCGAACTATTCGCGCAGCGGCAGTGGAACCGATCCGCGGTTCGGGTTCGGGAGCGATCCTTTCACCTCTAGCGGCCGACTCTCCTTCTCGCTTTCGTATCCAGTGTTCAACAACTTCCAGCGCGAGCAGCAAGTCGTCGTCGCGAAGGTCGCTGAGGTCAACGCGCAGGCGGCGTTTCGGGACGCGCAGCTCGCGGCGGTTCAGTTGCTGACGCAAAACATTGGAGCGATACGCGGAGCATCACAGCGGGTGGCGGTCCAGGTCGCATCGGTCGCGGCAGCCGAGGAGGATGTTCGGGTGCAGCAACAGCGTTATAACATCGGTGCTTCTGTGCTGCTCGACCTCATCACGTCGCAAGCGGCATTGGCAACCGCGGAACAGGCTTTGATTCAGGCACGGTACGATTACCGGATCGCACGAGCGCAGCTCGAGGCGCTCATCGGACGGGATCTGCAGTGAACAGTCCCGAAACCTCCAGCAAGACAATGACCGAGAAAGAGAAACCGTTTGCTCGCCGCCGCGGGCCTGGCGTTCAGAGATCGAGAACCATTGCGATTGCGCTGGTTGTGGCGCTCGCGGCGTGCAAGAAGACGACGGATCCAACGCTCGTCATCGAGACTGCGCCTGTCGACCGCCGCAGCATCGTGCTGAGCGCGCAGGCGAACGGGACCGTCGAGCCCATCGACATCGTCGAGGTAAAGTCGAAGGCGTCGGGCACGATCATCAAGATGCCCGTCGACGTCGGATCGGTAGTAAAAGTCGGCGATCTGCTGGTTCAGATCGATCCGCGCACTGTGCAGAATGCGTACGACCAAGCGGCGGCTGATCTCGCGTCGTCGACCGTAGCGAGGGCTGTGGCACTGACGCAACGCAACCGGTCCGCGGACCTGTACAAGCAGGCTATCATCACGGCGACGGAGATGGAGGCGGCGACGGTCGCCTTCGCGAGCGCGGATGCAGCTGTCATCAAAGGGCGGACGAACCTCTCGACCGCGAAACTCCAGTTAGAGGATGCCACGATTACCGCGCCGACGAATGGTACGGTCATTCTACGGCCGGTGTCGGTGGGGACGGTAATCACGTCAGCCTCGACCGCGGCCAGCGGTGGTACGACGATTCTCGACATGGCCGACCTCAGCAAGGTCCGGATGCGCGCGTTCGTGAACGAAACGGACATCGGCAACGTCAAGGCGGGCCAGACGGCCACTGTTGCCGTCGACGCGTTCCCGAATCGGAAATTCGTGGGTATCGTGGAACAAGTCCAGCCGGAGGCGGTCGTGCAATCGAGCGTCACCATGTTCCCGGTCCTCGTGAGTCTCAACAACTCCGACGGAGCCCTCATGCCCGGCATGAACGGACAGGTGGTGATGGACATCCTGCGGAGGGACAACGTTCTCGCGGTGCCGAGTGACGCGATCCGCATCGCTCGGGACGCGACGACGGTCGCTCCGGTCTTAGGGGTCAGTCCGGATTCGCTGAAGGCGGCGCAGGCGGCGGCGCGGCAGGGACGGGGCGTTGGAGCGGGTGGGACAGCGTCGTCTACGGCCTCATCTCGAGACACGACGGGTGGCCGCAGGTACGGTGCGGCGAGCTCGACGCGCAGCGCGTCCGGCACACAGGGCGGGCCGCCGGGTACTGCTTCATCGACTGGCAGGCGCGCCGGTGGTGGTGGCGGCGGTGGCGGTGCGGCTGGCGGTGCGGCTGGCGGTGCGGCTGGCGGAGGAGCGGGAGGAACCGGCAGGACTGGCGGGATGTTCGTGTTCGTAAAGAAGGATAGCAAATACTCGCCCCGCATGGTTCGCGTGGGAGTAAGCGATTTCGACTACACCGAGGTCCTGAGCGGCGTACAGGAAGGTGAACAGGTGGCGCTCCTTGGGCCCGCGGTATTGGAGGCCCAACGAGAGCAGCTTCAGGCCCGAGTCAGAGCCGGGACGGGCGGGGGACTCCAGCAAACCACCACTCCCGCGGCTGGCGGCGCGGCGGGCGGCGGGGCCGGCGCTGGAGCTCGAGGTGGTGGCGGTGGCGGACGGCCGCCTGGTACATGAGGAGGTAGGAGCATGCTGCTCGGAGAAACGATTGGTGTAGCGCTTGGCGCGCTCAGAGCGAACAAGCTTCGCTCATTTCTGACAATGCTCGGCGTCGTCATTGGAGTGGGAGCCGTGATCGCCGTTGTTGCACTTGGGCGGGGCGCGCAGGAATCCGTCAACGCGCGGATCAGCGCGCTCGGAACGACGCTTCTCACGGTGCAGCCAGGGCAGATTTACGCGCCGGGCGGTGTTTCTTCGGGAAGCGATCGCGCGCCGATGACTGTAGCGGACGGGAAAGCGCTCGATTCGGCAGGACCAGCGGTCGCGGCGGTCGAGCCGGAGATGCAGAAGCAGCTTCAGGTACAGTATCTGGCGACGAATACCAACACGACCGTCCTCGGCACCAGGGCGAACTATCTCGATGTGCGCAAGTACACGATGGCCGAGGGGAAAATGTTCACGGCGGGG
>Ga0208078_1000482_pt1 | contig 10537 bp, 8 predicted proteins | sample NGESurdeep072012_3_FD_184468 | JGI IMG/M metagenome (GOLD analysis project Ga0208078, IMG submission 184468) | Arctic peat soil microbial communities from Barrow, Alaska - NGEE Surface sample 53-2 deep-072012 (SPAdes) | ecosystem: Environmental > Terrestrial > Soil > Wetlands > Peat ... | reverse complement strand
CGTTCACCGTCACCGTGTATCCGAAGTCGCCGGTGCTGGTGTGTCCGTCGTTCACCGTCATCCCGCTTCCATTTCCGGTCAGGCTCGACGTGAATTGGGGAGACGGCAATCCGTTGATGCTGACGAAGGTCCAATTGGCTGAACCGGGATCGCGATGAAAGTTGATCTTGCCGGCGGCACTCATCGTAGCCGTCTCGGGATCGAAGCTGAACGTGCTCGGGGCGGTGAACGACACCTTCACGGTCTGATCGGGCATTGGAGTTTCTCGGTCGATGGTTGAGGATTGCGAGTACAGCGGGATCGGGATCGGGGATGCTCGGCTGGGTTACAGGTTCATGATCATTGGGGGGTGGGTGCGATCGCATTCCGTTTTGCTCGTGTATCGCGTGCCGTTATCGGTAATGGTGATGGTATATGGGAACGGACCAGTCTTCGAATGATCATTGGTCACAATGAGCACTCTGCCATCGTCTTCCAGCTCGCAGCGAAAGGGTGACTTGTCCAATCCATTGGCGTTCACGAATCGCCAATCCGACTTCGTGTCATGGCGCACGAAGACGATGATATCGCCCTCGGACATCTCGACATTGCAGCATGAGAACGTGAACCCGGCCGCCGGCGTGAACGTCACACGTACTCTCGGATGCTTCTCGTTGCAAACTCTCATGGTCCACCTCGCGAATGGCTAAGGCGAAGCGCGGCTGAGGGCAGGGCGCGCTGATGATCAGTCGTGCTTCTCTTCGTGCCGCTTGACACTCTCCTGGACCAGTCGCACGAACGTCGGTCGCTTGTAGCCGCGGCGTGCCAGCTCCTGGACGACAGGCGCCGCCTCATCCTTGCGTCCGAGTTCCAACATCGCCGCAGCCCGCACCGCAAGAATCTCCGTCTCGGGATCCGCGCGCGCGATCGAGTCGACCGCCGTGAGTGCCCGCATCCACGCGTCACGCGCGCCGCGCACGTTCCCAGCGCGCGCGAGCGCCGCACCCAATGCCACGTCGGCGTCGCCGGCGGCGCGGTGTGACTCGATATCACCGGGTTTGGCCTCGAGTGTCGAGTCGCCCGCAACGGTGGCGCGTCGCGCACTCACGATCGCCTCGGGAACGCGGCCAAGCGCGAGGAGCGCACGCGACTCCGCAATGCTGGTCAACACGGACTCACCGGTCATGTAGGGATCGCCCGGATTCCTCGCAAGCCAATGGAAGATCAATGGCTGCCCTTCGTGAAGCTCCCTGAGCGCACCAATGGCATCCCCTCGCTCGAGCAGCGCCTGTCCGAGTTGGCGATCGCTCCTGGCCAGACTCCACTGCATCACGGCATCGCTCGTATCGTGTACGACCAGCGACGCGAAGATGGCGTGCGCCGCGTGTGCATCGGCAATCGCGCCCGGTACGTCGCCCATCAACACGCGGAGCTCGCCGCGATACGCGTGCGCGATGGCCACGTAGTGCTGGCGCTCGCGGTTGGTCGTGTCGTGCGCCAACAACGCTTCCTTGATCTCGAGCTCTCGATCGTGATTCGCCAATGCGCCCGCGAGATCACCCAGCTTCCGCTCTGCCACTGCCTCCGCATTGTACTCGGCCGCCAGGCTCACCTGCCACGCGAGGCTGTCGGGACGCAGATTCACCAGCTCCTGATTGATACCGCGGCTCGCGCGATACCACTCGACCGCCCCGGCGAGATCGCCCTTCGCCTGCTTCGCGAAGCCGATGTTGTTGAGCGCATACGCGAGCTCCTCGCGATAGCCGAGACTGTCTGGATAGTGCGCGATGAGGCGCTTGCTGATCGTCACGAAGGGCAGAAAGTGTATCAGTGCCGAGTCGACGTTTCCCAGCTCCCAATCGACGTTGCCCGCCCAGAACTGGCTGTGCGCGAGCCCGATCTGCCAGCGGCCATTGAGCGAGTCCTTCGCCGCGAGTCCCGCCGCGATCTGGATCGATTGGCGCATCAACTCGGCCGCCTGCGCGAGCTTCCCCTGTGACATGCGCACGTCGCCCAGCTGCTGCAGCGCCTCGGCACGACGGTGGAGCTCCTCGCTGCTGAGCTGCGACGCAGGCACTGCCGCGAAGTACGCGAGCGCGCGATCGCCCACCGCGTCGAGCACATCCAGCCGCCCGAGCGTCGTCAGCTTGTCGCGAAGATCGCCGAGCATGAAGCTGATGAGCTCCTCGGCCTGACCCTCCCGGGCAACGGCAACTGCGCGCGCGCGAGCGACTCGCCTGGCCTGGATCACCGCGCCCACCGCGGATGCTGCCAGAAGCACGAGCGCAATCGTCGCGAATGAGACGCTCATGCGGTGCCGCTGGACGAACTTGCTCGCCCGGTATGGAATGCTCGCGGTTCGCGCCGATACGGGTTTGTTCTCGAGATACGCCTCCAGATCGAGCGCAAACGCGGTCGCAGTTGCGTAGCGCCGTTCCCGATCGCGCTCGAGCGCGTTCAGAATCACGGAATCGAGATCGCCCGCGAGCGTGCTGCGCAGTGTCACTGCATCCACCCGTCGCTCGCTGGCGACGAGCGCGCGTCGCTCGGCTGAAAGCGATGCGAACTGCGCGCTCGGCATCGGCGCGTCATTGGATACGCGCTGTGCCAACAGAGCGGCCCAGCCGGGAAATCTTGCGATATCGACGGGCAGCACGCCGGCGAGCAACTCATAGAGCATCGCACCGAGCGCGTAAATGTCGGCCCGCGTGTCCACATCCATGCCGTCGGACAGGAACTGCTCCGGACTCATGTAGGCGGGAGTTCCGAGAGCGATTCCCGTGGCCGTGAGCCGGACGTTCTCGGCCGTCGGCGCGATCGCCTTCGCGATGCCAAAGTCGATGACCTTGCACAGCGGAGCGCCATCAGCCTCGGTTACGACCACGTTCGACGGCTTCATGTCTCGGTGGATGATTCCCTTCTGGTGCGCGTGCTGCACCGCCCGGCACACCTGCACGAAGAGGCGAATGCGCTCGGGCACCGTCATGCGATGCGCCGCCGCGTACGCGGTGATCGTCTCGCCCACCACGTACTCCATTACGATGTACGCGAGGCCGGCGTCCGTGGTGCCCGCGTCGTAGACATGCGTAATGTTGGGGTGGTCCATCAACGCGAGTGTCTGCTGCTCGGAACGGAAGCGCGCGACGACCTGACTCGAGTTGCCCCCCGAACGCAGCACCTTGATCGCAACCTGTCGTCTCACCGGCTCGTCCTGCTCGGCGAGATACACGGTGCCCATGCCGCCCTCACCGAGTACGCGCACGATGCGGTAGGCGCCTATGCGCGTGGGCGGAGCGACATCGCTGGTCAACTCTCCGAAAAACGGCGATGTCTGCTCGGCGGGAGTCGCACCCTCTGTATCAGGCCTCATACGTGCGCCTCGGACGATGAGACAGTTGCACACGTGCGACGTTCGATGGCGCGGCCATGAAAGCGGTACTGCCGCGCCGTACGCCTGTCGGCTTCGCGTTCAAGATCGAATGTACGCGCTCTCGCGGAAATTGCTACGGAAGAGGTGGGTACACGCGCCTCCTCGCCAGCGGGCTCCGTGTACCTTTTTGCGCGCGGCGATTGCAAGCACGTAAAGAGTCCCGTACCGCGTGGACTAACGCCGTTATTCGTGCTAACCTTGACGGCCGCAACCCGCACGACGTCAGGCGAATGGCCGTGCGCGGTTGACTGGTTGCAGGGGGTGGCGAAGCTCGCGAAACGTGGAGCGGCGCCGGCGAACGGCGGATGCATGGTTTCGGAAGTTCGGGCACACTGTCGGGCACAGGTGGCGAAGTTGTAGTCGATCTGGATGTTGTAAGCCGTTGGTATGTATCACTCGCCCGAGTGGCGGAATTGGTAGACGCGCTGCACTCAAAATGCAGTGGCTTTCGGGCCATGCGGGTTCGAGTCCCGCCTTGGGCACTTCGTTGGGAGCATCGTTAATGGAATTCCGGGTCACCGCACGCCGCGCGCAGCCGGACACGGCCGACGCGCCCCTGCTCGTACTCGCGCTCCCCTCGGGCGCGACCCTCTCGCCCGCCCTCACCGCGGTCGACACCGCACTCGGCGGCTCCCTCAAGCGCTCGCTCGACCGCAAGGATTTTCGCGGCGCGCGCGACGAGACGCTTCTCCTCGTAGGCGGCGCGAAGGGTCCGCAGCGTGTGCTCCTCGTCGGGCTCGGCAAGCCGTCGAGCATCGTCGCCGCCCTGCGCCGCGCTGCGAGCGTCGGCTCGCGACAGGCGCGCAAGGCCGGCGCATCGTCGCTCGCCTGGTTCAGCGACGAGCAGAGCGACGCCGCGCTCGAGGCGGTCGCCGTCGGGCTCACGATGGGCTTCTGGGAGTACACCACCACGCGCAGCGCGCCGCCCGAAGACGAGCGCCGCCCATTCCTCGAGAGCGCGCAGCTCCTCGTCTCCGATGAGGCCGTAGCCAACGCCGCCATCCAGCGCGGCGTCGCGATCGGGCAAGGCATCAACCTCGCTCGCCAGCTCGGAATGCTCCCCGGCAACATCTGCACGCCGGACTTTCTCGCCAGCACCGCTCGCGACATCGCCAAGCGTCGCGGCATGGGCGTCACCATCCTCGGCCGCGCCGAGATGAAGGCGGAGAAGATGGGATCGTTCCTCGCGGTCGCTCAAGGGACATCGCAGGATCCGAAGCTCATCATCCTCGAGCACAAGAAGGGACCCGCGGGATCCAAGCCCGTCGTACTCATCGGCAAGGGACTCTGCTTCGACTCCGGCGGCATCTCGATCAAGCCCGCGCAGGGAATGGAGACGATGAAGTTCGACATGTGCGGCGCCGCCGGCGTGCTCGGGGCGATGGACGCGATCGGCGCGCTCAATCTGCCGATCAACGTCGTCGGTCTCGTCGGCAGCACCACGAACATGCCGTCGGGCGAAGCGATGAATCCGGGCGACGTCGTGCAGAGTCACTTGGGCAAGTTCATCGAGATCGTCAACACGGATGCGGAAGGACGCCTGGTGCTCGCCGACGTGCTCTCGTACGCGCGCCGCTTCGATCCCGCGGCCGTCATCGATGCCGCAACTCTCACCGGTGCATGCGTCGTCGCGCTCGGCCACACTGCGAGCGGCGTCTTCGGCAACGATCAGGCGCTCATCGACGAAGTGATCGCCGCCGGCAAGTCATCGGGCGACACGGGTTGGCAGCTCCCGCTCTTCGATGACTACAAGGAGCTGATTCTCACCGACGCTGCCGACATCAAGAACACCGGCGGCCGCGCTGCCGGCGCGATCTCGGCCGCGATGTTCCTCAAGGAATTCGCGGAGACATTTCCGTGGGTCCATCTCGACATCGCCGGCACCGCGTTCTCCGAAACGGATCTCGGCTTCATCCCCAAGGGACCCACGGGCGTGCCCGTGAGCCTCTTCGTTGATTTCGTACGGGGGAGGGCACACTGACCTCCGGTGCCGCGCTCCGGCGCGGCTGCATCACGGGGGCATTGATCGGAATGGCCTTCGCGCGGGGCGCGCGCGCACAGCAGGTGCAGCGCGACACCACCGCGTATCCCGATTCCGTTCGCGCCAACAAACCGCCCGCGTCCACGAAGGCCACGGGCGACACGATGCGCGTTCGCGCGGACTCGCTGCACCCGCGCCCGGATTCGCTCAAGGCATCCACCGACACCGTCGTCGGCGACAGCATCACGGTGCTCGGGCTGCACCCCGGCGATACGACGACCAAAATTCCGAAGGACACGCTCAAGGCGCCGCTCGCGCACGCCGAGCTGCCGCCAGTGCTCGGCGTCGGCGATCAGTTCTCGTGGAATCGCGAGGAGATGTTCGCCACGGGCGCGATCACGTTGATGCAGCTGCTCGAGTTCGTCCCCGGCATCACGACGTTCACGACGGGCAACATCGCGTCGCCGCAGTTCGCGGCGTACGCGGGAAATCCGGGGCGCGTGCGCGTCTTTCTCGACGGCATGGAGATCGACAATCTCGATCCCCGCGCGGGCGGCGCGCTCGATCTCGCCGAGGTGCAGCTCTGGTCACTCGAGGCGGTGACGATCGAGCGCGGTGCGGACGAGATCCGCGTCTACTGTCGCAGCTGGTCGGTCACGCGCACGACGACGGCGACGCGCATCGATGTGCTCACGGGCGACCAGCGCACCAATTTGTATCGCGCGTTCTACGGCCGGCGCTTTCAACACGGGCAGTCGCTGCAGGTCGGTGGGCAGAGCTACGGCACGTCGTCCAACGAAACGGTGGGCGGCGGCAACGAGCTCTCGCTCTTCGCCAGGCTCGGCTGGGCGAACAAGGATTGGAGCGTCGACGGCTACTACCTGCACGCCGACCGCACGCGCGATCTGCGCGTGCAGGACATTGGCAACCAGCTCCTCGAGCCCGACATCCCGCGCCAGGATCGCAAGCGCGCCGACATGTACTTCCGCGCGGGCTACGGCGATCCGGACAGCGGCGTGTGGGCGCAGGCGATGGTCGCGCACTCCAGCTTCGACGAGCACACGCCATTCTCCTTCCTCGACGGCATCCCCGCCGACTCTGCCGACACGTCGCGCACGAGCACGCAGTACGTAGTCACCGGCGGGCTCACGCGCTGGGGACTGCGCCTGAGCGGCATCGAGCGCTATCACCAGCTGCAGACTGGTGGCATGAGCGCGACGGAGGTGCGCGCGAGCTTCGAGCATCGCCTGCTCGCGCTCTCGCTCTACGCCGAGCGGCGCGGCGCCGACAGCAGCTCCACCGAGGAGGCCACCGCTCGACTAACGCCGCTGCCGTTCTTCGCGGTGTCGGGCACCGTCGCGCGGCGACACGGCGGCACCGCGTTCGGCGACGAAAATGAAGTGTCGGCGCGCCTCGAGGCGGGGATCAAGTTCCACCAGGCATGGTTCACGGGCGGCATCTGGCGACGAGCGAGTGCGGTGGTACCGGGGCTGATCGCCTTCGACACGAGCTACAGGAACGAGCCGACGGTCGCGGCCACGGGTCCGTTCGGGACGATTCGCGGAAAGATCTGGCGAGACATCGGGTTGAACCTCTGGGCCGTGCGCTGGAACAGCCCGGGCTACTATCGACCGCAGCTGCAGTCGCACGAGGAGCTGTACATCGACACCCAGTGGCTGCAGCGCTTCCCGTCGAAGCACTTCCGGCTGGTAGCCGGGATCGCGCACGAATATCGGCAGGACGTGATGTTCCCGACGTCAAACACCTTTGAGTCGCTCTCGGACGCGAATGGCATCGTCGCGCTGTTCAGTCACGAGCTCATTGGGCGCATTGAGTTTCACATCCTCGACTGCACGATCTTCTTCAACTCGTACTCGGGTATTTCGCCGACGCATGTGGAGGAGGTGAGAGGCTATCTCCTGCCCCCGCAGCGTCTCGAGTACGGCGTCCGCTGGGCGTTCTGGAATTGACAAGCTCGTTGTGGCGTCATAACTTACACGATTCCACATGATACGAAGCATGACGGGCTTCGGGGCGGCGGCGGGCCCCATCGGATCGCAGCAGGTCACGCTCGAGCTGCGCACGGTGAACCATCGCTTCTTCAATCCGAGCATCAAGCTTCCGAGCGCGCTTTCGCAGTGGGAAGGCGAGCTTCGCGAGCAGCTGCGGAAAGGCGTCGCGCGCGGGCACGTCACAGCCACGGTGCGCATCGAGCGAGCGGCGGCCGGCGTGCAGGCGATCGACGAGCAGAAGGTCGCGCGCTACGCCGAACTGTTGAGGGGGCTGCAGCAGCGACACAAACTGGACGGACCGGTAGACCTTGCGACGATCCTTCGCTTCCCGGACGTGCTCGCGTCGGAGCCGGATCAGGAAAACGCGGGCACGGCCGCCGAGGTGCAGAAGCTGGCGGGCGACGCGATCGACGCGCTGACGCGCATGCGTGAGGTGGAAGGGGCGAGGCTCGCGACGCTGCTCGAGCAGCGGATAACAACGGTCGAGGGCGCGCTGAGCCGAATCGCGGCGCGCGCGCCCGAGCGGTTGGTGGCGGAGAAGGAGCGGCTGAAGAAGTCGGTGAAGGAGCTGGCAGACGGTGTGGATCTGGATCAGCAGCGACTCGCGCAGGAGATCGCGCTGCTTGCAGACCGGCTCGACGTCAGCGAAGAGGTCGATCGCTTTCGCTCGCACGTTTCGGCGTTTCGAGAAACGCTCGGGAGTGGTAAACAGGAAGCGGTTGGAAAGCGGCTCGGATTTCTGTTGCAGGAGATGTTGCGCGAGGCGAACACCACGGGCAGCAAGTCGAAGGACGCCGCGATGCTGCACGATGTCGTTGCGGTGAAGGAAGAGCTGGAGCGGATCGCCGAGCAGGTGGAGAACGTCGAGTGAAGATGTTCCCGATCATCCTCTCGGCGCCGTCCGGAGGTGGCAAGACGACGATTGCAAAGCGATTGCTCGAGGTACGGAAGGATGTCGGGTACTCGGTGTCGTGCACCACGCGACCAGCGCGCGACGACGAGAAAGAAGGGCAGGACTATTATTTTCTCTCCACCGGCGAGTTTCTCGCGCGGCAACAGCGCGGCGAGTTCGCCGAGAGTGCTGAGGTGCACGGGAATCTGTACGGCACGCTTCGCTCCGAGGTCGAACGTGTCCTCAAGCTGGGTCAGCACGTCATCATGGACATCGACGTCCAGGGCGCAATGCAGTTCCGGAGCGCGTTTCCGGAGTCGGTGCTGGTGTACGTGCTTCCGCCGTCGGGTGAGATCTTGCTGGACCGGCTGCGCGGACGCGGAACGGAAACGCGGGACACGCTCAAGCGCAGGCTGCTGAGCGCACTCGTGGAGCTGCAGGCGGTGCAACGATATCAGTACGTGGTCGTGAATGATGATCAGAATCGCGCAGCGGCCAGCGTGTCGCGCATCATCGATGCGGAGGGGCTGCGCAGGGAACGGTTGCAGAACGTCGAACGCGATGTACGCTCGATCATCGAGCGGCTGGAATTGGAGCTGGACACTCAAAGCGAGGGAGATTAGATGCAGGTTTTCACCCCGATCGAGGTCGCGAAGCACGCGGCCAACAAGTACCTCGGCGTGCTCGTCGCGGCGAAGTACGCGCGCATTCTCAACGAGTTTCCGCGCATGAGCTCGGAGATTCACGAGAAGAAGTTGACCACGAAGGCGCTCGAGGAGCTCACGAGCGAAGAGTCGATCAAGTACCACGTCGTGCCCCGGCGCGGCCGCTAACAGCGGCACCATCGTGAGACCGTTCGAAGGCCGCCGCATCCTGCTGGGCGTCACGGGCGGCATCGCCAGCTACAAATCGGCTTGGCTCGCGCGCCTCCTCTCGCAGGAGGGCGCGCTCGTGGATGTCGTCATGACACGGGCCGCCACCGAGTTCATCGCACCGCTCACCTTCGAGGCGCTCACGGGGCGCCCGGTGCATACGGCGCTCGTTGCCCAGGGGCACGCGCTCGATCACATCAAGCTCGCGAAGGCCGCAGACGCGATCGTCGTCGCTCCCGCAACGGCGGACTTCTGCGCGCGCGCAGCGCACGGCCGCGCGGACGATCTGCTCGCGGCGATCTTGCTCGCCACCGAGGCGCGCGTGCTTTTAGTCCCGGCGATGAACGATCGCATGTGGGCACATCCGCAAACTCGCTTGAATTCAAAGCATCTTCGCGAGATCGGCTACGGCGTGCTCGATCCCGAGGTCGGCCCGCTCGCAGCCGGCGAGGGAAGCGGCGAGGGGCGCATGCCCGAGCCCGAGACCATCGTCGCCCACGTCGCGCGCATGCTCGACGACGCGTCGTTCAAGGGGCGCCACGTCGTGGTCACCGCCGGGCCAACGCGCGAGCTGGTCGATCCCGTGCGCGTGCTCTCGAATCGCAGCAGCGGGCGCATGGGCGTGGCGCTGGCCGCCGCTGCATGGCGACGCGGCGCGGACGTCACGCTGATCGCGGGGCCGCTCGAGGTCGCGCCGCCGGTGGGGCCGAAGCTCGTGCGCGTCGAGAGCACCGAGGAGATGTCGAGCGCGGTGCAGCGCGCCGCCGCGAACGCCGACGTGCTCGTGATGGCCGCGGCCCCCGCGGACTTTCGTGCGGCCGAGATGGCGACTGCCAAGATCAAGAAGGGAAGCTCGGCTCCCACCATCGAGCTCACGCCCACGCCCGATATTCTGCGCGAGAGCGCATCGCACATGCGCGCCGGGGCCATTCGCGTGGGCTTCGCGCTCGAGACCAACGACGGCATCGCCAACGCGCGCCAGAAGCTCGAGTCGAAGTCGCTGGACTTGATCGTGCTCAATGATGCGCTCGAGCCCGACGCAGGCGTGGGCGTCGACACGAATCGCGTCACGATCATCTCGCGTGACGGTGGCGCCGAGGAGATTCCGCTGATGCTCAAGCGCGAGATCGCGGACATCATTTTGGATCGCGTCGCAGCGCGCCTCACGTGAAGGCTGAGGATCTCCTTCGGCGCTACCTCGAACAGCGCCGCGAGATGGGGGAGACGGAGCTGGTCCTCGATGGACTCTCCGTCGACGAGGTGATGAAGCTCGTCGGGATCAAGCGCGGCGGGCGCGCGGCGCCGGTCGAGCGCGCGCAGCCGCTCATCGCGGAGTCGGACATCCGCGGCTCCGTTGGCGAGCCGGCATCG
>Ga0208078_1000480_pt1 | contig 10551 bp, 9 predicted proteins | sample NGESurdeep072012_3_FD_184468 | JGI IMG/M metagenome (GOLD analysis project Ga0208078, IMG submission 184468) | Arctic peat soil microbial communities from Barrow, Alaska - NGEE Surface sample 53-2 deep-072012 (SPAdes) | ecosystem: Environmental > Terrestrial > Soil > Wetlands > Peat ... | reverse complement strand
GCTAGGCGGACGGTGCTTCAGACAGCGGAAGCCATACTTGAAACCGGGTTTCGCCGGGTTTTGAGTTGACCTGGATCTGGCCGCGATGCTTGCGTACGATGCGTGAAGCGGTATCCAGCCCCAGCCCGGTGCCCTGGCCGACACCTTTTGTCGTAAAAAATGGTTCAAAGATGTGCGGTAAAACTTTGTCCGGAATCCCCGGCCCACTGTCCGCGATCTCCACGACAACACACGCGTCCTCACGATACGTGCGCAGGCGCAGCTCGCCTTCGCCACCCATTGCGTCAATGGCGTTGTCTATGATGTTGGTCCAGACCTGATTCAGTTCACTGCCAAAAGAATTCACCAGAAAAGGAATGCGCTGATAGTCCCGCTTGACTGTCACTCCTCTCTTCAGTTTGTGATTCAGAATGGTAAGCGTGGTTTCCAGGCTTTTCACGATGTCAACGTTTTGCACCGGAGACTGGTCCATGTAGGTATATTCCTTGATTGCGCGGACCAAGTCAGAGATGCGGGAGGTACTGCTTTCAATTTCATTGAGCAGGTTGGCAATCTCCATTGAAGCAGCAATCCTCACCAACGCTGCGCGGGCCGTTTCGGCATCGAGAGTGGCGTACAAACGATCCAGCGCTTCAGGCTGGATATTTTTGTGGGCCAGATCGGAAGCAAGTTGCCACAGGTCGTCTTGGCCGTGGGCACGCAACCAGGAATCGATCTCTTCCTCAAGCGTGCTGATGGTGAGCGTATCCGGCGGTGGCCCGTCCTGCTGGACCAGAGAAGCTTCCAGCTTCTCAATCTCGGCTCGCTGGGCAGCTGTCAGATCGCGCGCGCCCAATGCGTGACTCGCATCTTTAATACGTTTCATGGTGGTGCGAAGCTGGCTGGTGGCGCGCTTGGCGGCCGACGCAGGATTGTTGAGCTCATGCGCCAGCCCGGCGGAAAGTTTGCCGAGCCCTGCCAGCCGATCACGTTGCTGCTCAACCCGGGTGGCTTCGCGGATGCGGTCTGACATGAGCCCCACAAGACGCTGGGTCAGGTCAGGCATTTTCTGTATCAGCTGTGGGAAGAGCGTCACGGGAAACCGCAGCAGGCGACTATCAATAATCCCGCGTCCGCTCACGGTATAAAACTTCATCCTGGAGAAGGGCAGCACTCCGGCAATATCCCCGGCCTTGCTGGTAAAGAAAAATGTCTCTCCGCCAAATTCACCCCGCCCCTGCAATTGCCCTTCAAGGATGACAAACATTGCGTCCGCTGGATCACCCTGGTGCAGGTATGTTTCACCTGCCTTCACAGTGATTTCCTGTGACTGGCTGATGAACCAGTCAATCTGATCGCCAGGCAGATCAGCGAACACCGGCACGCGAAGTAATTCCGATTTTTCGACCATGGTTATACCTTGCTCAAGTATTGGTGAATGAACTGCACCGCTACTGAGCCTTCGCCCACTCCTGAAGCCACGCGTTTAACGGAGCCGTGCCGGACATCGCCCACCGCGAACAGACCTGGAACATTCGTTTCCAAAAGAAAAGGATCTCTTTCAAGGCTCCAGCCCCTGGGATGTTTGCCATCCCAGATGAGGTCAGGACCAGTAAGGATAAAGCCGCGCTCGTCTCGCTCCACCAGATCGCCCAGCCAATCTGTCCGTGGTAGCGCGCCAATAAAAATGAACATGGAACTGGCGGGTACGCGCTCGACTTTGTTGGTGTCTGTGCAGAGCACAGAAACTTCTTCCAGGTGCGTATCGCCGTGCGCTTCTGCAACATTGGCGTGCGTCCACAGCTGGATGTTCGGGGTGTGTTCTATCTGTTCAATCAGGTATTGTGACATGGTGCTGGCGAGCGAAGCGCCACGCACGAGAATTACGATCCGGTCTGCATATTTGGAAAAATTCATTGCGGCCTGGCCGGCCGAGTTCGCGCCGCCGACCACGTAAACCGTTTCGCCCTTGCAAGACAACGCTTCCGTGGAGCCGCCTCCGTAATAAACACCCGCGCCCTGAAGCCGGTCGATGCCCGGCGCGTCTAGCCGCCGCCACTGCACTCCGGTAGCGACCATTAAAGCGTGGCATGAAATTTCGGAGTCATCTTTCAACTTGATGATGCGATAAGACCCTTCTGTTCGTACACCAACCGCTTCCTGGGGCGAAAGAATTTCCACGCCAAAACGCTTGGCCTGGACCACGGCACGCCGGGCAAGATCGCCGCCGCTCAAGCCATTCGGGAAGCCAAGATAATTCTCAATGCGCGAACTCATTCCTGCCTGCCCGCCAGGAGCGTCGCATTCCACCATGACGGTATGCAGGCCTTCGGACGCGCCGTAAACAGCAGCAGCCAGTCCCGCTGGACCACCGCCGATGATTGCCAGGTCATAAAAATCTGTTTGAGCCCGCGTTCGCAGGCCAACCTTTTGCGCCACGTCGGCGGGAACAGTCTCAAGAAGCTTTGTTCCGTCGGGGAAGAGTACAACAGGAAGGCTTGCCGATTCGGGGCCCAGCGCCTCCAGTAGCCGCTTGGTTTCCGGGTCATTGGCCGAAATCTCCACGTCAATCCATTGGTAAGGAACGCGATTGCGCGCTAGAAAATCGCGAAGCTCATAGGAGCGTGGAGACCATCGTGTTCCTAACACGCGGATTCCCTCAAATGTGGGACGATAAGAGCCCAGCCAGTCATCTAGCAAGTCATCGAGTTGCGGATACAGATGTTCTTCCGGTGGGTCCCATGGCTTGAGAAAAAAATAATTAATGTTGACTTGGTTAATGGCGCTGATAGCGGCACTGGTATCCGCATATGCAGTTAGCAGGGCGCGCTTGGCATCTGGGAATATATGCTTTGCTTCCTGGAGAAATTGGACTCCATCCATTTTGGGCATGCGCTGGTCGGCAAGGAGAAGAGCCACACTGTCATTGCGGACTTTCAGTTGCTTCAAAAGCTCCAGCGCTTTTTCAGGAGAATCACTCGCCAGCACGCGATAGGTTGCCCCGTAATGCGATCGCAGGTCACGCTCAATGGCCCGCAAAACATCCGAGTCGTCATCAATACTTAGCAAGATCGGTTTTGCCATAACATCCTAAAATCTACTGGTAGATTCACGTTCGCTTACGCGATTGAGGAAAGATTAGATGCCAGCCCCGATGTTTGGTCGCTTTATTGAGGGTGGCGACTCAGTGAGATTCAGGCAGCGTGTACTCGAAATCATACGAGTGCTTGCCGTCGGCAATCTTAATTCCGAAATTACCGGCAAGCCCTGTCAGTTGGCCGGTGCCGGAGTCAGGCACAACAGTGATTGTCAGTTGCAGTGCACCGCGATTCATGGTGCCGGTATGTTGCAGGATGAAAGTTCCGCTCCGTCCTTTCAACGTTCCGGTAACTTTTTCAATGGCCACGTATCCAGCCGAACCTTTCACGTCTGTCATCCCGGTCAGCATCTGGCCTTTGCTGGTTCCTTCCAGATCGCCGTGCAATTCCTTATCGATGGTCATCCGCCCCAGTGCCGCGTCTCCTTTGTCGTCCGTCTGAGGCGCCAGTTTAACTTCGAATGTTCCAACTGCATGACTCATGGCCGGTCCCTTCTGAAATGCGGCTGCGATTAAAGGATGTGTGCATGCCCAGGAGACGACGGTCATCGATAGACAAAAAGCGATGATGGTTCCGGAGCTGCTGCTGGCTTTTGCGATAAAGCGAACACTATTTTCCACCTAAGCATTTTAGCTCAGTAAGAAGCTGGTCACGCTGTCGACTGTGGCCGTTTGAACACCAGGCACTTTGAAGTGAATGAGTGCACCGGCTCGCCATCCTGATTCAAGGTAGTGCTTCGTACTTTTACGATGGCCTGGTTTGGCTTGGAGCGGGAAGGCACGATCTCGAGGATCTCGCTTTCCACGTGCAGCATATCTCCCGGGCGCGTCGGCCTGGGCCAGGCCAGATCGCCACCCAGGCCGATAATGCCGTTGCCCAGAGGCAGACCACCATCTACAAGAAGACGCATCGCCACGGCGGCAGTGTGCCATCCGCTGGCAGCCAGTCCGGCAAATACGCTGGTTTTGGCTGCCGCCTCATCCAGATGGAACGGCTGCGGATCAAACTCTCTGGCGAACTCTTTTATGCGTGCTTCCTCCATGTGGTGCGTTCCGGATACGAACCGTTGGCCAATATGTAAATCTTCCAGATAGAGTCCCTGAGATTTTCCTGGTGCTTGATCCATCGCGTGTTTCTCCAGCAAAGTTCGAAATGACTTAACGCGAAATTAACGCAACCTGACTTTTGGTTCTACTGACATTCCCGGCCGCAGACGGTCGTCATCGTTTTCGCCGGGCTCCAGCACAATACGCACCGGCACGCGCTGCACAACTTTTACATAATTGCCGGTGGCATTTTCCGGAGGCAGCAGACTAAATCGTGAACCTGTGGCTCCGCCCAGGGAATCGATGTGGCCGCGGTAGTCGCGCCCGGAAGCATCCGCGCGAATGGTTACAGCCTGTCCTGGCTTCATTTTCTGCAACTGAGTTTCCTTGAAATTAGCGGTGATCCAGAGATCATCCACGGGAATGATGGTAAGAAGTTGCTGGCCCGGTTGCACGCGCTGTCCGGCCTCCACCGTCCTGCGGCCAATGATTCCGCTCACCGGTGCGATGATTTTTGTATAGCCAAGGTTGAGTTGCGCGGTGGTGAGTTGGGCGCGGGCGCGGCTGGCATCGGACACTGCAGCTGCCGCCTTGGCGCGCGATGATGCAATCTGCTGCGGCGCCGAACCTGCTGAAAGAAGATCGGCCTTGCGCTCTGCCAACCGGCTTTGCGCCTGAGCGATACGCTTCTGGGCTGAGAGTGTCTCCGCGCGGCCGGCAGTCACAGCTTCACGATTTGTGCTGGCTTCGGTCGCAACGCGATCATATTCCGACTGGGATATCTCATGCTTGGCCAGCAGTTTCTCATAGCGCTGGCGATCCGCCTCAGCGCGAGTGAAATTAGCTTCGGCTCCGGCCAGCCGTGCTTCCGCCGCCTGCAACGCCGCACGCTCCGAAGCTACCGAATCTTCCGCTTCGCTGATGGCGGCATGGGCCAGATCGAGCCGGCCGTTGCTGCCGGAAGACGTCACGGTAATATCTTTTTCCGCGGCGACAGAGCCAGACTGCAGGCGCTCATAGTCGGCCTGTGCGCGGTCACGCTCCGCTTGAAAGTCTGCCGGGTCAATCTCGGCCAGCACCGTGCCGGCTTGAATAAAGTGACTATCCTGAATGTCAGGATTCACCCGCAGAATCGTCCCGCTGATGCGCGCACTGATCGGGTGCAGATGGCCATCTACCTGGGCGTCATCCGTGGACTCGTAGGACGAAAAGTAACTCCAGCTAACCGCGCCCACGACCAGAGCCACGATAACCGCAGCGATGAAAAGATACTTGCGATAGTGCTTCATCGTGGCAAGCAGCGAACGCTTTGGCTGCGGTACACTGGGTTCAATTCTGGCATGATCGATTGAATGCAGATCACGGCGTTCCTCCTGCTCCTGCGGTGTCAGCTCCGAGGGGGGTGCTTGCAGTTGAGTAGCCATTTTAATTCTCTCCTAAATACTTGTTCACATCTTTTTGTGCCGATCCCAGTGCGCGCAGCAGCGTGAGCTTGGCAAGATTGTGCGCAAAAAGGCTTGAGATATAGTTTTCATGGGCAGCGGCGACGTCCTGCTGCGCCTGAATGATTTCCAGGTTGTTGGTGACGCCATTCAGGAACCGGTCGCGGGCCTGATCCAGGGTGCGCTGCGCCAGTTGGCTGTTTTTCTCTGCTACCTTCACCGCGCTGTCCGCGGCCTGGAGATCGGTGAATGCATTGCGAACTTCATAGTCCACGCGTCCAACCAGATCAGCGTATTCAGACTGGCGGCGGTCGAGCTGTGCAGAGGCGTCCTGGATGTCAGAACGAACCCGGCCTCCCGTGAATATCGGCAGGGAGATGGTGGCAACAACCGAATAGGTTGCGTCAGACCGAGCCAGATTGGTTCCGATGCTGCCGTAATATCCGCTCAAGCTCAAGCCCGGAGCGCGTTCAACCTGAGCAGCCCGCTTCGTTAGTTGCGTAGCTGCGGCCGTAGCGGAAGCAGACTTTATGTCGGCACGATCATTCCGGGCCTGCGCCAAAGACGACTTAAGATCGCCGCCGTTCCATGCCTGGTATGGCGCTTTGCTGATGGTGCCGAACTCCTGTCCGCTGGGCAGCCCGATCAGCCGAGCTAGCGTCAACTTATCTTTGTCAAGGTTCGCGGCAGAAACGGTAAGGCGCTGCTCGCTGGTCTGCCTTTGTACGGTTGCGCGGAAGCCGTCAATTTCTGCGGCCAGTCCCGAATTCACGCGATTCAGCGCCTGAGCTTCGAGTTCGCGTGCGGAATCCAACTCGGCCTTTGCTGTTTCCACCCGCGCCTCGCTTGACTGCACTTGAAGATATGCCGTGCCAACCGCGAGTGCCACCACATTGCCGGCGTCGTCGAGTTGCAACCTCTGCGCCTCTGCTGCCTGTTTTGAAGCGCGATATCGGTACATGGAGTCCAGATTGAGTCCATTGTCAGAAAAAGTGAGGTAGCTTTCCTGGTAGCCAAACTGTCCGGTGGATGCAGGCAGGCCAGGAATCTTTAACCCAATGGAAACACGATTGAGGGCGTCAAGGTTCTGGCGAAGCAGAGCAGACACGCTGGGGACCATCGCGGAAAGTGCGCGTAACCGCTGCGCCTGTGCCTGACGCAGAGAAACCTGATTTTCGATGACGCCAAGGTTGTAGCGGAGCCCGCGCGTGACTGCGTCGGAGAGTGATAGCGCGATCGGTTCATTGGATACCGTTCCGGTGGGCACGCTGCCCAAAAACGGGTTCTGCTGTTGTCCGGCGAGTGAACTTGGAGTGGTGCTGTTGGCCGCAGGATTGATAGTGCGCGGTGTGGCGATGCTGCCTAGTTCAAAGGATGCGGTGTTCTGCTGCGCTGCGGCGTGCGCCACGAGTCCAGCAAAACTGGCGATAGCGATGATGGAATAGATGCTTTTCAATTTTGGATCCAGTCGTTTCATAGTTGCCTCAATGAGCTTCCGTCGATCCCCCGCTGCGGTACGGTTTTGTCATCAATGCCAGAACCAGCGTAGCCATAGCCACCCAGCCCAGCGCATAGAAGCAATCCAGAGAGCCAAGGAACGCCGCTTGTTGATTGGCCAGTCCGGACACCATGCCGTAGGCCTTTTGCGAAGCGTCAGCCGCGCTAGATCCAGCGCCAGTGAGATATTGCGTGATAGCCTCCAGCTTCTGGTTGAAAATCGGATTATCCGGGGTCAAATGTTGCACCAGCACGCTGTGATGAAATTGCGTGCGGCGCTCCAGCATCGTTGTCATGAATGCCACTCCAAAACTTCCGCCCAGATTGCGGAACAAATTGGTGATGCTGGAAGCTTTGTTGTTCTTGTTCATCGGCAGATAGGAATAAGCCAGCGAGCTGACCGGCACAAAGAAGAAGCCCAGACCAACCCCTTGCAGCGCGCGCGCCAGGGCGTAAGCGCGATAGTCAGAACCCAGGTCGAGCGAGGCAAAACGCCACATTGCCAACCCAAGGAAAATGGAGCCAAGCAGAATCAGCTTCTTCGCTCCTGTTTTCGGAATCAGGCGAACGACGACCGGCGCCATTAACACAATCACGAAAGCGCCCGGCCCCAGCACCAGTCCCGCATCGGTGGCGGTGTATCCATAGAGCGATTGCAGCACCTGCGGTATCAACACGGTGCTGCCAAACAAGACGAAGAAGAACCCGAAGTAGAGAGCATTGGCCAGAGCGAAGTTGCGTTCGCGGAAAAGCTTGATCTCTACCACCGGATCGTGATGCCGCCATTCATAGCTCACGGCCGTGATCAATGCAGTGATCGCAACGCAAAGGAAGATCACGATGAAGTGGCTGTCAAGCCAGTCTTCGCGCTGACCTTTATCCAGCACGATTTCCAGGGCGCCGAAGCCAAGAGCTATGAGCGAGATACCGATGTAGTCGATTTTCAGTTTGCCGCCGATTCTTGCCGCCTTCGCTTCCTCAATGAACTGTGGCGGATCAGAAACAAGCCTGTGAGTAAGAATCAAACTAACCAGGCCAATGGGAATGTTGATGAAAAATACCCAGCGCCAGGAGAAGTGATCTGTGATCCAACCGCCCAACGGCGGTCCGACGGCCGGCGCTGTTACGATGGCCATGCTGTAAAGAGCAAAAGCAGCGGCACGCTTGGCTCCGGGGAAGGTGTCCACCAGGATGGCCTGCTCGACCGGAGCCAGACCGCCGCCACCTATTCCTTGCAGGATGCGGAAGAAAACCAGCAAGCCAAGGCTGGGCGCAATGCCACACAAAAAGCTGCTGCCAACAAACAGAGCGACGCAAACCATGTAATAGTTTTTGCGGCCAAAAACACGGCTCAGCCAGGCGCTCATGGGAAGCACAACAGCATTCGCCACCAGGTAGCTGGTAAGCACCCAGGTGCTTTCGTCGTAACTCACGGCCAACCCACCGGCAATGTGAGGAAGGGAAACATTGGCGATGCTGGTGTCCAGCAACTCCATAAAGGTCGCTATGGTAACGGTGATGGCGATAAGCCAGGGATTGATCGCAGGTTTGGCCGTTGTTTGTGCCGCCGAGGTGCTCAACGATCCGGAAAGTGCCTGCGTGCCCACCGATCAGCTCCTTGTATACGCCGTAAACTTACAGATCTAAGAGATGCGTACGCTGTATACAGCGGCGCAAAAAATATAAACACTATTCGAATTGCCGGGTAACGGTCTCGATGACTATCTCTTTCATGCGTTCCGGCTCTTTCCACGGATAGCACTGGCTGGTGGTGATCAGCATGCTGGCGATTCCGTGCATGGCCACCCGAAGTACCTGGGCTGACATTTCCACATCCACTTCAATGCCCTTCTCTGCCGCACACTCGCGCACCCCGGCACGCAGCCGATCCATTGCGCGCTGACCAATGGCGACTTTACGCTCGGCCACCGGCCCTGGCGGCATCACAGTCATAAACGTAACTTTGTAATGATTGGGATGGCTAAGATGAAAGTCAACAATCGTGCGCAGGCAACGCCGCAAACGCTCAAGCGCGGTTCCAGGCTGAAGCCGCGTCTCATCCAAAAGTTGGATCATTCTGCTGAAAGTCTCTTCGCAGATTGAGAGCAGTAGCTCTTCCTTGCTCTCATAGTGCCGGTAGATGGCCATAGGCGAGCAGCCGATTTTCGATCCGATACGCCGCATGGAAACGCTTTCATACCCTTCCCGCGCAAAGAGATCACGGGCAGTGTCGCGGATCTGGTCACGTAGCGGCGCTTGCGAGCGACGGGTGTTTGCTCGTCGAACACCGGTCGCGCGATGGGGTGCAATAGGCAAATGCCAGCTCCAAGAGATATGCTTACACTGTACACAAGTAAATGTCAAGGAGCGTTCTGGGGGTTCACCTTGGGCCTATTGTTGGCGTTGGGTTAAAAATTGCACAACAGTGTTGCAATGCAGCCGCAGTTCTGCTCATATTGAACATGGACTTAGACAATCTCAAGACCTTCCTGGAAGTTGCAAGATTGGGAAGTTTCTCTCGCGCAGCGGAAAAAGTTCTTCGCTCCCAGCCCGCCGTAAGCGCACAGATCAGGCAGTTGGAACAGGAATACGGCAAGCGATTGTTTGATCGCAACGCCAAATCAGTCCGGTTAACGCCTGCTGGCGAGATTGTGTGTGACTATGCGCAACAGCTCCTGACGCTGCAAACCAGGGCCCAGCAAGCGGTCGCCGAGCAAGATGGTATTCGCAGCGGAACTTTGTCTATCGGAGCCAATGAAGGCACGTTCCTCTACGTTTTACCCAGAGTCCTGGCAAAATATCACAAGCAATTTCCTAAAGTTAAAATCAGCGTATATCGCAGCTTTACTCACAAGGTAACGACGAAAGTTGAGGAAGGCGCAGTGGATCTGGGCATTTTAACCATGCCGGTCAAATCCCCCAGCCTTGAAGTAATCCCTGTATTCCGCGATCGGATCCTTTTGATGGCCGGTTCAGCGAGTCCCCTGTTCGGAAAGAAAACCGCGACGCTGGAAGAATTCGCGGCTCAGCCCATCATTCTGCCGAAGACCGGTTCTATCAGAAAACTAATGGAAAAGAACCTGCGGCCGTTCCGGGACAATTTGAATGTCACCATGGAATTAACCAGCGTGGTGATGATCAAGCGGTTCGTTCGCGCCGGTTTTGGTGTTTCCTTGATTTGCCGCAGCTTTGCGGCTGAGAACGTGCAGCGCGGCGAGGTCAAATTGCTGCAAGTCGAGGGCCTGGAACTATGGCGAGAGTTGGCCCTGGTCTATCGCAAAGACCGCAGCCTTCCGCTGATTGCGTCAGCGTTTGTGGAAGTCGCGCGCAAGGAATTGGCAGTCCAATCAGTGAAGTGACTGGTGAGTTCACTTGGCGGCGGGGGGGACAAATGCACCCACGCCCCGGCGGACTCTTCTCTCTTGGAGCGGCTTTAACTGGCGCTCCTGGCAATACTGCCTTCTGTGGCCGGTTTCTTGCTCCGCGTCA
>Ga0208078_1000479_pt1 | contig 10553 bp, 4 predicted proteins | sample NGESurdeep072012_3_FD_184468 | JGI IMG/M metagenome (GOLD analysis project Ga0208078, IMG submission 184468) | Arctic peat soil microbial communities from Barrow, Alaska - NGEE Surface sample 53-2 deep-072012 (SPAdes) | ecosystem: Environmental > Terrestrial > Soil > Wetlands > Peat ... | reverse complement strand
GCCACTCGCGCCCAGGGCGCTACGCACCGCCAGTTCTTTTCCGCGCACCAGCATTCGCGCGAGTTGCAGGTTCGCCACGTTCGCACACGCGATCAGCAACACGCACGCGACCGCGCCGAGGAGCAGATACAGGCTTTGCCGGTAAGTGCCGACGAACGCTTCCAACAGCAGTTGCGTCGTGACCCGGCGACCGGTGTTTGATTCCGGATATTTTTTTTCGAGCGCGATTGCAATCGTCTCGAGATCGGCACGGGCTTGTTCGAGGGACACACCCGGTTTCAATCGCCCGAGCGTGCCGAATCCAGGATGATTATCGCGCAGGAGAACACTCGGCTCAGTCCTGACGTCACCTAGCGGCACATAGATTTCAGCGAGCCGTGGCACACGAACCTCGGATGGCAACACTCCGATGATCTCGTAGGAAACGCCGTCGATCAGAATCTGTTGGCCGAGAACTTCGCGCGACGCGCCGAAACGCTTGCGCCACATTTTGTCGCTGATGAGAGCGACCTTTGCGCCGTGCGGAACGTCATCTGCGTCCGTGAAATCGCGGCCGAGCTGCGGAGTCATTCCGAGAACGGTCAGGAAATTGGCAGTCACCCGTCCGCCGCCGATGCGCTCCGGCGCCGTGCCTCCTTTGACGCTTGAAAGGTTGTAGGACTCGCGCCGGAAAAGGGTCAGGTCCGTGAAACTGTGTTGGGCAGCGCGCCAGTCGAGGAAGTTCAGGTAGCTGACGGAGCCGCCGGGAAATGTCGGCGTGCTTTCGCGGATATTGATTAGGCGTTCCGAATGCGGATATGGCAACGGCCGGAGCAGGACCGCGTTCACCACGCTGAAGATGGCGGTGTTCGCCCCGATCCCGAGCGCGAAGGCGAGAACCGCGAGCACGGCGAAGCCCGGTGATTTCGCGAGCATGCGAAACGCGTAGCGGATATCCTGGAGCAAAGTTTGCATAAATTTTGACTCGTTAGGCTAAAGCGTTTTTCATTCGGTCCTTAATGCCACGATGGGATCGACCCGCATCGCTCGCCGCGCGGGCAACCACGCGGCGATGAACGCCACCGCAGACACGAGCAGAACGATGGCGCCGAACGTCACGGGATCGGACGCGCCGATTCCGAAGAGCAGGCTGTTCAACAAGCGCGTCGCGGCAAAAGCTCCGACGACGCCCACCACCAGACTGATCGCGACAATCGCCATGGCCTGTCCAACGATCAGGCGAAAGATGGAGTCCTTCCCCGCGCCGAGCGCAATCCGAATCCCAATCTCACTCGTCCGTTGCGAAACGGAGTAAGCCATCACTCCGTAAATCCCAATCGCGGTGAGCACCAGCGCGGTGGCGGCAAAGATCGAAAGCAGCATGGCATTGAAGCGCGGCCGGGCCAGGGCGCGAGACAGGTATTCATCAAACACCCGCACCCGGACCAGGGGAATATTGCGATCGACCGCGGCCAGCTCGCTTCGCACGGCGGAAGTGATCGCGGCCGGATTTGAGACGCTCGTGCGGGCCACGATCGACATGGTATCCATCGGGATTTGCGACGCCGAAAGATAAATCTCCGGCGTGTCCGCCATGTTCAGCGTGCGATGTTTCGAGTTACCGACGACGCCGACGATCGTGCGCATCAGCGCTTTCTCATCGCCAACGCCCCAGCTCGGTTTGATGTGTTTGCCCACGACATTCTTCTGGCCGGGGAAAAACTTTTTCGCGAACTGCTCGTTCACGATCACCACGGGCAACGATTTGAATTGATCGGTCGGCTCGAAGCCGCGTCCCTCTCGAACCGGAATGCCCATCGTTTTGAAATAATCGGGACCGACGATCCGATGCGGGCTGTCGGGCTGCTGCCCTTCCGGCGCTGGATTTTCCTCGATGTCGAAGGAGCTGACGTTGTTGCTCCCACTCAACGGAAGCGGCCATGTCGTCGTGACCGATTCAACTCCGGGAATCGCGCGCAGCCGCGGCACGAGTTGATCGAAAAATGTGATGATGTTTTCCGGTTTCGGATAAGCCGCTTCCGGGAGGCCGATCGATGCCGTGAAAAGGTGGTCCGTGCGCATGCCGGTATCGACGCGCCCCAACCGCGCGAAACTCTGAATGAGCAGGCTGGCGCAAATCAGGAGAATCAAAGCGAGCGCCACTTCCGCCATCACGAGCGCGTTCCGAACGCGATGTTTCCCCTCGGTGCCGCCCGCGCCGCGCGCGCCGGATTTTAGCGCGGTATTGAGATCGACATGCGACGCCTGCCACGCGGGCACCAGGCCAAAAACGATGCCGGTGGCGAGAGACAACAGGAGAGTAAACGTGAGCACGACTCCATCCATTTGGATCGTGCTAACGCGGGGAATATTTTGCGGAACCGCTGCGATGAGAGCGTCCGTTCCCCATTTCGCAATCAATAATCCGAGCGCTCCGCCCAGTCCGGCGAGAAGCATGCTTTCCGTTAACAACTGGCGAATGATCCGAAGCCGGCTGGCGCCAAGAGCACTCCGAAGTGCGATCTCTTTTCCGCGGACCGAGGCGCGTGCCAGCATGAGGTTGGCAACGTTCGCATTCGCGATGAGCAACAGGCAAACGACTGCGCCAAACAGAACGTAGAGCGCGGTCCGCACATCGCCCACCAATTCATCGCGCAACGGCTGTAATCCGGCGCCCCAGTGCGTGTTCGTCTCCGGATATTTTTTTTCCAGCGCCGCGGCGATTGTCCGCAGCTCGGCATTTGCCTGCGCCAGGGAAACACCCGGCTTGAGTCGCCCGATTCCGAGGAGGCTGTGGCTGCCGCGTTGTTGCGTGTAGGGCGTGCTGCCGTCGGGACTCGATGCATCCTCGGCGTGCGTAATGTACATCTCGATCGAATCTGTTTGGATGGGGTACTGGAAACCTTGCGGCATTATTCCGATGACCGTATACGGGCGCCCATTGAGCATGAGAACGCGGCCGATCACCTCGGGCGCGCGATCAAAATGGGCCTGCCAAAATCCGTAACTCAAAACGACTTTGAACCCGCCAGGGCCGCCGCCCGCCTGCTCATCCGCGCGCGCGAATCCGCGGCCCATGATCGGCTTTATGCCAAGCACGTCGAAGAATTCGCCACTCACTTTTAGTCCACGAACACTTTGCGCTTCCTGTTCATCGACCAACGCGAGGTTGAGATAACGATAGACCGCCATGCCGATGAAGCTGCGATTCTGGTCGCGGAAATCGAAGAAGTCCGGATAGCACATCGAAGAGAGCTTGGGGGCCGAACCTGTTTCGGTGAGGTCGATGCCGCCCACGGCCACGAGTTCGTCCGGCGCGGGAAATGGAAGCGGCTTTAGCAGGACCGCATTGACAACGCTGAAGATGGCGGTGTTCGCCCCGATCCCGAGCGCGAGGGTGAGGACGGCGATGAGGGTGAATGCGGGATGCTTAATGAGCTGGCGCAGGCCGTAGCGAATGTCGGTCATCATACGATTCTAATTGATGGATTCGAATTGCGAGATCCGGGGGAGCGCACGCGCCTCGCGTGCTGGTTTCGGCGCCATCGCCGAAACAATGCCTTTAAAGTTCGCGATGGCGGGGGCGCCATCGCCAGCACGCGAGGGCGCGTGCGCTCCCCCGACCCAGACGCAAGCGAGCATCGGAGTTGATCGCATTTTCATTCGGCGCGAAGGGCGATGATGGGATCCACTCGCGTGGCTCGTCGCGCCGGCACCCAGGCGGCGATGAACGCGACGGCCGAGACCAGCAGGACAATGCCGATGAATGTTCCGGGATCCGACGCGCCGACTCCGAAGAGCAGGCTGTTCAACAAACGCGTGGCGGCGAAAGCCCCGGCCAACCCAATGACGAGACTGATGCCGACGAGCGTCATGGCCTGGCCGACGATGAGGCGGAAGATGGAACTCTTGCCCGCGCCGAGCGCGATCCGGATTCCGATTTCACTCGTGCGTTGGGCGACGGAGTAGGCCAGCACGCCATAAATCCCGATCGCCGTCAGGAGCAGCGCCGTGCCGGCGAAGATCGAAAGCAACAGCGTGTTGAAGCGCGACCGGGCCAGGGAGCGCGAAATGTATTCGTCGAACACACGCACGCTGGTCAGCGGAATGGTCGAGTCCATCGTGGCTAATTCTTTCCGGATCGAATTCGTGAGCGCATTCGGATTGGAAACATTCGTCCGGACGACGATCGACATGACGTGGATGGGAATTTGCGTCCGCGGCAGATACATCTCCGGCGAGTCTTCGAGTTTCAGCGAGAGATGCTTGACGTTGCCCACTACGCCGACGATCTCGCGAATTTTTTCGCCGCTGTCATCCGCGGAGAATCCGGGTTGGATCCGTTTTCCAATCACGTTCTCGCCCGGGAAAAATTTCTGGGCGAAGCGCTCGTTTACGATCACCACGGGCACCGAGGTGTACTGGTCGCGTTCGTCGAAGACGCGGCCTTGCCGGACGGGAATACCCATCGTCTTGAAGTAATCCGTCCCGATCATGCGGACGGGCGCAGCGGGACGCTGTCCTTCCGGCAACGGATGATCAAGGTTGTCGAACGAAGTGGTCATGTTGCTTCCGCTCAAGGGCAACGGCAGGATCGCGCTCGCTGATTCGACACCGGGAATGGATTGCAGCCGGGGCAGGAACTGGTCGTAGAACGCGATGACGTTTTCGTTCTTAGGATAAGCGACTTCGGGCAGACCGATGCGCGCAGTCAGAAGGCGTTCCGTCCGCACGCCGGGCTGGACCCGACCGAGCCGCGCGAAGCTTTGGATGAGAAGTCCGGCCGAGATCAGAAGAATGAGCGCGAGCGCCACCTCGGCCATGATGAGCGCATTGCGGACCCGGCCTTTCCCCTCACCGGCGCTTCCAGTGCGACTGCCAGATTTTAGCGAGCTGTTGAGATCGACGTGCGACGCCTGCCACGCCGGGACGAGGCCGAAGATAACGCCCGTGGCCAGCGACACGAGAAGCGTGAAGATCAACACCGAGGCGTCCAGTTGGATCGTGCTGATGCGCGGAATGTTTTGCGGCACGGTCTTGACGAGAGCGTCGGTTCCCCATTGCGCGAGGAGCAACCCGAACGCGCCGCCTAACCCGGAGAGCAAAACACTTTCTGTCAGCAATTGCCGGATAATGCGGGCCCGGCTCGCTCCCATGGCAGCGCGTAATGCGATTTCCTTTCCGCGAGCCGACGCACGGGCGAGGAGAAGATTCGCGACGTTGGCGTTCGCGATCAGCAACACGCAAACGACCGCGCCGAAAAGAATGTAGAGCGCAGTGCGCACGTCGCCGACCATGTCTTCACGCAGCGGTTTGGCGAGGACGCCGAAATTGGTGTTGGAATCGGGGTATTGTTTTGTGAGCGCGGCCGCAATGGCGGCGAGATCAGACTGCGCCTGCGCGATGGTGACACCGGGTCTTAACCGCGCCACGGCCTGAAGGCTGTGATTACCGCGTTGTTTCGTCGTGGGCATCGAACCGTCAGGACTTGCCGCGTCCTCGGCAATCGTGACGTAGAAATCGATTGGATCGGTCGAGATCGGAAATTGGAATCCTGCCGGCATGACGCCGGTCACGGTGTACGGACGGCGATCAAGCGTGATGGTGCGGCCAAGCACGTTCGGATCGGCCCCGTAATGTTTCAGCCAAAAATCGTGGCTGATAATGACCGTGAAACCACCGGGACCGCCGCCAGCCTGCTCGTCATCGCGGACAAACCCGCGCCCAAGTGCGGGTTCAATCCCGATTACATCGAAGAATTCCGCGCTGACTTTCAGGCCGCGCAGGCTCGTTGCGCCTTCGTCGCTCGTCAGGGCGAACGAGCGGTCCCGATAAACTGCGCTGCTTGCGAGGGTCCGGTTCTGGTCGCGAAAATCGAAGAAGTCTGGGTACGAGAGCGAGTTCAGGTTCGTGTCGCCTTTCTGCCGCGCATCGGTCATGCCGACAGCGATAAGCTGGTCTGGTTCGGGGAACGGGAGCGGCTTCAGGAGGACCGCGTTGACCACGCTGAAGATGGCAGTGTTCGCGCCAATGCCGAGGGCGAGCGTGAGCACCGCGATGATGGTGAAACCCGGATGTTTGATGAGTTGGCGCAAGCCGTAGCGGATGTCGTTTAGCATAAGAGATCGTGGATAAGGGCTGGGGAGCGCAGGCTGCTGGCCTGCACCACCCGGCAGCTTGCCGGGTGGATCGTAGTGAACGTCAGCGTGAAATCCGCGTCGTGTTCGCGGCACGCTGCCGCGAACTGCGGGCTGGCAGCCTGCGCTCCCCAGAAAATTTGCTTCGCCGCTATAGAGATCATTCCGTCCGCAGGGCTTCGATCGGATTCACTTTCGTGGCGCGATTCGCGGGGAAAAAGCAGGCGACGAGCGCGACCGTCCCGAGGACGAGCGTGATCGTGCCGAGCGTCAGCGGATCGTAGGCGCTGGTGTTGAACAGCATCGAGGCCATCGCCCGAGAGGCGCCGAGAGTGGCCAGCAATCCGATGAGCAAGCCCAGGCCGATGAGTTTCCCGCCTTGCGTGAGCACAAGTCGCAGCACATCGCGCTGCTGCGCACCAAGCGCCATGCGAATACCGAATTCACCGGTGCGCTGCACGACGTTGTAGGCCATCACACCGTAAATGCCGACCGCGGCAATGACGAGGGCGACCGCGGAAAAAACAGTGAGCAGCGTCATCGCGAAACGCTGGCGCGCGATGCTATCGGCCACAATTTCTTCCAGCGGGCGGATGGCGCCGATGGGCTGGTCCTTGTCCACGGCATAGACAGCGGGGCGCAACGCGCCGAGCAACGCGGCCGGCGACCCTTTCGTGCGCACGACCACGTTCACCGAGCTAAACGGAACCTGCGCGAACGGTTCGTAGGACTGCGCGCTCGTCGCCTTGTCCACGCCGTATTGCTTGATGTCGCCGACGATGCCGACGATCTCGCGCCAGGTGTCAGGACCGTTGGTGATGTTAATCCGTTTCCCGATCGGATCTTCATTCGGGAAAAATTGGCGAGCCATTGTTTCGTTGATGATGGCGACGCGCGGCGCTTTGGCGTCATCCTGGGCATTGAAGACGCGGCCGCGAATCAGCCGAATGCCCATCGCGCGAAAATAATCCGGAGTAACGGCGTAGTAATTCGTGCTCGGCAAATCGCTCGGCGCGATCGGTGGCCGGCCCTCGATATTGAAGCCGAGCACGTAATCGCCGACCAGCGGCATTGAATGCGTGATTCCAACCGCCTGAACGCCGGGCAGATTTTTCACGCGGTCGAGAAGTGCATCAGCAAACGCAGTTTGTTGTTCGGGCTTCGCGTATTTCTTCTGGGGCAATGAGAGCCGCAGCAACGTGGCGTTTTCGGGGATGAACCCGGGATCGACATGCGTGAGCTGCATGAAACTGCGGGCGAGCAGACCCGCGCCGCCGAGAAGGACGAGAGCGAAAGTCACTTCAATCACGACGAGCGCGCTGCGCAGCCGGCCGCGCGCCCCGCCTTCGGTGGAACCGCGCGTGCCCTGCTTCAGCGCTTCGTTCACATCAGCCCGGGCGGCGAGCCACGCCGGAGCGATGCCAAACACGAGTCCCGTGATGACGCTAAGCGCGAGCGAAAATAGGAGCACGCTGGAATCGAGATGAATTTCGCTGATGCGTGGCAGACTCGTGGGAGCGAGCGCGAGCAACGCATCGAGGCCCCAGCGCGCCAGGAGCACGCCCGCCACTCCGCCACAAACCGCGAGGACGACGCTCTCCGTGAGAAGCTGCCGGATCAGCCGCCCGCGTCCAGCGCCGAGGGCCGCGCGAATGGAAATCTCACGGGAACGCGCGGTCGCGCGCGCGAGCAAAAGGTTGGCGAGATTCGCGCAGGCGATGAGCAGGACGCAACCGACCGCGCCGAGTAAGGTGTAGAGGACCGGTTTCACATCGCGCACCGTGTAATCCTGGATCGGCATCATGAAAACTCCCCAGCCCTTGTTCGAATCGGGGTATTGTTTCGCGAGCTGGGACGCGAGCACCTCGAGTTCCGCCCGGGCCTGCGCCACGGTCACGCCGGGGCGAAGGCGTCCCACGACGTTAATGTAATGGCCGCCGCGCGCGTCGTTTGCGGTCTCCTCCGGCTTGAACGCCATCGGCAGCCAGGCATCCACCTTACTCGTTAGGCCAAAGCCGACAGGAGCAACGCCGACGACTGTGTATGGCTCGCCGTTAAGTTGAACGGCGCGCCCGACGACGTCTCGCGTGCCGCCGAAGACGCGTTGCCAGAACGAATAGCTCAGCACGACGACATGATTTTTCCCCTGCGCGTCTTCTTCCGGCAGCAGCATTCGGCCGAGGATCGGCTTCACGCCGTAGACATCGAAATAATGCGCGGTCGTCTTGAGGGCGAGGAGCTGCTGCGGCTCACCGTCACCGGTGAGATTGACTCGCGAGCTCGTATAGGCCGCCAGATATTCGTACGATTTGGTCTGCTTTTCCCAATCGAGATAGTTCGGCGGCGAGACCGAAAACTCTGGGAACTGCGGTAAATTCGTTTCCCGGATCGTGACGATGCGGTCCGGCTCCTGATAATCGAGCGGTCGGAGCAGCACGACATTCACGACGGAAAAAATCGCGGTGCAGGCGCCGATGCCGAGCGCAAGCGTGAGGATGGCGACAATGGTGAAGCTCGGTGCCTTGATGAGCTGACGAAGTGCGTAGCGGAGATCGTTTAACATAAATTTCGTTTCCTATTCTGTTCTCAGTGCAGCCATCGGACTGATTTTCGTGGCGCGCCGCGCCGGCAGCCACGTGGCGAGTAGCGCCGCACTCATCAACACCACCGGCGCAATCGTAAACGCGAACGGATCGGTCGAGCTGACCTGGAAAAGAATCGCGCTAACGATCTTTCCCGTGGCAAGTGCGAGGAGAAACCCAAGAACAACTCCGGCCGCGACCATGACCAGGCCTTCGCGCAGGATCATCCAGAGCACCGTTTTACTCTCGGCGCCGAGCGCCATACGAATTCCGATCTCACGCGTCCGCCGGGCGACCGAGTACGCCTTTACGCCGTAAATTCCGACAACCGCCAGGCCGAGCGCGAGCCCGCCAAAAATTGAAAACAATGACGCGCCCGCGCGGACAATCCAGAGCTGCGGATTCCCGTCCATGTGTTTTGCGAACGTCCTCAGCTCCAGAACGGGCAGAGCCGGATCGACGTTCTGAACGGTCCGGCGCAGCCGATCGGCCGTCGCGGCTTCGTTCTCTGGGTGAAGCGACGCGAACCGCACATAAAAGAACGCGTCGCTATGAAAGGCACGCGCGAAAGGAAGATAAAGCGCGCCGGCCGGCTCCTGCTCAAACAATCGGACCTTGGTCGTGGGCACGATCCCGATGATCTCGATCGATTCGCCGCGTTTGATCTCATTGCTTTCGGCCGCGGGATTTTCCGGCGTCGCTTCGGGCCGGATCGGGAATTGCAGGCGCTGGCCGAGCGCGTCGCCGTCGGGGAAAAGCTTTTTGGCGAGCGTTTCGTCGATGATCGCGACGGCGGGTCCGCCCGACTGGCTCGCTTCCCTGGCGGTGAAGGAACGCCCGCGCAACAACGGCAAACCGACCGCAGAGAAATAATCCGCGCCGACGCTGTTCCACCACGGTGAGAAGGAGCGTCCTTCCGCAGCCGTGGCGGGCTTGCTCTCCGGGGCGGGATGCACGCCCGCCAGTTGCACGTCACGCTTCACAAAACCGAGGCCGAATGGAACCATGGCCGAGAGACCCGCATGCTCGACTCCGGGGAGCACCGAGAATTTTTCACCAAGCGTCCGATACAGGTCCTGCGTCCGCCTTTCGTCGAAACCGCCCAGGCTCCCGTCGATTTCGACAAGGAACGTCGTGTCGGTTTGCAATCCTGAATCGACCGAAGCGGCTTTCGCAGCGCCACGAATGAAAAGGGCGGCCGCTGTGACGAGCGCGAGGGAAAACGCAATCTGCGCGACGACGAGCGGATTGCGCGGAAGAAATTTCCAGCGCGGCCGGCGCGCATCTTCGCCGGATTGTTGTTTCAAATCTCCGATCACCGAAAGCCGCGAGAGCTTGAGCGCCGGACCGAGGGCGAAGCAAACTGTCCCGAGAACGCAGAACGCGAAAGTCACGCCGAGAATGGTCGGGTTTGGACCGCTCATCCAAACGAAATCGAAAGGAAGCACCGCGCGAAGCGACGCCACGAGCAGATCGGAGGACCAAAGGCCGAGGAGAAGTCCGCAGGCCCCGCCGAGAAGCGCGAGGACAAATCCCTCGATAAGAAGCTGCCGCACGATCCGCCCGCGGCTCCCGCCGAGCGCCAGGCGAATCGCGATCTCTTTTCGCCGGGAAGTGCCGCGCGCGAGAAGCATGTTCGCCAGGTTTAAACAGGCGACGAGCAACACAACGCCGGCCATTCCGGTGAGGAGCGCCCCGATCGTAACAATCGGTTTGCTGTCTCCCGGACTCGTACTCGTGTCGAACGCCAGAAGCGGCGCCGTCATGAACGTTTGGTTTTTTTGCTGGACCGGAAAGGCGGCCTCGAGATTCGCCGCCAGACCTTTCAGTGCAGGCTCGGCCGCCGCCGCGGAAA
>Ga0208078_1000478_pt1 | contig 10559 bp, 7 predicted proteins | sample NGESurdeep072012_3_FD_184468 | JGI IMG/M metagenome (GOLD analysis project Ga0208078, IMG submission 184468) | Arctic peat soil microbial communities from Barrow, Alaska - NGEE Surface sample 53-2 deep-072012 (SPAdes) | ecosystem: Environmental > Terrestrial > Soil > Wetlands > Peat ... | reverse complement strand
TGCGGATGTAGTCCTGGTTGAGGACCTCGATCATCGAGGACCGCGTGAAGCGCATGTTGATCGCGGCGCCGGCGGTGCCCAGCGCGATCGCCGGCAGGATCACATGCCGCAGATTCTCGAATGGGTCCTGATTGAAGGGCACGTAGCCGCCGAAGGGGAACAGCCGCAGCGTGACGGAGAGGAAGAAGATCAACACGATCCCGATGAAGAAGTTCGGGATCGACACGCCGCCGACGGCGAGGCCGGTGGCCAGGTGGTCGGCGAGCGAGCCTCGCCGAACGGCGGCGATGGTGCCCAGCGGTATCGCGACGAGCAATGACCAGATGAGGGCGACCGCTCCGAGCTCCAACGTGGCCGGAAGGCGCTCGCCGATGGCGGTGGTAACCGGCTGGTGGGTGGTGATAGACCGCCCGAGGTCCCCGTGCACGATGTGCCCGAGCCAGATCAGGTACTGCACATAAAGCGGCTTGTCGAGTCCGAGCTGTTGGTGAATTGCCGCGATCGCCTGTGGGCTGCGGTCCTCTCCGAGGAGGATCAGGGCCGGGTCGCCAGGCGTGAGGTGGATGAGCATGAACACGCCGATGGTCACCAGGAAGGCGACCGGCACCATTAGCACCAACCGGCGCAGGACGTACGTGGTCATGCCGGGCTGCTCCGCAGCATCAATTCAAGGGACTGAAGTGCGATTGTCTAGTGTGGGCTAGCCCTTCCAGACCGCTGCCATCCGGATCATCAGGTCGGGGTAGAGCGTGAATCCATGAATCTTGTTGCTCGAGATCTGCGCGCTGACGCCGAAGACTGTGAAGACGTACGGCGCGTCGGCCACGATCTGTTTCTGGGCGTTGAGGTAGTCCTGCTTGCGCTTGTTCTGGTCGGCGCTCACGCGGGCGTCCTCGAGCCAGGCGTCGACCTGCGCGTTGCTGTACAGGCTGTCGTTGAAGTCGCCTTTGGTGTGCCACCACGCGTACGTGTTCCCGTCCGGGTCGAGCCTCCCCGACCAGTTCACGTTGCAGGCCTGGAACTGGTGATTGGCGCATTCCTGCACGTACGTGGCGAACTCCTCGGTCTGGATGTTCATCGTGATCCCAGCCGCGGCAAGCTCCGACTGGAGCAGCGCTGCCAGCTGCTGGTTGATCGGGTCTGACGTCGTCTTGTAGGTGAAGGTGAACCCGGTGGCGGTAGCTTTTGCTTTCGCAGCGTCAGCGTGGTCGTAGATCTTCTCGGTCGAATCGAAGGCCCAGCTGGAGGGCGGTATCGGTCCGTAGCCGACAACTCCGATGTTGAAGTTGATGTTCTTCAGGACCTCGTATCGGTCGATCGCCAGCGCCACCGCCTGCCGCTTGGCCGGATCGTTGAAGGGTGGCGCTCCGGTGTTGAGCTCGAACCCGTTGAACCCGATGGCGGGGGTGTCGCGGTAGATGAAGCTGGAGTCTGATTTGATGCCCGCGACATCCTTCGGGGCGATGGTGCGGGCGATGTCGATGTCGCCGGTCTTCAGGGCCGCCAGGATGGCGTTGACGTCGGGGATGGCCCGGTACGTGACACCGTCCAGGTAGGGAAGGCCCGGCTTCCAGTAGCTGGGATTCTTCTTCAGCGTCAGGTGGTCGTTGCGCTGCCACTCGACGAACTCAAATGGCCCACTGCCGGCACCGACCGGCGCCAGCGAGAAGTTCTGGCCGCCCTTCTGGACCGCCGCCATCGACAGCATCATTCCGGCGCGGTCGACCAGCGTCGCGAGCAGTGTGGCGTCTGGCTTCTTCAGATGGAAGATGACGTGCGTGTCGTCGACCACCTCGACGCTGCTGACACTGGCCAAGTCTGATTTTCGGCGAGAGGTCGAAGCCGTCAGGTAGCGCTGGATGTTGTCCTTCACGGACTGTGCGTTGAAGGCCGTCCCATCCTGGTACTTGACGCCGGACTGCAGCGTGAACTTGAGGTTCAAGGGGTCGGAGACGTCCCATGACTTCACGAGACCGGGTGTGATCTTGAGCGACGGATCGATCGTGAAGAGCGAGTCGTACAGGTTGTAGAAGACCTCGCGCTCGACCAGCAGCGACGAGTCGAGCGGGTCGAGCGTGCGCAGCTCGCTCTCCAGGGCGATCGTGGCGGTCCCGCCGGCCTTCGGGGTGCCGCCAGACTGGCTCGTAGTACCCCCGCTAGGTCCGCACGCCGCCACCAGGACCAGTCCCGCGACCGCAACAGCAACCCATCTCATCCCCAAGTCCCCCCTAGTCGGCGCCGCGACTTCCCAAGCCGCCCGGTAGCCGTATTAGGAGGATAAGCCGAACTGGTGTCAATAACGAGATCAGATGGCCTCAACCTGGTGAAGGCTGGCGTGAAACGACATCGATCCCGACGAGTGCATCGATTGCGGCGCGTGCGTCGATCCCTGCCCGGTGGACGCGATCTTCGCCGAAGACGAGGTCCCGGCCCAGTGGAGGAACTTCATCCAGATCAATGCCGACTACTTCCAGAAGGTGAGGAGGTAGAGATGGCCTAGCTCTCCTGCACGACCAAGCATGGCAAACCGCTGAGCCCAGAGCACGGCGCGCCATTGCGATTCCTCGTGCCTGGCGACAGGTGCATTACCAGCGTGAAGTGGGTGGATCGTCTGGAGGTGGCGTCAGGTCCCGGTGAACCCCTGGGCGAGCGGGTCGCCCGCAACGGCTTGCGGCCTAACCCGTTCCTATCGGGCACGACCGCGTGGGATCCTAATCGGATGGGAGATCTCCCTTGCTTTGCGCATTTGCTGGACGACAAGGGCCGGATGCCGGAGCGGCCACGGGTGCAAATTCGGCGAGTCTATGAAGCCGGGCCGCCCGACCAAGGTGAGATCCGCGTCTTGGTCGACCGGGTCTGGCCGCGTGGCGTACGCAAGGATTCGCTGGCGCTTGACCGTTGGGCCAAGGAGGTCGCACCGTCCGCAGAGCTGCGCCGGTGGTTCGCTTATGACCCTCGCAAGTGGCCAAAATTCCAGCGCCGCTACCGCGAGGAGCTGGTGGCAAGAACTCCTGAGCTGAAGGCACTGGCGCTTCTCGCTCGCGGAGGCCTGTGGGGCGGCAAAAGTCCCTCCGCCTGGACCAAATCAACTTTTGCCCCCCTACACCCCCAGATCGTCGATTGACTGCAGGATTCGCACATCGGGGTCGGCAGCGGATAATCGACAGAACTTTGCGGGTTTACCTAGACCAGCTTCACTGGGTCTCGCTGGCTAGGGCTGCCACCGACCATCCCGCTGGCCGTGACTTCAAACGAATCCTGAGGGGCGGTGGGCGATGCGGTTGATGGCGGAAAGGCAACATTCCCTCTCTCGTCGAATCACTATTACGAGAACCACAAGCAGCGTGACATTAGGCGCCGACATCACATGGCGTCCGTCATGGCCGGCATATCGCAATACGCGACGATCGCGAGCCTCGAGCGAATCATTCCCGGCGAACTCGATAACGCCTTGCGGGCGCGTTTCGGGCGGCCCCAATTCACACGACAAGTGATCCCATTCGGGTCTGGAGTTGAGCATGCTTTTGGCCAACCGAAATCGGTCCTCCCGATCCCCGATGGCTTGGACCCGGCGCTCGAGCAGAGGATCTATGCCGCCACTCAGTTTGCAATGCTGGGAGGTGATACCGCGTCGCTTGGCATTCCGCCATCGCAATTACCATCGATGGTCACCGTGTTTGACGAGTCCTTCAGGTCGTCCCGACAACGCCTTAACGATCTTGCGGTGAGCGGTCGCCTTGCGCGGAGTGAGGTCGTGCGTGAGGTCGCAGCAGGCGTCCTGTACGACATCATCGACCCCTTGGGTGAAGCCTTGCAGTACGCGGACATAAGCTGGAAAGAGTTCGAGGCCATGGGTGAAAGCGGCTGGATCGAGTTCCTGCATGACTTGCCGAGTCGAGACGTAGACCTCGAGCTCTTACAACTGCGACATCGCAACCCGCAGAAAGCATGGGATGCGAACGATCTCGCCGACGTCTCGGCACTCGCGATAGCGGTACCGTATTGCGATGTCGTCGTAACCGAACGCCTTTGGACCGACCTCATTAAGCGAGCGAAGCTAGACAAGAAATACAACACTGTTGTGTTCGCGCAACTGAATGACTTGATCAGTCTTCTGGTATCGGATACGGTCGCCAGCACCGGCGGTGAGAAGGAGCACTCAGCCCCGGTCGTTTAACAACGGATGCGGCCGCATGTGACGGCCCGCTCGTGTTATCCCAATGGTGTCCAGCTTTTGGGCTTCGTGCCTATCGGGCAACCGCGAGTTTGCTGCTGATAATGCCGCGATATCGCTAGCGCCAGTGTTATCCGGCTCGGTCGGTCAGTGCACGGTCACGGCAAGACATCGCCTTCCACCTCCACCCCGGTCCGAGCCCTCCCCCGCGCCTTGCCATTGCTTGAGCCGTGGTCTGTCCCCGCGGCGCGCTGACGAGCCGTTACGTGCTGCGGCAGGTGTAGGCTGCAAACACCTTCGACTCGCTGTGGGTGGCTGAAATGACGTCGAAGCCGGTTCGGTCAAGCATCGGTTCGAGCAGCCATGAGAAGGTGCTGTGCTCCTCGCGCACGTGGGCCTCCAGCTCGGCCTTGGTCCAACCTTCTTCTGGCCGATCAGGTGCAGCTCCGAGCCAGGCTTCAATCACCGCTTCGACATCCGCCGGGTCGCAGGAGAACACGATGTCCCTCAGTCTCAGCACCCCGCCAGGCTTAAGGATCATCGCGAGCCGCTCGAGCGCAACGCTCTTCCAAAAGTCGGGGAGGTGGTGGAGAGCATTCCTCGTGTAGACGAAATCGACCAGGTCACCTTCATGTGCGTAGGTGAGAAACCCAGCGCGCACAAATTCGATATTGGTTAACCCGCGTGCCTCGGCCTTCAAGTGAGCGGCTTGGAGCATTGCTGCTGAAACGTCCACGGCAATGACGCGGTGACACGTTGCTGCGGCCGCCAGCGAGAGCGTTCCAGTCCCTGCCCCTATATCGACGAGCGTGCTTTTCGGGCCGAAGCCAAGCTCGCGCAGGAGTGTCAAGTCCGGCTCGGGGTCGAACCTGGCTTTGGCATCGTAGTGTTCAACGTAGGCTGCATCGAGGTGCTCATCGCCGGCACCGTCCGACTCGTCAGGGAACCAGAAAGGTTGGGTCATCAAGCGGATCGTAGGCCGTCCCACCGTTTCGGTAGAAGGCACCGTCCCTAGGTGCCACTCGTACTGGAGGACCGCGATGAGATTGCTGCTTATGCGAGTTTCCAACTGGCCTTAACACGAAGGGGTCTCACACACGTCAAGACATCCCCTTCGACCTCGTCCGGGAGATCGGCTTTATTGATCTCATCTCGTCGTCTACTGGCCAAGGTTCCAGCCTGTGGGGGGGCAAAAGTCAATCTGCAGGGCCTGGTCGGACTTTTGCCCTCCTACAGCTATTGAGTGATTATTCCGCAACGCCAATTGTGGCCTGACGTACTTTCTGAATCCCACAGCTCGGCGCGAATGCCTGGACTGGATGCTGATCGTCTCCCAGCGTCACCTTGAGGCAGTGCTAGGCGAATACTGTGCGCACTACAACGATGAACGCCCTCACCGCAGTTGCGGCCTTCGGCCTCCCGCGTCCATAGGCGCGCCAACTCGACCGCTAGGCACCACAATTAGAAGACGCGCGAGGCTAGGCGGGCTGTTGAGTGACTATTCCGGAACGCCAATTGCTGCCTGATGTACTTTCTGAATCCCACACCCTGGTTGGACATCTCAACTTGCCTTACCAACACCTCTGGAGCTGTCGCCGTGGCGCGCAATCCCGATCCTCACTGCGGACTTTCGCCAAGCACACGGAGGTCGCATTTCGCGTCCGAGCGCGGCAGCACCCCGCGCCAGCGTGACTTTAGGGTTCGCCTTCGCCGAAGCCGGCTCGGCGGGCTCGTACCACCGCTTGGGCGCGGTCTGCCACCTGGAGCTTGCCAAACACATTGCTCACGTAGTTGCGCACGGTCTTGGGGCTCAGGACCAGGCGTTGCGCGATCGTCAGGTTGGATTCTCCCTGCGCCAGCAGCTCCAGGACCTCACGCTCGCGATCGGTCAGCTCCGGGAAGGCGCCCGGGCTGCCGGCCGGTCTCTCCGTCGTGAAGTACGCGATGATCCGCTGCGCCACCGTGGGGCCGAAGATCGCCTCGCCACCGGCAACTACGTGGACGGCCCGGACGATCTCAGCCTGTCGCGAGCCTTTGAGCAGGTAGCCGCGCGCTCCCGCCCGCATCGCGGCAAAGACCGATTCATCGTCCTCGAACATCGTTAGGACCAGCACCCCGACACCCGGTGCTGCCGACGCGATGCTGCGCGTCGCTTCGATGCCGTTGAGCTCGGGCATCTGGAGATCCATGATCGCCACGTCGGGATGGAGTTCCACGCAGGCCTGCACGGCCTCGGTGCCGGTGGCGACCTCTCCGACAATCTCGAACTCTCCCGTCACAGCCAGCAGGGTCCGCAGACCGTCCACGAAGACAGGGTGGTCGTCGGCGATCAGGACCCGGATCATGTCACCCCGCACCTGCTCCCAGCGGCAGTACCGCGGTCACGGTCGTCCCATGTTGATGCACCGACTCGACGTGAAGGGTGCCCCCCAGCTCGGCCACACGTTGCCGCATCGACACCAGTCCCATGCCGGCGGCGCGCGATTGGGCCATACCGCGGCCGTCGTCGGTCACCTCGACCCGAAGATCGTTGTCACGGTCGAGGCGAACGGTGCACACGCTGGCCTGGGCGTGGCGAACGACGTTGGTGACCGCCTCGGCCGCGATGCGGAACGCGGCGACCTCCACCGCGGCGGGTAACCCGCGCAGCTCGCCGCTGGACTCGACAAGGATGTCGAGACCGCGACGCGAGGATGCCCCCCGCTCCGACAGCGCGTCCACCTGCTGACGGATGGCGGTCTCCAGCCCGAGCTCGTCCAGCGCTGGTGGACGCAGCCCGTCCACCAGCCGCCGGATGTCGCCAATCGCCGCCTCCACCTGGGCGTGCGTGGTTTCCAGCCGCCCGACAGCGGCCGGCGGATCGGACTTCAGGAGGGCCTGGGCCGCCTCGAGCTGCATCGCCACGCCCGCCAGCGTCGGACCCAGCCCGTCGTGGAGGTCGCGGCGGATGCGCCGTCGTTCATCCTCACGCGCGGTCACCAATTGTTCGCGAGAGTGCTGCAGGTCCTTGCCGAGCTGGACGGCGCGAACCACGATCGCGAGATGAGGGGAGAGGGAGCTGAGCAGCCGGTGATCCGCCGCACCGAGCCTCTCGCCCTCCCGCGGAACCGCGACCACGCGTCCCACCTGCTTGCCCTGGACCAGAAGCGGTGTCACCAGGCCTTCGCCTTCGCCGGGACGGTCCGCCGCCGGATCGGCGCCCAGCTCGATCCTCGCACCCTTCAGCTTGAGGGCCGCGACCAGCGTCTCCGAGAGAGCCGCGAGCACGTCCAGCGGCTCGTCGGTCCCTTCGATCGACTGGCCAACTCGGGCCATCACCGCACCGGTATTCCCGCGGTCACCAAACAGGAGGCGATTGACCGTGCGCTGCAGCAGCTGGTGCAGGGGCGCCAGCGCAATCGCAACAGCCGCTGTCGCCAGCACCGACGGCGCGGCCCCCGCGGCGCCTCGCATGAAGGTCGAAGCCTCCTCCACCACGGCGACGTAGAGGGCACCGAGGGCCAGAACCAGCAGGACCAGGACAACGGTTCGACTGACGACGACGTGGATGTCGAGCAGCCGGTGTCGCAACACCGCGATCGCCATCGCAACCGCGAAGACGCATATCGCCACCGGCCCGACGAAGATCGGCAGTTGCAGCGGCAAGAGGTGGGCAACGAAGAGTGCCAGTGGGATCCAGGCGGCGTATACGACCCATGCGATCTGTTCGCGCTCGGCACCGCGGCTGCGCCGGAAGCGCACGACCAGGGCCCCCATCGCGCCCGCCGCGGAGGCCACGAGCAACAGGCCCCCTAACGCTGCGATCGGGTCGGATAGCGCAGTCCCGGCACCGGACAGCGGGTTCTGCAGTCCCGCGAAACCAGCCGGCCGTGCCGAGGCCACCGGGTAGGGAGCCAGCGCCATCGAGACCATCAGCGCCAGCGATGATCCCAGCGCCGCGGCGGCGACGGCGCGCCAGCGCTTGGCCGGCGATGGAAGCCGGCCATCCGGGAAGAGCATGACCATCAGGAAAAAGGCGGCGATCGCCGGTGTCCAGATGAAGGTGCTCAGGAAGATCGCCGCCGAGGTAGCGGGCAGAGAACCAGGGGCCGTTGTCCGACCGTAGAGCGCGTATTCGGCCAGGAGCCCGGCGATGGCTTCGAACGTGATGCCTCCAGCCAGGAGCCACCCGAGCGGGTTCCGCGGCCGGCCGGCGGCAATGAGGGCCGCCATCACCATGGGCAGGGGAACCACCAGCACCCGGCTGGCCCACCCATCCGTCACGCCCTTGGGGTCCACGCCGCCGCTCAGGATGTGTAACCCGAGAGCAGCGCCGGCCACGGCGACGGATACCGCGCAGAGGGACCACGCCAGGATCGTGGTCATCCGGGACGCCGCAGATTTATTCATGGTGTGATCGGAGTCTGACAGTCCCAGGTCGAACCTGGAGATGTCCCGGGACATGCTAGGGCGGCGTCCTCGTCAGATTGATTACTCCTGCCTCTGGACGCCGGGTCGGCGGGACCGAGACACTGCCCTCAGTGGTTGAGACAGGCCGATACCCATCGGCTGGCCGCTGATTGGAGACACTGCTTATGACACTCGCTGCATCGATCCTGCTCGGGTTTCCGCTTGGTCTCTGGCTAATGTTCCGACGCCGCACCCAGGTCATCTTCGGCGTTGTGTGGCTGGCCATCCTGGCGTTCCAGACCTGGGACCTCGCGTTCGACCCCGGGGCCCTGAACCGCGGCGGCGAGACCAAGTGGTACTACTGGGCCGGCCAGCCGGTGATCTTCGCCATCGGCGTCACCCTCATGTGGGTTGGTTCCCGGGCCCGCACCCGGCTCCGGCGCCGGTCCGCGCAGGTCGACGGCTGATGACTGTGGGGTGCAAACTGGACTGGTTAATCGTTGATGGCCGGCGTCACGTAGAGCGGGTCCTAGACGTCCTCGGTGTTGTCGTGTATGTCATAAGGAAGTAGTCCTCCGGATTCTTCCAAGTCGGCGGCAACCGGGTCGGCGGCAACCGACGTTTTGTACAGCAACGCTGGCGATAAACTGTGGAACCCGGCGACTGTCGGCGGCACTCAGCGAATTCGCAGCGCTATTTCTGAACGGGGCGATCTGTTAACCGCAAGGTTCAGGGTTCGAATCCCTGCTCCCGAGCCAAAACTGAATACGAATTGACGACGCGACGACTGGCCCCTGCAACTTGCTACATCAGTTTTACATCAGTTCTACATCAATTGGTTCACAACCGAGATCGCAAGTTCGCCCGAAGCTTTGATGCCGTCTTCGAGGGCGAAGCCGCCCGGGTGATCCTGACTCCGTTGATAGCACTGAGGGCGAACGCCCACGCCGAGCGCTGGGTGGGGAGTGCTCGGCGCGAATGCCTGGACTGGATGCTGATCGTTTCCCCGCGTCACCTGGAGGCAGTGCTGGGCGAATACTGCGAGCACTACAACGATGAGCGCCCTCACCGAAGCTGCGGCCTTCGACCTCCCGCGTCGCGCAGCGCGCCAATTCGACGGCCAGGCGCCACTATTAGAAGACGCGCGAGGCTGGGAGGGCTATTGAGTGACTATTCCGGAACGCCAATTGCTGCCTGATGTACTTTCTGAATCCCACAGGCAGCTCGGATCCGACTCACCTCGGGCATCCGAGAGCTCGTAGTAAGCTTCGATTCGCATCGTCCAAAAGCGATGTTCAGTTGTTTTAAACAGCCGGTTAAAGGCCCTTTGTGGGCTGATTTCGATCTCAGAGACAGGTCACCTGTTTACAAAGCAGCTGCCCTGCCAATTGAGCTACGCCGGCGTCCTACGGAAGAGTAGCGGAACACTTTTTGCCGAGGGCACCGGGGCTAAATCCCGCAGCTAAAGGACGAGCGACAATAAAAGCGTCAGTACAAGGCCCATGACGGAGATGATGGTCTCCATCACCGACCAAGTCTTGATCGTCTGCCCCACCGTCAGCCCGAAGTACTCCTTCACCAGCCAGAAGCCCGCGTCGTTCACGTGCGAGAAAAACAGCGACCCAGCCCCAATCGCGAGCACAACCAATGCAAGGTGGGTGGGGGACAAACCGGCTGCCAACGGTGCGATGATGCCGGCAGCCGTCACAGTCGCGACGGTTGCAGACCCGGTCGACAGGCGGATGAGCACGGCTACGATCCAGCCCAGCAGGAGCGTCGACAGGCCGGCCGCAAGGGCGATCTTGGCAATTGCGGCTCCGGTGCCTCCATCGACCAGTGCCTGCTTAAAGCCGCCGCCGGCACCCACGATCAGCATGACGCCAACGATCGGCAGCAGGCTGGCGCCGATCTTTTTGGCCAGCACGGATGCCGAGAAGCCCACCGTGGTCCCGAACGTCACCATGGCCAGCAGAACGGCGATCAAGAGTGCCACGAC
>Ga0208078_1000476_pt1 | contig 10587 bp, 11 predicted proteins | sample NGESurdeep072012_3_FD_184468 | JGI IMG/M metagenome (GOLD analysis project Ga0208078, IMG submission 184468) | Arctic peat soil microbial communities from Barrow, Alaska - NGEE Surface sample 53-2 deep-072012 (SPAdes) | ecosystem: Environmental > Terrestrial > Soil > Wetlands > Peat ... | reverse complement strand
CCCGCCTCGCCGAGACGCTCGCGCCGCTGCGTTCCGATAACACCTTCGATTTCGTCCTGCTCGATTGCCCCCCGTCGCTCGGCATTCTCATGACGAATGCGCTCGCCGCCGCTGACGAATTGCTCACGCCGATCCAGTGCGAATATTTCGCGCTCGAAGGCCTGGTGAAAATCGTCCGCATCATCGAGCAGGTGCGCGGCTCCGGCGCAAACGATCGCCTCGAGATCGGGGGCATCGTCATGACCATGTTCGACAGCCGGACGAACCTGAGCAGCCAGGTCGTTGCCGACGTGCGCGAGCACTTTGGCGAGCGCGTCTACGAAACCGTTATCCCCCGCACCGTCCGCCTCAGCGAAGCTCCTAGCTTCGGAAAATCAATCCTCGAACACGACCCGAACGGCACCGGCGCTCGCGCCTACCGCGCTCTCGCGAAAGAATTTATTCAGCGGCATCGCTGACCGCGCCGCGATAGTGGAGCGCGCGGATTTTTTCCATGGTCACGAGGCCGCCGGTGATCATGCCGTCGAGAACGGGGAGGAAGCTTTGGATCTTTTCTTCGCTGTCGACGATCTCGATGATCATCGGCAGGTCCATCGAGAGCCGGAGAATTTTCGAGGTGTGCATCCGGCTCGATTTGCCGAAGCCGATCGGGCCGCGCAACGCGGTGGCCCCGGCGAGGTGCATTTCGCGCGCCTTCAGAATGATCGCTTCGTAGAGCGGGCGATGCTCGTAGCGGTCGCTCTCGCCGATGAAGATGCGGAGCAGGGTGGCTTCGTGTGGGATTTCCATCAGGCGCCGTTTCGTTAAGCGGGATGCAGGCTGACGATGGCGGTGAAGGAGCGCAGGAGCAACCGCGGTGTTTGGAGAGTAGTCATGATAAGTTATCGGCTCATGGCGGCGGCGCAGAGATGTCCGAGCCAGACCGCGCCGAGACAAAGCACGACTGAAAGAATGACGTTCGCCGCGGCGCGGAACCAATCGCCTTCCATCGTCAGGTTCAAAGTTTGGAGGCTGAAGGAAGAAAACGTGGTGTAACCGCCGCAGACTCCAGCCATGAAAGCCAGGCGCCACTCCGGCCTAACGAGCAGGCGGCCTTCCAGTCCCGTGTAGGTCGCGAAGAAGCCGATGACGAGACAGCCGCTCACGTTCACCAGGAGCGTGCCGTAGGGAAATGTCTCGCCGAAACGCCGGCCGATCACACCGGAAAGCCAGTAGCGCGCGACGCTGCCGAGCGCGCCGCCGCCGGCCACGAGCCAGTAATCGAGGCGATGCATTGCGTGTTCGTATAACAAGAAAACGGTGAACCGCCTAGCACACTTCACAGGTAGGGATGCTTTTCCGAAGCGTCCGACTATTTCCGGAAACACGGCTCGAACACAGAATTAGTCGGACGCAAGGCGTCCCTACCTGTGAAATTTGCACGCGCCGGGCGCGGAGCGGGCGAACAAGTACTATGGCCGGGAAATGTGTCGCAAAGGATGAGCGAGATTGGCGACCGGCGCCGGTGCCAGAAACCTCGAGGCTGGCGACATTGAAGAGCGCGGCAAAAACCTGCACTGCCTGCCATCTTTTCCGGCACGCTACCCAAACCGTCTTCGGCGAAGGACCGAAAGGCGCGAAGCTGATGCTGCTCGGCGAACAGCCCGGCGATCAGGAGGATGTCGCCGGAAAACCGTTCGTCGGACCGGCCGGCAAAATTCTCGATCGCGCGTTGGAAGAAGCGGGGATCGATCGCGGCGAGGTCTACGTCACCAATACGGTGAAGCATTTCAAATGGGAGCCGCGCGGCAAGCGCCGCATCCACAAGAAGCCGAACTCGCGCGAGATCGCCGCCTGCCGGCCGTGGCTCGAGGCGGAGCTCCGAGTTGTTAGGCCGGGATTGCTGGTCTGTCTCGGCGCGACGGCGGCGCAGGCGGTCTTCGGTCCGGCGTTTCGCGTCACGCGCGAGCGAGGCAAAATCCTCGAATCAGAACTCGCGCCGAAAGTCGTCGCGACCGTCCATCCTTCGTCGCTCCTGCGTCAGCCCGATGAAGAATCGCGCGAGCGCGAATACAAACTTTTCGTCGCCGATCTGCGCGCGGCGGTGGAAGCGCTGCCCTAGAAACGAAGGCTGCCCCTTACGGTTTCGCGGAGGCGCTGGGAGAAGCCGAAGCAGAAGGAGCCGGCGATGCAGACGTGGACGGCGTCGGCGAAGTTTCCGCCTTCTTGGTCTTGTGCTTCTCGTCGGCAGCTTTCTCCGCGTCCGTCTTCGGCCCGAGTTTCACTGTCTTCGCTTCCAGCGTTCCATCAGCGCCCTTCCAATACGAGCCCCGCACTTCCTCATTCGCGACCACATCTTTCATCGTGGCGGCCGCGCCGGCTTTAGTCATCACAGTCTTGTCGGTGATCTTGAAGACGCGCGAGTTTTCCTTGCCGGCGATCGTGAAAGTCTTCGCCTTCTGATCCACGGCGGAAATTTTTCCATGGAATGGAAGCGGGCGGCCGATCGTGGGATGGGGTGAAGGTTTCGCCGAGGGCCGAGGGCTCGTTTTCGGTGACGGCGAGCTTTTGGATTTCGGCGAAGGTGAAACGCTCGGGCTGGGCGAGGGCGATGTCTTGGCTGCGATCGCCACAAACGGCGCGCAACATACCAATGCCGCGAGGCAGGCCGTAACGATAGGGAATTTGTTGTTCATAGATAGGGTGGGTTTCGGGAACTCGGTTCTAGCGAGTTCTAGCGAGCAGCGCAATGCTATCCATGGAGGCGGCCTGACCTCAGGCCGTCATGACAAGCAGAGCATCCCTCTACGGCACGAGGGCGTGCCGTCTCCAAAGTTACTCGTCTGCCTTGCCCTGGAGGAACGGCTCGCACGGCAATGTCTCCGGCCCTTTCTCGGTGCAGACGGCGTAATTCGCGCCCGGATACATCGAGACCCCGGCGTATTCGCCCTTCGCGTTCAACGCGTAAAAGTTGATCCCGAAATTCGGGTTCCCTTTGCTGTTGAGCAGGCGCTTCTCGACCGTGTTCGCCTTGATTCGTTTGCAGGCCTCGAGTCCGGCATCTTTGGGATGCATGCCGCGCCGCATATTCTCCACGATCATATAGGAACAAAGATTGTAGAGGTTCGCTTCGCCGCGCCCGGTAGAACCGGCGGCGCCGACCTCCCCATCGACGTAAAGGCCGGCGCCAAGAATCGGTGAATCGCCGACGCGTCCCGGAATTTTCCAGGCCAATCCGCTGGTCGTGGTCACGCCGCAGATTTCGCCCTTCGCGTTGATCCCGTCGCAATTGATCGTCCCATAAATGTGCCGCGCATCGATCAGCCCTTCAGCGACCATCTCACGCGTTGCTTTCCTGCTGGCCTCCGCGCGCTTTTGCGGATCGAGATAATGCGACGGATCGATCCGGCGTTTCCATTCCAGCCAAAGCTGGCGGGAGTGTTCCGTGTTCAGGTCGTCCTCGATCTTGAACCCAAGCCCGCGCGCGAAATCCTGCGCGCCCTTCCCGACGATCAAATGATGATCGGTCTGCTCCATTACCGCTTTCGCCACCAGCGACGGCGTCCGCACGCCCTCGATGCAGGCCACTCCGCCGGCGCGGCGTTTCGGCCCGTGCATGCAACAGGAATCGAGCTGCACGACGCCGTCCGCGTTGGGCAATCCGCCGTAGCCCACGCTGTCATCGAGCGGATCGAGCTCCACGATGTTCACGCCGGCGATCAACGCATCGAGCACATCGGCGCCACCCGAGGTCATCAGCGTGAACGCTTTCTGGACGCACGTCATGTCGCCGCCATTTTTGAATTTGTTGCCGTTGGCCGAGGCGATCACCACCGGCCTCGCTGATTTGGAAGTAGTCACGGTGGGAGATTGCCCGAAAAGTGCGCGCGGAGTCACCGCCAATGTTAATCCACCCGCCACACTCGATTGCACAAAACGCCGTCTGTTCATGCTCCATCCAATCACGGGCCGATGCTCGGTAGCAAAGCGAATCTAGCCGGCCGCGCCGGCGGCAATCACTGGAGTAGATTATAGACTTCAACCACAGCGACACCGGAATCCGCCGAACAGCACATTATCGCCCGTGTCTACCCGCGCCCGCGTCGAGACGTTCAGCGTTTAAGCGTTCCGTTTTTTCTATGTCCCTCGCCACCACGCGGTGATCGCGCAGGCGAGAACCGAAGTCGTCAGCGCATTCACGACCTGACCGACCACGACCCAGGGATGCAGATTGATGAACACCGCGGCATTCACCAGCATCGGTGCGGCGAACGCCATCCACGCCACTGCCGCGAAGCGCAACGCACCGGGCAGTCCGCCCGCGAACACGCCGCCCATTCGCGCCACGAGCAAAAATACCGTCGCGATCCCGATGCAGGTCAGGAGAGAGATCGCGGACGAAAGCGTGTAGCTCCGGTTATTCTCCGGCCGCCAGGTGTTCGGCGTCAGCCTTTGAAAACGATGAAACACCACGCCCATCCAGAGCCAGCCGGTGAAGATGGAAAGAATTCCGGCCACCGCGCCGGGCGCGAGCGCTAACTGCAAGGTCTTCATTCTGCCGAAGCGGACACGAGATTAGCGCCCGCCTCACTCCATTGTCACGCTCCGAACTCGGCCTCGACATTTTATTTTCTTCCCGAAGGAACCTATCGCCTCTCCACATCCGAATCAGGCGTATGATGAAGAAACTATTACTGCTCGTGGCGATTGGCGTTACGAGCTTCACTTTCGGGACCACCGTCAAGGCGGCAGGGCTTAGCATCGAACTCGGCGACCGGCCATACTACAGTCATGGCCCCCGGTATTGGGCGGGCGAGTACGAGATGATTTGGGTGCCCGGCCATTGGTCGGCGCATCGTGAACATTGGATTCACGGCCATTACATCCGTGGCGAACATCGCCGCCACTGGAATCACGACGACCGCGTTCGCGCGGACATTCGTCTCGACGATCGTCGGTAATTAACTGCCGCGAGAAATTGTGTCGGGCCCGGCGGCTCAATGCTGCCGGGCCCGACTTTCTTTATGCGATTCATTTTGTCAGTCCGCCACATTACCAGTCTGTTTTTTACGCTGACCTGCGTCTTCATCGCGGGCGCTTCCGCGTTCGCTCAACAAGCGCCCGCCTTTAGCCAGATCGTCGTTTTTGGCGACAGCCTTTCCGACACCGGCAACGTCCGGGAACGAACCAATTCCAAGAGCGGCGGCACGGTCGACTATCCGAGCGGCTCTTTTAATTACAGCGATGGCCGATGGACCAACAGCAGCGACACCGATCCGGCGTCGACCACTTACGTGGGCGTCTGGCATGAGCAGTTGGCTCGCACATTTTTAAATATCGCCCCCGCGACCCATAGCCTGGGCGGCGGGAGCGACTACGCGTTTGGCGGCGCGACGACGAACAACGGCACCCACCAGGAGGTCGCGGTCACGACTCCTGTTTTCGGCGACGTCACCATCACCATCGACGACATGGGCAAGCAGATGGATGATTACCTCAGCTCGCACATTGTTGATCCGAACGCGCTCTACGTGGTGTGGGGCGGCGGCAACGATCTCTTCAATGACGACAGCGCGGCGAATGTCACCGCCACCGCCGCGCGCGCGACTGCGCTGATGAGCCGGCTCGCCCACGCCGGCGCGAAATACATCGTGGTGCCGAACGTTCCGCCGCTCGGTCTCATTCCGAAATACGCGGCAGATTCCGCGAAGCAGACATCGTTAAGCCGCGCCGCGGCTGATTACCGCGCCGAGCTCAGCGCCGATCTCACGGCGGCCCTGGCCGACCTTTCCTCGCAAGGTATTACCCCCACGCTTTATCCCATGGATGTCTGGACGAACACGATCCGCGTCATGACCTACCCGTCGCGCTACGGCTTTATCAACATCAGCAGCACCGCCCAGGGTCGTTCCGGTGCGAACCCCGACCAGTATCTGTTCTGGGACGACAAACATCCCACCACCGCCGGGCATTACCAAACCGCGAAAGGCGCGAATGACGCGTTGTCGCTTCCGTTCACCCCGCCCGGGAAAGCGGTTAACCTCGCCACCCGCGTCTTCGTCGATACCGGCGAACGCGTGGCCGTCGCCGGATTCATTGTCACGGGAAATGTCCCGAAGAAAGTTCTCATCCGGGGCATCGGCCCGTCGCTCGCGGCTAACGGTGTCCCGACTCCGCTCGCGGATCCCACGCTGACTTTGTTCGACAACACCGGAAACGTGGTTATGACAAATGACGACTGGAAAAACTCGCCCGACGCCACGGAAATCATGAACACCGGGATCGCACCCAAAAACGACCTCGAATCTGCGATCATCGCTAGTCTGCCCCCGGGCAATTACACTGCATCCCTCGCGGGCAAGAGCAGCGGAACCGGTAACGGCCTGGTGGAAGTTTACGATCTCGCCGCGGGCACCGACTCCACGCTCGGCAATGTGAGCACGCGCGGCTTTGTCGGCGCCGGAGATAACGCCATGATCGGCGGCATCATTATCGGAAGTGGGGAGAACCCGATCGTTGTTTTGCGCGCTCTCGGCCCTGAACTCACGGCGGCCGGCATCTCCGAGCCTCTGCTCGATCCCACTCTCGAACTGCATGATCAAAACGGCGCGGTCCTCGCTTTTAACGACAACTGGAAAGACGGCCAGCCACAGTCGGTCATCGCCACCCAGCTCGCGCCCGGTGACGATCGCGAAGCGGTCATCGTCGCCTTCACGCCGCCCGGTAACTACACTGCCGTCGTCCGCGGCAAGAACGACACGACTGGCGTCGCTCTCGTCGAAGCGTACCGGCTTCCGTAGCCATTTCGCGAGATTGTAGGGCGGGCGCACCGCCTGCCACGTGGAATCCCTCCTGCCCAAGTTGCACTTTGGAACGCGCATTTTATCTCCGCGCTCCGAATTACTAGTGAGGGAAGGGGAATTTAGGGAAATGAAGGGAAACATTTCAGTGCGCGGTTTTGGAAAATTATTGGCGGTTCTTGCGAGCCTGTCGTTCTTCAGCTTCACGGCTTCGGCGCAACAAGCGCTGCCCGCCTTCACCCAAATCATCCTCTTCGGGGATAGTCTTTCCGATACCGGGAACGTCCGCCAGCGCACCAACGCCAAGAGTAACGGCGCGGTTGATTATCCGAGCCACACTTTCAATTACGACAACGGCCGCTTCACCAACGACGACCAGACCGATCCCGCGTCAAAGACCTACTTTGGTGTCTGGCACGAGCAGCTCGCGCGCACTTTCCTCGGTTTGCCGCCTGCCACGTTTAGCCTCGGCGGCGGCCTGAACTACGCGTTCGGTGGCGCCCGCACCACGGACGGCACCCACGACGAGACCGCTGTCTCCACTCCTTTCGGAGACGTCGTCATCACGATCGATGACATGGGCAAACAGATGGATGACTACCTTGCGTCGCACGTCGTCGATCCGGGCGCGCTCTATATTGTCTGGGGCGGCAGCAATGATTTCCGCACCGACGATAGCGCGTCGAACGTCACCGCCACTGCCGCGCGCGATACGGCGCTGGTCAGCCGGATCGCCCAGGCCGGCGCGAAATACATTCTGGTGCCGAACATCACGCCGCTCGGCATCATCCCCAGATACGCCAGCGAGCCCGCGCGCATCGCGGCCCTCAATGCCGATGCCGCCGCCTACCGGGACGAACTCGACGCCGACCTGACCGCGCTCCAGAGCAGTCTCGCGACCCAGGGCTTCACGCCGAAAATTTATCGCGTCGATATGTGGTCGGATACCGTCCGCGTCCTTAGCAACGGCCCCCGCTACGGATTCACGAACATTACCAGCCCCGCCCAGGGCGCGAGCGGCAGTCCTGACCAATACACTTTCTGGGACGACGTCCATCCCACCACCGCCGGGCATTTTCGCCTCGCCAAAACTGCCTTCGACGCGATGACGGGCCCGTCGCCCGCGCCTTCGAAAGCGCTGAATATTTCCACGCGGGTTTTCGTCGACACCGGTGAGCGCGTTTCCATCGCCGGCTTCATCGTCACGGGCGACATCGCCAAGAAAGTTCTCATCCGCGGCATTGGTCCATCGCTCGCCGCGAACGGCGTGCCCACTCCGCTCGCTGATCCCACCCTTACTTTGTTCGACAACGCCGGGAACGCGACGATGACCAACGACGATTGGAAAAATTCGCCCGATGCCGCGGAAATCATGAGCAGCGGCCTCGCGCCCACGAACGATCGCGAGTCGGCCATCATCGCCACGCTCGCGCCCGGCCAGTACACCGCCCAGCTCGCCGGCAAGAACAACGGCACCGGCAACGGCGTGGTCGAAGTCTACGATCTCCAGTCCGGCACCAGCGCCACGCTTGCGAACCTGAGCACGCGCGGCTACGTCGGCGCCGGGGACAACGCCATGATCGGCGGCGTCATTATCGGCAATGGCGACAGCCCCATCATGGTCTTTCGCGCCATGGGTCCTTCGCTCGCCAATGCTGGCGTCGCGAACCCGCTCCAGGATCCCACGCTCGAGCTTTACGATAGCAACGGATCGCTCATCGCGTTCGATGACGATTGGCAAATTCCGCAGGTCCAGGCCGTCCGCGCCGTGAACCTCGCGCCGCCCGACACGCGCGAATCCGCCATTGTCTCCGCCTTCCTCGCCCCCGGCCAGTACACCACCGTTGTTCGCGGCAAGAACAACACCACCGGCGTCGCCCTCGTCGAATCGTACCGAATCCAGTAGTTGCTTCTCCAGATTTGTAGGGCGGGCGCACCGCCTTCCACATTTTCGGTTCGGCAACCGGAGCGGTTGCCCTACAATTCCATCTCCTGCCGGCTCACCTTCTTCGGATGTCACACGTCACTAGTCCTCCATTTGAAATGACCCTCACGGTCCAGCCGCGCGACATCGACCGGCAGAACCACGTCAACAACACCGTTTACGTCCGCTGGATCCAGGAAGTGGCGACCGCGCATTGGGAAGCGCACGCTCCAGCCACTGCCCGCGACGCGATGGGTTGGGTCGTCCTGCGTCACGAGATCGATTACAAAATGCCCGCGTGCCTCGGCGACGAAATCATCCTCCGCACCTGGGTGGGCCAGGCCACGCGTGTCACCTTCGAGCGTTTCGTCGAGATCCTGCGCCAGGGCGACCGCAAGTTGCTCGCCTCCGCGCGCACTCTCTGGGTCCCGATTAACCCCGACACCGGAAAGCCCACCCGCGTCCCGCCCGAAGTCCGCGCCCGTTTCTCCACCTGATCCATGTCATCCCGAGCCTTCCCCTCATACCCGCAGCCGCCTCGCACGAAACGAATCAAAGGTGACAGAATCAAATCCAAGGAACTCAAATGCTAAAACTCATCGCCATCTTAACCAGTTGTTGCCTGACGCTCGCCGTCAGTCTCCACGCGGCCGAACAGGTCGACCAGGAGAACGCAAAGAAGCCGTCGCAAAAACCGAAGAACGTCCAGAAACAACAATTCACCCCGAAGCAGCAGCAGGTGAAGACGCCGAACGTCCATGTGGAAAAGGTCCATACCGACCGCTCGTTGCACACCGACGCGAATCCCAACGTCTCACGGAAACACATCGAGAAGACGCCGGTCGTTCAATCCAACACGCTGCCCGCGGTTCAGTCGAAGAAGTTCGAGAAGAACAAAGAGCACCTCCAGACCACGAATCAGCAGCAGCTTCAGACCAACACCAACCAACAGTTCAAGAAGAACAAGCTGGACAAGCAAACCGTGGCGAAGATCCGGGCTCAGCACCGTAACTTCCACGCCCAGGCGAACACATCGATCGCCAGCGTGAAGTTCAACCAGAACTACCAGATCGCCGGCGCCCAGAACTGGAACAAACCCCAATACCAGGTCTTCAAATCGTATCATCCCCAATGGCACGACCAGGGCTGGTGGAAATCGCATCACCGCCGCCTCAGCCTCATCGGTGGCGGTTGGTACTATTGGGATGCCGGCTATTGGTATCCCGCCTGGGGTTACGATGATGGCGCTGCCTACTATCCCTATGACGGCCCTATCTATTCAGGTCCGAGTGCCCGCCCATTCGACCAGGTCGTGGCCGACGTCCAGGCCGCGTTGCAGGAGCAAGGCTACTATCAAGGCGAAGTCGACGGCCTGCTCGGCCCGCTCACCCGCCAGGCGCTCGCTGAATACCAACAGGCGAACGGTCTCTACGCCACCGAAACCATCGACCAACCGACTTTGCAAACCCTCGGTCTCGGATAAAAGGAAACTCAACCTCACCGAAAGCCGCTTCGATCCACTCGAGGCGGCTTTTCTGTCTTCGTCCCCAACACGTGACTCGTCACATGTCACTCGTCACTATTTCTTCACCTTAATCGACTTCAGGATCCCTTCGAGCGTGTCCATGGTGGTGGCCGGAGCATCCGCGTCGTAATCGGCGTAAACAATGCCGGCCTTCCCGTCGCCCACGGCAAAGATTCCCACCAGGAATTTCACCTTGGTGCCCGCGCGTTTATCGACGCCGCTGCCACTAACCACATAGAAGTGACTTCCGTTCTGGTCGAGTTCGTGTTGGGTGGTGTCCTTGTCCACGCTCTTCATCGAATCCTTGAGCGTGGCGTCCAGATCTTTCGTCAGCGAGCTCGCATCCGAGCTCTTTACGA
>Ga0208078_1000475_pt1 | contig 10594 bp, 7 predicted proteins | sample NGESurdeep072012_3_FD_184468 | JGI IMG/M metagenome (GOLD analysis project Ga0208078, IMG submission 184468) | Arctic peat soil microbial communities from Barrow, Alaska - NGEE Surface sample 53-2 deep-072012 (SPAdes) | ecosystem: Environmental > Terrestrial > Soil > Wetlands > Peat ... | reverse complement strand
CGGCGAATCTTGACCGGCGCCAGCCAGTTGAAATGGAAATGCGCGATGAAATCGTCAGCAAAGTGCATCATCAGGTAAGCGATGTTTTCAATACCCGGTTCGATGTGACAACTCCCAATGGCGCTAACCATGTCCGGCTGTCGCTCGATCAGGTAATCCATGATGGAAAGATCGTGCGGCGCCAGATCCCAAAGCACATTGATGTCCTTTTGGAACAGTCCCAGGTTAATGCGGACGGAATCGAAGTAGAGCAACTCTCCCAATTCGCCACTCGCCACGATCTCTTTCATCTTGCGCACGGCGCCGGTGTACACGAACGTGTGATCGACCATCAGAGTGCGCTGATTGCGGTCGGCGAGATCAATTAACTCTTCCGCTTCGCGTCCGGTTGCAGTCAGGGGCTTTTCCACCAGCAAGTGCTTGCCGGCCAGCAAAGCTTCCCTGGCAATCTGAAAGTGTGTGGCTACCGGTGTAACTACCGCGATCGCGTCGAGGTCCGGATCGGCCAGCAGCTTTTGGTAATCGGTCGAGGTTCGCGCGGCCGGATAACGGCGGCCCATGGCCGCCAGCCGCGCCGGGTCCGCATCGCAAATCCAGCGCAGCTCTGCCGTTTCGTTCTCAGCAAAGTTGCGCAGAAGGTTCGGCCCCCAATAGCCACAGCCAATTACGCCAACTTTAGTTGCACTCATTGGTTAGAAAGAATAGCGGTCATTGCCGGAAAAGTGAACCACTCTCAGGAATCCGTTCCCGATTCGCCGTTTACGCAACCTTGAGGGCTCGTGCTCTCGTTTTTGAAAGCCGGTCTTGGATCGCCGCCGCCTGATTCCGGCCCGCATCGATAACCGCTTCGCCGGCAGAGATTGCCCCTCAGCCGCGAAAGCCCCAAACCGCATGAGTGTCGCCGTCCCGCGAAAGCTTTACCAACCGTTAACCATCGCCATCGCGTTGGCGTTTGTCTATTTCACCGTGCTCCTGAAGTTGGGGGGCGACTGGTGGAATGATGAGAACTATTCTCACGGCCTCCTGATTCCCTTCGTCATCGGCTATATCCTCTGGCAGGAGCGAGAGCGTTTCACCGAAGCCAGAACCCAGCCTGCTGTCTGGTGGGGTGCGCTTGGCGTCGGGTTTTCTTTGCTGCTGCTGTGGGCGGGAACAGCCGGTGCCGAGCTTTTCGTACAGCGTGTTTCGCTGGTGTTAATGGTCGCCAGCGTGGTGATTTACTTTTGGGGCTTCCGCCTGCTGCGTCTGATCGCGGTGCCTCTATCGCTATTAATTCTGGCGATCCCGATTCCCCAGATCATCTTTAACCGGATTGCCTTTCCTTTGCAGCTCTTCGCGTCGCGCTGTGCCGTGGCCGCAATGTCTTTCTTCAGCATTCCGGTGCTGCGTCAGGGAAACATAATCGAGCTGATGCCCCTCGGCGCCAGCGAACCTAAAAGACTCGCCGTAGTCGAAGCGTGCAGCGGCATACGTTCGCTGATGACGCTGGTGACGCTCGCCGTGGTTTATGCGTACTTCACGAAACCGAAAAGCGATCGAGGAAACGGCGGTGATGATGATGGCGCCACACCAAAGGAAATGCGGACGAGACGTCCGCGTTCCCAGCATAAAGGTGTCGCTTTCTTCAAGAGTTTTACGTTTTGGCGCTCGCTGATTCTGGTTGTGGCGGCAGTCCCGATCGCAATCCTAACGAACGCTTTACGCGTCAGTGGCACCGGCGTGCTGGCGCACTACTACGGCACGCGCGTGGCCGATGGTTTCTTCCATTCTTTCTCTGGCTGGGTGATCTACATCGCGGCGGCGGTGCTGCTGTTCGCCACCGGATGGATACTGGATCGTCTCGCGGGTTTCGGAAAGAAAGATCATGACATGATTTACAAGATGAACAAGATTTCCGTTCATCATGTCAATCCTGTGAATCCTGTCTAGTTTTGGCAAGCATGAAGATTCAAACCAGCACAATTCGCTTTTGGGCCCTGCTGGCCGTCTTGTTATTGGGCAGCGGAATCATCAACGTCTGGGAGGGCGCCGGCGAAGCCAAGGTCACGCGCCGTGCATTAAAGGACTTTCCTTCTCAATTAGGTTCGTGGCGTCAGACGGGCGATGATATCCGCTTCGACGATGAGACTGAAAAGGTCTTACGCGCCGATGATTATCTGTCGCGGAATTTTGTCTCCAACGGCCGCACGGCTTCGTTCTATGTCGGCTATTACAGTACGCAACGCAACGGAGCCACCTATCACAGTCCGCTGAATTGTCTGCCGGGCTCTGGCTGGGTCATGAGCGACGCGGCTCGAATTATGATCACGCCCATGGGCGGCGGCGGGCCTTTTGAAGCAAACCGGTTTGTGGTCGCCAACGGCCGCGACCGCGCGCTGATGATTTACTGGTATCAGGGCCGAGGCCGGGTCGTGGCCAGCGAATACTGGGGAAAGATTTATACGGTGCTTGATAGTGTCCGCCGGCGTCGCTCAGACGGAGCGATGGTTCGCGTGATGGTCCCGTTGGCCAATTCGCAGGAAGAGGCCCAGAAAACCGCAGTAGAACTGGCCTCTCAGGCCTCCGCGCAGTTACCAGCTTTTGTTCCGAATTAACTACCCCGTCGCTGCTGTAACAGATTTTCCTGGGAAAAACTTCGGATTACCCCTTTCTTACCTGTAACTCGCCGGTGCGGCCCCGCACTGACCGAGGTCGGAAACAAGGTTTTTGACATAAGAAACTTCGCTGCCAGCGACCTTCAATGCGACTTTGCCCGTCGCCGAAGGCAAGCGCCAAAGCGAATTAGCCCGAGCGCGACTTCAGCCTTTTGCCAGGCCCGCCGCGCTCACGGAGACCGCAGTAATGAAAAATCACGAGTGCCGCCGAAAGTTCTACACCCTTCCTCTGTTCATCGTCCTGATTGCCGCCGCCCTTTTGATGGGCGCGTGCACCACGCCGGAAAAAGCCAAAGCCCAACACGTCGCTCGCGGCCAGGCCCTGCTGAAAGATAAGAAATTTCAGGAAGCCTCGCTCGAGTTTCGCAATGCTCTGCAGATCGACGACAAGCTCGCCGACGCGCACTGGGGATTGGCGAATGCCTACGAAGGTCTCCAGCGATACCAGGAAGCGTTCGAAGAAATGAAGCAGGTGGTCGCGCTGGATGCGAACAACCTCGACGTCCGCGTGCGCCTCGGCAATTACTACTTGATGGGCAGCAAGCAATCGCCCGCCGGTATCGGTGAAGCCGAGCGTATGGCGAAAGAAGTCCTGCAGAAAGACGCCAATCACATCGAAGGCCACATCCTGATGGGCAGCGTCTTGTTCGCGCAGGACCACAAGACGGAAGCTTTTGCCGAACTTAATCGGGCAATCGAAATCGATCCCAAGCGGGTTGAATCTTATCTGAGCCTGGCGCGCTTTCACGCTCTGACAAATGATTTGGCCACTGCTGAATCAATCTATCAGCGCGCGATTTCGGTCAACGACTCGTCGGCGCTGGCGCACTACGAATACGGAAAATTCCTGGTGCAAATCAAGCGCCTGGACGCTGCCGAAACTGAGTTTCAAAAAGCCGTTCAAGTCGACGGCGCCAACCGCGAGGCACGGTTCATCCTGGCCAGCTTTTATCTCGTCAACCGGCGCTTCGACAAAGCCGAGGAGGCTTACAAAGCCCTGGCTGAACTCGACAAAGACAAGCCCGAGGGCCGTTCGGTCCTGGCTGATTTCTATTCAGCCACGGGCCGCATGGACGAGGCCCTGGCGATCTACAAGGAAGTTGTCGCCAAGTCGCCGGACTACACCCAGGGTCGCTACCGGCTCGCCGAGATCATGTTGATGCGGGGCGATGTTGACGGCGCCAAGAACGAGATCGCAAACATTTTGAAGAACGATGCGAAAGATCGTCAGGCGATCATCCTGCGCGCGCGCATTGAAATGCAAAGCGGAGAACCGGGCGATCTGAAAGTCGCTATCGAAGACCTGAAAGAAGTGCTCAAGCAGGAGCCGAATTCACGCCCGGGTCTGTTCTTCATGGCCGAAGCCAACTTCCGGCTGGGCCAGATCGATCAGGCGCGCTCGTTTGCCGGTGACCTCGACCGCAACTATCCCGACTACCTGCCGGGAAAACTGATGCAGGCGCAAATCAATCTGGCCGGCGGCGATGCCAAGTCGGCATTGCAGTTGGCTGGTCAGCTTCAGGATCGGTTGGCGAAAGCCGCGCCGGATCGCGATACATCGCCCCAGATGCTGGCTGACCTGCGGGCTAACACGCTGGTCGTGCACGGCTCTGCGGCGTTGCAACTGCGCGACACCAGGACTGCCCGTCAGGATTTTCTGGCGGCGCGCGACGCAGCCCCCCGCAGCACCGACGTGTACGTCAATCTCGCTTCGGTAGCGCTGGCGGAAAACAAACCCGACGAAGCGGTCACGTTCTACAACATTGCCCTGGCGATCGACAGCGCAAACTTTAACTCGCTGCGCGGTCTGATCAGTATCTATGCCGCGCAGAACCGCATTGATCAGGCCCATGCACGAATCGATCAATCCCTCAACGCCCAGCCAAACAACGCTTCGCTGCACTTTCTGAAGGGCCAGGTTTATGGTTTTGAGCGGAATGCGCAGGGAGCCGAAGCTGAATTCCGTCGCGCGCTGGAAATCGATGGGAACTATCTGGCGGCTTATTCGGCGCTGGGCGCGCTGTTCGTGAATACAAATCAACAGGAACGAGCGATTCAGGAATACCAGAAGATCGTCGAGCGCCGTCCTGAGAGCGCCGCGGCTTACACCTTGATCGGCATGCTGGAAATGAACCGGCAGAACTTTGATGCGGCAGCGGACTATTACCGCAAGGCCCTGGCCCGGGACGAGAACGCCGTCTTCGCCGCCAACAATCTGGCGTGGATCTACGCCGTCTACGGCAAAGGCAATATGGACGAGGCTGTACGGCTCGCCCAGAGCGCGGTGCAAGCCAGCCCCGAAGTCCCGAGCTTTGTCGATACGCTGGGCTGGGTCTACTACAAAAAAGGTTTGTATGGCGCGGCCGCCGAGCAACTGAAGAAGGCCGTGTCGGTTGACGAAGCAGCGGCGCGTACTTCCAACGGCGTGCCCTCGCCAACATATCGCTTTCACCTGGGAGTGGCCCTGGCCGCCAAGGGTGACAAGGCCGGCGCGCGCCGGGAGATCGAAACCGCTTTGCGCTTGGGCGAGAAGGCCAACTTTCCGGAGGCCGACGAGGCGCGCAAGGCTTTGGCGACGTTGTAATACAGAGAAAAGCGCATAGGTCCTACAGGTCAAATAGGTCCTATTGACTGATACAAGGAGCACCAAACATGAGTGTTGAATTCAGACCGCGCAAACTGGGTGAATATGCGAACATCGCGCGCAAGCGCAAGTGGCTGATCCTGCTGCCCACCGTGGCGGTTGGACTGGCCATCGCTTACGCGGTCTATCGCCTGCCTGACGTCTACGAATCGGTGACACTGATCGTCGTCAAACCATCGACGCTGCCCAATTCTGTGGTGCCGACGGTTGCCGAAGAAACACTGACGCGCGAGCTGACCAGCATTTCCCAGGTCGTCACCAGCCGCAGTTCGCTGCAACCGCTGATGGAAAAGTACGACCTCTATCACGAAGAGCGTCTGCGCGGCGAGCCGATGGAATTGCTAATCGATCAGATGCGCAAGCAGATCAAGGTCGAGGTCAACACCACCCGCAACGAGATCACGAATGGATTCAACATCACTTATCGCGGGCGTGATCCGAAGTCGACCCAGATCGTCGCCGCCGAACTCGCCAGCAAGTACATTGACGAGCAAACCAAAGGCACCGTCAATGCCGGCACCTCGGCCAAACAGTTCATCGAGGAACAGGTGCGCACGGCCAAGGAGGAACTCGACGCCATCGACACCCAGCGGCTCACTTATCTACAGCAGAACATGAACAATCTGCCGTCGCAGTCGCAGGCGCTGGTCGGCCGACTGACCGGATTGCATGAAGAACAGAAAGCGCTAATCGCGGACCAGGGTCGCCAGCGCGACCTGGGAGCCGCCTATCGCAGCCAACTGGCAGATATCACCAAGAGCTACGAACAGGAAATTGCCCTCTCCGCAGAGAACACAACCGATCCCAAGACCACGATGGCCTGGGCGAATTTGGCCAACCGTCGATCGGAGCTCGAGGCTGAACTGCAAAACCTGCTGACGCAGTACAAGGAAAAGCACCCTGACGTGCTGGCGAAGAAGTCACAGCTCGAGTCAGTCAAGCGCGACCAGGACCAGATGATTACCGACTGGAAAACGCGTATCGAGGAGCGCCGGCAGAAGCTGGTGCAACTGAGCGACCCGCGAATTCTGTCTCTGAAAACCCAAATCGCAATGGTCGACAGCGAATCAGACCGGACCCAAAAGCTGCTCAGCGAAACCAACGCGCAGATCGCCGATCTGACTGGTCGCATCAACGCCATTCCCACCGCCGAGGTTGGCATAGAAGCCATCGATCGCGAGTACCAGACTAAGAAGCTGAATTACGACAACCTGCTCGGGCAGCAACAGAAGATCGACGTTGGCGCCGACGCCGCCAAAGATTTTCAGGGCGGCGGCATTCAGGTCATCGATCCCGCTAACTTGCCGGAACGCCCGGTCGCGCCCAAGCGTTTCGCTTTGACTGCCGGCGGATTCGGTATCGGCATGGCGTTGGGTTTGCTGCTCGCCATGGCCGCTGAGCTGCGCAAACTGTTTACGATTCAGACTACTGAGGATGCCAAGCACTACACGGGCCTGCCCGTCCTGGCTTCAATTCCTGAACTAATGACCCCGGCAGAAGCCCGCGCCATTCCCCGTCGTCATCAACTCGCGATGGCGGCCGGAGTTGCGGCAGCTTTTGTCACCATGCCCGCGCTCGTATTTGTGTTGCGGGCCACACATGTACTGGAAAAGTTCCTGCTGTAACGCGGCGCAAACTGTCAATTTGCGTTAGCGAACGCCGCGCAAGCTAACAACTTGCGTTACGCCCCGGAGGAGATATGTACGCAGAATTCTACGGACTGAAAGAATTGCCATTCGCGCTGACACCCGATCCGCGCTACATCTATTTCACCCCGTCGCACACCGAAGTGATGGCCAACCTTCACTATGGGATCGAAAGCGGCAAAGGATTGATCGTGGTCACCGGCGAAGTCGGCACGGGAAAGACGACGATGCTCCGCTGGGTGATGCAGCGTCTGGATCGCACGGTGCTGGTCGCCTACATCTTCAACCCGCGCCTGTCTGTGCCGGAATTCTACCAGCACCTGGCCGCGCTTTTCGATATTCAGAACTGGTCAAGCAAGTCCGATCTATTGATCGAACTGGGCAAGGTCCTCGAGTCGCGTCACAGCCGCGGCTTGCGCACCGTTCTGATCGTCGACGAGGCGCACGGCCTTTCAACCAGTGTGCTGGAAGAAGTGCGATTGCTTTGCAATTTCGAGTCGGACACGGCCAAGCACCTGCAGATCATTCTGACGGGCCAGCCGGAACTGCGCGCGGTGCTGAACAATCCCGATCTGCGCCAGCTTAAACAACGCGTGGCCCTGCGCTGCGACGTCAAAGCCCTGCCCAATGTCGAAGAGACCGCGCAGTACATTAATAGTCGTTTGAAAGTTGCCGGTGCTGCGCGCCCCGACATTTTTTCGCCGGGCGCCGTCGATTACATTTTCCGCTGCTCGGAAGGTATTCCGCGCAACATCAACAACCTTTGCGACAACGCTTTGCTTAATGGTTTCGCCGCGAGCGAGCCAATCATTAGCCGCGCTGCCGTCCAGGAGGTCGCCGAAACTTTCGACGTGTTGCCGCGCGTGCAAAAGATTGAAGAGCACGAAGCGCCGGCGCGGATTTTCCACGCGGCCGGACGGGCGGAACTCTGGGCCGCCGGCAACGGTGAAGGCAACGGAAACGGCAATGGCCACGGGAATGGGAACGGCAACGGCAATGCGAGTAAGAGCGCCGGTGTTTCTATGGACCGTGTTCCTTCCGCAATGATTACTCCGGAACCTGACATCGTCATTAACGAGTACCCGCGATTGATCGAATCTCCAACCACCATTGAAGATCTGGGGGCGGCGTTCAGCCGTTCAGGTCTTGGGAGGGGGAACAATGGGCAGAGTCTATAATGCGCTGAAGCGCGCCGAGTCCGCGCAGCGCCAGTTCAAACCTACGAAATCTTCAGTTAGCCGCAACGGCAACTCGGATAACGTCTCGTACTTCGTTCCGAAGCACGGCCACGAACATCCGTGGGAGGGTTCGCCCTTCACCGCCATGCCCGCGGCATTCAACTCAGCGTCCACTGCGCACACGGACGAGGCGACCGGCGGGCCGGCACTCCCCGGCGGACCAGCTTCCCGTGATGCTGGGGCAACCTTGGACGCTGTAGGATCGACGCGCGCTGTCGAGTTCGCATCGCGAGAAATCTCGCCCGCGCGCGTCGAACCACATCTGGTGGCTATCACCGAACCACGTTCGCCTGAATGCGAACAGTTTCGCTCTCTGCGGACCCGTCTGTTACAGGCGGGCGAGCGCGAGCGCAAACGCGCCTTCGTAATTACCAGCGCCGGCGTCGGTGAAGGCAAAACTCTAACTGCCCTGAACCTGGCCTGGCTCCTGGCCCAAACCGACGGGGTGAAGGCCCTGCTCATCGACGCCGATCTGCGACAGCCCTGCGCCGCAGATTACCTGGGCGTTGAAACTGAGTGTGGCTTGTCGGAAGTCCTAACCGGCGAGACCCGGCTGAACGAAGCGATCATCAAGCTGGAGCCGGCGGGCCTGCACCTGTTGCCCGGCGGCGCCGCGCGTGAAGATGTCGCGGAACTGCTGTCTGGTCCGCGCTTCGGTCGCCTGCTTGATGAAGCTCGCAAGCATTTCGACTACATCATCATCGACGCGCCGCCACTGGGCGTGTTCACTGACGCCAATCTGCTGATCAATCGTGCCGACTCGGCAATCCTGGTCGTGCGTGCTTCCAGGACGCGCTATGCGGTCGTCGATCGTCTGCTCGAGCAGTTGCCACGCGAGCGCTTGCTCGGCGTTGTGCTCAATCGCGCGGACGCAAAACCTGAGGACAATACCTATTACTATCAGCCGCGCCGGTTGCACTCGATGCCGGCCGCTGTCGAGGAAACAGTGATCGAGGATCACCAGGTCGACGGAGAACCTGAGATGATTTACATCGAAGAGGACGGTGTCTCTTGAAACCTCCGCGCTTCAACGCCCGCATGGTCCTGTTACTGCTCACCGAAGCGATGTTGCTCTTCGGTGGCTTGATAGTCGCCGTGTACGTGCGTCTGGGCGCGATCGATGCCGAAGATGCTCTGATCGAGCGTAACGGTTTTTACAAAGCTGCGCTGGCCACGGTTTTCTGTCTCGCGTCGTTCTATCTTCTCGATCTCTACGATTTCGTCGTCATGCACGACCGGCGCGAACTGGTGCTGCGTCTGCTGCAAGCGTTGGGACTCGCCTGGATAGCGTTGGCGCTGATTTTCTATGTCATGCCCCAGGCAATGATCGGACGTGGCGTTTCGCTGATTTCTCTACCGCTCTTTTTGTTGATGATGGTTGGCTGGCGCCTGGCGATTCACTGGGTGTTGGGCCATCCGGAAATTGGCGAGCGCATTCTGATCGTGGGCTCGGGGCCTTTTGCCGTAGAGATCGCGCGCGAAACGCTCGGCCGTCCCGATGCCGGGTTTCGCGTGGTTGGCTTTGTCGACAGCGATCCGGCTTTAGTCGGCAAAAGCCTGATCAATCCAAAAGTAATTGGCTTGACCTCAGAATTGGGATCTTTGGTCCGCCGCGAGCACATCGATCGCATCGTAGTTGCCATCGGCGACCGGCGCGGTCAGTTTCCGACTCAGGAACTACTGCGGTTAAGTCTATCGGGCGACGTTTCGATCGAAGAGAGCGCTTCCTTTTATGAGCGGCTGACGGGCCGCGTGTTGCTGGATCTGATCCGGCCGTCGTGGCTGATTTTTTCCAGCCGCGGACGGCGCGCGCGCCTCAACGAACTGGCGAGCGCCACCATGCACCGCGCCGTCGCGCTGCTCGGTGCCATCCTGTCTTTACCAATTGCGATCGTCACCGCGATTCTCATCAAGATCGAGTCGCGCGGCCCCGTTCTTTATAAGCAGGAACGGGTCGGCAAGAACGGTCGCGTCTTTACCCTGATGAAGTTTCGCTCCATGCGCGTGGACGCGGAAAAAGACGGGCCCGTGTGGGCCAAGACAGCAGACGAACGCATGACGCGAGTCGGCGGAATCATTCGCAAAATTCGCGTGGACGAGATTCCCCAGTTCTGGAACATCCTGCGTGGCGACATGAATTTTGTCGGCCCGCGGCCCGAGCGGCCGCACTTCATCGCGCAACTCGCGCAGGAGATTCCGTTTTACGAGCAAAGGCATTTGATCGCGCCCGGGCTGACGGGTTGGGCGCAAATCAAATATCCGTACGGCGCGTCAATCGAAGACGCCAAACAGAAGTTGGCATACGATCTTTACTACATCAAGAACCAGAGCATCACGCTCGACGCCACGATCATGTTCGAAACGATCAAGACAATTCTGCTTGGTCGCGGAGGACGATGACGGTACAGAACC
>Ga0208078_1000474_pt1 | contig 10622 bp, 10 predicted proteins | sample NGESurdeep072012_3_FD_184468 | JGI IMG/M metagenome (GOLD analysis project Ga0208078, IMG submission 184468) | Arctic peat soil microbial communities from Barrow, Alaska - NGEE Surface sample 53-2 deep-072012 (SPAdes) | ecosystem: Environmental > Terrestrial > Soil > Wetlands > Peat ... | reverse complement strand
GTGTGCAGCCGATCGTGGAGCGCCCGGGTCTGGTCGATGTCCATCACCAGGCCCATCAGCAGCGCGACGGTCGAGTAGGTAATGATCGCGTGCAGCGGCAGTTCGCTCGGCGCGGCGTTGCGCGCGTAGAGCGCGACCCAGACCATCCGCAGCAAGTAGACGCGCACCAGCACCGACGCGATGCTGGTGAAGACGTCGAACCGGTAGGTCGCCTCGCGCGCCATCGCCTTCTGCGCGAATTGCACGTACGGCTCCAGCCGAAACCGAGGCTTCGCTATGATCACAACGGCGTGTCATCCTGAGCTTGTCGGAGGGCCGCCCCTTCGTGATAGCCCTCGAGGTAGATGCGGCGCACGATCGAGTCGATGTCGGGCTCGATGATCGAGACGTCGGTGATCTGGTACCGTTCGGTGACCCGGCGGATCAGCGCCTCGGCGGTCAGCGCGCGGCGGTTGAAGCGCAGCCGCACCAGGTTGAGCTCGCGGCTCACGACCTCGGCCCCGGCGACCACGAACTCGGGATACGACTCCGCCAAATTCACTACCAGGGTGCGGTGCGTGCCGTACTCTTCGCGCAGCCGCTCGAGCGAGCCGTCGTAGATCACCTTTCCTTCGTCGATCAGGATGATCCGGCGCGAGAGACGTTCGACGTCGGCCAGGTCGTGCGTGGTCAGGATGACCGTCGTGCCCCGATCGCGGTTGATCGTTCCGATGAACTCGCGAATCGCTTCCTTCGCGACGACGTCGAGTCCGATCGTCGGCTCGTCGAGGAACACGATCTTCGGATCGTGGAGCATTGCGGCCGCGAAGTCGCCGCGCATCCGCTCACCGAGCGAGAGCTGGCGAACCGGCGTCGCGAGGAAGCGGTCGAGGTCGAGGATCGCCGCGAAGTGGCGCATGTTCTCGAGGTAGCGCGCCCGCGGGATGTCGTAGATCGAGCGCAGCAGCTCGAACGACTCGCGCAGCGGAAGGTCCCAATAGAGCTGGCTCCGCTGGCCGAAGACGACGCCGATGTTCGCCGCGTTCGCCATACGGTGCGCGTGCGGCACGATCCCGGCGACGCGCAACTGCCCGCCGCTCGGGACCAGAATCCCGGTCAGCATCTTGATCGTGGTCGACTTCCCGGCACCGTTGGGCCCGATGTAGCCGACCAGCTCGCCGGGCTCGAGCGAGAAGCTGACGTCGTCGACCGCGACCTTGTCCACGTAGGTGCGGGAGAACAGCGCCCCGACGGCGCCCCAGATCCCCGATCCGCGTTCGAGCGACCGGAATACCTTGCGCAGCCCTACCGCCTCGATGATCGCCATGCTCGGCGTGCCCTTTCCCACGCGGACCGTACGCCGCCTTTACGTTGCCTGAGAGGGACGTACCCCGGACGAGGGGAACTCGCGGCCTACCAACAACCGTTGGTCCCAACAGATGCGGAGCGTTTTGCTTCGAATCGAGTCTGACTAGGCGAGGGGGTGAGATACGAACATGGCCGCTAAGAAGAAAGCCCCGAAGAAGAAGCCCAGCAAGAAGGGCAAGAAGAAGTAAACCCGTCCCAGACAGAGATAGAGATAGATCAGGTTTTTCTCAGCCATCATTGCATCTTCGAATCGAGGCGCGGCCGGCAACGACCGCGCTTTTTTCTATCCCGGTGGCGGTCCGAGAGGGTGGCACCCCAGGCGAGGGGAACTCGCCGCGTATCAACATGCGTTGGTCCCACAGACGCGGTGCTCTTTGGGCCCCGAGTCGAGTCTGACTACGAGAGGGGGTGAGATACGAACATGGCCGCTAAGAAGAAAGCCCCGAAGAAGAAGCCCAGCAAGAAGGGCAAGAAGTAAGCCCGACCCCAATACAGATAGATCAGTTTTTCTCAGTCATCATCCAGATCCCATGAAGGCGCGGCCGGCAACGACCGCGCTTTTTTTCTATGCCTGCACGGCGTTTTCGGCCGCGCGTTCCGCCAGTCGTCCGAGGTTCGCCGCCATCCCGCCGGCGATGCGCTCCGCGGCGCGGCGCAGGATCAGTCCGGCCAGCGGACCGCCGGTCCCGATGCGCTGCACGATCGCCGTCCCGCTCGCCTGCGGCGCCAGCTCCCAGCGGAAGCGCAGCGCGGCAACCGGACCGAAGGTGACGATTAGGGCCAGCATGCGCTCCGGCACGACCGCCTCGATGCGGAACGCCGTCTGCGGGGCTCCTTTGGGCTTCATCGTCAGCAGCGTCCCGGGCGCGAGCGGCCCCTCGAGGGTCATCCATTCGACGCCCTCGTTCCACAGCGACCACCGCCGGCCGTCGAGCAGGACGCCCCACACGCGATCCGGCGGCGCGGTCGAGCTCGCTTCGGCAGTCCGTTCCCAGCTCATCGCGAAGTGCTCTTCCATGGACGAGCCGGAGAACCCGATCGTCGCGATGGCAACGAAGCTCCGCGCGCGCCGCGATCTGGGCGCCGCGATCGACTCGGCGACCGCCGGCGCGGCGAGCCCGCGCGGCGACGACGCGGAGAGCCGCTTCGCGGCGCTCGCCGACGTCCTGGCAACGGGCACCAAGCGGCTGAACTCGATCCTCGGGGGCCGCAACGGCGTTACCCTCGTCCGGCTGGAGGCGCCCCCGCGGCTGCGGCTGCGCTTCCGCGACAAGCGGATCGCGCTCGATCTTGACGCCGCGCGGCAGCTGGTGATCGTGACCGGCTGCGGCCTGGAGGGCGAGTATCAGTTCCTGGACGCGGACGTCCCGGCGCTGATGAACCTCTCCAAGTTCTCGACCGACGCCGGCTACCGCGACGCACTCACCGGCTCCGAGCTCCTCAAGACGATCTCCGACGGCGCCCAGCTTCCCCGCCCGCCGCACCTGGACGGCCAAGGCCCCTTGAGTTTCTAGCGGCGCTGCGCGAGCGCGCGCGCCACGATCTTCCGGGACGGGCACATCGTGACCGGGCACTGGCCGCAGCGCGGGATCGGGGCCTTGCAGATCGCGCGGCCGTGGAGGATCAGCCAGTGGTGGGCGTGGCGCCACTGGTCGCGGGGGACCAGCTTGGTGACGTCGTCCTCGACGCCGCGCGGCGTCGTCGCCAAGGTCAGCCCGAGCCGGTGCGAGACGCGAAAGACGTGGGTGTCGACCGCGAACGCAGCCTCCCCGAAGGCGACCGACATCACGACGTTGGCGGTCTTGCGGCCGACGCCGGGGAGCGCTTCCAGCGACTCGCGGTCGCTCGGCACCGCGCCGCCGTGCTCCGCGACGAGCGCGCGCGCCGCGGCGATGACGTTCTTGGCCTTGGTGCGGAAGAACCCGCACGACTTGATGATGCGCTCGACGTCGGCCTGATCGGCGCCGGCCAGCGCCGCCGGGTCGGGATACGCGGCGAAGAGGTGCGGCGTGGTGAGGTTCACCCGCGCGTCGGTGCACTGCGCGCTCAGGATCACCGCGATCAGCAGCTCGAACGGCGTGCGGTACTCGAGCGCCGTGACGGCGTGCGGATACGTCCGCGCCAGGATCGCCAACTCCTCGGCTGCGACCGCGCGCGAGACCTTCCGCTTCGGAAACGGGATCGTCACGGATGCGACGGACGACGTGCTCGCGGGTGACGCGAGTTCTCGCAGAGATGCCGATCGAGAATCTCGATAACCGCTTCGATACCCTTAGCGGATTTGGTTGCGACCGAAAACTTCGCTCTGTCCAATTCAGCGACCAGCCGATACTCCGGCGTGTCCTTGTGCTCTTTCAAGATTTCGTGCGCCGCCCAATCGGCCGCGCCGCCTGTTCCCGGAATCGGAATGAGCCATCCTGGGAGCGATCGAGTTATCTCGACGTCGGCTCTCGTACCCTTGTCGCCGCCGATCAATATCCACGTGCCACACTGTTCAAGGAGTTTCCGACGTCGGCTCGACTCGCCCTGAGAATCCTTCCGAATGGAGCCGACCTGAAGGCGGCCGTGCATCGCGACTCCCCGCTCGCCGAGCCTTTCGATGAAACCCCGCAAGGTCGACGTACCGACGACGGGACCAAGCCCGGAGACCAAACGCTTATCGCGATCGGCAAGCAGTACGCCGACCCGACGGCACAATGTCTCTATCCTGGGGCGACCTGATTCCCTCAGCCCGAAACTGCCGTTGACGTAAACGCTATCTCCGAGAGGAAGACGATTGCATTCGTTAGCGAGCTCTTCGACGAGCCCATCGATCTGGTCGAAGCTCTCGACGACATAGACACTGATCCCATAGCGACCCAGATCATCGACCCAATACTCGAAACGTTTTCGTTCATATTCAAACTGCGCGCGGCTCCGGCTCCCGCTTCGCTGCGGATACGGCAACACGGCGAAGTGCTGGCGCTGGTTCTCCTTGAACACAGCGAAGGACGTACTCAACACGTGGTTTAGGTTGGGATCGCTGAAAGAAAGCCCAAGGAACAAGAACGTCTTCCCGACGTAGTCAGCCGACAAGAGGTTCAGAAAAGCAGGCTTGTCGCGCGCATAAGTCTCGAAGTCTTGTTTCGATATGACGCACGACGCCGCTTCATCCACCGAGCCGTGCATCTTGTACAGTACCGTTGGGTATTTATACGGTTGCATCAGCTGGGCCGATGTGTAAACTACCGTTAAATCCTTTCCAATAACTCGGAACGCACTTTCGATGAGCGGATCGTAATTCGTTGTCCAAACGTTCGTTACCGGAAGTCCGGCGAGCTTGATTAGTTCTTTCGGGACTACTTTCTTTTCAAGGAATCGCTCCATGATCAGTTTATTGATGTGCGTTCGACCATGAGCCTTATTGACTAGGAACTGAGCGACCTCGGTCAGATCACAGTTAGCGGAGTCGAGGTCGAGATCTTTGATAACGTCATCGAAGAGTTCGCGCCACGTAGGGTAGCCTGCACGTTTCGACATGCCGGCACCGATGAACACCGCAGCGGATCGCTGTCGCAAGGCGCGCCCATACTCCGTGAGGAGCTTTTTCCTTGTGATGCCGTGCATTTTGCGTTACCCCCGACTAGGTCCGGTTTGCTTTCTCCGGTGCGCAAACCTTCGATCGCAAGAGGGCTACGATCCGCGGCACGGAAAAACGCGCTCCACGCATGCCGTTCCTCAAGCAAAAGGATCCGACCGTCCCGCCGGGTCAGACCGTCACGACCGGGTTCCCGGTGCTGCACGTCGGCGACGTGCCGGCGATCGACCCGAAGAGCTGGCGGCTGCGCGTCTTCGGGCAGGTCGAGAACCCGTTCGAGCTCGCGTACGACGAGCTGCGGGCGCTCCCGGCGAGCGAGTTCCGCGGCGACATCCACTGCGTCACGCGCTGGTCGAAGCAGAACACGTATTGGGTCGGGGTTCGCTTCTCCACGATCGTCGCGCGCGCGAAACCGCTCGCGTCCGCGCGCTTCGTGGTGCAGCACGCCGACAACGACTACACGACGAACCTCCCGTTGGACGTAATGCTCGGTGACGACGTGCTGATCGCGTACGAGTTCGACGGCCGGCCGGTCGAGCCGATCCACGGCGGCCCGGTGCGCATGCTGGTGCCGAAAAAGTACTTCTGGAAGAGCGCCAAATGGCTGCGCGGGTTCGAGTTCCTCGACGCCGATCAGAAAGGCTTCTGGGAGGTGCGCGGTTACAACAACGACGCCGATCCGTGGAAGGAAGAGCGCTACGCGGACCTACCGGCCTGGATGAGCTGAACCCGCGAGTCGATTCCCTACCGCAGATCTCCTGGCAGATCTTCCAAGAGTGCTTGAAGGAGTTGGCGTCCGTGAGCAACGACGACGACTTCGGCCCCGCCATCGACCCGTTCGCGGTAGACAATTACAACCGGCGGGACGGGCCACGTGCGCACGTACGGCGCGCCATCGGTCAGGTCTTGCCGTTCCGGACCGAGTCGCGGGTTGTTGTCGAGCATCTCGACAGCATTTTCGATTCGTTCGAGAAACCTGCGCGCGTTTTGCGGCGACGCCTGCGCGATGTAAGAAACGATCGACGCGAGTTGTTCGGAAGCATGTTCCGTGAAAATGGCACCCATTGAGGGCCGCGATTTTTCATCCGATCAGCGAGCGCCTCCGGCGCCCACATCCACGACGGCCTGGCTCTCGGCTTCGTCAATCATCCTTCGCATGCGGGCGAAGACATTCTTGGCTTCAACGACCCTGCCAGACTCTAGGTCAGCAATGCCTTCGTGGACGAATCGCTTCAACGCCGCTTGCCGCTGCAGTCGTTCATCCTCCTGATCGTAGAGCAACCTCAGACCAGCGCGCACGACCTCGCTGCTCGAGGCATACTTGCCAGTGGCGACTTGCTGTTTCACGAATCGATCCAACTGCGGAGTTACGGAGATGGTCACACCCCTTTATACCAGGCTTTGGTATTTACTGACAAGTCTAGGGCACCCTGCGCCTCGCCCGCCTGCTGACCGTCAGTGCAATCTTTGCTTATATTACTAGTCTAGGCTAGCATTAATTCACCTCAACTGAGGCGGACACGCGACTCGGCCAGGGCGACGATTCCGTCGCGCACGAGCGCGTCGACGATTGCCGGGATCTCGTGCAGGCGGTCCGCGGGGACGATCGCAGCGAGGTCGCGTTCGAGCGCGCCGAGCGCGAGCGATTCGGTGGGCGGTACGTCGCGCAGGCGGTCGACGATGCGCCCGCGCAGGAAGCGCGTCGTGCGCTCGAACGGTAGCCCGCTCTGCGGCGGCCTTCGCGGCGCGTTCGCTCGGGCGAGCTGCGAGAGCTGCGCGGGATCGACTGGCGCGGAAGCGCACGCCTCGCGGAGCGGGCACACCAGACACCGCGCGGCGCGCGCGGTGCAGAGCGACGCGCCGAGATCCATCAGGGCGGAGTTCCAGTCGTGCGCGCCGCCGCTCGGGACCGCGGCGAGCGCCAGCGCGTCGAGCTCGCGGTCGCCGGCCTGCGGCGGGTGTTCGAGCCCGAACCGCACCCGGTGGACGACGCGCCGCAAGTTCACGTCGACGGCCGCGTCGTCGCGTTCGAACGCGAACGCGCGCACCGCCGCCGCCGTATAAGCGCCGATCCCGGGCAGCGCGCGCAGCGCGGCGGTATCGTCGGGCAGCTCGCCGCCGTGGCGCTCGACGACGGCGCGGGCGAGCGCGTGCAGCCGGACCGCGCGGCTGTTGTAGCCCAGCCCGCGCCAGGCGCGGACGACGTCGCCGGCGCCGGCGCCGGCGAGCGCCTCGAAGCTCGGGAAGCGTGCGACGAACGCTTCGTAGAACGGGATCACGCGTTCGACCTGCGTCTGCTGCAGCATGAACTCGCTGACGACGATGCGGTACGGATCGCGGGTCGTGCGCCACGGGAGATGGACGCGGCCGTGTTGCGCGTACCACGCCAGCAGCGCCTGCGACGGAAATGCGTTCGGCCGAGCCGCTCGCACCGTCACGACGCGGCCTCGCCGATGCGGCGGAGCCCGGTCTCGATCGCATCGCGCGGCACCGGCGTGAGCGCGATGCGGAAGTTGTGATCGCCGCCTGACTGCGCGAAGAAGGCCTCGCCGAACAGGAACGACGCGCCCCGCCGTTCGGCGTTCGCGAGCAGCGCCCGCGCGTGGACCTCGCGCGGCGCGGTCGCCCAGAGATAGTATCCGTCGCCGCTGCGGGCGACGCGCATCGCCGCCGGCCACCAGCGGTCGATCGCGGCGTACGCGATCGCGCGCCGGACCGCCAGCTCGCGCCGCAGCGCCGAGACGTGCGCGTCGTAGCCGCGCTCCAGATATTCGCGAACGCCGGCTTGGATGTACATCGAGGACGCCATGTCGTACGACTGCTTGCGGAGCAGCAGCCGCTCGTAGATCGTGCGCGGCGCGACCAGCCAGCCGAGGCGCAGCGACGGTGCGATCGTCTTCGAAAACGACGACAGGTAGATCACGTGGTCCGCGTCGCGCGCGCGCAGCGGTTCGATCGCGCTCTCGGCGAGCTCACCGTACGGATCGTCCTCGACGATCGGGACGCCGTAGCGCTTCGCGAGCGTCACCAGCCGCTCGCGGCGATCGGCGTTCATCGTGACGCCGGTGGGATTGTGGATCGAGGGCATCGTGTAGATGAAGCGCGGCCGCCGCGTGCGCAGGATCGCCTCGGCTTGGTCGACGCGCATCCCCTCCTCGTCGACCGGGACGGGGATCGCGCGCAGCCCGGCGATCTGAAAGATCTGCAGCGCGCCGGGATAGGTCGGCGCTTCGACCAGGATCTCGTCGCCGGGCTCGGCGAGCGATTGGGCGACCAAGGTGATCCCCTGGGTCGAGCCCGTCAGGACGAGCACGTCGCGCGCGTCGAGGACGCAGCCGCGCCCGCGCATGCGCGCCGCGATCGCCTCGCGCAGCGGCCCGAAGCCTTCGCTGTCGCCGTAGGTCAGCACGAAGCGCTCGTCGCCGCCGGCGCGGGCGAACGAGCGCGCGAGATCGGCGAGCGGCGAAGGCTCGGCGGGCGGGACACCTTGGACGAAGGCGATCGAGCCGCCATGCTCGCTGGCCGCCAGCTCGCCGAGGACCGCCGGGAACTGGCCGGCCCGCCACGGCGGCAGGGTGGCCCACCAGGGGACCGACGGCGCGCGGTCGGGCCGGCCGCCGTCGATCGAGGCGACCCGCGATCCCGAACCGACCCGCTGCGAGATCAGGCCGTCGGCGGCGAGATCCCGGTACGCCCTGACGACCGTCGAGCGGTTGACGTCGAGCCCCGCGGAGAGCGCCCGTTCCGGCGGCAGCCGCATCCCTTCGGGGAGCGCGCCGGCGAGGATCTGCGCGCGCAGCCGCTCGTAGATCTGCCGGTAGATCGGGACGATGCTGGCGCGGTCGACGGTGAGCTCGACCTCGGACGAGCCGGTGCGCATACCATCCATTTCGCCCGGCGGGTAGTCCAATCCCGTCGTGGTCGCCCGTGCGCTGCGCCAATTGGATGGCAACCCGACATGATTGGATGGCTCGGACGGCACCGACGCGCGCTATGATCGTCAGGCATGATCGACACGCCCAGCCCGGCCGGTCCGGCCGCCGACGCGGCTCCGAGCGCAAAACCCGCGGTCCAGCCCGACCCGCAAGAGACGCGCGAGTGGCTCGATGCGCTCGACGGCGTGATCGACGCCGAGGGCGCCGGGCGCGCCAGCGAGATCGTCCGGGCGATCGTCGAGCGCGCCGCGACGCGGGGCGTGCGCACGCCGGCCGCCCAGACGACGCCGTACGTCAACACGATCCCGGTCGAAGAGCAGGCGCACTTCCCCGGCGACCCTGAAATCGAAGAGCGGCTGCGGCACTACATTCGGTGGAACGCGATGGCGATGGTCGTCCGGGCGAACAAGGACCACAGCGATCTGGGCGGACACGTCGCCTCGTTCTCGTCGGCGGCGACACTCTACGACGTCGGATTCAACCACTTCTGGCGTGCCCCGTCCGCGACCCACGGCGGCGACCTCGTCTACATGCAAGGGCACTCCTCGCCGGGCGTCTACGCGCGCGCCTTCCTCGAAGGCCGCGTCTCGGAAGAACAGCTGACCAACTTTCGCCGCGAGGTCGACGGGAAGGGCGTCCCGTCGTACCCGCACCCGTGGCTGATGCCCGACTTCTGGCAGTTCGCGACCGTCTCGATGGGGCTCGGCCCGCTGCAGTCGGTCTATCAAGCGCGCTACATGCGCTATCTCCACGATCGCGGGCTCTCCGATACGTCGGAGCGCAAGGTCTGGAGCTTCGTCGGCGACGGGGAGATCGACGAGCCTGAATCGCTCGCCGGGCTGGCGCTCGCGGCACGCGAGAAGCTCGACAACCTGATCTTCGTCGTCAACTGCAACCTGCAGCGCCTCGACGGTCCGGTCCGCGGGAACGGCAAGATCATCCAGGAGCTCGAGGGCGTCTTCCGCGGCGCGGGCTGGAACGTCATCAAGGTGATCTGGGGTACGCGCTGGGACCCGCTCCTCGCCGCCGACCACACCGGGATGCTGGTCAAGCTGATGGGCGAGACGCTCGACGGCGACTACCAAACCTTCAAGTCGCGCGACGGGAACTACGTGCGCGAGCAGTTCTTCGGCCGCTATCCGGAGACGCGTGCGCTCGTCGAGCGCATGACCGACGACGAGGTCTGGGAGCTCAACCGCGGCGGCCACGATCCGTACAAGGTCTACGCGGCGTACAAAGCCGCGGTCGAACACCGCGGCGCGCCGACGGTGATCCTCGCCAAGACGATCAAGGGCTACGGAATGGGTTCGGCGGGTGAGGGGATGAACATCGCCCACCAGCAGAAGAAACTGATGATCGAGCAGCTCCGCGCGTTCCGCGACCGCTTCTCGATCCCGATCTCGGATCGCGATCTCGAAAACGTTCCGCTGATCAAGCCGGCCGCCGACTCGCGCGAAGCCACCTACTTGCGCGAGCGCGTCGCGAAGCTCGGCTCGCTGCCGCAGCGGCGGCGCAACGTCGAGCAGCCGCTCGCGGTGCCGCAGCGCAGCGCGTTCTCCGCGCTGCTCGAATCGACCGGCGAGCGCGAGATCTCGACGACGATGGCGTTCGTTCGCACGCTCTCGACGATCTTGCGCGACAAAACGGTCGGACCGCGCGTCGTCCCGATCGTCGCCGACGAGTCGCGCACCTTCGGGATGGAAGGGATGTTCCGGCAGCTCGGGATCTACTCGAACGTCGGTCAGCTCTACCGCCCGCAAGAC
>Ga0208078_1000472_pt1 | contig 10646 bp, 6 predicted proteins | sample NGESurdeep072012_3_FD_184468 | JGI IMG/M metagenome (GOLD analysis project Ga0208078, IMG submission 184468) | Arctic peat soil microbial communities from Barrow, Alaska - NGEE Surface sample 53-2 deep-072012 (SPAdes) | ecosystem: Environmental > Terrestrial > Soil > Wetlands > Peat ... | reverse complement strand
AGCGAAAGCTCCACACCCTGATGCCTGCTCGCACCACCGCTGCTCGAGCCACTCGTGAGCGGATTGAACGTCTGCTCGTTGCTCACATCCATCCTGAACACCGCCGCCGTCGCGCTCACGTTGCCGGCATTGAGCTTCAACCCACTCTCGTACGCCCACACCGTGACGAACGGCAGCGTCGGATCTTCGATGACGCCATCCGTCGCGCGAAAGCCGCGCGACACGTTCGCGTATACACCGAGGGCGTCGACGATCTTGAAGAGCGCACCGGCCTTCGGCGAGAAGATGCCGTGCGAGTCCTTCGCGGGCTCTTCGCCGTCCGGCGCGGAGTGTGTATCGATGGCGTCGTAGCGCGCGCCGAGATCGAGGCGTAAGCGGTTGGTGACATCGATTCCCGCCTGCGCAAAGAGGCCGCCGCCGAGTTGCTGCGCACGAATGAGCGCCTGCGCAGAGTCACGCGAGCGATCGGTGGTGTACCAGTTCTGATAGTGCGACTGATCGAAGCGCCCCTCGGCGCCGATGGTGAGCTCCGCGCGCGCGAGCTGCCACGTGAGCGCGGATGTGGCGCCGAAGCCGAAGCGATTGTCGTCTTCCTCGGTTTGGCTTCCGTCGCCCTCGAAGCGCCCCCCCGCCGGCGGAATCGTGAGGAAGATCCGCCAGTCGCCCTGCGTCGCGTACACGGTCGAGCGCCAGAGCATGTTGCCGCTGAGCACGCGCAGGCTCGCGCGCTCCTGCGCGTGGATTTTGTGCCCCTCGTCGGTCGGATTGGAGACGATGTCGTAGTCGTGCGCGTGAAACTCATCTTCGCTGAGGTAGCCGGCCGATTTCCAGCGCGAGCCGTACAGCTCGACGCCGCCATCGATCGTGGCGTTCGGCGTGAGATCGTGTACCAGGCGCACGTGCCCCTGCCCGAGATCGTAGTCGCTGTTCGGACGCCATCCGCCCTCGTGCACGTACCGCGCGCCGACAACGCCGTGCGCAGTCGCGCCCGTGTCGTTGCCGAAGCCGGAGAGCGCGGTGGCCTCGATGTGTCCCGCGGATCCGCCATTGATCCACGCGCGCGTGCCAGCGAAACTATCGAGGGTGCGCACGTTGACGATTCCCGAGAACGCGAAGTTGCCGAAGAGCGCGCTCGTCGGGCCCTTGATCACATCGAGATCCTGGATTACCTGCGGGAAGATCAGGCTCCAGTCATTGTACCCTTCTGCGTGCCCATTCACCGGCTCGTTCACGGGCACGCCATCGATCCAGAGCGCGAGGTCCGTCGAGTGATCGGAGCTGAATCCGCGCACCGATGCATCCGAGGCGAAGCCGGGGCCCTGCCCCTGCACGTGCACCTCGACGCCGGCAGTCTGTCGCAATAGCTCCCACGGCGATGTCGCAGGCGTGCGCGCGATGTCCTCGGGGCTGACCGCCACCGCCTGCCGCGACTCGGCGCGCTTGACCGCGGTCGCGGTGATGGTGACGACGGCGAGTCGTGCGGATGCTCGCGCACGCGCGGAGTCCGCGGCGCGCGTGGATGTATCGCGCGGAGCGGTATCGCGCGCAGCGGTGTCGCGAACGGTGGTATCCGGAGTTACCGGCTGCTGCGCCGCCACGCACACGGGCGCAGTGAGGCAGGCGCAAACGAACAATTGTCGAAACATGATCTCCGCTTCACTCGAGTTAGCGGCGCGGGCGTATCCCGGCCGCCGGCGTGCGCGGTGCGCACGCCGCAGTGGTCAGCTGCGAGTGAGGAGCGGAGGACCGATGGGAGGTGGAAGGCGCAGCGCGAGCGGCTTGCGCTCGCGAACGACCTCGGAAAAGCGAGATGCGACCGACGCCGGATGCGTGTACGTCGCCTCGAGCGCGACGACGGAGCGCGTCATGTCCGCGCCGACCGCACACGCGCAGAGGCAATTGTCGCAGCAGTTGCTGTCGTCGGTGCTCGAGCAGTGATGATCGGTGTGCGATCCCGGCGTCGCCGTATGGTGCGATGACATCGACATTCCGCAGCCGTGCCGCATCCCGTCACCAGCGTGCGCCAGCAGCATCGCCGGACGCGCCGAGACGATCGTGAGCGCGAGCAGCGCAACGAGGGCACAACGCAGGGAGTACACGGCAGCGCGGATCACCGGAGGATGAATGACGGGACGACGCCGCTGCGTCAAGTGGTGATGAGTGCGTCGGCCTCGATCTCGATCATCGGCGAAGGATCCTTTCGAGGGTATCTCGAAATTAATGCGAGATTATTGAGGAGATCCGCTCAGAGCTGCCCGCACTGCGGCGGTAAGCTCGTCGGTGGTGAAGGGCTTCGCCACGAACCGGTATTGCGGCGAGCCATCGGGCGGCTGGAGCGGGTGGTCATTCTCGCTCGATGCTCCGGACATGAACAGCACGTGAAGCTTCGGGAAGAGTCCGCGCAGCTGCTCCGCCATCTTTGCGCCTGGCAACCCCGGCATCTCGGCGTTCGTCAGCAGCAAATCGATCGGCGCCTTGTGCGCGGTTGCCATCTCCAGCGCCGTGGCACCGTCTACGGCCTCGAGTACCGTGAAGCCGACGCGCGATAGTGATCGCGTGAGTGCGCGGCGCACGGGCGTATCGTCGTCGACGATCAGCACCGTCCGGCCATCCGTGGCAGCAACGCCGTTGCGATCGCCTCCGGAAATTCGATCGCACGGCACCTCCAGCGACGGCGCCGCCGGGAGGAAGACCGTGAACGTAGTGCCTGCCCCAATCGCAGTCGTGACTTTGACGTACCCTCCCGACTGCTTCACGATGCCGTACACGGTCGAGAGGCCGAGCCCCGTTCCCTTGCCGGGTGCCTTCGTGGTGAAGAACGGCTCGAAGATCTGCGCGACCGTCTCCGGAGCCATGCCAGTTCCCGTGTCGCGCACCGCGAGCGTCGCGTAGGAGCCTGGCGGCGCGCCCTCGTGTGTGTCCGCGTTGAACGGCGTCACGACTTCTTCCCCGGTCACGAACGTGATCGTTCCCCCCTTCGGCATCGCGTCGCGTGCATTCAGGGCGAGATTCATGAGTACCTGCTCGAGCTGCGACCGATCCGCCTCGATATCGGGAATTGGGCGATCCACATCGTCGATGACCGTCACTTCGGGGCCAAGCAGCGCGCGAATCATCGGCGCGATCCCCGTGACGATCGTGTGCAGACTGACCCGCATTGGCATGAGCACCTGCTGCCGGCTGAATGCCAACAGCTGCCTCGTGAGCTCGGCCGCACGATCCGCGGCGTCGCCGATCACCTTCATATCCTCGCGGAGCGGCGCCCCATCATCGAGCTCGCCAAGCGCAAGCTGGACATACGCCTTGATGACGGTGAGCAGATTGTTGAAGTCGTGCGCCATCCCTCCCGCCAGCTGCCCTACCGCCTCCATCTTCTGCGCCTGGCGAAACTGCGCCTCGAGCTTCTTCTGGTCGGTGATGTCCAGCATGCAGGAGTGCACTTCGGTGAGCACGCCCTTCTCGAAGCGCGCGATCGCCGTCGCCAGCATCACGATCGCCGTCCCATCCACGCGCTTGGTGTGCACCTCCACCGGTCCGAAGCGACCGTGCTTGCGCAGCACGCCGAGCATCTCGTCGCGCTGCGCGACGTCGCGCCAGAGCGCATCGGCCTGTGGGATGAGCGCTTGCTCCATCGACGAGAAGCCGAACGCCGCGACGAAGGCGCGATTGCAGGCGAACACGCGCCCTTCGGGTGAAGTGACGAGGTTGCACGTAAGCCCCTCTTCGAACACGAAGCGATAGCGACGCTCGCTCTCGAGCAGCGCATCGTCGGCGCGGTGCTTCGCCGACACGTTCTTGAAGAAGACGGTCAGCCCGTCTTCGCTCGGCTCTGCGGACCCTTCGTACCAGGCTTCTGCCGGTGCGAGATAGCCGGCGAAGCTCGTTCCGCCCGGTGACGACATGGCGCGCCGCAGCTGCAGCTCGAGCTCCGTTCCCGCGATGTGCTTACACGTCTCCCACATCAGGTCGCCGGTGATCGTGTTCGGATCGCAGCGCAGCAGATCTTCCGATTTGTCATTGGCGAAGGTGAAGCGCCAGCTGCGGTCCACGGTGAAGAGTGCGTACGGTACCTGCTGGAGCATCGTGCGCATCGCGCTTCGCGCGCGCTCGACATCCTTGAGCGCAATGCGCAGCGCGATCTCGGTCTCCGCGGCAATGGCGATGGTGGTGAGCGCCGCGAGCTCCTGCTCAGTCCACGCGCGCGGCACCCTGTCCGCGACGTAGACGCTGCCTATCGCGTGGCCATCCTTCGTCTGCAGCGGCACGCCGGCGTACGAGACCACGCCCCATTCCGGAATGATCGGATTGTTTTTCACCAGCGGATGCTCGCGCGCATCCTCGATCGCGAGGGGCGCCTTTGCCAGCATCGCGGTCTCCGCGAGCGACATCGTACGCGGCGCCTCACGGCGATTACTCCATTCGGTGGGCAGTCCGACCGCGCTCTTGAAGAACTCCCGGTCTGCGTCGACGAGCGACACGACCGCAACCGGAACGTGCAACAGCTCAGACGCGAGCTGCGTCAGCCGGTCGAATACCTCTTCGGGCGGAGTGTCGAGCAGCTCGGCGCGTCGCAAGGCGACCAATCGCTCTGATTCATCGACTGGCGCTGTGATTAGCCCGATCATGGCTCACCGTGGCTGGAGATCGCATCATCGCCAGCAGCCGTCGGACGACCATTTCAATGTATAGATTGTTACGCTAGACAGCGGATTGTTAACCCGCTCTAATTTCTAGTACGACGGCGGGCCTCCCGCCTGCCCTCGTCTCTGGCTGTTGCTGCGACCACTGCCCGTGAGGCTGTGATCCGGTGCGGTGCCGCCGGGATCGCCGCGCTCGGCATTGCTGCGCGCGGAGCTTTCCAGCGATTCGAGTCGCGCCTGCTGGTCGGGCGTCATCAGCTGCGTCATCTGATCGCGCGCGAGACGAATGTTCTCGTGCACCTGCGCGCGCGCCTCGCCGAGTGCATGTCGGCGCGCGACGACGGCGGCGATCTCCTCGGGTGTCGGCGGCGGCGGCGTTGGTGTTGGCGCGCTCGTGGATCCCGGCTGCGGAAGCTGCAGGCGCGGAGGCCTCAGCGTGTCGATCGAGATGAGCAGTGGTGCGTTGCTCGCGCGAAGCTTCGAGCTGATCGTCTCGATCTGCGCGCGCTGCTCATCGCTGAGCTTGAGGTCGGATGAGTGTGCGAGCGCGAGCGGGAAGATCTGCTCCGGCTCCCAAAGCACGGGCGCGACGGTCGGTCGCGATGGAGCGGACTGGTCGGCACCGCCGCCGCCACGCCTGCCACCTTGTGCGGCCAGCGCAGACGCCGCACCAGCGAGCGTCATGAAAACGGCGACGAGCGTGCGCGCGCGGCTCGTGCGTGATGGTGCGCGTCGCAATCTGGTATTCGATCGAATGCTCACGTGCCTGCCTCGCGAGATGAAGTGCCGCCTTCGACGACCGTGCGCCCGGCTAGCGAACGAATTGTAGCGCTCGCCCGTTTAGTCTGCCTTGGGGGTGAGGACGCTAGCGCGACAGCCCGGTTTGAATGTTAGCATGAGATACCCGCGATAGCCGTTTTCGTTGTCTCCGATGCGCGCAGCCTCCTTTAACTCCTCCTCAAACAATGATGACGCTCTTCGCCGACAAGGAAAAGAATCTCGATCGCGCCGCGCTCGTACTTCGACTTGTGCTGGGTGCTGTCTTCATCGGCCACGGCTATCAGAAGGTGTTCGAGATGCACGTCTCGAACGTCGCCGGATTTTTCGGTACCCTGGGGATTCCGATGGCAGGGCTCGCAGGCCCGTTCATCGCCTATCTGGAGTTGCTCGGTGGCGTAGCCATTCTCCTTGGCGGCTTCACGCGTGTCATCGCCTTGCTGCTCGCCTGCGACATGCTCGGCGCCATCATCCTCGTCCACGCGAAGGGTGGATTCTTCGCTCCGAAGGGCATCGAGCTCGTCTTTGGCATCTTCGGAATGGCAATCGCACTCGTGTTCCTGGGTGCAGGCGCTTACTCGATCGACGCGATGCTCGCGCGGCGCGGCGCTCCAACGCCGTGAGCGAGTTCGCCTACACGGTGGCGCCGAGCGGCCATCGCCTGCACGCGAAGGCGGAGCTGGGGGCGGTACACCTGCAGGTGGCCGTGATCGCGCGATCGGTGGCCTACTATGGAGATGTCATCGGGCTGCGTGCGCTGACAGTGAGCGCGACGCAGGCCGTGCTCGCCGCTTACGGAGACGACACGCCGATCGTCGTGCTGCATCTGCGCGAGGGCGCCGCGCCGGTGCCGACGCGCGGACGACTCGGGCTCTATCACTTCGCGATCCTGCTCCCCGATCGCGCGGCGCTCGGCCGCTTCATCGCGCACCTCGCGGCGATTGGCGCATACGCAGGGATGTCCGATCATCTCGTGAGCGAAGCGGTGTATCTCACGGATCCCGATGGGCTCGGGATCGAGATCTACGCCGATCGTCCGCGCGAATCGTGGCGCGTCGCGAACCGTTCGCTCGAGATGGCGACGCTTACACTCGATGCGGCGGATCTGGTGCGCGCGAGCAAAGGGGTGGCGTGGACCGGCGCTCCTCCAGGCACGCGCATCGGTCACGTGCATCTCTTCGTGAGTGACCTCGATGCCGCCGCGCGATTCTATCACGAGGGACTCGGACTCGACAAGGTTCTGCTCGATTTCCCCGGCGCGCTCTTCATGTCAGCCGGCGGCTATCATCACCATCTCGGCACGAACACGTGGGCTGCGGGCGCTGCGCGCGCGGAGGCGGGCGACGCGCGCCTTCTCGAATGGAGCGTGATCGTGCCGACGGATGCAGATGTGGATGCCACGGCACGCGCGCTGGAGAAAGCCGGTGCGCAAGTCACCCGCGCGGATGGCGACGTGGTCGCCGCCGATCCGTGGGGGACTGTGGTACGCGTCACGACGATGAAGAAGAAGCCGTGACTATTGTGCGCGTCACGACGATGAAACCGTCGTGACGATGGTACGTGTTACGGCTGCGTCGAGCCGACCAGTACCGGCTGCTCGCGATACAGCGTCGGGAACAGCCTCTTGAGATTCGCGACCTTCGGCGCATCGTTGATCGCGATGTAGCCGCTCTCCGGATGGAGCGTCTCGTAGTCCTGGTGATAGCCCTCGGCGTTGTAGAAATCCTGCGCCGGCTTCACCTCGGTGACGATCTTGCTCGAATACGTCTTGGCCTTCGCGAGCTGATCGATGTACGCCTTCGCCGTGTTCTTCTGCGCATCGCTCGTATACCAGAGCACCGAGCGATACTGCGTGCCGTGATCCGGGCCCTGGTAATTGAGCTCGGTCGGATCGGTGGCCACGGAGAAGAAGGCGCGCAAGAGATCCGCGTACGACACCTTCGACGGATCGAAGGCGACGCGCACGGACTCGGCGTGGCCGGTGCTGCCCGTGCTCACCTGTTCGTAGCTCGGATTCTTCAGCGCACCGCCAGTGTAGCCCGAGACTGCGCTCGTCACGCCCTTCATGTGCTGAAAGACGGCCTGCACTCCCCAGAAGCAGCCGCCGGAGAAGATCGCCACCTCCTCGCCCGGAGCCGCAGCGAGCCCGCCGCCGACGTCCGCGCTCGGCGCAAAGACAGCCGCGCTCGCCCCGCGCCCGCCGAACACGACGAAGGCCGCCACTGCAACGCCGCAAATCGCTATTCCGCGCAAAATTGATCGAATCATGTGAACTCCTGTATTTCGTGCCTACACCGAACTAACCACTATTGATACGCCGAAGTTTCCCCTTCGGATCTCTCCGGAGCGCTCCTGAATGCTATTGGACGGGGAGCTTGGCCTTGGCCTTCGCAAAGTCGCCCGCGCGCACGATCGTGAAACTCCCCGGAACGAGGTATTTCCGAATCGCGGCGTTGACCTGGTCGATCGTCACCGCCTTCACTTTCCCCTCCAGTTTCGCGTCGTACGTGAACGTTCGATCGTACTCGCGCCGGGAGGCGATTTGCGAGGCAAGCTCGTCGTCGTTCGACCGTTCCTGCGCGTACTCCTGTAGCCAGCCGTTCTTCGCCTTCGAGAGCTCCTCAGCCGTCACCCCCGACTTGAGCGCGCGCGCGATCTCCTCGTTGAAGGCCTGGGTGAGCCTCGTCGCATTCTCCGGCGCGTAGATCGCGTACGTCTGCCACTGCCCGCTGCTGTCGGCGGAGTTGATCGCCATGAACGAGCCGACGCCGTAGCTGATTCCTTCCTTCTGCCGAATGCGCGTCGCGAGACGTGAATCGAGCGATCCGCCGCCGACGATGTAGTTGCCCATGAGCAGCGCCGCATAGTCGGGCGCGTCATCGCGAATGGGCACGTTCAAGCCGGCGACGAAGAGCGCGTTCGCCTTGTCCGGCGTCTCGATCACCGTCGTCGACGAATCGATTGCTCTGAATGGCTCCGGGATCCGCACCCACTTCTCCGTCGACGACCAGTCGCCGAACAGCTTCTCCGTAGTAGCGCGAACGGCCGTCGAATCGTAATCGCCGACGAGCACCAGATCGCCGGCCGACGCACCGTAGAATCGCTTTTGAAAGTCGCGCGCGTCGGCGAGCATCGTGGAGGTGACCGACTTGATCTGCTCATCGATCGTCGGCGTGTAGAAGGGATGTTCGGGCGCGCGCGGATCGATCTTCCTGTGGTACGCGTTCGACGCGAGCGCCTGGGGATCGGAGCGCTCCTGCTCCAGGCCGGCGATGCGCTGCTGCTTGAGCTGTTCGAACTCCGCGCTGTCGAAGCGCGGCTCGCGCGCCATGTCGGCCACGAGCGCCAGCACGGCGGGCACGCTGCTGCGCACGGTCTCGATGGTGAAGGTCGTGCGCGCCACGTCTCCGCGTACGTTCACCGACGCGCGCAACACGTCGAGGCTGTCCTGCAGCTGCTGGTGGGAGAGCGTCTTCGTTCCGCGATCGAGCATCCCCGACGCCAGCGCGCGCGCGCCGCGATGCCCCGCGAGCGATTGCTCGGAGCCGAAGCGCAGCACGAGTCGCCCCTTCACGGCCTGCCCGCGCGTCTTCTTCTCGAGGAGGCTCACCCGCATTCCGTTCGCGAGCTTCGACACGCTCGTGCGCGCATCGATGTTCGACGGCACCGCATCGAACGCCTCGCCGACGCCGAGCGCGCTGTCGCCCTTGTAGTCGCGCACGAGGGCGGCGATGTCGACGCCAGCAGGAATCTCGGAGCGATCGGGCTTCGCGGTCGGATAGAACATGCCGACCGTGACGTTCGATGGCTTGAGATAGGTGACCGCCGCGCGCTGCACGTCCGCGGGCGTCACGCGCTTGAGCCGATCGCGATGCACGAAGAGCAGCCGCCAGTCGCCAGCCGCCTGCCACTCGCTGAGCGCGAGCCCAACCTGATCGGAGTTGTTCAGGAGCAGGTCGATGTCCTTGAGCAGCGACGCCTTCGCCCGCTCCACTTCGGCGATAGTGGGCGGCCTCGTGCGCACGCTGTCGATGCTCTGCAGCAGCACCGTGCGCGCGGTCTCGAGCGAGGCTTCCTGCCGCACCTGCGCAAAGGCAATCAGCATTCCCGGCTCGCGCAGCTGAAAGTCGAACGCGCCCGTGGACGACGCGAGCTTCGGCACGACGAGCGCCTGGTAGAGCCGCCCCGATGGCTCGCGGCCGAGCACATTCGCGAGCACATCGACGGATGCGAAGTCGGGGTGTGAGAGCGCGGGCACGTGATAGACCGCGGTGACGACCTGTACATCGCCGACACGACGCAGCGTGACCGAGCGCTCGCCATCCTGTGTCGGTTCGGCGGTGTACGTCGGATAGAGAATGTTGCCGTGATCGAGTGTGCGCACGGGTTTTGGAATGCGCGCGAACATCGTCGTGATCTGCCGAAGCGTCACGGCGGGATCGAATTTCCCGGCGACGAGCAGCACCGCGTTGTCGGGCTGATAATACTTGTGGTAAAAGGCCTGCAGCCGCTCGATCGGCACGTTCTCGATGTCGGATCGCGCGCCGATCGTCGAGTGCCCGTAGTTGTGCCAGAGAAAAGCGGTCGACACCGTACGCTCGAGGAGGATGCTGAACGGGTCGTTTTCTCCCGATTCGAACTCGTTGCGCACCACCGTCATCTCCGAGGAACGATCCTTCTCCGCTATCAGGCTGTGCGTCATGCGATCGGCCTCGAGGCCGAGCGCCCAGGTCAGATTCACCGGGTTCGACGTCATCGTCTCGAAGTAGTTCGTGCGGTCGAGCCACGTTGACGCGTTCCAGCGAGCTCCGTGCTTGTCCATCTCGGTGGGAATGTCGTGACGCGTCGTCGTCCCCTTGAACTGCATGTGCTCGAGCAGATGCGCCATCCCCGTCTCGCCGTACCCTTCGTGCCGCGATCCAACCATGTAGGTCACGTTCACCGTGACGGTGGGCTTGGACTGATCGGGGAAGAGCAACACGCGCAGCCCATTTGGCAGGCGATACTCCGTGATCCCCTCCACTGCCGTGACTTTGGTGGCGAGCTGTTGGGCGCCGGCGCGAGAGGGGAGCGAGAGCAGAAGGGCGAGGAGAATCGGGGCGGGATTTCGCATTGTGTCCATGGATGGAAAGAGGTCGCAAACGCAGCTCAGAGATGCGTTCGCGACCACTACCGGTCAAGGCTTTTGGTGCGATGGTTCGCGCGGCGTGATGCCGACCGGACAGGGGC
>Ga0208078_1000471_pt1 | contig 10647 bp, 9 predicted proteins | sample NGESurdeep072012_3_FD_184468 | JGI IMG/M metagenome (GOLD analysis project Ga0208078, IMG submission 184468) | Arctic peat soil microbial communities from Barrow, Alaska - NGEE Surface sample 53-2 deep-072012 (SPAdes) | ecosystem: Environmental > Terrestrial > Soil > Wetlands > Peat ... | reverse complement strand
ACCGGCCTGGCGTCACGCCTGAGCCGCGATCACTCCTATCTGGCGACCCTTGTCGCCCGCACGGTGCGAAAAGAAGCGATCGTTGTCGCAGCGCGTGCACGATGCGCTTACCGTGATCTTCTGCACCCCCGTTTCGGTGGCGTGCTCGGCGATCAGCGACCTCAGATCGACGTGTCCCGGCCGAGTGGCGGGCTGTCCCGTCAACTGCTCACGCACCTCGGCACTCACCTCGTAGCAGCGGCCACAGATTGCCGGCCCCAGGTGGATCGCGAGCTCGTCCGGTGGCAGCCCATACCGGGCGAGCGCGGCAATCGCTTCGGTGGTGATATGGGCGGCAGTTCCCCTCCACCCGGAATGAAGCAGCGCCACGATCCCTGAGGGGTGAGCGATGAATACCGGGACGCAGTCCGCCACGCCCACGGCGAGCGCGATTCCCTTCTCCGAGGCGATGTGCCCGTCGGCTTCCTCGCCCCGAAGCCAGCCTTCCCAACCGCCGGTGTGCACGAGAACGCGAGTGCCGTGGACCTGCCGAATCGATGCGAGCCGGCGCGCGGTTTCCGACAGCTCGCGCTGCACTGCGGTCCACCGGCCCATGACTTCGTTGACGGGATCGGTGCCCGAGAGACCGAACGTTCCGGCCTCGCGGGTCGTAGTGAAGGCGCGAATCCCCCAACTCTCAAAATCGGGGATTGCTTCCTTCGGAACCTCATCCACGCTACTGTCGGCGATCGTCGACGCGGGTGATCGCGGCACCGAGCGCGTTCAGGCGCTCATCGATGCGCTCGTAGCCGCGCTCGATCTGGCCGACGTTGTTGATGAAGCTCGTGCCTTCGGCGCACAGCGCCGCTAGCAGAAGGGCCATTCCGGCGCGAATGTCAGGCGACTCGAGGAACGCACCACGCAGCCGCGACGGGCCATGGACCAGCGCGCGGTGCGGATCGCAGAGCACGATCCGCGCGCCCATGGTGGAGAGCTTGTCGACGAAGAACATTCGCGACTCGAACATCTTTTCGTGCATGAGAACGAGTCCTTCGCACTGCGTCGCGGTGACGATCGCGATTGACATGCAATCCGCGGGAAACGCCGGCCACGGCTGGTCCTCCAGCTTCGGCACGTGGCCGCCCATGTCGGCCTGGATCTTCCGGGACTGCTTGGCGGGCACGATCAGGTCCTGGCCATCCACTTCGCACTCGATCCCCAGTCGGGAAAACCCCATCCGAGTCGAGCGAAGGTGCTCGATGCCGGCGTTCTCGATTCTAAGCTCCGACTTGGTGACAGCGGCGAGCCCAATGAAGGATCCGACCTCGATGTGATCGGGACCGATGGTGTGTGTAACCGGCTTGGTTCCGAGTGGCCGGCCGCCGTGAATGGTCATCGTGTTGGTGCCGACGCCCTCGATCTGCGCTCCCAGCGCAATGAGAAAATGCGCCAGGTCCTGGACGTGGGGCTCGCTTGCCGCGTTGCGAAGGACGGTGGTGCCGCTTGCTGCCGACGCCGCCACCAGCGCGTTCTCGGTCGCGGTGACGCTCGGCTCGTCGAGAAACACGTCGGCGCCCTTGAAGCCGTTGACGCGCATCTCGATCATCTTGCCGTGGCTGAACTTGGCGCCGAGCTGCTCGAGGGCGAGGAAGTGGGTGTCGAGCCTTCTGCGCCCAATCACGTCGCCGCCGGGGGGTGGCAGCGTCACCTGCCCGCAGCGCGCGAGGAGGGGCGCGGCGAGAAGGATCGACGCCCGGATCTTGGCGCACAGCGTCGGATTGAGATCGGCCGGACGCAGGTCCGTGGCGAGGATTTCGAGCGAGTTCCGGCCGACCCATTCCATGGAGGCGCCGACCGAGCGAATAAGCTCGACGAGCGTTTCGATGTCACGGATCCGCGGAACGTTCTCGAGATGTACCTTGTTGGGAGATATAAGCGCCGCAGCCACGATCGGCAGCGCGGCGTTCTTGTTTCCGGAAGGTCGAATAGAGCCGCTGAGGGGTCTGCCGCCCTCCACGACGAATTGCACTGCTGGCATGTTGATTATGGTCGGTGGTGAAGATCTGTTGCGAAAATATATCGTACTGAGCACTCTTTGTACCGCGACCTAAAACCCCTCGATAAATGGCCTCTCCCTTGCACACTTCACACGCATGACGGGATGGATCGGTAGCGGCGCTGAGCTGCTGTTGCAGGCTGCCCGCGCTTTTCCGGACACGATCTACACGAAACAGGTCGTGGCGGAGCCCGGGTTGTGGGACAAAATCACGAGCGTGGCAAGCGGCGTCATGACCATCACCGTGATCATCCTCACAGTGGCGCTGGTGCCGGCCGCCTGGAATTTCAGGAAGAGCTACAAGAAAGTCAGCGACATGCTGGACAAGATCTACGGGGACATCAATCCGTTGATGCGGCATGCGAGCGCGATCGCGGACAACGTCGACTACATCTCGACCTCGCTCCGCGTAGACATACAGCAGGTGAGCCAGACGGTGGCCGCTGTAAATCAGCGATTGCAGCAGGCCGCGAGCGCGGCGGAAGACCGGATCAATCAGCTCAATGCGCTGTTGGAGGTCGTGCAGGAAGAGGCCGAGTCGGCCTTCGTAAGGACTGCGTCGACAATTCGCGGCGTGCAAACGGGAATCAATCAGGCATTTGACGAGGAGGACTGGAACGATGGGGACTACGACGAAGACAGAGCCGATGGTGGCGAGAAACCGCGCCCGCGCGTCCGGCCCAGAAGTGGAGCTGGACGATGAGCGCGAGCAACAATACGACCTACTGACAGCGGCGATCATCGGCGCGGCGGTCGGCGCCGGGATTACGCTGCTTTTGAGGCGGGGGCCCTCTGGCCGCCGGCCAGTCGGACCGTTGGTTCGCTACGCTGGGCGTGGCGCCGCCCTCGCCGGATTGGCCGGAATGGAGGGCGCCAAATGGGCCGGAAGCCGCGGGCTTGACGGCGCGAGATGGGCGGGCGATCGCGCAATGGAAGGCGCGCGCTGGGCAGGGCCGCGTGCAAAGCGCGGATTCCGTACAGCCGTGGACCGTGGCGAGGAGCTCGTCGACCGGATTCCCGTCGACGACATGGTCGAGCAGGTGCGTGACTACGTCGATACCGCGCGCGACGCGATCAACAACGTCGTGAAGGACGAGCTGGACGATCTCAGAAAAGCAGTCCGGCGGCAGCGTAAGCGCATCGGGATCTAGGTCGCTCGGAATGGTGCGCGTATCACCGCGCGCAGCACTGGCCTGGCGAATCGCGCTGGCCGTGCTGCTGGCGCTGGTGCTATCGCCAGCTGTCGCGCACGCCTGGACTCCAGGAACGCACATTTTCCTGGGAGAGGCGGTCATGCGCTCGCTCGCGCTTCTTCCCTCCAGCATCGCCGAGCTGCTGTCGGCGTTCCCATACGATTTTCTTTACGGCTCGATCGCGGCCGACACGAGCATGGCGAAGAAATACGCCGCCGCGGGCCGCCATTGCCATTCGTGGAACGTCGGATTCGAGATCCACGACAACGCCGAGTCGGATGCGCTTCGCGCGTTCGGGCTCGGCTACCTGGCGCACCTCGCCGCCGATTCGGTCGCGCACAATTACTTCGTGCCGCACCAGCTCACGATCACATCGTCCACCGCGGCGCTTGGCCACAGTTATTGGGAGAGCCGCTTCGATACGCACATCGGCGAGCGCTTCAGCCGGACCGCAAGGCAGCTGATCCTCCGCGACCACTCGCACTCCGACGAGCATCTCGATCGAATTCTGAGCCCGACGATCTTCAGCACTCCCACCAACAGGAGAATCTTTCGCGGGATGGTCTACGTCGCCGACACTGAATCGTGGCAACGGATCTTCCATCTGGTGGAGGAAAAGAGCCGTTGGGATCTGAGCGACGACGAGGTTGGCACCTACATGGTGAGAGCATTCGACTTCATCGTCGATCTGCTGACGCGTCTGGACCGGGCCGAGCCCTTTCTGCTGGACCCGGCCGGAACAATCCCTTTGCGCGAAGCGAAGAAAATTCGACGCGCGGCGCTCCGCCGAGGGGGCGAGGAGCACGTGTTCGAGCAGGCACAGCATCACTTTGGCTTGCCGCGCTCGGTGCTGCGCTACGCGATGGGCCTGCCCGAGCCTCTTTACCCGCCGCGCGCCGACAACAACTGATTCACGCGCTTCGGGTCAGCGCGGCCCTTCGATTTTTTCATCACGAAGCCGACCAATACCCCCTGGAGTTTTTTCTCGCCCGCGAGGTAGCGCGCGGCCTCTTCCGGGTGCTCTCGCAGAACTTCGTCCACCCACGTCGCGATCGCATCTTCATCGCCGACCTGGAGTAGCCCTTCGTCAGCCGCAACTTGCGCCGGCTGCTTGCCGGTTTCCACCATCAGCGCGAAGACGCGCTTTGCCGCGGTGTGACTTATGGTGCCGTCGCGTACGAGATTGAGAAGCTGCGCCAGATCCGCCGGCCTGACGCGGAAGTGCGTGATATCTCCGCTGGAGGCGCGAAGCACGGCCAGCACTTCGCCCATCACCCAGTTGTATGCCGCCTTTCCGTCGCCTGAAACACGAGCGACCGCTTCGAAGTATTCGGCAAGCGCCGGGGTTGCCGTCAACTGCTCGACCTCGACGAGGGAGATGCCGAACTCCTGCACCAGGCGCTTCTTTCGCGCATCGGGGAGCTCCGGAAGGTGGCTGCGTGCATCGCCTATCCACTTCTCATCCACCTTGAGAGGAAGAAGATCGGGTTCGGGGAAATACCGATAGTCGTGGCTTCCTTCCTTGGTTCTGCTCGGTCGAACAGTCTCGCGCGCACCGTCCCAAAGCAGCGTCTGCTGCTCGACTCTCCCGCCCGAATCCAGCAGCGCGCACTGTCTCTCGAACTCGGCTTCCAGTGCGCGCTCGACCGCTGAGAACGAATTCATGTTCTTGACCTCGGTCTTGGTTCCGAGCTTGGTCTGTCCCGGCGGGCGCACGCTGATGTTCGCGTCGACGCGGAGACTTCCCTCCTCCATGCTCACGTCGCTGACATCGAGATACTGGAGGATCTGTTTCACCGTCCGGAGATAGGCTCCGGCGTCGGCCGATGTGCGAAGATCGGGCTCGCTCACGATCTCGATGAGCGGAACGCCCGCTCGATTGAGATCGATCGCCGTCGCGCCAGGATAGCGATCGTGGATGGACTTGCCGGCGTCCTCCTCCATATGGAGGCGCGTTATGCCGATCTGGACGTCAGCGCCCGCGTCGTTCTTGCCGATGGCGACCGATCCTCCAGTCGCGAGAGGCTGATCGAACTGAGATATCTGGTAGCCCTTCGGCAGATCCGGATAGAAGTAATTCTTGCGCGCGAATATCGAGACCGGATTGACTTTGCATCCGAGCCCAAGCGCTGCCCTCGTCGCCAGCTCGACTGCCCGCTCGTTCAGAACAGGCAACGCACCAGGGAGGGCCAGACAAACGGGACAGGTGTTGACGTTGGGCGGTGCGCCGAAATCCGTTGAGCAGCCGCAGAACGCTTTCGTCCGCGTCTTGAGCTGGACGTGCACCTCGAGCCCGACGACCATCTCGTAACGTTCGCGGCTCACTGGTGCGCCTCGGCACCGAGGGACGCCTCGAGCGCGTAAGCCACGCGGAACATCGTGTACTCGTCGAAGTGCGCGGTGATGATCTGTCCGCCCACCGGCAGGCGCCGCACCCTGCCGATCGGAACTGAAATCGCCGGCACTCCAGCGAGATTCGCCGTCACCGTGAAGATGTCGTTGAGGTACATCTCGTAGGGATCGCTGATCGCGCCGACGTGAAACGCGGTGGTCGGCGTGGTCGGAGTGAAGATCGCGTTCACGCCACTGCTGAACACCGAGCGGAAATCATCGCCGATGAGGGTCCGTACTGCCTGGGCCTTCTTGTAGTACGCGTCATAGTAGCCGGCGGAAAGAACGTACGTGCCGAGAAGCACTCGACGTGTGACCTCCGGCCCGAATCCCTGCGATCGCGTGGCTTCATACATCGCCTTCAGTCCGTTGCCGGGATCGACGCGCAGTCCGTACCGCACGCCGTCGAATCGCGCGAGGTTGGACGATGCTTCCGCCGGCGCGAGGATGTAGTACACAGGAATCGCGAGCGGTGAGCGTGGCAGCGAGATGTCCCGAATCGTCGCGCCCATCGAGCGGAAGCGATCGAGAGAGCGGTCGCACAAATCTCTGATGCTCGCGTCCAGCGAATCGGGGAAATATTCCTTCGGTCTCCCGATGACTACTCCCGCGAGCGTTGACGTGCTCGGAGGCGGAGGGATGGGCACCGAAGTCCGTCCGATGCGAATCGCTTCTATCGCCGCCGCTTCGGGGCCGCGCTTGTCGGGCGCAGGCCCGCCGAGGGCGGACAGCCGATAGATGGGAACGTCCGCTTCGGAGCTGGTCGAATCCATCTTGTCGAAGCCGGCAATGGTCTCGAGACCAAGCGCAGCGTCATCCACCGTCCGGCCCAGCACGCCGATCTGGTCGAGCGACGATGCGAAAGCCACCAGCCCGTAACGGCTCACTCGACCATAGGTCGGCTTCACGCCAACTACCCCGCAGAAAGCGGCTGGTTGGCGGACGGACCCACCCGTCTCGGATCCAAGCGCAATTGGCGTGATGCCCGCGGCCACCGCGGCCGCCGAACCACCCGACGATCCGCCCGGAACACAGCGCACATCGTGCGGATTCCGAGTCGGGCCATAAGCGCTGTTCTCGGTCGACGACCCCATCGCGAATTCGTCCATGTTCGTCTTCGCGACGATCAGCGCCCCGTTCGCGCGGAGCCTCGTGATGGCGGTCGCCTCGAATGGGCTGACATATCCCGCGAGAATCTTCGATCCACAGGTGGTGGGGAGGCCGAGCGATGCGATGTTGTCCTTGATCGCAACGGGAACGCCCGCCAGGACCCCGGCGTCGGTCGCGCTGTCGAGGCGCTTCTGAATCGCGTCGGCCTCTTCCAGGGTCGCCTGCTCGTCCGAGTGAAGATAGATGTTGAGCCCGTCGGGCCCGGCGCCGATTTCGCGCGCGCGCGCGAAGGACGCCCGAATCATGTCGGACGGCGATGCCTCTCTGGCGCGGACGCTCGACGCGATCGCGGCCGCGCCGAGCTTCCCGAAGCTCTCCACGCTCAAGCGCCGCTCTCGGCGGGATCCTCGTGCGTGGCGAGACGCGGAACGATGAAGAAGCCATCGCGCATGGCTGGCGCGAACGACTCGAGCGTCCGCTCCATCAATGGCGACACGCGCACGTCCGGCCGGAGCGGCGTCCCTTCGGCGCCGATTCCAGCGGTCGGCGGGACTGACGCCGTATCCACCGCCGACAGGACCTCCATGTGAGCGAGAATCGCGCTCAGCTCTTTCGTCAGCGCGTCGGCGCGCGCGCCGTCGACGCCAAGGCGAGCCAGATCGGCGATGTGCAGCACATCCTCACGTGTGACGGCCACTATTCCTGCCCGCGCTCGAGGGTTGTGTAAGCAAGCTTGATGGTTTTGCGTCCGACGGCTTCGTCGTCAAAATCGATGATGGCTTTCACTTCGCGACCCACACCCGACAGCTCGGCGATCGATCCGTCGCCGAACAGCTTGTGTTTTACCCGCTCTCCCTTCACGTAGCGAGGCTCGTCCTGCGAGCGCTCGGCTTCGGTGATGGGATCGACTTTGCGCCAGGAAGGAACGTCATGAGTCCGGCGAGATTGATACGCGCCCTTGAAGCCGATGTCGCGACCGGCCGCCCCGCGCCCCATTGAGGTCACCCGGAGCGTCTTCCTCTGATCGAGATTGGCGCCGGCGATCTCGCGCAGAAATCTCGACTGGATTGACGGCAGAAGCTCACCGTTCCGCCGCCGCATCTCCGTGTGCGAGAGGTAGAGTTTTTCTTCCGCGCGCGTGATCCCGACGTAGAAGAGCCGTCGCTCCTCCTCGAGCTTGGGAGGATCGTCGAAGGATTGGGACAGGGGGAACAGGCCGTCTTCCAACCCGGTCAGAAACACGACTGGGTATTCGAGTCCCTTGGCGTTGTGGAGGGTCATGAGCGTGACCGCGTCGGCCGACGGATCGAGAGCGTCGGCGCCGGCGACGAGCATCGCGCGCTGAAGGAAATGATCGAGTGGTGTGAGGCCGACTTCGCCACCGTCATCGATGACCGTCTCCGCCGCTCCATTGACGAGCGCGCTCAGGTTCTCGATCCGGTCGCGCGCGGATTCCGGACCCTCGGCCTGGAGATAATCCACGTAGCGGATCTCGCCGATGAGCTCCTGAATCAGAACGTCGACGCTGGTGTCCTTCGCCCGTTCGCGCAGTCCGGAAATCAGGCGGGTGAAATCGGCCAGCGCCTTGCGGGCCGCCGGGCGCAGCGATTCCTGGAGGTCCTCGCGCGCCGCGACCTCCGAGAGCGAAACGCGCGTGTCGCGCGCGCGCGCGGCAAGAGTATCGACGGAGCTGTCCCCAATGCCGCGCTTGGGCACGCCGATCGCGCGGCGGAACGCTTCTTCGTCGGAAGGATTCGCGATGAGCTTGAGGTACGCCATCAGATCGCGAATCTCGCGGCGATCGTAGAAGCGAACGGAACCGACCAGACGGTACGGAATTGCCTCACGCCTCAGGGCGTCCTCGAGCGCGCGGCTTTGCGCGTTCGTCCGGTACAGTACCGCGAACTCGTTGAACCCGCGATCCTCCCGATGCCGGCGCGCCTTGATCTCTTCGAGGATGAAGTCCGCCTCGTCCCGCTCGTCGAGGGCGGCGAGGAGCGTCACCGGCTCGCCGGCCTCGCGGGTGGCGCGAAGCGTCTTTCCCTTGCGGCCGATGTTCTGAGTGATCGCGGCGTTGGCGACGTGCAGGATATCCGGCGTCGAGCGGTAGTTGTCCTCGAGACGCACGAGTTTAGCCGCCGTGAATTCCTTCTCGAAGTCGAGAATGTTGCGGATGTCGGCGCCGCGCCAGCCGTAAATCGACTGATCGTCGTCTCCCACGACGACGACGTTTCCGTGCGCGCTCCCGAGGAGCTTGATGAACTGGAACTGGGCGCGGTTCGTGTCCTGATATTCGTCGACCAGGATGAACTGGAACCGATCGCGATAGCGGGCGAGTGTCGTCTCATCCTTGCGGAATATCTCGACCGGCAGAACCAGCAGGTCGTCGAAGGTCACCGCATTCGCCGCGCGCAGCGTCGGTTCAAGCTGCTTGTAAATCTTCGCGGCTGTTCTCGAAACCGGATCCATCGCGAGCGACTCGTATTCGCCTGGAGGAACGAGCGCGTTCTTCGCGTCGGAGATGAGCGATGCGATCACCTTCGGGCTGTACTGCTTCTGCGGCACTCCCTCACGCTCCATGATTCTCTTGACGACGCCCAGGGAATCGTCCTCGTCGTAAATCGTGAAGCTGGATGTCCGACCCACGTGTTGAGCCGAGCTCCGGAGGATGCGCGCCCCAATGGCGTGAAAGGTTCCGCTCCACATTCCCTTGGGCTCTTCACCCAGGAGGCGCGCGATTCGATCGCGCATCTCACCGGCAGCCTTGTTCGTGAAGGTGACAGAAAGGATGCGCGACGGATCGACTCCGTGATGCTCGATCAGTCGCGCGATGCGGGTGGTGAGCACGCGTGTTTTGCCCGAACCCGCTCCGGCCAGCACGAGCATCGGCCCCTCGAAATGGAGCACAGCTTCGCGCTGCGCCGGATTCAGGCCGGCAAGGGGCTCGGTTCGCTCGACTGTGGCGGCGCTCGTTGATTCAGACATCATCTGAAGATAACGCGATCAGCCGAGAACCATGTCGAAGGTCGCGCCGTGCTCCGATGGAACGAGCAGCAGCTCTCCCCCGTGACTGTCGCGCACGATGCGGCGCGCCAGCGAGAGACCGATCCCCCACCCTTTTTCTTTGGTCGAGAAGCCGGGATCGAAGATCTGATTACGGATCTCGCGGGGAACGCCGGGCCCGTCGTCCGACACACGCACCCGGACACGACCCTCCGGCAGCGACTCGGCCGATATCTCCACCTTGCCATCCCTCCCGGCCAGCGCATCGATCGCATTCTTCGTCAACGACTCGAGCGCCCATTCGAGCAGCACCGGATCTCCCTGAACCACGAGATCGCCGTAGTGGGAGGACGAGACCGTCACTCGCTGAGCAAGCGTAGGAACGCGGGCCCTGAAATATGCCGCCACGCGGTCGACGAGACTGCCGAGGTCCACGGGCTCCTGTCTCGGTGGCCGGCCGATGCGCTCGAACCGGTGCGCAACGCGCTTCAGCCGCTCCAGGTCCGCCTCCATGTGATCCAGCGCCGCGACCGTCGTCGCCTCCGGCTCGGTCTCTCGCAGCAGCTCGATCCAGCCACTGATGCTGGAGAGGGGTGTGCCGAGCTGGTGCGCAGATTCGCGCGCCATGCCCGCCCAGATCTGCTCGCGATCGGCGCGGCCGCGCGTGCGCAGCGCATACGCGCCGGCGAGCAGCACCATCCCGATGAGAATTGACTGCAAAACCGGAATGAGAATCAGCCCCCGCACCAGCGCCGTGTTACCAAAATGAACCGTCCCCACGCCTGGTTCGACCATCGGCACGTTTTGTTGGTCGAGCTCCACGATGTAGTTTCGGATTTCCTTCGAACCGAGTAGCGACGAGAAGGGAAGGTTGGCGGTGTCGGTCGGATTTCCATGCTCGTCGGTAAGAATCAT
>Ga0208078_1000470_pt1 | contig 10660 bp, 10 predicted proteins | sample NGESurdeep072012_3_FD_184468 | JGI IMG/M metagenome (GOLD analysis project Ga0208078, IMG submission 184468) | Arctic peat soil microbial communities from Barrow, Alaska - NGEE Surface sample 53-2 deep-072012 (SPAdes) | ecosystem: Environmental > Terrestrial > Soil > Wetlands > Peat ... | reverse complement strand
TCCGCCAGCGCCGGTCCCCAGCCCGGCCCCGAAGCCGGCGGCCCGCAATCGCGGCCGCAGGAAGAAGGCCCACGCAAGGACCAGGGCGACGTCGTCGATGCCGAGTTCGAAGTCGTGGACGAAGACAAGAAGAAATAACTTTAACAATTTGCCGGAAGCCGTTGGTGAGACTGACGGCTTCCGGCATTAACCAACCAAAGCAGAAGAAGGAGTAAACTAACACATGGCAATTAATGTAAGACCCCTCGGAGATCGCGTGCTTGTGCAGCCGATCGAAGAGAAAGAAACGAAAAAGGGCGGCATCATCATTCCCGATACCGCCAAGGAAAAGCCGCAGGAAGGGCAAGTCGTCGCTCTCGGGACCGGCAAAGTGAATGAAGACGGTAAGAAGGTCGAGTTCACGGTGAAGAAGGGCGACAAGGTCCTTATCTCCAAGTACGGCGGCACGGAAATCAAGGTGGACGGCGAGTCCTACCTGATCATGCGCGAGGACGATATCCTCGGCATCATTGGTTAACACCCACTTCGGATGAAGAAAAAGCAAGAATTAGTCTGGAGACCAGGAAGCCATGAAGGGATTGGTAATAACACACCTTCTTTGTTTTCTGACTCCTCCTGGATTCCTGGCTCCCAGATTCATCCCAATAACCTTTAACGAATAACTAGAAACTAGAAAACTATGGCAGCTAAACAACTACAGTTTGATGAGAACGCGCGGCATGCGCTTCTCCGCGGCGTCGAGAAACTCTCGAAGGCCGTGAAAGCGACGCTCGGACCGAGCGGACGCAACGTCATCCTCGACAAGAAATTCGGCAGCCCGACGATCACCAAGGATGGTGTGACCGTGGCCAAGGAAATCGAGCTCGAAGATCCTTATGAAAACATGGGCGCCCAGCTCGTTCGTGAAGTCGCTTCCAAGACTTCCGATATCGCTGGTGACGGCACCACGACCGCGACCGTGCTCGCTGAGTCCATCTACAAAGAAGGTCTCCGCAACGTCACGGCCGGCGCTAACCCGACCTCGCTCCAGCGCGGCATCAACAAGGCTGTGGAAGCCATTGTTGCCGAACTTGGCAAAATCTCGAAGAAGGTCAGTGACCGCTCCGAGATCGCGCAGGTCGCGACTGTCTCGGCTAACTGGGACAAGACGATCGGCGAGATCATTGCCGACGCCATGGACAAGGTGGGCAAGGACGGCACCATCACGGTGGAAGAAGCCAAGTCGATCGAAACCAGCCTCGACGTGGTCGAAGGCATGCAGTTCGACAAGGGTTACCTCTCTCCCTACTTCGTGACCAACGCGGAAGCGATGGAAGCGATCCTCGACAACCCTTACATTCTCATTCACGAGAAGAAAATCTCGAGCTTGAAGGACATGCTGCCGCTGCTCGAGAAAGTAGCGAAGGCTGGACGTCCGCTCCTCATCATCGCGGAAGACGTGGAAGGCGAAGCCCTCGCGACCTTGGTCGTGAACAAGCTGCGCGGCACGTTGCAAGTGGCGGCTGTGAAAGCCCCAGGATTCGGCGATCGTCGCAAGGCGATGCTGGAAGACCTGGCGGTTCTTACCGGCGGTCAGTGCATCACGGAAGATCTCGGCATTAAGCTCGAGAACGTTAAACTCGACGACTTAGGCCGCGCCAAGCGGGTCACGATTGACAAGGAGAACACCACGGTCGTTGAGGGTGAAGGCAAGCAAGCCGATATCCAGGGCCGGGTCAGCCAGATCCGCCGTCAGATCGAGGAGACTACTTCCGATTACGATCGCGAGAAGCTCCAGGAACGCCTGGCGAAGCTCGCCGGTGGCGTAGCCGTCATTAATGTTGGCGCCGCGACTGAGACTGAGATGAAAGAGAAGAAGGCGCGCGTCGAAGACGCGTTGCACGCTACTCGCGCCGCGGTGGAAGAAGGCATCGTCCCCGGTGGCGGCGTCGCTCTCATCCGCGCGCAGAAGGCGCTCGATAAGCTCGAACTCGAAGGCGACGAGAAGGTCGGTGCGGCCATTATTCGCCGCGCCATCGAAGAGCCGCTTCGCACCCTAGCGGATAACGCGGGGCAGGAAGGCGCGCTCATCGTCCAGGAAGTGAAGAAGCGCAAAGGCGCCGAAGGCTACAACGTGGCCACGGGCGAATACGAAGACCTGGTGAAAGCCGGCGTCGTCGATCCGACCAAGGTGACCCGGAGCGCGTTGCAAAACGCCGCTTCGATCTCCGGCCTGTTGCTCACCACCGAAGCCATCATCACCGAAGCTCCTGAGAAGGAGAAAGGTGGCGGCATGCCTCCGGGCATGGGCGGCGGAATGGGTGGCGGCATGGGCGGCATGGACTACTAAGCCGAAACTCAACATGAATTGCGACAGCCGGGCTTCGAAAGAGGCCCGGCTGTTTTGTTACGTGCTTGCAAGCATGACCGCGAATTTTGTGTCGTCAGCACCCCTCTTTAGGCTACAATTCGTTATCATGAAATTCCCTCTAATGCTGTTTCTCATCGTTTATCTCTCTGCATCGGCCGAAGCATTGGGTCAAAGTACCGGGGCGACTGCGTCGCCCACGGCGGCCGCCGTGCAAGCCACCGCTATTCCGGACGATGTCCAATATCTGAAAGGCCAGCTCAATGAGATACATTCTCTTCACGACAGCCTAATATCTACGGCGCACTGGGCTTTAGGAGTAGCACTTGCTCTGACGGCGTTGTTAGTGGGATACAACTGGTTCTCTACAAACCGTAGTCTAGAACGTGACAAGCAGGCCCTGCGGCAAGAATTAATTGGTCTGTTAAAGGCGGATGCTGCCGATCTTCACGAGAAGATAAACGTGGCGATAAAAGCCGCTACCGATTCGAATGCAAAAGCTTTACGAGAAGAGGTCTCTTCGAACTTGCAAAACCTTGTCGGTCAAGTGCAAGACCTCGCGGAAAACGCTGAAGAGCGGCACGCCCAGCAGCTCTGTACTTTAACGATTCACGAAGCGTTACTATGGCAACTTCGCGGAGTCCCAAGCAACGAATTCACTCAATACATTGATTTACTGGACTTCGCCATTCCGCGAGACTTTGACTCGGAAATACACACCGCGTTGCGGCAGATGTTGCGCCTTTTGGGGGTCCATTTGACTTACTCATCTTCCGAAGTGACACGCCTAACAGAGCTTCTTGACAAGCTTCCTCTTCAATACGCTTCACAAGTGGAAGTCCTTAAGGAAGCGCTCCGAAAGAAATTGGTCTCAGATCCGCCGCTGTAACATTGCCATATTTCGGCGATCTCTTCGAATTCGAACGCAGACATCAACGTTTTTCCAGTTCCTAGTGTATCACGTCGTCCGCCCGTCAGCGCCGCCCGCCGGTCGTTCCCTTCCGGGCGGCGCGCATGACTTCACCTAACGACGCGCTGGTTTAGGGCGTGGGTTTGGCTTTGGCCTGGGGCGAGTCGTCGACGACGTAACCGAAGTCGCCGAGCGCTTTTGGATTGTCGCGGTTGGCAACGAGCAGGAGATCGCGGGCGTCGCGCAATGCCTGGGTCATGTCTGGCATGGCGGCGTCGCGGGCGCGATATTCCCGTTCGGCTTGCTTCGCGAGGTCGGCGGCGGCGTTTTGGGGGTGAAATCGGGTAAGGTTTTCGCCGGAAAGCTGGAGCAAACCCGGAAAACGGGTACCTGTTCTGGCGAAACGGGTACCGATTTTGCCAAACGGGTACCAGTTTGAGGCGGACGGGTACCCGTTCCAGGCAAAACCTTCCATCTCCCCGCCCCGGAGTTCCGGTTTGGCCAAGACTGGTACCTGTTTGGCGAAATCTGGTACCGGTTTTCCCTGAAACGGGACAGGTTTTCGCGGAACAGGTACTCGTTTTCCAAAAGCGGGTACCGGGGCCACCGATTTAAGTAAGCGAACCGCCGAAAGCTGGAAGCGTTTTGGGAAAAGCTGGCAGCGTTTCGGGAGAAACTGGAAGCGTTTCGGGGAAAGCTGGCAGCGTTTTGGGAGAAACTGGCAGCGTTTTGGGGAAAGCTGGCAGCGTTTCGGGAGAAACTGGCAGCGTTTCGGGGAAACTGGCAGCGTTTTGGGAGAAACTGGCAGCGTTTTCCCGGGAGCCGCCAGCGTTTTGGAAACGAGCGCTCTTTTTTTGGGCACTTACGGAGGACATGACATGCGCCAGATGGCGCCTGGGATCGGCCAGACGGAATCTCTCGGCATCGAAGCCGGCGTCTGGCGCACGCGGGATTTCATCTTTGGCATCGCGAAGATGATGTTTCGTGACGCTCTCGGGAGCGTTGGCGATGAGGATCGACAGGCTGGCGCGTGCCTAGTCGAACGGCTTCGCGGGATCGAATCCTGGGGCGGTGTAGAAGGTATCCGGGAACTGCCGAAAGGCGCCGGTGACGTTTTCGGGAGTCTCGAGGTTGAGCTGGCCGGTGCGTACGGCGAGGTCGGATTTCGATCGCGCGAGCTGTACGACCAAGTCCAGCTCGTGACGGAGCCGATCATCGGGCGGGTTGATCAACGTCATGAGCACGTACCACCATTCTTTGTCGTCGTGCTGTGCCAGGAGCCAGGCGGCGCGAAAGGCTGAGTGCTGACGCATTTTCTGAAAGGCGGCCTGGATGATGTCGGTGGGGTAACCCGCGGGGTCGACCTGATGCAGGCTCACTGGATCGGCAGTGTGATCCGGGGAGGCCGCCCGGAAGGCTTCCCCATTGGCCAGGTCACGCAGCAAAACGTCGTTTATCCGCAACTCGCCCGTCTGGCAGCCTTTGTTCAGGACCAGGGCGAAGTTCATCACGCCCACCATCTCGCAGAGGTTCCGACCATTCACGACGCAGGAAAGAAAGGTATCAGGCGGGATCTTCCCCTTCTTCATGCCTTCGTCGGCGCGTTCGGGCGAAGTAAAGCCGACGACATGCCGGCCTTCGGGCGAATCGAAGAGCGCGAAGGGAAAGGGCGCGCCGTTTTCAATTTTCAGCATCTCGCCTTCCAACTCATTCTGATGCGGGATGAGGACGTCGAGCTCAGCCGAAAGGAGGCTGCGAAAGAAGGGCAGGAGCGCGCTCTTATCTTTTTGGGCGCGCCAGATATGGCGATCGAGTTCGTTCCAATCTGGAGGGAGATTCATGGGAGCGCAGCTATTAAGCCGAAAAGTTAGTCGCTAAGTAAAGCAATATCCGAATAGGGACTCGCTCTCTCCGGTTCTGGGTTGACAGCAACGACCACCAGTCAAGACTGGATCATGCGCTCCCCGGTGATTAGCGTGCTCCTCGCCGTAGTTCTCTTTCCGGCTTCGCGGTACATTTGTGCCGCAGACCTGAAGAGGACCCCAACTGTTGAGGAAAAGGCGGTGGCGATTTCCGCTCCGCGACCGGACTATCCTTATGAAGCGCGAAGGGCTGGCATCACCGGAGCCGGCGTTGCCGTCTTGGGGGTAGACGTAGAGACGGGAAAGGTGACATCAGCTCTTATGGCGCAAAGCACTGGTAGCGTAATCCTCGACGCCGCAGCGTTGGGGGCGTTCCGGCAATGGCGATTTAAACCAAGGACGGTAAGCAAGGTGAAGATACCGATCCGCTTCACGCGGGGCGGGGAAGTCGTGACCGAATATCACGTGAAAGAGAAGCCGATGGACGACGCGCTCGCGGCTTTTCTGGGTAAAGGCACCGTCGCCAAAGGTCCAATCCCGGCCTACCCGCGATCGGTTCCCTGGACAACAAAGCAGGGGACCGGCCGTTACGAGATCCACGTCGGAAAGGATGGCCGCGTCTCGGAAGTAAGAGTCCTGAAAGCTTCGGGCGATGCGATGTTCGATCGAACCACCGTTGATACTTTGCGGAAATGGCGGCTTCGGCGCGGTCCGCTAATTCTTGTTTTGCCTCTGGCCTTCAAACTGACACCAACCCATTACGAAGTTGATATTCCAAAGAATGGGTAAGGACCCAAACAGCTACCGACCCGGCGGGAAAGGCGGACGACCCTGACCGGGCGGCGGAATCAGGTTCGGGGGAACACCGGCGGCTTGGAGGGTGGCGGCGCCGTTGGTCGGATCGCGCCACATCACTTCGCGGCTCAAACGTTGCAAGGCAGCATTGCGCGCGTTTTCGTCGGCGATGCCATTGGCCCAGTTCACGGCAGACTGCGGATCGTTCGGGGCGATCGCGTAAGCCATGGACGCCGACGCGCTGTCATGCGCCTGACCGTTGGGCAACCCATTCACCCAATCTGTAGCCGCACTCAGATTGGCCCGCGCCCATTGCCCCACCGCCTGGCTAACCGCGCGCGAAGAAGTTTGCGGATCGCCAAGGGAAAGCGACCAGTTAGCCGCCGCTGCCGGATCCTGGCCGGCCCAGGTCCGCACAACCTGATTGACCGGCGAACGCCAGCCGCCGCCGCTGGGATCCTTCGCGGCCTGTGCCGCCGCCGCTGCCGGATCGACGTTCGCCCATTCGCGATAAGCCAGATTGGTGAGCGGTTCGTTACCAGGAAAATCACCGGCTTTTTGCGCGAGCACGAACGCGGCACTCGGATCAGTGTCCGCGAGGTAACTGACAATGCCGCGCAATGCCTGATAACGCAGATCGGGATTCGGCAAACCCATCGCGCGATCGATCGCTCCTTGCACGCCGGTCGCTGCTTCCTGCTGAAACACGCTCTCCGCGATATTTTCATATCCCGCGTTCGAAGCGGCGAATTGCAGCGCGCCGTTCGGATCTGATTGCACCCAGCTCGAGATCAACAGGCGAGACGCGAGATCGCGGTCGCTGCTACCCGGAAGCCGCCGGATGCGTTTCAAGGCATCCGCATATTCGCCGGGCTTCAAGGTGTTGATGAACGACTGCAGGTCGGTCATGCGTTGCCGCGGATCGGTTTCCTTGAGGATCGCTTCCAGTGCTTTCTTGGTTTGCCCTGAGGTGCTGGAGAATTGTTGCAACTCGACGGCCGGCGCTGTCGGCTTTGTCGCGGCTGATGCCACGGTCGCTGCGGGCGGCGACGTAGGATCGTCCTGTTTCGTCGAGGCGGTTGACTCCGTGGCGACAAATGCCCGATCGATCGCCACTCCGGCGACAAAGATCCCGCCGATGATTAAGACTTGCCTCAGAGTCATTCCCGTAGAACCCCGTTCGATTTCCGATGTTGCCCTCGACGTCTGTTAAAAGGAAGGCTTTTACTCCTTATCCGGGTAAGGACCTTTCCACCCTCGGCAATGAAGCGGTCGATCCGATAGCAGTTTTCAATAAGTTCCCGGCGGGAACTGGAGACTGTGGTCCTTCGAGCGCCGCCCGGGCGGTGAACGGCTGCCGCCCGGGCTTGTCAAACCCAGTCCAATCATGAAACGAAACCTGTGGATCGCTCTCCTGACGATCGCGTGCCTTAGTTCGGTATTCCTGGCGCTGGCCCAGCAAAAAGAAGCGGAAGCGCCTTCCACTCCTGTGACCCCGACCGCGCAGGACCTGACGCCGCCGGTCAAGCTCGAGAAGACGAGCGCGGAATGGAAAGCCTCTCTCACGCCGGCGCAATTTGCGGTGCTGCGAGAGAAAGGAACCGAGCGGGCCGGCTCGAGTCCCTTGTTGAAAGAACATCGCGCCGGCGTCTTCCGATGCGCCGGTTGCGACCTGCCGCTCTTCGCCAGCGATGCGAAGTTCGAATCCGGCACGGGCTGGCCAAGTTTCTGGAAACCATTCGTCGCGGCGAATGTTGTTACAGCGACGGACAACAGCCTCGGGATGGAACGCGATGAAGTCCTTTGCGCTCGATGCGGCGGACATCTCGGCCACGTTTTCGATGACGGTCCTAAACCGACAGGACTGCGTTATTGCCTTAACGGAGTAGCTCTGAAGTTCGAGCCGCGAAACTAGGCTAGCCAACGCCTGGCACTGGCTCAGTTTCGTGGAGGCGGCCGTAGTCGACGGTGAGGCGGCCGTCTTCGAGCTGGGTGTAAACATCGACGAAACGTTCGCCGAAACGGACTTCGTCCCAGGAGTAATCCTGTGCGCTTTGGACTGACGCGGCCATGACGAGCTCGAGGGAGAGTGTCGAGGCGAGGAAGAAAGCATCTTCTTTTTCCAAACTCTCGGGAGTTACCCCGAACAGTGGGCTCTGCTCGTCGATCGTGTGCCGGATGACGAGAGCGGCCGGAAAGCTGATCATGCGCTCGGGGTAGACCTTCAATTCGTAGAACCGGCGGATGTCTTCGCCTTCCTTCACCTGTTCGTCGCGCGAGTAGATGATCCGGAACTCTGCTTCGGCCATGCTGGTGTGGCGAAGGTTAGCGACGCGAAACATGAGACTAAGCCGGCCGTCATGGGGAGCTATCACCAGGATGTTACTAAAGACAATGCGCGCCGTCGGCCGCGCGAAGCGGACAAAGATAAGACCAGTGATAACCGCAACCCAGATCATGCCGAGGAAGATCTCGATCGTGACAATGATGTGGCCATAAACTGTCGCGGGATAGTTATGGCCATAGCCGACGGTGGCGAGGGTTTCGACGCTAAAGAAGAAGGCTTGCGGGAATGAACCTGGAGTCATGTCGGCGATGCAGTTGCCGCCGATCGCGTAGAGGGTAGCGAAGAGAAGATTGATGACGATATAGCTGCCGGCGAGGAAGAGGGCGAAGCGCGGCCAGGTAAGCGACAAGACCCAATGATAACTGTCTCGCCAGCCGCCCACGGCGGCGTTGATCTTGAGAAACTCAGTGCGGCCCGCGCGCGTGGAGATGGGGCGGGGAGTTCGCTGCTTCACGTTATGGTCTGGGGAGTCATGGCTTCCCGCCGAAGGTGACGTAGTCGTCAAGATCGACGAGGTCGAACCAGGTCTTGATGTCTTCGCGGTCCTTGGAGAATTTGCCGACGTATTCGGCGAAGAATTGGAGCGTCTCGACGTCGCCAGCCGGGCCGCGGCGGATCATGAAGCTGCTCCAGGCGTCGATCTCCCAGGCGGCGCGTTTGTGCGGCGCGTGGGCGTTGACCCATTCGAGGATTTCCCAGTCGCCTTTGCCGGCGCTCAGCTGCTCCTTCAGGGCGGCGAAGTCGAGACCGAGGAAATCCTTGAGATGCTGATCGAGCGGCGCGTCGTAGGTGAATTCGCCGTTGGTCCCGGCGATGGTGGCGCGGCCTTTATCGAGCAGGCGCGGGAGAATGACGTAACCGCCGAGACGGCAATGCGGACTGCGAGGCGGGCGTTTCGTGAGATCGGGCGCGGAGATTTTGGGCAGGTCGGGCATAATCAGTCGACTATTGGCCACGCCGGGAAGAGGTCAAAGATTTTGCTTCTGTTTCGCATCCCATCCAGCATACGCTTCATCCGTTCATGAAAGATATTTCGCGCGATTCGGCGTTATGAACCGCGCTGCCACACCGTCCGTGTTCGCCTGGTCCGACTGAAACCAACGCTGCTACCCGGCGGCGCATTCGCAAGCAATCCATGAAATACGATGTCTCCGCTTTGATGGCAGAAGTTAAGGCCAAGAACCCGGGCGAACCGGAATTCCACCAGGCCGTGCAGGAAGTAGTCGAGTCGCTCGCGCTCGTCCTCGATCAGCATCCCGAATATCGCAAGGCAAAGATCATCGAACGGATCATCGAGCCGGAGCGGGCAATCATGTTCCGCGTGCCGTGGCAGGACGACGCGGGCGAGCTGCACGTCAATCGCGGGTTCCGCATCCAGATGAACAGCGCGATCGGGCCTTACAAGGGCGGCCTGCGTTTTCATCCGTCCGTGAACCTGGGCATCCTCAAGTTCCTTGCCTTCGAGCAGGTCTTTAAGAACGCGCTCACGACCCTGCCGATGGGTGGCGGCAAGGGCGGCTCGGATTTCGATCCGAAAGGGAAAAGCGACAGCGAAGTGATGCGGTTCTGCCAGGCGTTCATGTGCGAGCTCTTTCGCCACATCGGCCCGGATACAGATGTGCCCGCGGGCGACATCGGCGTGGGGGCGCGCGAGATCGGCTTCCTTTTCGGAATGTACAAGCGGCTCCGGAATGAATTCACGGGGGTCATCACCGGCAAAGGTCTTACCTGGGGCGGTTCGGTTATTCGCCCTGAAGCGACCGGCTATGGAGCCGTTTACTTCGCGGCTGAGATGCTCAAAACGCGCAAGGAAGAAATGAAGGGGAAGACCTGCCTTGTCTCGGGCAGCGGTAACGTAGCCCAGTATACCGTCGATAAACTTATCTCGTTAGGCGCCAAGGCGGTGACCTTGTCCGATTCGACCGGTTATATCTACGACGAGGCGGGCATTGACCGTGAGAAACTCGGTTACGTCATGGATTTGAAGAACAACCGGCGCGGCCGGATCGGTGAATACGCGGACAAATTCAAAGGCGCCACCTTCACGCCAGTCGACTCCAAGCTGGATCATAATCCGCTCTGGGATCATAAGGCGGAGTGCGCTTTCCCGAGCGCCACGCAGAATGAGATCAATGGGAAGGACGCGGCGAACCTTCTCAAGAATGGGGTCTACGCCGTTTCGGAAGGCGCGAACATGCCGACGACGATCGACGGCGTGAACCAGTTCCTCAAAGCCGGTATTCTCTTTGGACCGGGCAAAGCCGCTAACGCTGGTGGTGTCGCTACCTCCGGCCTGGAGATGGCCCAGAATAGCATGCGCATCTCGTGGACGCGCGAGGAAGTGGATGGGCGGCTTTTCAACATCATGAAGACCATCCACGAAGTGTGTCAGCGCACCG
>Ga0208078_1000469_pt1 | contig 10749 bp, 9 predicted proteins | sample NGESurdeep072012_3_FD_184468 | JGI IMG/M metagenome (GOLD analysis project Ga0208078, IMG submission 184468) | Arctic peat soil microbial communities from Barrow, Alaska - NGEE Surface sample 53-2 deep-072012 (SPAdes) | ecosystem: Environmental > Terrestrial > Soil > Wetlands > Peat ... | reverse complement strand
TTGCTGGGAAGCCGGCGGGAGCCGCCGGAGTCCTCGTGCGTGTTTTCAGGGAGCCCGAAGCTCGGCCGACGACTTCGGATATCTTTTTGCGAAGCCCCGATGACCCCTCGAAGCGGGGCAACCCATTCCCATATAGCAATTTACGAAGCGAAGACGGTCAGGGCGCGTCTTCGTTTGAACGTGACGCGACAGACGAAAAGTGTTCGCCTGTAAGAACGAACTTCGTCTAATCCTGTTTAGCTTATGACCAAGCGCCTCGCCTCGTTTCTTGTCATCGCCCTATCGGCAAGTCTCCACGCCGCATCAATCACCGACGACAACATTCAGTGGCAGCTCAATTCCAAAACACGCGTTTGGGCAAGCCCTGAGACGGGGATCACCTTGCGTAGATCTATTGCCGGCTTTCAGCAGCAGTCCGCCGAGCCGTACGCGAAAGACGGCAGCGCGTTCGGTTACTTCGGCAAGCACGGCGCACTTACCCTGATTATAGAGCGCCGCGGACCGGGAGGTTATCCCGGGACCGACGATTGTACGCCGCGGGTTCGCGCAAATTACCTGCAGGAGATGCACCGGCGGTACGGCAAAACCGATTCAGAGCGTCCATTCAGGCTCGTCTATGGCAGCGGCGTCAAGTCCGGCAAAGGGATTGGCACCGTGTGCCATTTTGTTTCGTTTCCGACTTTTGGCGGCATGCCCGCTTATTCAGAGGTCGGCGTGGTATTGATCGGTGATATTCTGTTGGAGTACCGTTATTCGTTCGTGAACACAGCTGCTGAGGTCGATCTCGACGCCTTCTTGCGGGCGTTAGGAATAAAAAAACTTTAACTATGCGATCGTCGCTTTTTCGGCTCGTTGCCCTCTCCTTCTTCATTGTCGCCTCCACCAGCGGCGCAGAAACTATTGTTGCGCGGCTTTTCCATGGTGGGGTCGGTTAGGGTGGCGGCGGTGCGGGTGGGGACCCGGAAAATTTCTGTCGAAATCTTAGGGGCGAACGGATAAACAACGAGGTTCACCAAAAAAGGAGTCGTTATGCCTACACTCGCCACCACTGTTGATGGGTTGAAATTACCAAACCCGTTTGTGATTGGATCGGGACCGCCGGGGACGAATTTGAATGTTATTTCGCGCGCGTTCCGCGAAGGGTGGGGCGCGGTCATCGCGAAGACGGTGAGCCTCGATTCTTCGAAGGTGATCAACGTCGCTCCGCGCTACGCGAAGTTGCACGCGAACGATCCGAAGGATGTGATCGGCTGGGAAAACATCGAATTGATCAGCGATCGCAAATTCGAGATCTGGCTCGACGAATTCAAGAAATGCAAAGACATGCATCCGGATGGGATCCTGATCGCGTCGATCATGGAGGAATATAACCGCGATGCCTGGATCGAGATCGTGGAGCGTTGCCAGGACGCCGGCGTCGATTCCTTCGAGCTGAATTTCTCCTGCCCGCACGGATTGCCCGAGCGCAAAATGGGCGCCGCGATGGGTGAGAACCCCGAGATCGTCGAGGAGGTTTCGAGCTGGGTGATGTCGGCGGCGAAAAAACCGGTCTGGGCAAAAATGACCCCGAACGTGACGCGCATCACCGAGCCGAGCCGGGCCGCGTTCCGGGGCGGTTGTCAGGGCGTCGCTGCCATCAACACCATTCGGAGCGTGATGGGTGTGAATCTCGACACGCTCCGGCCGGAGCCGACCGTGGAAGGATTCACCACGCCGGGCGGTTATTCGTCAAAGGCCGTGCGACCGATTGCGCTGCGGATGGTGATGGAGATTGCCACCATGATTCGAAGTGAATTCCCGGGGCGCAGTCTTTCCGGGATCGGCGGCATCGAAAGCGGAGGGGATGCCGCGCAGTTCATCCTCCTGGGCGCCGATACGACGCAGGTCTGCACCGGCGTGATGAAGTTCGGCTACGAATCGGTCAAACGCATGTGCGACGAACTGCTCGCCTTCATGGACAAACATAAGTTCGAGACGCTGGAGGATTTCAAAGGCAAGAGCCTCGATTATTTCACGACGCATCGGGAGCTGGTCCGGATGCAAACCGAGCGCAAGGCGAAAGACAAAGCCGCTGCGGAAGAAGCCGCCACGAAGAAAATGGTCCGCGCCGACAGCGAATGGAGCGGCGACGATTTCGTGAAACAATCGGATGCATTAGCTAGAAGCTAATGAAGCTCCAAGCTCGAACGTCGTGAAGCATCAAGCTCCAAGTAAGCGCATTCGCACGACGGCGCGGTCACGGTATTCTCGCAGCCAGCCCATGGCAGCGCGCGTGATGGAGACTTCGAACGGCAACGGTGCAGCGAGGCATCCGTTTGATTTGGAAGAACGAACTGCCGTGTTTGGCGAAGCGATTGTCGGATTTGCGAAGAAAATTCCGCGCACTCCGGCGAATGATCGATTGGTTGGTCAACTGATCGGCTGTGGCACGAGCATCGGAGCGAATTACTGCGAAGCAAACGAGCGGGTATTGAAAAAGGATTTCCGAAACACGATTGGCCGCTGCGTAAAGGAAGCCAAGGAGACAAAGTATTTCCTTCGCCTGATCGCCGCCGCTGAGCCGCGGCTCGCCGACGACGCCCGCGCCTTGTATCGCGAAGCCAAAGAGCTCCACCTGATCTTCGCCAGCATGTATCGCCAATGACGCCGCGCTACAATTTAATGTTTGATGCTTGGAGCTTCTCTGGAGCTTGGTGCTTGGAGCTTGGAGCTTTCCGATGATTCCCTGCCCCGTCTTCATCAGCGGCGAATGGCGGAATGTTTCCGGCGTCGCTACTTCTCCGGTCTTTAATCCGTCACGCGGCGAGACGATCGCGGAAGTGCCGATGGGCGGCGCGGAGATGGTGGACGAAGCGGTCGAGTCCGCCGCGGCGGCTTTCCCGGCATGGCGCGAGACGCCGCCGGTGGAACGGGCGCGGATTTTCTTTCGTTACCGGCAGCTCGTCGAGGAGAACTTCGATCGCATTTGCCAGAGCGTCACGCGCGAGCATGGCAAGACTTTGGCGGAAGCGCGCGGCAGCGTTTATCGCGGTATCGAGAACATCGAATACGCGTGCGGCGTTCCCACGTTACTCATGGGCGACACGCTGGAGAACCTCGCGCGGAGCGTCGATTGCGAGACGCTGCTCCAGCCGCTCGGCGTCTGTGTCGGGATCACGCCGTTTAATTTCCCCGCGATGGTGCCGATGTGGATGTTTCCGCTCGCGATCGCGTGTGGAAACACCTTCGTCCTGAAGCCGAGCGAGAAAGTTCCGCTCACGGTCGTGATGATCGTCGAGCTGCTCGAGAAAGCCGGACTGCCCAAAGGAGTGCTCAACCTTGTCCACGGCGGTCGCGAATGCGTCGACGCGCTCCTCACCCATCCGAAAGTAAAAGCGATTTCGTTTGTTGGTTCGTCGCCCGTTGCAAAATACATTTTCGAAACCGGCACCCGCCACGGCAAACGCGTCCAGGCCAATGGCGGCGCGAAGAATTACATCGTCATTATGCCGGACGCCGACATGTCACAGACGGTCGATGCACTCTCGACCGCTGCCTTTGGCTGCGCCGGCGAACGTTGCATGGCCGGATCTACCGCCATCACGGTCGGCGCCGCCGCTGATCGCCTTTTGCCTTCGCTCGTCCACGCCGCCCGCTCGATCCGCGTCGGCCCGACCGATATCGAGATGCAACCCGATATGGGCCCGGTAATCACCGCGCAACATCGCGATCGCGTGGCGGGTCTTGTCGCAGCTGGGGAGAAAGAAGGAGCGAAGATCATTTGCGACGGACGCGGCGCTCGCGTCGAAGGCGCCCCAAACGGTTTTTACATGGGCGCGACGATCGTCGACCAGGTTCGCGATGAAATGACGATCGCGCGCGAGGAAGTCTTCGGCCCAGTCCTTAACGTCATGCGCATGGAAGACCTCGATCATGCGATCGAGGCCGCGAATAAATCCGCTTATGGCAACGGCGCCGCCATCTTCACCCAATCAGGCAAAGCCGCGCGCGAATTCAAGCACCGGGTCAAGGCTGGCATGGTCGGCATCAACGTCGGCGTCCCCGCTACCATGGCGATGTTCCCGTTCACGGGCTGGGATGAATCGTTCTACGGCGATCTGCACATTCAGGGAAAAGAAGGCGTGCAGTTCTACACGCAGCAAAAGGTCGTCACCACGCGCTGGTTTGGGGATGGGGTGGGAGACGTTTGGAAAAAATGAAGCGCCAAGCCCCAAGCTCCAAGCTCCGGAGAAACATCAAGCACCAAACATCAATGCAGCCGCGCGGCCTTTGGAGCTTCGTTGTTTGGAGCTTCTCTGGTGCTTGGAGCTTGGAATTTGGAGCTTCCCGATGAGCTTGCTCATAAAGGGCGGCGAGATCGTCACCGGCACCGAGCACTATATCGCGGACATCTTCTGCGAGCACGAGCGCGTCACACACATCGACCGCAACATCGATGCGCCGGCGGGCACGGAAGTGATCAATGCGAGCGGGAAGTATGTCTTCCCGGGATTCATCGATCCGCATGTCCACATTTACCTGCCGTTCATGGGGACGTTCTCGAAGGACACTTACGAGACGGCGAGCAAGGCGGCACTGGTCGGCGGGACGACGACGTTGATCGAGATGGTTTGTCCTTCGCGCGACATGAGCGCCGCGGAAGGGTTCCGGCTTTGGCAGGAACAGGCGGCCGGAAAATCGGCGTGTGATTACACCTATCACATGGGCGTGACGCGCTTTGACGAGGAGAACGCTCGACAGCTCCGCGAAATTGTCGCCGCGGGCATCAGTTCCTTTAAAATTTTCCTCGCTTACAAAGGCGCGTTCGGGATCGACGACGCGGAACTTTATCACACGCTGAAACTGGCGAAGGAACTGGGCGTCATTGTCACGGCCCATTGCGAGAACGAGACGCTCGTGGCCGAGCGCCAGAAGGAATTGCTGGCCGCGGGGAAAACCGAACCCGGCCAACATCACGAAAGCCGGCCGCCGCGCGTGGAAGCGGAAGGCGTGCATCACCTGATGACGTTCGCCGAGCTGACCGGCGCGCATGTTTACATTGTGCACCTGAGCTGCGACGAAGCGCTGCGCGAGGCGCTCGCGGCGCGGCATCGCGGCGTGAATGTTTCCATCGAAACCCTGATTCAATATCTGGTGCTCGACAAAACGGACGCGGAACGGCCGGAATTCGAAGGCGCGAAGTTCGTCATGTCGCCGCCGTTGCGCGACAAACGAAATCAGCCGGTCCTTTGGAATGGATTGAGCAGCGGCGAAATTCAAACCGTCGCGACCGATCACGCGCCGTTTGATTTCAAAACTCAGAAGCCGATGGGCCGCGACGATTTCACGAAGATCCCGAACGGAATTCCGTCGCTCGAAGATCGGGTGAACCTGCTCTACACCCACGGCGTGAAGACCGGAAAGCTCGACCTGCACACTTTCGTGAACGTCGCGAGCACGACCGCGGCGAAAACGTTTGGTTTGTTCCCGCGCAAAGGCGCCATCCAGATCGGCGCGGATGCCGACTTAGTCGTCTACGATCCGGAATATCGAGGAACGATCTCGGCGAAAACGCAGACGATGAATGTGGATTACAGCGCGTTTGAAGGATGGGAAATAGAAGGACGGCCCAGCGTGGTCACGGTGCGAGGCGAAGTAGCAGTGCGCGATGGGAAGTTTGCCGGCACGATCGGCCGCGGGAAGCTTCTGGCCCGGGAGTGCCAGTATTTTTAGGCATGCTCGGTGCGCTCACCCGAAGACGTTTTGTAGCTCTCGGGCTGCGCGGAGCCATCGGGGTGATCTGCGCGCGAGCCCTGGCGCGCCCCGCGGAGGCAGCGACCGGCGCACGATTGCGCACGCGGCCCGCGAAGCCAAAACAACGCGCCCAGCCGGGACGACACGCTTTTGGCCTGGGGGGCACCCGGGATGGATACCTGTCTGTGCCTCAGAATTACAATCCGGCAAAACCCATTCCGTTCATTCTTATGCTCCATGGGAGGGGCGGTGGTAGCGAGGGTCTCGAAAGCTTTTGCGAAGCCGCGGCAAAAGAAGGAATCGCCGTAGCGGTTCCCGATTCTCGCGGACTCACCTGGGACCGCATTAAGGGTCAATTCGGACCGGACATCGAATTCCTGGAGCGCGTTCTCGCCTACGTTTTTGAGCGTCTGGCGGTGGATCCACGACACCTTGCCGTCGCGGGATTCTCGGACGGGGGCTCCTATTCGTTGTCGGTGGGTTTAACTAATGGCGATCTTTTCTCTCATGTCATTGCGTACTCTCCCGAGTTCGTTTCCGCCCCCATTCGCTATGGCAAACCTCCCGTTTTCATCACCCACGGAGTTCAAGACCCACTCCTCTCCGTGAATTTGACGGAAAACATGGTCCGCCAGTTGCAACGCTCAGGTTACCAAGTCGAGTTCAAGGAATTCTCCGGCGGACATTTCATGCGGACGGACTTGGTCAAGGAATCGCTCCGGTGGTTCGCCGGAACCAGTCGTTAGGCCGGAAAGAATCTTCGATCACGAGCATGAGCACGAGTAAGATCGGAGACGCGCCGGACGTTGAGGTCTCGATCGAGATCGAGCAGAGCACGCTTTACAACAAGGATCTCGCGCCAGTCCCGCAGGCGCGGCGCACCTGGCGAGTAGGAAGCTTCGCCGCGCTCTGGATTTCGATGTCGGCCTGCATCCCGACTTACATGCTCGCTTCGTCGCTCATCGGCGGAGGAATGAATTGGTCGCAGGCCATCCTCACGATTTTTCTCGGCAACCTCATCGTCGTCGTCCCGATGATCCTGAACGCGCACGCGGGAACGCGATACGGAATTCCGTTCCCGGTCTTCTGCCGCGCCTCGTTCGGCACCCGCGGCGCGAATGTCCCCGCGCTTATGCGTGCGTTCGTCGCCTGTGGCTGGTTCGGCATCCAGACCTGGATCGGCGGCGCGGCCATCTACAAGATCCTCGGCGTTTTCTTTCCCGGCCTAACGACACCGGGCGCGCCGGCGTTTCTCGGAATCACGCTCGCGGAATTTATCTGCTTTCTCTTTTTCTGGGCGATCAACATGTTCGTGGTCTACAAAGGAATTGAATCGATCCGGTTCCTTCTGAACATCAAGGCGCCGCTGCTGATCGCGCTCGGTCTGTTGCTGCTCGGCTGGGCTTATCGGAACGCCGGCGGGTTCGGGCCCATCCTCGCCCAACCATCCGCCTTCGATCCCGGCCAGCCGAAAGCCGGACAATTCTGGTCGTTCTTCGTTCCCGGTCTCACCGGCATGATCGGTTTCTGGGCGACGCTCTCGCTCAATATTCCCGACTTCTCCCGTTACTCGCGCACCCAGCGCGACCAGGTGGTCGGGCAGGCGCTCGGGCTGCCGCTCACGATGGCTCTTTATTCTTTCATCGGCGTCGCGGTGACTTCCGCGACGACCATCATCTACGGCAAGACGATCTGGGATCCGGTGGATGTACTGACGAAATTTACAAACCCGATTGTCCTCGTCGTTGCGATGTTCGCGCTGTGTCTCGCGACGCTGGCCACGAACATTGCAGCGAACGTCGTCAGTCCCGCGAACGACTTCGCGCACCTCGCGCCGCACAAGATTTCGTTCCGGATCGGCGGATTGATCACCGGAATTGTCGGCGTGTTGATGATGCCGTGGAAACTGGTCGCCGATCCTTCAGGTTACATCTTTACCTGGCTGGTGGGCTACAGCGCGCTCCTCGGTCCGATCGGCGGGATCATGATCGCCGATTACTTCGTGCTTCGTCGGCGGCGATTAAACGTGAACGCGCTTTACCAGCATGACGACGAATACTGCTACACCCGCGGGTTCAGCATCGTCGCGCTGATCGCGCTCCTGGCCGCGATCCTTCCAAACCTTGCCGGGTTCCTCGTGACGGTGAAGGTGATCGACGCCGGAAGCGTGCCGGCATTTTTCGTCACGCTTTACAGCTATGCGTGGTTTGTTGGATTCGCGATTGCCTTCTGTCTCTACATCGCGTTGCGTCGTTTAGGACTAAGAAACACATGAACACGCCTGAGCTTCCGCCATTCCAACATCAACCTGCCGCCTACAAAGGCCCTTCAGCCGACGAAGTCATGCGCTTGCGCCGCGAATTCCTGAACCCCGGCATCTTCATCTATTACAAAAAGCCGATCATGCTGGTGGAAGGAAAAATGCAATACGTCTGGGACGACCAGGGGCGGCGTTACCTGGATGCGCTCGGCGGCATCGTCACGATCAGCGTCGGGCATTGTCATCCGGAGGTGGTCGAGGCGGCGCGGCGGCAAAACGAGTTGCTCCAGCATTCCACCACGATCTATCTGCATCCGAACATCGCGCAGTACGCGGAGAAGCTGGCGGCGAAAATGCCGGGCGACCTGAAGGTCTGTTATTTCGTTAATTCAGGCTCGGAAGCGAATGATCTCGCGCTCCTCCTCGCCCGCGCCTCCACCGGCAACTACGACATGATCGCGTTGCGCAATGCGTATCACGGCGGAAACGCATCCGGCATGGGCCTGACCGCGCACGCGACCTGGAAATTCAACACGCCCCACAGCTTCGGCGTTCATCACGCCATCACGCCCGATCCGTTTCGTGGTTACTGGGGCCGCGACGATGCGGACGCCGGACGCAAATATGCCGCGGACGTGAAGAATCTGATCGATTACGCCACGCCCGGGCAGATCGCGGGCTTCATCGCGGAATCGATCCAGGGTGTGGGCGGCTGCGTGGTTTTTCCGGACGGTTATCTCAAGCACGTTTACGAACACGTGCGCGCCGCGGGCGGCGTTTGCATCGCGGACGAAGTGCAGGCTGGATTCGGCCGATGCGGCACGCACTACTGGGGATTCGAAACGCAGGGAGTTATTCCCGATATCGTTTGCATGGCGAAAGGAATCGGGAACGGCGCGCCGCTCGGCGCGGTCGTCACCACGCCAAAGATCGCGCAGGCGCTGTCGCAACGGATTCACTTCAACACGTTTGGCGGGAATCCGGTCGTCTGCGCGCAAGGCATGGCGGTCCTCGACGTGATCGACCGCGAGAAGCTGCAGGAAAATTCGCTCACGATCGGCAACCACTTGTTAGGCGGATTGAATCGGCTGAAGGAGAAACATGATTTGATTGGCGACGTCCGCGGCAAGGGACTGCTCCTCGGCATCGAGCTGGTGAAAGATCGGGCGACGAAGGAGCCGGCGAAGGCGGAGTGCGCGGCGGTGCTGGAAGCGTGCAAGGACATGGGTCTGTTGCTGGGTAAAGGCGGGTTGCAGGGTCAGACCATTCGGTTTTCGCCGCCGATGAACATCACGAAGGCAGACGCCGATTTTCTCCTCGAGGTTTTGGACCGGGCGTTTGCTGCATTGTAGCCGCGCAGACGACGCAAGTCTCGGGTAGGGTGGGCGTCTCGCCCGCCGGTGATCGCGTCTCGCGATCACGAACTTGAAAAGATTGTTTTGGCAAGATGCCAAAACCGGCGGGCGAGACGCCCACCCTACCCCAGACAATTGTCAGACCAGTCGCGGTTCGAAACCAAAACCGGCTACCAGTTCCTTCCCCGCGGGAATTTTCTGAATCCCTTCCTTGTCCTCAAACGCCCGCTGGTCGTGATGATCGGTCAGGCCCCAGCAGGGTTCGACGCAAAGGAACGGGCCGCCATCGGACCACAACGTCAGATACGGCACGCCGGTCAGATCGAGGACGACCGTGCGCCCTGACAGCGAATCGGAAAATGTGAAAGTGCGATCTGGAACGTCGATCAACTCGAGTATGTACGAGCCAGGAAGCTTCGCGCGCTCGAACGGCATCTCGCCGCCGGCGAATTGAATATCTTCCGTCTCACCGCTCAGATAATTGTCCGGAGAAAAATGGCGTCGGTAAAGTCCGGCCGGCATTTCGAAATGGAATGAGTCGAACGAGGCGGCGGCGAATCCGGGATGCAAACCGAACCCGACGTGCGCGGTGAGCTCCGGCTCGTGATTCGTGAAGCGGAATGAAACCGAGACGGCCCCCTTCTCGATCCGATAAGTGAGATCGAGCGAAACTTTGAGCGGATATTCCGTCGGAGAAAAATCTTCCGGCGTGATGCGGTAAGTCAGTTCGCTGTCACGTTCCGATTCGACGCGATGCCAGATCTTCCCGCGCAAAAAACTGTGGGTGCCGCCACGAATCTCCTGCCCGCGATAGAGAGTGCGCTCGTTCTTGATCCGGTGCAGATAATAACCCATCACGGTCGCGTGGTTCGCCCAGCCTTTCTCGGGCGGGCCGATCTCGTTATCGCGGTTTAGGAACCCGATCCATTCGCCGCCGGGATTTCGCCGCGCCACGCTGATCAATTCCGCGCCGAGCCGTGAGACGATGAGACGAAGGCCGTTCGCCTCGTCCGTCAGAACATCGAGCAACCGATCGCCCCGCTGCTCTTCGCGTTGCGAGAACACGGATTACGGGAAGAGACCGCGCGAGTGTTTCGCTTTCATCACCCGCTCCACCCCGATGGCCATGGCCGCGGTGCGATGCGACACCTTGTGCGCCTTCGCGCGCTTGATCACCTGCGTGAAAGAATGCTCGAGGATGCGGAAGAGTTTGTCGGTCACTTCAGTCTCGGTCCACATGAAGGCCTGCAGGCCCTGGACCCATTCGAAGTAGGAAACGATCACGCCGCCGGCGTTGCAGAGAATGTCGGGAATAACAAAGAGCTCGTCCCAGCGCTCGTTGAGGATGAGATCGGCTTCGGGCGTCGTCGGGCCGTTGGCACCCTCCGCAAGAATGCGGCA
>Ga0208078_1000468_pt1 | contig 10758 bp, 8 predicted proteins | sample NGESurdeep072012_3_FD_184468 | JGI IMG/M metagenome (GOLD analysis project Ga0208078, IMG submission 184468) | Arctic peat soil microbial communities from Barrow, Alaska - NGEE Surface sample 53-2 deep-072012 (SPAdes) | ecosystem: Environmental > Terrestrial > Soil > Wetlands > Peat ... | reverse complement strand
CCCGCCGGTAGTCGGCGAAATGCGAGCGGCCGGCTTCGCCGCGCGAGTCGTCCTCGATCGCCGTCACGAGCCCGCTTACCTGATTCAGCGTGACGTCGATCGGTGCCGAGAGTCCGGTGTAGCGCAGGCGCACCACCACCTCGCCGGGTCGCACCGCGAGGCGCGTGAATGCCGGACGCTCGGGGCCGCCGCGCCCGAAGAAGTGCGCCCAGGCGAGCGCGTCGAGCCGGTCTTCCGCGTTGCCCGCGACGATCGGCATCCCGGTCGCGTCGGCGCTCCACACGCGCGCGCCGTCGAAGCCGTCGGAGAACGAGACCGGGCCGGCCACGATCCGCTCGACGAACCGGCCGGTGGCAAGATCGTAGAGACCGGTCTCCTCTCCACGGACGCCGTCGCCGTCGATCTCCGCCCGCAGGCGGACGAACCGGTGCCGCGGCGAGAGCCGGCGGATCACGCGCAGGTCGGGAAGCGCTGCCGGCCGGGATGCGGGCGCGACCGATGCGAGCGTGACGAGCGCGGCCAGCGCGGCGGAGAGCACCGCCGCAGCTTCGAGGGATGCGGCAGTATTCGCTCCGTGCCGCGCGGTAGCAGGGCGGATGGTCTCGCCGCCGCTCACCCTCAGCCTTGCGGAGATCGACGCAGCGGCGGTGCTGATTCGCGATGCGGTCCCGCCGACGCCGGCGTACCGCTGGCCGCTGTTGTGCGAACGGCTCGGCGTCGAGCTGGTGCTCAAGCACGAGAACCACACCCCGCTGGGCGCCTTCAAGGTGCGCGGCGGGCTGACGTACGTCGACGCGCTTCGGCGCCGTGCACCGCACGTGACGCGCCTCGTGAGCGCGACGCGCGGCAATCACGGACAGAGCATCGCGTTCGCGGCGGGGCGCGCCGGATTGCGCGCGACGATCGTCGTGCCCGACGGCAATTCGCCGGAGAAGAACGCCGCGATGCGCGCGCTCGGCGCCGAGCTCGTCGTACACGGCCGCGACTTCGACGAGGCGAAGGCGTACGCCGCGACGCTCGTCACCTCCGACCCGCGGGCGGAGTTCGTGCCGTCATTTCATCGCGATCTCGTGCTCGGCGTCGCAACGTACGCGCGCGAGCTGTTCGCCGCCGGCCCGTTCGACGCGGTCTACGTGCCGATCGGCCTCGGCACCGGGATCAGCGGGGTCATCGCCGTGCGCGATCTGCTCGGCCTTTCGACCGAGGTCGTCGGCGTCGTCGCGGAGCGGTTCCCCGCCTACGCGCGCTCGTTCGCCGCCGGCGAGGTGGTGGAGACCGGGCCGGCCGAGACGATCGCGGACGGCGCGGCCGTTCGCGTCCCCGATCCCGCGGCGGTCGCGATCGTTTGTTCGGGGGCGGCGCGCGTCGTCGCCGTGCCGGAGGAAGCGATCCGCGAGGCGATGCGCTGGATATTCACCGACACGCACAACGTCGCCGAGGGCGCCGGCGCAGCCGCCGTCGCGGCGGTCGCGGCGGAGTCCGGCCGCTTGCGCGGAAAGCGCATCGCGGCCGTGCTCTCCGGCGGGAACGTCGACGCGGCAGTCTTTGCCGGCGTGCTATGAAGGGATTGCGATGCTTGCCGTATTGTCGATGACCGCGACGCTGATCGCCGCGACGCTCCCGGCGCCGGCCGGAACGGCGTTCTACACGCCGCCCAGCCCGCTGCCCGCGGGGACACACGGCGACGTCATCTGGTCGCGCCCGTTCTCCACCCCGGCCGCGCTGCCGTCCGCCGCGCGCAACCTGCTCGTGCTCTATCACACGACGGGCGCCGACGGGAAAGACCGCGCCGTCTCGGGGATGGTGGCGATCCCGCGCGGGGCGCCGCCGCGCGGCGGGTGGCCGGTCATCAGCTGGGCGCACGGAACGACCGGCGACGCGCCGGCGTGTACGCCCTCACTCGACGGCCCCGACGCTCCCGAGCACGCCTATCTCGGCCCGATCGCACCCGTCCTCGATCAACTGGTCACCGCCGGCTACGCGGTCGTGCAGACCGACTACGAAGGTCAAGGGACGCCGGGGATCCATCCGTATTTGATCGGCACCGCCGAGGCGCACGACACGATCGACATGGTTCGCGCGGCTCGGCAGATCGAGTCGGGCCTCTCGACGCGCTGGATCGCGATGGGTCACTCGCAAGGCGGGCACGCAGCGCTCTTCGCGGCGGCTTCGGCGGCCGCGTGGGCTCCCGAGCTGCAACTGCTCGGCACGGTCGCGGAGGCGCCGGCGGCGTTCATTTCGCCGTTCATCGGGTCGATGCCCAAAGCGACCTCTCCGACGCCTGCCTTCGCATTCGCTGCGCTGTTCATGCAGGCCGCGGCGTCGGTCGATCCTGAGGTGAAGCTCGATCAGATCTTGACGCCGCCCGCGATCGCGCTGCTCCCGCAACTGCTCGACCGCTGCTCGGGCGCGCTCTATGCGAAAGAGTCCTGGGGCGGGCTCGTCCCCGCGTCCGCGTTCCGGAGCGACGCCGTGCTGCAGCCGCTCCTGCGGGTCGCGGCAGCGAGCGACGCCGGACCGTTGCATTTGAGTGTCCCGGTGCTGCTCCTGCAAGGAACGACCGACACGACGGTCCCGAAAACGTCGAGCGACGCGCTCGACAAGGCGCTGTGCGCAAACGGAGCAACGGTGCGCTACGAAGTCTATCAAGGCCTCGGCCACCGTCCCGTCGTTCCCGCCTCCGCGAACGACGCGCTGGCGTGGATCGGGGCGCGCTTCGCCGGGAGCGCGGCGCCCTCGAACTGCGGCGCGGATCCGGTGTCGCACGGATGATCCCTCGGCAGGTCGCGATCCTCTCGTTCGAGGGGCCGGACCGCTACGCGCTGATCGGCGGGCTCGCCACGCGCGTTACCCAGTTGGCGCGCGCGCTCGGTGCGAGCGGTCACGACGTGCAGCTGTTCTTCGTCGGCGACCCCAACGCCGCGCCGGTCGAGCAGACCGATCCCGGCGTCACGCTGCGGCGCTGGTCGCAGTGGATCTCGAAGCAGCATCCCCGCAACGCCTACGACGGTGAGCCGGGGAAGATCCACGACTGGGAGGTGAGCCTGCCGGCGTGGATCGTCGACGATCTCGTCGTGCCGGCGCACGCCCGCGGCGAGCGCGTCCTCGTCATCTGCGAAGAGTGGCAGACGGCGAACGTCGCGATCGCGATCGATCGGACCGCGCGCGAGCGCGGCGTCCGCGGCGCGCTCACGCTGATGTGGAACGCGAACAACACGTACGGTTTCGAGAAGATCCACTGGCCGACGCTCACCCGTGCCGCGGCGGTCAGCGCGGTCAGCAAGTACATGAAGTTCGAGCTTGCGCAGTGGGGCGTGCACGCGCTGGTCATCCCGAACGGGATCGACGAGGCGCTGCTCGACGGCGCCGACCCCGAGCAGACCAAAGCGATTCGCGAAGCGTTCGCCGGCAAGCCGACCTGCGTCAAAGTCGGGCGCTTCGACCCCGACAAGAACTGGCTGCAGGCGATCGACGCGCTGGCCGAGGTGCGCGCGGCCGGGATCGACGCGCGGCTCATCGTGCGCGGCGGGAGGGAGCCCTACGGCGACGTCGTCTTCGCCCGCGCTCGCGAGCGGCAGCTCGCCGTCTCTCGGCTCGAGTACGAGGGGAGCGACTGGCGGGAGTTCGCGCAGCGGCTCGCCGCGATCGAGACGCCGGTGGTACACGTGCGCGCCTTCCTCGAGGAGGCAACTCTCTACGCGCTCTACGCCGGGGCCGACGTCGTGCTCGCGAACAGCGGCAAGGAGCCGTTCGGGCTGGTCGGCCTCGAGGTGATGGCCGCCGGCGGTATCGTCGTCTGCGGCGCGACCGGCGAAGAGTACGCCGAGCCGTTCGTCAACGCGATCGTGTGCGACACCAGTGACGGGCGCGAGCTCTCGACGTACCTTCAGGCGCTGTTCGGCGATGCGAAGCTGGCCGAGCAGCTGCGCGCGAACGGTGCCGAAACGGCGGCGCGCTACACTTGGGGGCACGTGCTGGAGTCGCTTGGCCGCAAGATCGCGTACGTCGACGCGATCGCGAAGTAGCGGCATGGCAAGGACGCTGCTGGTAACCGGCGCGAGCCGCGGCATCGGCGCCTCGATCGCGCGGCGGGCCGCGGCCGACGGCTACGACGTCGCGCTGACGTACGCCGCCGACCGTGACGCCGCGCAGCGGGTCGCCGCCGACGTCGAGGCGGCCGGCCGACGAGCGCTGGTGATCCGCGCCGACGTCGCGCGCGAGGCGGACGTCGTTGCAGGGTTCGCGGCGGTCGACGGAGAGTTCGGCCGGCTCGACGCGGTTGCGATCAACGCCGGCATCACGGGCAGTTTCACTCGCGTCGAAGATATCGACGCATCGATGCTCGAGCGCGTGCTCGCGGTGAACGTCGTCGGCGCGTTCACCTGCGCGCGCGAGGCCGTGCGCCGCATGTCGACCGCGCGCGGCGGGAACGGCGGCGCGATCGTCGTCGTCTCCTCGGTCGCAGCGCGGATCGGGTCGCCGAACGAGTACGTGCACTACGCCGCATCGAAGGCGGCGGTCGATACGATGGTACTCGGCTTGGCGAAAGAGGTCGCGCGCGAGGGGATACGCGTGAACGCCGTCGCGCCGGGCTTGATCGACACCGAGATCCACGCGCGCGGCGGGCGCCCGGAACGCGTCGCGCAGATCACGCCGATGGTGCCGATGGGACGGATCGGGACGCCGGACGAAGTCACCGAAGCGGTGATGTGGCTGCTCTCGGCGGCGGCGTCGTACGTTACCGGTGCGGTGCTCGACGTCTCGGGAGGCCGGTAGGCGATACCGTGAACGGGCGGGAGCGCGCGATCGCCGCGTTGGTTCAGGCCGCGCCGGTGCTCGGCGCGGCGGTCTGGGTGCTGCTGCTCGTGACGCACCAGAATGACTACGCGTTCATGTTCGTGCTGTTCATGCCGGGTCTCGTCATGCTCGCTACCGCGCTCGCCGTCGCGCTGGTCGCGGTGATCGTCGCGCCACGCGGCTTCGTCCGCACCCAAGCCGCAGGCTCGCTGCGCTTCCACAGCATCGTTGGGGCGGTCAGCGTGGTGCTGCTCGTGCTCGCCTTCGCGGCCCTCGCGCGCGGCGCCATGGCTGCTGCGCAGAGTATGGTGATGCTGTTCGGCGTGCTGCTGCCGATCGTCGAGATCGGGCGGGCGCTGATGTACGGGATCGCCGCGGCGCGCGGAAAATAGACAAACGTCACAGGCGACAAAGGTCGCCTTGCCCGCCGATTGGACTTCCTGTGTCCGTCGTGATATACTGACGTGTCACCTCGTGTGACGTTCCACTTTGCGCGATCTTTCGAATTACCGACGATCGACCTCGCGCTCGTTTTCGAAAGAATCGATGCAACCGACTTTTGATGCGCTGGGCCTGAGCCCGGCGCTCCTTCGAGCCGTGCGTGAGCTCGGCTTCACCACCCCGACCCCGGTACAGGCTGCGGCGATACCGCCCGCCCTCGCCGGCAAAGACGTCCTCGCGAGCGCGCAGACCGGGACCGGCAAGACCGCCGCGTTCGGGATCCCGCTGATCGAACGTCTCATGACGCTGCCGCGAAAGAAAACCCGCGCGCTCATCCTCGCGCCGACGCGCGAGCTGGCGGCGCAGATCGCGGCCCACCTGACCGCCCTCGCCAAGGGCACCAACCTGCGCATCGCGTCGATCTACGGCGGCGTCGGCTTCGGCGCCCAGTTCGCTGCGTTCGCGCGCGGTACCGAGATCATCGTCGCGACACCGGGCCGCCTCATGGACCTCATGGGCCAGGGCTCCGCGCGCCTCGACGACGTCTCGCTGCTCGTCCTCGACGAAGCCGACCGGATGCTCGACATGGGCTTTCTCCCGGCGGTGAAGCGCATCGTCGCGAAGGTCCCCGCGCAGCGGCAAACGCTGTTCTTCTCGGCGACGATCGCGCCCGAAGTCCTCAAACTGACCCGCGACCTGCTGAAGGATCCCGTGCGCGTCGAGGTGACCCCGCACTCGAATTCCACGACGGCTGAGGGGATCACCCACACCGCGTACGCCGTCGACCAGATGCAAAAGACCAATCTGTTCGTCGAGCTGCTCAAGGACAACACGATCTACAGCGCGCTCGCCTTCACCCGCACCAAGGCACGCGCCAACCGGCTCGCGCTCGCGCTGGAGAAGCACAACATCTCGACCGAGCGCATCCACGGCGACCGCTCGCAGGCGCAGCGCACCCGCGCCCTGGCCGACTTCAAGCGCGGCAAGCTGCGCGTCCTGGTCGCGACCGACGTCGCGGCGCGCGGGATCGATATCGCGGAGCTCGGTCACGTCGTCAACTACGACGTTCCGATGGTCCCCGAAGACTACGTGCACCGCGTCGGCCGCACGGCGCGCGCGGAGTTGACCGGCGACGCGATCACGTTCGTCTCGCGCGACGAAGAACGGCTCTTCCGCGATATCGAGAAGGCCGTCGGCCGGCGCATCGACCGCAGCAAGCTGCCGGAGCTCCCCGAGCTCGCGCCGGTCCAGGCGATCGCCCATCGCCCGGCCGCGCACGCGGCCCCGCAGCAGCAGCGCTTCGCACCGGCGCGCAACGGCAACGGACACAGCTTCAACGGTGGAGCGCGCTCGGGCTTCGCGAAGCGGCGCGGCCGCTAACTCGACCGGATCGAGGGTGAGCTCGCCCGAAACGAGCGCGCCATGATCCACCTGTTCGCGTTCGCTGCGGCGGTTGCGACGAGTCCGACGATCCTGCGAAGCGCGAGCGCCCCGGCGCCGCGCTTCGTCCGTGTGCAGCTCGACGTCAGCGCGTACGGGATCGCCGGTCGCGGCGAGATCCTCGTCGACCGGACGACCGGCCGGTTCGTACGGCGTTTTGATGCCGGCCCCGTCTCCGAACGCGAAGGCTGGGACGGCACGCGTGCCTGGCGGGCCGACGCGACCGGGATGCCGCGCGTGCAAGGCAATCGGGACGAGCGCGCTGCGATCGTCGACTGGTCGCACGTGCTGGCGCCGGTGGACCCTGCCGGATCGCGCGAGCATCCCGCGCAGCCTCCCGAGTTCACGGTCGACCAGCCGACCGGCGAGGTCACGCGGATGGTCCGCCACATCGGCCATCAAACCGAACGCACGACGTTCGCGGACTATCGCACCGCGAACGGCTTCGTCGTGCCGTTCACGATCGCCGACACGTCGGAGAACGGCACGTGGACCGCACACGTGCTCGGCATCGACACGCCGCGCACGATTCGCGACGCCGCCTTCGCGCCGCCGCCCGAGCCGCGCGACTGGTCGCTGCGCGGCGTCGAGACCGTCAACTTGATCGGGGGAGCCGATTTGGCGGTCATTCCGGTCTCGGTCAACGGCGGACCGGTGCTGCGCTTCCTGCTCGACACCGGCGGACAGAACGTCATCACGCCGGACGCCGCTCGCCGCGCCGGTGTCGAACCGCTCGGTGAGGGCACCGTCGGCGGCGCCGGCGCGGCCCTCGCGAAGATTCGCTACGCGAGCGCGCGGAGCGTTCGCGTCGGCGGTGCCGAGATGCGCGATCAGCCGTTCCTCGTGCTCGACCTCGGTGCGACCGCGCCGATCGACGGGATCATCGGATACGAGCTGCTGGCGCGCTTCGCGGCGCGGATCGACCTGCAGCGCGGCCGCCTCGAACTCGCCCCGGATGCGCGCGCGCTCTCGCCGGCGGGCATCGCGGTGCCGATGGTATTCGTCGAGCGCCAGCCGCAGGTCGACGGCGCGCTCGACGGTATCGCCGGACCGATGACGATCGACACCGGAAGCGCGAGCGCGGTCGACGTCAATACGCCGTTCGTCGTCGCGCACGATCTCCGCACGCGCTACCACGCCGAGGCCGGCGGCTATCCCATCTCGGGGATCGGCGGGCCGGTGCATGCATATTTCGCGCACGCGAAGGAGCTGCGACTCGGCGAACTGGCCGTCCCCGACGTCAACCTCCTGCTCACCGACGCGCACTCCGGGGCCGAAGCCGACCCGACGATCGCGGCAAACGTCGGCGAGCAGGTGTTACGGCGCTTCGTCCTCGTGCTCGATTATCGCCGCGCGACGATCCACTTCGAAACGCCGTCGCGCTAGGCGCCTGCGAGCGCGGCGATCTTGAGCACGGTGTTCCAGTTGCGTCCGGTGGCGCGCGTGCCGAGCGCCGCTTCGATCGCGGGCAGGGTCAGCTTCGAGCGGCCGATCCCGTCGGGGTAGTAGGCGTAGATCTGCCGCCCTGATCCGCGCACGATCTCGCGCCCCGCGATCGCCCCTTGCAGCGCTGCGACCGCCTCCGCGCTTGCCGACCCCGTGAGGAACAAGACGAGGACATGTGACGGATCGCGCTCGGCTTCGTCGGGAAACGGGTTGCCGGCGACGATTCCGTCCCAGTCCAGGACCGTGCGGACCATGACGTCCGAGCGCAGGCCGAGCCGGCTTTGCACGGCGGCGGCGAGCGCGCGTTCGAGCTCGGCAGGCTTGCGTGCCGCACCGCGAAACACGAGGTTGCCGCTCTGCAGCAGCGATCGCGCGTCGTCGAAGCCCAGCTCCGTCAGCAACGCGCGCAGGTCGGACATTGCGACCTTCGCGCGGCCACCGACGTTGACGCCGCGCAGCAGCGCGATGTAGACCGGCATACGGCGCGCTACGGCGACGATGCGGGCGCGGGCGCGCTCGCGAACGCCGGGTCGCCGAGCTGCCAGAACAGGAACGAGAACTCGTCGGTGGTGAGCGCCTGCGCCTGCGCGCGCGAGCTGCCGAGATAGCCGTGCCCCGCGTCGTAGTCGACGCGCAGCAGCACGGGCTTCCCGCTCGACGTCGCCGCCTGCAGGCGCGCCGCGAACTTCGCGACGATCCAAGGCGCGACGCGCGGGTCGTTTGCGCCGGTGATCGCCAGGACGGCGGGATAGGCGACGCCGTCCTTCACGTGCAGGTACGCATCGGTCGCGTAGAGCGCGTCCCAGCCCACCTTGTTCGCGATCGTCCCGAACTCCGGGATGTTCGCGGGGCCGCCTTCGGCGAACTCGTCCCGCACCGCGTTGGTATCACCGACGACGTCGAGCGCCGCGGCCCACAGCTCCGGATGCTGGACGATCGCGTTGCCGATCGTCACCCCGCCGGCGCTCGTCCCGCTGCCGGCGAGCTTGGCGGACGAGGTGTAGTGGTTGTCGATCAGATAGCGCGCGCAACCGATGAAGTCGTCGACGGTGCGCCCCTTGGTGGCGATGTGCGCGCCGAAGTGCCAGTCCTCGCCGTACTCGCCCCCGCCGCGCGGGTGACACTCGGCGTAGATCGCGCCGCGCTCGAGCCATGCCAACCGCGTCGTCGAGAACGACGGCCGGATCACGATCCCGTAGGCGCCGTAGCCGTCGAGCCAGGTCGGACGCGCGCCGTCGAGCTGCGCGTCCTTGCGCATCACGATCGAGAGCGGTACCTTCGTGCCGTCCGCGCTCGTCGCGAGCACCTCGAGCGAGGTGATTCCCGAGTAGTCGACGGTGGATTTCTTGCGCAAGCCCGTGTCGCTCAGGGCGATGTTCAGGCCGGTGCGGTACCAGCGGGGAGACTCGGTCCACGACTGCAGACCGAAGGTGATGCCGGGGACCATCGGATCGGTCGACGTGCTGCCGATCGCACCGGCGAACGGGAGCTCGACCTCGCTGAGGGCACCCGGCGACCCGTCGCGACCGACCGCGAGCCGGCGCAGCTTCGACAGTCCCGCATCGAGATCGCGCAGGTAGAGGCCGTCGCCGGCCAGCGCCAATTCCTCGACGACACGCGTCGACTCCGGCACCGCCTCGCGCGCCTTCGCCAGCGTCCCGGTGCGCATGTCGAGCACGACCACGCGATGGCGCGGCGCTCCTTTGTGGGTGCTCAGGTAGAGCATGTCGCCGACCGCGTCTCCGGTCGTCACGTCGTCGGCAAAGCCGGCGATCTTCCGCCACGGCGCGTTCGGACCGGAAACCGATGCGGCCGGCGCGACGTAGAGCGCGATCTCGTTCTGCACGCCGTGCACGATCGCCGCGACCGCCCAGCGCGTGCGCGGTGAAACGTTCACGACGGCAACGTCCTCCGGCGCGAACGGAATTTGCGCGCTCACGCTGTAGCCGAAGATCGCCGGGTCGCGGTCGGGATCCCGCCCGAGCACGTGCAGGCGGGCGACGCCCTTCGTGTCGCGCTCACTCTGCGGCTGGTTCGGCGGCGCCTTCGGCGTGCGGAAGTAGAAGAACGAACGGCTGTCGTCCCGCCATGAGGGCGGGTTGTAGATCGCGCGCTCGATCACGTCCGGGAGCAGTCGTCCGCTGCGTGTGTCGACGACGTGCAGTACGGTCTTCTCGGAGCCGCCTTCGGAGATCCCGATCGCGGCGTACCGCCCGTCGAGCGAGGGCGAGTAGTAGTCGATCGTATAGTGCTCTTTCGCCGAGCGCGCGAACCGGTCGGGGTCGAACACGACGCGCTCCGCGCCGCCGGCGATCGCGCGCGCGTAGAGCCGCGTCGTGTTCGCGCCGGCTGCGCGCTTCTGGTAGAAATAGGTTCCGCCGACCGGCTGAACGTCATTGACCGATTCCGTGACGTTGTCGAGTTGCGCGATCCGCTGGGCGAGCACGGTCCGTCCGGGTACCGCGTCGAGCACCGTGCGCGTGTACGTGTTCTGGGTCTTGAAGTACGTCGCGAGCCCGGGGTCCTTCGCGTTCTCGAAGTAACGGTACGGATCGCTGACGGTCACGCCAAAGTGCGTCTCGGTCACCGATCGGACCGCGGGCGGCGCAGGCGGAGGCGCCGCCGAGGACGCGG
>Ga0208078_1000467_pt1 | contig 10760 bp, 8 predicted proteins | sample NGESurdeep072012_3_FD_184468 | JGI IMG/M metagenome (GOLD analysis project Ga0208078, IMG submission 184468) | Arctic peat soil microbial communities from Barrow, Alaska - NGEE Surface sample 53-2 deep-072012 (SPAdes) | ecosystem: Environmental > Terrestrial > Soil > Wetlands > Peat ... | reverse complement strand
CCACAGGCTAAGTGAGAGCTCCAATGCACGCCTATTCCGGACACACGAGCAGAAGGTCGCGACGCGACTGCACGCGCCACCTCCGTCACCATGCCCATTCGCTTCCTCGAACGATGTCTCTCCTCGCGAGATCATTCAGTCGGGGGAAGGACGAATTGCTGTAGGGAATTCCACTAGAGGATCGCGCCAAGACGCAGACTGAGTCGCAGACACCGTGCAGCAAACTGATCTCCTCGTGTCAGGCGTTCGGCGACTCCGAGTGAGTCCGAGCTCACGCAATCTCAGGGTGCGATTTGCCCGCATCAATGCGCGATCACCGCTCCGAATTTCCCGTGAGGAATGCATGTCTGGAATCCTGTTTGCCACTCATGGCGGCCCGAGTGCCGACGGGGCTGGGCGCGTCGCTGCATTGCTCGCCGCCCGGCGCGGCACGACTATGTCGGCCGTCTGCGTGCTCGAGCCCGTTCGCATCGTGGATGCTGGATATTCCGCGATGTACGTTCCCACTCTCGAGGAGGACGAAGCGGTACGAGCCTCACTACGAATGGCGGTGGCCGACCAGCTACAGCGATGCGGCGCATCCGCGACCCCGCGTGTGCGCACCGGGGCAGCCGCCTCGGAGATCGCCGATGAGGCTCGAGAGTCGAATGCGGAAGTGATCGTGCTGGGGCTGGGGCGGCATCAGCTTATCGACCGGGCGCTTGGCAACGAGACCGCCCTGCAGCTCGTTCAACTCGCCAGCACGCCCGTGCTCGCCGTTCCTGCTACGATGACTGCATTACCGAGCAGAGTCGTCGCGGCAATCGATTTTTCGCCGACCAGTGTTGCCAGTGCCAAGGCGTGCGCACGGTGGCTGACGAATGGCGATGTCCTTCACCTCGTCTACGTAGCCGGCGATTGGCATGGCGGGTTTCCTCTCACCCAGCGCATCACCGCCGAGAATGTGCTGAATGCCATCAGTCAGCAGATCGATGCTCCCGAAGGCGTGCGCATCGAACAGAGCGTGGTCGAGGGAGAGCCGGCCATACGCCTTCTCGAGTTGACCGCGACCTCCAACGCGGACCTCACCGTCCTGGGCAGCCATGGCTACGGATTCTGGAAGCGACTGACCATTGGAAGCGTCGCCTCGAAAATCATCCGCCTGTCTCCTGCGGCCGTGCTCGTAACTCCCATCGGCAGTCTCGCCACCTTTCCTTCCTCCACTGCCGCAGTTGCCTCCAGTACGTCCAGCAATTAGTACTGCGAGTGATGGCCCGGGTTCTGTGAACGGCTCCGCCATCCAATGTCGCGTATTCGCCTCAACTGCTTGCAAAAGCGACCGCATTCCCTCCATTTATCCGGACGCGGGGGCGTGAAGCCTTCAACCCGCCGGCGACCAGTGTTTGCGGATCTTCCATGTCGCGGAGTTCCCCGCACGGTGGGCGCGCCGATCGCAACGTCTCTCCGGTTATCGAAATGGCGTCAGACAGTGGAGCGGCCGATTCCGAGAAGAAGCTGCGAGGCATTGTCTCGCTGGCGGCTGACGCCATCATCTCGACTGATGGCGACTTTCGCATCACGCTCTTCAACCCTGCGGCGGAGCGCATCTTCGAATATCGTGCGGACGAAGTACTTGGTGAGTCGCTGGACATCCTCCTTCCAGAGGCCGCACGGGAAATCCACCACGCGCATGTCGATCGATTCCGCCATTCGAGCGTAAGCGGAAAAGAGATGGGCCAGCGCGGGCAGATTTGGGGGCGTCGTCGCAGTGGCGAGCTCTTTCCCGCGGAGGCCTCGATATCGAAGATCCGGCTTGGATCTGAGACGCACTTCACTGCAGTACTGCGGGACATCACGCAGCAGCGACGCGCGGAAGCAGAGCGAGAAGCGCTGCTCACGCGCGAGATGCAGGCCCGCGCGATAGCTGAATCGGCGCAACGCCGCATTGGCTTTCTCTCGCGGGCAAGCGATCTCCTCCACTCGTCGCTCGCCTACGAGGAAACTTTTCGCGTGCTGCTCGACCTCATCGTGCCCGAACAGGCAACGTTTTGCGTGGTCGATGTCGTCGAAGAATCCGGGGCAGTCCGACGTTTGCACGTGGTGCACGCTGATCCGGAAAAGCAGGAGCTCGCCGAACGCCTGCGCTCGTACCCACACACGCAAGCGCACTACCTCACGCGACGCGCGATCCTCGGTAGCAAAGCGGAGCTCATCAACGACATCACGGATCGTCTGTTCGTCGATATCGCTGAAGACGCCGAGCATCTCGAAATCCTGCGCGAATTGGCACCCGCATCGATCATGGTGGTTCCGCTTCGCTCGCGCGAGCGGGTGCTCGGTGCGTTGCTGTATGCCCGCGACAAAAACGAAAGTGCCTACAACGATTTCGATGTTGCGCTCGCCGTCGAGCTCGCGCAGAGCGCCGCCTCGGCGGTGGACAACGCCCGGCTCTACCGGCGCTCGCAATCGGCAATTCGCGCCCGCGACAACGTACTGGGCGTCGTGTCGCACGACCTGCGCAACCCACTGGCGGTTATTTCGATGTGCGCAACGTCGCTGCTGGAGAGTGGTTTCGGCGACGAGGGTCGCAACCTGGAGGCAATGCAGGCCATCAAGGAATCGACTCGCTGGGCCCAGCGGCTCATCCAGGATCTCCTCGATGTGACGGCCATCGAGGCAGGTGGTCTGTCGCTCGTCCGCCGTGCGGAGGACCCGGTGCTCCTGATGACCAAAGCGGCGCTATTCTTCGAGGAGCTCGCGGCGGAACGAGCAGTCACGCTCGTGACGGCGCTGCCGGATCAGGTGCCGCTCCTACTCTGCGATGCCGACCGCATTCTGCAAGCCCTCGGAAACCTCATTGGGAATGCGTTGAAATTCACTCCGACTGGCGGACAGATTGAACTGGGCGCGGTGGTGGACCAGGATGGCGTTCGATTGTACGTCGCTGACAATGGACCCGGAATTCCCGACGAGGATGTGCCTCACATCTTCGACCGATTCTGGACCGCTCGCCGCGATTCTCGTGTGCGCGGCACCGGGATGGGGCTTGCCATCGTGCGAGGAATCATCGAAGCCCACGGTGGCCGGGTGTGGGTCGAGCGAAACGCCTCGGGTGGAGCAATGTTCAATCTGTTGCTTCCAACCCTGCCCTGAGCGCCGCTCGCCACGCCGGCTCACGCAACAGGCGCGCTAGTAACGACGCTACTTGCGCTCGGGAGGAACGACGAGCACCGAGCAGCCACCATGGCGCACGAGTTCCGTGCTCACGCTTCCCATCATCCAGCGCTCAATCCGACCCTGTCGCGCGCTGCCCGCGGCGATGAGGTCACTCTTTGACGCGGCGGCGTATTTCAGGATCGTTTCTGCGGTCGTAGTCGAAATCTCGTGCTCGAGGACGACGTGATCGAAGGTGACGCCATCGTCGCCGAGCTCGCGGGTGGCCTCCGCGAATGCAGCACGCACACCAAGGTCGTGAACGACCCTTTCCCCCTCGTCTCCCAGAAGCGCCGTGATCGGCGCCGCATATGCCAGCACGAGCACCGCTCCGTCGCCCGCAATCGCGTGCGCCGCCCGCATGGCCGTGAGGCTGATTGCACTGAAGTCGGTAGCGGCGAGGATCCGTGTGGGCAGCTCCATCATTCCTGAAACGACGCCGAGGACCGGGCACGTCGACCTGCGCATCACGTTGATCGCCGTCTCGTTGTTCAACGCGCGGTCGAACCGGGTGTATTGGTGCAAGCCGACGATTACGAGTGCCGCATGAATGTGCTGCGCTTCCTCCACGATCGTGCTCGCCGGAGCGCCGATGGCTACCCGTATCGGCCAATCGATCACTTGTCCCGTGGCTGCCGCGAGGGCCTCTCGAGTCTCCTGCACCTCTGTCTGATGTGAGGTGAGGTCCCGCTCGGGGTTCTCGATGGCCAGAGCGACGTTCAAGGCAAGGGGAAAGGGAACGCTGCGGGTATCGATGACATTCACGACCTGCACGACGGCGCCATGCGCCTTGGCGAGTGCGAGTGCCACGCGAGCTCCCGCAGTCGCGGCCGCGGAGTCGTCCATCGCCAGCAGAACGATGCGGCCTTGCAGCTCAAATGTGGGCGCGCCCGTGTGGCTCGTACTCTCCACACTCACGTGCGTCGCTTGCACATCGGTGTATGCCTCGCGCGTGTCTGCCGCGCCCGCAAGCGCGCCTCGGCGCGATAGCCGAACCGGGTGGGATGAATCCGTGTGCATGGCGCCTCGCTGAGAAGTTCGACAGAACTGCAACATGGCATAAGCTCGGAGTAGGCAGCGAGCGCCGCCGTCAGGGGCTGCCGGACGCGGGGTGCATCACGCGCAGGGTCGCTGTACGCTTTCGCCCGCGGCTCGTGCCCGTCCGACGATACCTGACTGCACTGCACTCTTCAGGCGCGCATCCTACGCCATGCGCGCGCGTTGGCGCTGTTCGCTCGCTGAAAATCGCGAAGAACGACAATCAGTCTCAAGGAGGGCTGTATGAAGACCGACATGGAGCTGCAGAAAGACGTGATCGATGAGCTCAAGTGGGATCCGCGTATCACCGACGATGAGATTGGAGCGGCGATTCGCGGTGGTGTCGTGACTCTGACGGGTTCGGTTCCCAACTTTGCGCAGAAGTGGGCGGCGGTGAAGGCGGTGGAACGTGTCGCCGGCGTGCGTGCGGTCGCGCAAGAGCTGACCGTGAAGATGCCGGAGGCGCACCAGAAGTCGGACACCGAGCTTGCTCATCAGATCGTCAACACGCTGGCGTGGGACATCGAAGTCCCCCACGAGAAGATCAAGGCGCGCATCGAGAACGGGTGGGTGACGCTCGAAGGGGAGGTCAGTTGGCAGTTTCAGCGGAACTCCGCGGAGCGCGCGGTGCGCTACGTATCCGGCGTCAAAGGCGTCTCGAATCTGCTGACCATCAAGAGCATTGCTTCGACGTACAACGTTGCGCAACACATCACGGAGGCGCTGCGGAGGAGCGCCGAGAATGATGCAAAGAAAATCGTGGTTGCTGCCATCGACGGCGCTGTGACGTTGACGGGCACCGTGCGTTCCTGGTCCGAGCGCATCGACGCCGAACACGCTGCCTGGGGCACGACTGGAGTCACGACCGTCGACGATCGCCTGGCGATCGTGACTTGATGAAGATTCGGCGTGAGCGAGCTGGCGGAACACCTCGGGCCAGTTCGCTTTCCGTCGGCTCCTACTGACTTGGAGATTCGAGGAGGACGTCTGCCTCGAGCGCGAGCCGCACGTACTCGGACCGATGCGACAAGCCAATTTTGTCCTCGATCCGCTGCTTGTAGGTATCGACTGTTTTTGCCGTTATCCCGAGCTGCTGGCCAATCTCCGGGCCGTTGTATCCTCGCGCCGTCAATGTGAGAACGCTCTGTTCCCGTTTGCTCAGGCCTTCCAACCGCGACCTCGCGTCCATTCGCCGGGGGCTAGGCGAGACAGTCGCGTGCGCAAGCTCATTTGCGATCACCGGGCGTATGTACACATCTCCCGAGGCGACCACCCGAATGGCCTCACCGAGATCGCGCTCCGCAGCGGATTTCGAGAGGTAACCGCGCGCACCCGCCTGAAGGAGGGGGAGGAGCTTTTCCTCTTCGGTGTGCATGCTGACAATGAGCACGCGGACATCCGGCAACAGCTGCTGAAGTGATCGCGTTGCAGTGAGCCCATCGCCGTTAGGCATGTCCAAATCCATCACCACAATCTCCGGGCGAAGCCGCGTTGCCATCGCGACCGCTTGCTGCCCGTCGGCGGCTTCGCCCACGACGCAAATTTCGGGGAATGCGCGCAGGACCAGTTTCATGCCCGCGCGCACGAGGTTGTGATCGTCGACCAAAAGCACGCGAATCGGCTCTGCTCTCGCCGGAACGCCGCGCCGCGCATACGGCCGGGCTGCGAGCTCGCGTCCAACCTCCTGGAGCGTACTCCGAGGTGCATCCGCTCCTATGCCGGTAGATGTGCTCTTCGTCGACATGTATTCCACCGATAGCTCGGGTGTCATCCAGACCACTACAATTGCCGCCTTGTACTATGCGACGGGGCGCGAATCCGCGCAGTCAGGAAGGGCGGTAATTGTCGTAGGGTGATTACCGACAGCGCGATCTGGCCGTGCAGCCCGTAGCGCGTTCAAGATCGCGGCGACGTCGATGAGCTCTTGAAGCAGTGCGCCGACGGGCGGGGGAATGAACCCCAACAGTGCGAACAGCATTGCCACACCGCTCAATCCGAGTCCGAGTGCGAGGCTTTGTCGGGCAACCTTGATCGTCCGCCTGCTGATTCGAATCGCCTCCGGAACTCGCGAGAGCTCATCGGCGAGCACGACGATACCGGCTGCCTCCGCCGTGATTCCGCCACCGTGCGCTGCGAGCGACACACCAACGGTTGCCGTCGACATCGCCGGCGCGTCGTTGGTGCCGTCGCCAATCATGAGAACGCGTTCGCCTTCCGCCTCGAGTTGCCGAATGATTGCCGCCTTGTCCTGCGGACGGAGGTCGGCGCGGGCATCGACTATGCCAGCCTCGTCGGCAATTTTCCGAACGTTGGCTTCGTGATCGCCGGAGAGGAGGAGGATGCGACGATATCCGAGCGCCTCGAGCTCGCGCAGCACGGCTCGCGCGTCGTCGCGGAGGTGGTCCGCGTACTCGACGGCGCCTGCGACTTCGCCGTCAATGGCGACGAATGCACGAAGCCCCGCATCCTGATCGAAGCACGCATCGAGCGTACGCAAGTCATCGCTCGACTTTGGATACCGATCGCTGATGAGCGTTCGAGCACCTACAACGACCTCGTGCCCCTCGACATGTCCCGTCACGCCCGCGCCCGGCGCCTCCGCAATGTCCGACGCTCGAGGGAGAACACCCCCAATTTCTCTGGCAGCGAGTTGCGCCGCTTCCACGAGCGTTCGCGCGAGAAGATGACCGGAGCCCTGCTCGACGCCGCCTGCGAGGCGGAGCAGCTCGCGCTCAGTCCACTTTCCACGCGTGAGGACCCGTGCTACTGCGGGCCGGCCGATGGTTAGTGTACCGGTTTTGTCGAGGACCACGACCGTGGTCGTTCCGATCTGCTCCAACGCGCCGCCATTACGTACGATCACCTGTCGACGGGCAGCGCGGTTGATGCCGCCGATAATGGCGATCGGAGTGGCCAGGATGAGCGGACACGGGGTCGCGACGACCAATACGGCAAGCGCTCGCCGCGGATCCCCGCTCCACATCCACGCCACGGCGCACACGAGCAGGGTGGCAGGGGTGAACCAGATGGCATAGCGGTCTGCGAGCCGTTGAAACGGAGCCTTGCTTTCTTCTGCGGAACGAACCAGCTCGACGATTCGGTAGTACTGGCTTTCGCGTGCGATCGCCGTGGCGCGAACCGTGAGCTGCCCTTCACCATTTCCGGTGCCGCTTTGTAGTTCGGAGCCTGCGCTCACCTCGAGCGGTAACGGCTCACCGGTCAGCCGGGACACATCAACAGCGGACTGACCTTCGAGCACGAGTCCGTCGCATGGCACGAGCTCACCTGGGCGAACGATGAACACATCGCCGATTCTGACTTGCTCCGCGGGAATATCCTCGATCGCGTCGTCATGCATCCGATGCGCGATCCGCGGCGCCGCTGCTTCGAGCTCCCGAACGGCAGCTGACGCACGACCTTCGGCGTAGCGCTCCAGCGCCTCGCCGCCCGTTTGCATGAGGACGATCACGAGCCCGGCCAGCGGCTCGCCGAGCGCAACCGATCCCCCCACGGCCAGTGCGGCGACGAGATCGGTCGCCAGATGTCCGCGTGCGGCCTGCATCAGTGTGCGCACCACCACGGGCACGCCCGTGAGCAACAGTCCTGCGTACCAGACGCCATCGCGAATCGCACCGGCATTCGGGCGATTGCCAAGTCGTGCCCACAGCCAGCACGCCGCGCCGGCGAGCAGGAATGCGCCCGCTGCCAGCGGCAGAACATTGGCACGCGTCCAAACGCGGCGCGTTTCGACGGTCGTCGCTGTGCCTGTGGAGATCGTCAAGAGTCCTTCATGCGCCGAAGATTACTACGGTTGGACGACGCACGGCTGCGGCGAAGATATACGTCGGCGTTCGCCTGACGGAAATGCGGTGGCCGTTCGGTATCGTCCGGAAGCTCCCGCACATTTTCGTCAGCATTGATCATCATGCCACCGGCCTGGAATCCCTCTTCATAGACGACATGGAAATCGAGTTTGCCGGGGCTGCCCGGGAAGTGACCGGTTCTTGTCACATCGTCCGCGTCAACGGCAAGACCATCCTTCTCGACTGCGGACTGTTTCAGGGGCATCGCGGCGATGCGGAAATGAAAAATCGATCGCTCCCGTGCCCGATCGACCAAATCGACGCAGTCGTGCTTTCGCATGCTCATCTGGATCATTCCGGACGGCTGCCATTTCTCGTGAATCACGGATTCTCCAAGTCGATTCACGCGACGAAAGCGACGGCGGATTTGTGCGTCATCATGCTCGCCGACAGCGCGCACATTCAGGAGAGCGACTTCGAGTTTCTCAACCGCCATGGTCGCACGGTCAGCCCACCACTATATGGCTTGCGAGATGCCGCCCGGGTGGACGAGCTCATGCAGCGGCACGCGTACGAAGAATGGTTCGACGTTTGCGCGGGTGTGCGCGCGCGCTTCTTCGATGCGGGACACATCCTGGGCTCCGCATCGGTTGTGCTCGAGAGCACAATCGGCGCGGACGCTTCGCGCCTGATCTTCTCCGGCGACATCGGACGCGCCGGGCTGCCGATCATCCGCGACCCCGCTCCTCCAGCTGACGCAGCCGACGTAGTGATCATGGAGTCGACATACGGTAACAGGGACCACGAGAGCGTTGCGTCGTCACGCGAGCATCTCGGTCGCGTCGTGCGCGAGACCGCTGCGCGCGGCGGCCGGATCCTCATTCCCGCTTTCGCCGTCGGACGAACACAGGAGCTCGTGTACGACCTGCAGGTGCTCTCGCGCGAGAACGCAATTCCACCAATTCCCATCTTCATCGATAGCCCGTTGGCGACGGCGGCAACAGGGGTGTTCGAGCAGAACACCGACGTGTTCGATCGCACGGAGGGACCCGTTCGCGAAATCGAGCGGTTGTTTCGATTCGAACGAGTCACGTACACGAGTAGTACCGAAGAGTCCAAGAAACTCAACACGCGCGTCGGTCCGATGATTCTGATTGCTGGATCGGGGATGGTGGAGGGAGGCCGAATTCTCCACCACTTGCTGAACGGCGCCTCGAATCCTCGTAACACAATTCTCATCGTGGGCTTCCAGGCCGAGAACACGCTCGGTCGACGCATTGTGGAACGGCGGCCCGTCATTCGCGTGCTTGGAACCGAGGTGGAGCTTCGCGCCACCGTCGAAATCATCAATGGGTACAGCGCGCACGCGGACCGCACCGAGTTGGTAGAATGGATTGGAGCGGTTCGCCGCACGTCTCCGAAATTGCGACAGGTGTACCTGGTGCATGGAGAAGCGGCGGCGCAGGAGGCGCTTGCCGGCACGCTTGTCTCGCAGAGCTATGCCGTGACGTGTCCGGTGCTTCACGACAGGATTTCCTTCTGAGCACGAGGATGACGGGCCCGCGCGGGCTCGGCCGGGCGCACGTGTCAGGAATTCCCTGACGCGCTCGTAGGCAAATGTCGCGCAAATCTGCTCTCCCTCCCGACATACACCGCATGCACGGGGCAGTAGAATATCGATTTCGCAATGTACGGTCGATCGCGAAGGTGGCGAAGAATGAGCTACCGAAATCGTTGTACCGTCACCGGCACGAGCAGCTGATTTCCCTTCCCTGCGACCCGGTGTTGGGCACGCTGATTCGCGTGAAGCAGGGTGACAGAGGTCTGATGAGGCCGAATGACCAGGATGGCGTTCCGTTCGTCACGCAGCCTCCGATCAAGCCTGGAGCCACGCCCGAACGTTCTCGCTGGCGAGCGGGCACTGGCTGGGCATCAATGATCGACCTGATCGACGTCGTGCTCGTCGACGACCATGCCATAGTCCGCACCGGCCTCAAGGCTGTGCTCAACATCGCGCGTGACATTCGTGTCATCGGCGAGGCAGCGAACGGAATTGATGGCGTATCGATGGCGCAGCGCCTCAAGCCGCACGTGGTCATCATGGACCTCACGATGCCGGGCGGGGACGGCGTCGCGGCCACGAACGCACTGGTTGGGCTGCCAAATGCGCCCAAGATTCTCATCCTCACGATGCACACCGAAGAGGAATATTTACTCCCTGTGCTCAAGGCGGGCGCTTCCGGCTACCTCGTCAAGAGTGCAGCGGATCGCGAGCTCGTAGACGCGGTTCGCGCAGTCGCTCGCGGCGAGATGTACGTGCAGCAGAACGCCGGACATGTGCTCGCCCGCGGCTTTCTCGCCAAGGATCCGGCTGGCAAAGAACGCGCGCGATTCGATCGTCTTACCGAACGTGAGCGCGAGGTGCTGGTGCTCATCGCGCGCGGATATTCCGCTCCAGAAATCGGTGAGCGACTTTCGATCAGCCCGAAAACCGTCGATACATACAAGCAGCGCGTGAACGAAAAGCTCGGCGTCGCGCACCGCGCGGACTACGTGCGCATCGCGATGCGGCTCGGCCTCCTCGCCGAGGAGTAGCGCGACAGCCGCGCGCGGGAAAGCAGGCTGCTCCTCGTCATCCCTGAACGCTCGCTCCGCAGCGCGCTTCTCGTGCAGCGACGGAGCATCCTCCGTATAGATATATCGCGACGTGCGAAAGCCGCTCATGAA
>Ga0208078_1000466_pt1 | contig 10760 bp, 10 predicted proteins | sample NGESurdeep072012_3_FD_184468 | JGI IMG/M metagenome (GOLD analysis project Ga0208078, IMG submission 184468) | Arctic peat soil microbial communities from Barrow, Alaska - NGEE Surface sample 53-2 deep-072012 (SPAdes) | ecosystem: Environmental > Terrestrial > Soil > Wetlands > Peat ... | reverse complement strand
AGACCTGGCCGACCTCGGAGACTTCGGCTTCCTGGCCGAAGTTCTTGATCTGCTCTTTCAGGATGGCGGAAATTTCTGCGGCGCGGATATCCATCAGCGGGCCTCTTTCATCGCGATCTTGATCGCATTGAGCTTGGTGCGGAGCGAACTGTCGACCATGCGGCTGCCGACCTTGACGATCAGCCCGCCGATGATGGCGGGATCGACGTTCATGTCGAGGTCGATATCCTTGCCGCCGGTCACCGATTTGAGCGCGTCTTTGAGCGCGCCGATATTCTTGTCGCTGAGCGGCTCGGCGACGGTGACTTCCGCAGTGACCTCGCCTTTTTGACGGGCAGCCAGCACGCGGTAGGCGCGGATCATGTCGCGCACCGCGAACAGCCGGCGGTTGGTGGTGATGACGCGCAGGAAGTTGGCGGCCAGACCCTTGATGCCGGCCTTGTCGAGAATCGCGGCCAGCGCGCGCAACTGCTCGTCGGCGCCGAATACCGGGCTACGCACCATCCGATTGAGGTCGGGATTGTCGGCGATCAGCGCATCGAAACGCTCGAGATCGACCTTGACGGCGTCGACCGCTTTGCTGTCGCGCGCCAGCTCGAACAGGGCGTTGCCGTACCGCCCAGCCATGCCGGAAATTATGGGATCTTTGCCAGCCACTTGACGCTCGTTTTCGTTACTTCTTCACAGGCCGGGCGCCGTCGCAGAACGGCGGCGCAAATCATTGGAATCCAAGATGGAATTCCGATTCTTGAGGACGTCGCGGAAGCCCGCGGAAACCCCCATGAAATCGAGGCGCTAGCTAACACAGGGCCGGGGGCGGTGCAACATGGCAGGATTTCGTAGAGCCCCTCAAGCCCGTCATGGCCGGGCTTGTTCCGCCAATGACGCCGAATACAAATCCCGCCCACAATTTTGCATCCCAGGGATACCTCGCCACGCGCGCGCTCCCCCTATAGCGTGCGCGGCGTTTTCCTGCCCGGGAGCCGACGGCACAATGTCGCAACCAGATGCCAAGCGCGACGTTACCGCCACGGCCAAGCTGCTGGTCTTGCTGCTGGCCTTCGCCTGGGGCTTCAACTGGATAGCCGCGGCGGTGGCGCTACGCGAGGTGTCGCCCTGGAGCCTACGCTTTGCCGGCGCCGGCATCGGCGCCGGCACCTTGTTCGCGGCCGCCATCCTGACCGGACATAATTTGCGGGTGCCGCGCGGCGAGCACTTGCATGTGATGGTGGCCGGCTTCTTCAACGTCGCGGCGTTTCAAATCCTCTCCGGGTTTGCACAGCTCAGCGGCGCGACCTCGCGCGCCATCGTCATCACTTATTCGATGCCGATCTGGGCGACGCTGCTCGGCTGGATTCTGCTCGGCGAGCGGCTGAACAAGATCGGCACGCTCGCCTTCGCGCTCTGCGTGGCCGGCCTGACGGTGCTGGTGTGGCCGCTGTTCGCCGACGGATTTCCGCCCTTCGTGGTTTATTCGCTGGGCTGCGCGCTGAGCTGGGCCTTCGCCACCGTCTATATGAAATGGGTGAAGGCCACGATCGAGCCACTGGCCAACGCGGCCTGGCAGTTGCTGTTCGGATTCCTGTTCATCGCCGCCGGCACCTTCGTGTTCGAAGGCGCGCCGCGGCTGTGGCCGCTGCCGGGCGAAACCATGCTGGCGATCCTCTATGTCGGCCTGTTCGGCGTCGGTCTCGCGCATTTCCTGTGGTGGTCGATCGTCGGGCGACTGCCGACCATCACGGCCTCGCTCGGCTCGCTGCTGGTGCCGGTGATCGGCGTCACCGCCTCGACCGTGTTGCTCGGCGAGCGGCCGACCGTGCCCGACATCGTTGGCTTCGTGCTGATCTTCGCAGCGGCGGCCTGCGTGCTGCTGCAGCCGAACGTGAAGCATACGGAGATGCCGGAATAATGTTGGCGAGAAATTGCTGTTTTTTGACCGCAATTGCGCTTTTGCACCTCCGCGCCTGGGTCCAATAGTCGAACTGGCAGATTTGCTAATCAGACCTGCGCATCGCGGGACGCGAACCCTCTTCTGTTGCCGGCTGCAAGCCCTATTTCACCGGCATCGCAGCCGGCGACCGAAAGAACGGAGTATCTCATGACCGCACAAATCGAAACCACGCAAATACCCGGCACCAACCTCAAGCCGTCGCGCATCGCGCTTGGAACCTGGGCGATCGGCGGCTGGATGTGGGGCGGCAGCGACGAGGCGCTGTCGATCCGCACCATTCAGTCCGCAGTCGACCGCGGCATTACATTGATCGATACCGCGCCGATTTATGGATTCGGCCACTCGGAAGAAATCGTCGGCAAGGCATGGAGCGAAGGCGGACGCCGCGGCAAGGTCGCCATCGCCACCAAAGTCGGGCTCGACTGGAAAGACGGAAAGCCGTTCCGCAATGCCAGCCGCGGCCGCGTCATGAAAGAGATCGACGATTCATTACGCCGCCTGCGTACTGACGTGATCGATCTCTATCAGGTCCATTGGCCCGATCCCAACGTGCCGGTGGAGGAGACCGCCGGCGCGATGAACGATTTGCTCAAGGCCGGGAAAATCCGCGCCATCGGCGTGAGCAATTTTTCGCCCGCGCAGATGGACAAATTCCGCGCCGTGGCGCCGATCGCCGCCGATCAGCCGCCTTACAATATGTTCGAGCGCGAGATCGAGCGCGACGTGTTGCCCTATGCCCGGCACAACAACATCGTGACGCTGGCCTATGGCGCGCTTTGCCGCGGCCTCTTGGCCGGAACGATGACGGCGACGACAAAATTCTCCGGCGACGACTTGCGGCGCAACGATCCGAAATTCCAGGCGCCGCGCTTCCAGCAATATCTGCAAGCGGTCAGCAAGCTCGACCGCTTCGCCGCCGAGAACTACGGCCTGGGCGTCGTGCATCTGGCGTTGCGCTGGATTCTTGACAAGCAGGGCGTGGGTTTCGCGCTCTGGGGCGCGCGCAAGCCGGAGCAACTCGATCCGGTCGACAAGGTGTATGGCTGGAAACTCGACGCCGCCGCCATGGCGGAGATCGACCGTATTCTCGCCGCGACCATCGAGAGTCCGGTGGGTCCGGAGTTCATGGCGCCGCCGGAGAAAGCGGCGGCCTAGTAAAAGCTCTGCGGATCGATATCGACTTCAAGCCGCACATTGCCGCGCGGGCGCGGGGCATCCGCGAGCCACTGCCGTAAATAGACCGAGAGATCGAAGGCGCGCGGCGCTTTCACCAATACCCTGAACCGATGCCGGCCGCGCACCACCGCGATCGGCGCCTCGGCCGGTCCGAGCACGCGCACATCGTCGTGCTTGGGCGCGGCGGCCGCCAACGTGCGGCCATACGATTCCGCTGTGTGCCGCTCGTTGGCGGTGATCACCAGGCTGGCGAGCCGGCCGAACGGCGGATAGCCGGTTTTCTCGCGCAGCGCGATCTCGCTCGAATAGAACGCCTCGCGGTCTCCCAGGATCAGCGCCTTCATCACCGGATGCTCGGGCTGGTGCGTTTGCAGGAAGCCGATGCCGCGGCCTTCCTCGCGGCCGGCGCGTCCCACCACCTGATGCAACAATTGGAATGTGCGCTCGGCGGCGCGCGGATCGCCGTTGCCGAGGCCGAGATCGGCGTCGACGATGCCGACCAGATTGAGCTTGGGAAAATGGTGGCCCTTGGCGACCAGCTGGGTGCCGATGACGATGTCGAAGCGGCCTTGCTCCACGTCGTCGAGTTCCTGGCGCAGACGCTCCATGGATTCGACCAGGTCGCTCGACAGCACCAATATACGTGCGCCGGGGAACAGCTCGGCCGCCTCGTGTTCCAGCCGCTCGACGCCGGGCCCGATGGGCGCAAAACTTTCGGTGGCATGGCAATGCGGGCATTCCGCCGGCGGCGGCATGGAGAAGCCGCAATGGTGGCACACCAGCCGCCGCTTGAATCGGTGATCGACCAGCCAGGCGTCGCAGTTCGGGCATTGCAGGCGGAAGCCGCAGGCGCGGCAGAGCGTGAGCGGCGCATAGCCGCGGCGATTGAGGAACAGCAGCGCCTGCTCGCAGCTTTCGAGCGCGTTCTTCACCGCTTCCGCCAGCCGCGGCGCGATGAAGCGGCCGCGCGGCGGGCCTTCGCGCCGCATGTCGATGGCCTCGATCATCGGCAGATGCGCGCCGCCAAAACGCTCCGGCAGATGGATGCGCTTGTAGCGGCCGCGCCGCGCGTTGACCTCCGATTCTACCGACGGCGTCGCCGAGGCCAGCACCACCGGAATTTTTGCGACGCTGCCGCGTACCACCGCCATGTCGCGGGCGTGATAGTGCGCGCCATCCTCCTGCTTGTAGGCGGGGTCGTGCTCCTCATCGACGACGATCAAGCCGAGATCGGCATAGGGCAGGAACAGCGCCGAGCGCGCGCCGACCACCACCGACACGTCGTTCGCCGCCACCGCCGCCCAGGTGCGCGCGCGCGCGCGCGGCGACAATTGCGAATGCCATTCCGCTGGCCTAGTGCCGAAGCGCGCAGTGAAACGGTCGAGCGACTGCGCGGTGAGCGCGATCTCCGGCATCAGGATCAGCGTCTGGCGCTTGCGCCGGATGTTCTCCGCCACCGCCTCGAAATAGACTTCGGTTTTTCCGGAGCCGGTGACGCCGTCAAGCAGCGTCACCGTAAAGCCGCCCTGGTCGACGGTGGTGCGCAGCGCGTCGGCGGCGGCAAGCTGACCGAGCGAGAATTCGGGTTTGCGGAAATCCGGATCGGGCGGCAGCGTCACCGGGTCGGGCGGCAACACCACGGCGGCAAGCGTGCCCTCGTCGATCAGTCCGTCGAGCACTCCGGCGCTGACGCCCGCCTCGCGCGCGGCATCGCCCTTGGCGCGCGTCAGCCCATCCGCAAACAGCGCCAGCACGCGCGCACGCGCCGGCGTCAACCGCGCCGGTGGCGGCCCGTTAAGCCGCACGCCGATGCGTTCGCGCGCGGGCCCAAGATGTTCGCCCATGCGCAGCGCCATGCGTAGCACCATGCCGCGCGGCGCCAGCGTGTAGTCGGCGACCCAATCGACGAATTTGCGCAGTTCGGGTTTCAGCGGCGGCACGTCGAGCTTGTCCGCCACGTCCTTCATGCGGTTATGCAGGCGCGGATTTGGCGCGGGATTTTCCGCCCACACCACGCCCATGGTCTCACCGCGCGCGCCGAGCGGCACGCTCACCAGGTCACCCGGCTCAAGTTCCATGCCGGCCGGCACCCGGTAGGAATAGGTCTGGTCCAATGCCACCGGCACCAGAACGTCGATCACGCGCGTGCTCATAATGATTGATCTAGGCCGATTCCGCGCGCTTAAGGAAGGGTGAAGAAAGCGGTGACACTCTGCCCGCCATGAACACCCCTGCTGCCCCGGACGTCGCAGCCGAAATCGGCCGCTGGCTCGGCTATCTCGGCGCCGAGCGGCGCATGTCGCCGAAAACGCTGGAGGCCTATGCCCGCGACGTCGGCCAATTCCTCGATTTCCTCACCCTGCATCTTGGCGGGGCGCCGTCGCTGAAGGCCCTCGCCAGGCTCTCGCCCGCCGACGTGCGCGCCTTCATGGCGGCGCGCCGTAGCGAGGGGCTGAGCAGCCGTTCGCTGATGCGGGTGATGGCGGGCACCCGCTCGTTCGCGCGCTTCCTGGAGCGCAACGGCAAGGGCAAGGTCGGCGCGCTCGCCGCGGTGCGCGCACCCAAAATCGGCAAGACGCTGCCGAAGCCGCTGGCGATCGCCGCGGCCAAACGAATCTCGGACACGGATTTGCGCGACGGCGAGGCCCGCGAGCCCTGGGTCATCGCGCGCGACGCCGCGGTGCTCGGACTGCTCTACGGCTCGGGCCTGCGCATCTCGGAGGCGCTCTCGCTCAAGCGTAAGGATTTCAGCAAGCGCGACGCCATCACTGTCACCGGCAAGGGCAACAAGACGCGCATGGTGCCGGTGCTGCGGCAGGTCGCCAAACTGATCTCCGACTATGTCACGCTCTGCCCGATCGATCTGCCGGCCGACGGCGCGCTGTTCGTCGGCACCCGCGGCGGCCCGCTCTCGCCGCGCGTCGTGCAATTGGCGATGGCCACCTTGCGCGGCGCGCTCGGCCTGCCCGACACGGCGACGCCGCACGCCTTGCGCCATTCCTTCGCCACCCATCTGCTGGCGCGCGGCGGCGACCTGCGCGCCATCCAGGAGCTGCTCGGGCACGCCTCGCTGTCGACCACGCAAATCTACACAGCGGTCGATTCCGAGCGTTTACTCGAAGTTTATGCCAGCGCCCATCCGCGGGCGTAACGCCCTCTTGCGCGCGCCTTACGTTTCATATCAAGGTCGGCGTGCAATTCACCGCGGGAGGGGGCGATGAGCGCACACGAAAATATGGAGCATGCCGAACACGCCGAGCACGCGGCGCATGGCGGCAACAAAAAGATCGCGCTGCTGATTTCGGTGCTGGCGCTGTTTCTGGCGTTTTCCGAGACGCTGGGCAAAAGCGCGCAGACCACCGCGATCACCCTGAACGTCACGTCCAACGACCTGTGGGCCTTCTTCCAGGCCAAGACCATTCGCATGACCGTGTTAAGCACGGCGGCAGAGCAAATGCAGATCGAAGCCGATCGCGCCACCGACGCCGATCTCAAAGCGCGGCTGACCAAGAATATCGACACCTGGAAGAAGACAGCCGCGCGCTATGATGACGAGCCGTCGAGCCATGAAGGCCGTAAGCAGCTCGCCGAGCGCGCCAAGGAAGCCGAGCACCTTCGCGACGAGGCTTTAGCGCGCTACCACAACTACGAATTCGCCTCGGCCGCCTTCCAGATCGGGATCGTGCTGGCATCAGCCACGATCATCACCGGCATGACGGTACTGGCGTGGCTTTCCGGCGCGCTCGGCATAGCGGGGCTCACGCTGTGTGCCTTCGGCCTGTGGGCGCCGCACGTTTTAGATTTTCTGACGCACGCTTCGCACTGACCGGCGTGAGTCCCGGCGTCTACGCCGTACCGCTGCGATAGGCGCGGCGGCGCAGCCGCATCAGCCGCCGCAGGAATTTTCCGGCGCGCTGCGGCTTCAGCAGCCAGGTCAATTGATGCAGCCGTTGCCGGATCGGCTCGGTTTGCGCATGGGCCCAATCGCGCGCCCACAGGAACCAGTCGTACATCCGCTGGAACCAAGCCATCTGGAGCAGCTTCGCACGCGTCGCGTCGAACACGAAGGCGGTGACGCCCAAGCCGAGCAACTTGGCGAAGATCAGGACAGCGGCCGCGGCGAGCCATTGCCGTTTGGCGATGAAAAAAACTTCCAGAAACTTGAGTGGCAAAAGAACGATGAAGGGAATGATGAAGATGCCGAGCGCCGCCCACGGCGGCAGGTCGGCAATCGCGTTCTTGAGCCAATCCTTGAAGCGTCCCCAGGGGATGAAGTTGACGGCCCGCGCGACCAGCGGCTCGAGATGGTCCCACAGCCACGCTTCCAGCAAGAATAGCAGCGCGACAAGGACCCAGAACGGGCGAAGCAAACGGCGCATGAATGGAATATAGGGCGCTTCGCCGCCGCAAATAAGGCCGCAGATTATCCTTGTGGGGTTAGGTCCTTACCCTCCCGCCATCCACATTCAGCGTCTGCCCGGTGATGAAGGCGGCGTCGTCGCTGGTGAGGAACGACGCGGCGCCGACCAAGTCTTCCGGCACCTCGACACGCTTGATCGCCTGCATTTGTGCGATGGCTGCGAATTCGTCGTCCATGGTCTTGAACTGCGGGCGCGGCGCCCGCACCAGCGTGCCGGGCGAGCGAGTGAGCCCCGGGGCGATGGCGTTGACGGTGATGCCGTCGCCGGCCAAATCGCTCGCCAGCGCGCGCGTGAATCCGACGATGCCGCCCTTGCTGGCGACGTAATGCGCAAAGCCGGTGACCACCGAGCCGAGCGTCGAAGACGCCATGTTAACGACGCGGCCCCATTTGCGCGCCTGCATGCCGGGCACGAAGGCGGCGCTCACCAAAAAGGTGCCGTCGAGATTGATCGACAGCACCTGCCGCCAGTCGGCGAAGGTCATCTCGGAAAATTCCTTTTGCGGGAAAACGCCGGCGCAATTGATCACGATGTCGACGTGGCTGAATTTGGCGTTGACCGCCTTGGCCATGGCGGCGACCGATGATTCCGACGACACGTCGCATTTGACGTAGATCGCTTGCCGGCCGGCAGCCTCGACCAGTTTTACGGTCGCAGCGCCGTCAGCAACGTCGATCACCGCGACATGCACGCCATCCTCGGCGAGACGCTTGGCAAAGGCCTGCCCGATGCCGTTGGCGGCGCCGGTGATGACGGCAACTTTGTCTTTGTGACCTTTGGCCATTTTCACTCCCCGAAATTGTTCTTCGGGCGAGAGTATCACATATGAATCGCGCGCTTGGCGACCGCCATGGCCGCTTCCTTGACCGCCTCGGGCAGCGTCGGATGGGCGTGGCAGGTGCGCGCGATGTCCTCGGCGGAAGCGCCGAACTCCATGGCGATGACGGCTTCCGCGATCATGTTGCCGGCATCGGCGCAGACCAGATGGACGCCGAGCACGCGGTCGGTCTTGGCGTCGGCGAGAATTTTTACGAAACCCTCGGTGGTCTGGTTCACCTTGGCGCGCCCGTTCGCGGTCATCGGAAACTTGCCGGCATTGTAGGCGATGCCGGCGACCTTCAATTCCTCTTCGCTTTTTCCGACGGTCGCGATTTCTGGATAGGTGTAGACCACGTTCGGAATGGCGTCGTAGTTCACGTGACCGGCCTGCCCGACCAGGATCTCGGCCACCGCCACGCCCTCGTCTTCCGCTTTATGGGCCAGCATCGGCCCGGCGATAACGTCGCCGATCGCCCAGACGCCGGGCACGCTGGTGGCGTAATGATGATCGACCACGACGCGGCCGCGCTCGTCGAGCTTGACGCCAAGCTCCTTGAGGCCGAGCCGGTCGGTGTAAGGCACGCGGCCGATGGCGACCAGCACCACATCGGCCTCGATGGTTTCCGGAGCTCCGCCTTTGGCTGGCTCGACGGTCGCCTTCAAGCGCCTGCCCGAGGTGTCGACCGCGGTGACCTTGGACGACAGCTTGAACGCCATTCCTTGTTTTTCGAAAAGCCGCTGTGCCTGGCGGCGCACCTCGCCGTCCATGCCGGGCAGCACGCCGTCGAGGAATTCCACCACCGTCACCTTGGCGCCGAGCCGGCGCCACACCGAGCCGAGCTCGAGCCCGATCACACCGGCGCCGACCACCAGCAGATGCTCCGGCACCTTGCCGAGAACCAGTGCGCCGGTCGACGAGACGATCCGCTTCTCGTCGATTTCGATGCCTTTGAGGCGCGCCACGTCGGAGCCGGTAGCGATGACAATGGATTTGGCGTCGAGCGTTTGCACCTTGCCGTCGGCGCCGGTGACTTCGACCTTGCCGGCGGCGGCGATACGGCCGGCGCCGTGAAAGGTATCGACCTTGTTCTTCTTGAGCAGGAATTCGACGCCCTTGACGTTGCCATCGACGCCCTGGTCCTTGAACGCCATCATCGCGGCGAGATCGAGCTTGGGCGCAGACACGCCGATGCCCATTTTGCCGAAGCTATGGCCGGCTTCCTCGAACAATTCGGAGGCGTGCAGCATCGCCTTCGACGGGATGCAGCCGACATTCAGGCAGGTGCCGCCGAATGTCGTGCGCTTTTCAACGACGGCGGCCTTCAGGCCCAGCTGGGCCGCGCGGATGGCGCAGACATAGCCGCCGGGGCCAGTGCCGATGACGATGAGGTCGTAGGCCATTAAAAATACTCCGCACGCACAATCGGCAATTACAAATCCAGCACCAGCCGCGCCGGGTCCTCTAGGCATTCCTTCACCCGCACCAGGAAGCTGACGGCCTGCTGGCCGTCGACGATGCGGTGGTCATAGGAGAGCGCGAGATACATCATCGGCCGCGCCTCGATCTTGCCGCCATGCACCACCGGCCGTTCCTGGATCTTGTGCATGCCGAGGATGCCGGACTGCGGCGCGTTCAGGATCGGCGTCGACATCAGCGAGCCGTAGACGCCGCCGTTACTGATGGTGAAGGTGCCGCCCTGCATCTCGTCGATCTTGAGCGCGCCGTCGCGCGCGCGCCTGCCGAAATCGGTGATCGCCTTCTCGATGCCGGCGAGCGACAATTGATCGGCATCGCGCAGCACCGGCACCACCAGGCCGCGTTCGGTGCCAACCGCGACGCCGATGTGGTAATAATTCTTGTAGACCATGTCGGTGCCGTCGATCTCGGCGTTGACGGCGGGAATTTCCTTCAGCGCCTGGATGCAGGCGCGCACGAAGAAGCCCATGAAGCCGAGCTTCACGCCGTGCTTCTTCTCGAACAGCTCCTTGTATTGATTGCGCAGGGCCATGACCGCGCTCATGTCGACCTCGTTGAAGGTCGTCAACATGGCGGCGGTATTCTGCGCGTCCTTCAGGCGCCGCGCGATGGTCTGGCGCAGCCGCGTCATGTGCACGCGCTCTTCTCGTGATTGATCGTCAGGAGGCGACGGCGCCCGCATCTGCACCGGCGTTGCGACCGGGGTCGGCGCCGCCGCGGCGCGCTCGATCGCCGCCATCATGTCGCCTTTGGTGACCTGGCCGCGCATGCCGGAGCCTTCGACCTTGCCGGCATCGACGCCGCTTTCGGCCGCCATTTTGCGCACCGACGGCGGCGGCGGCATAGGTGACGCCGCGGGCGCGGGTGTAGGCCTTGGCGTTTCTACCGGCTTGGCAGACGGCGCGGGAGCCGCAGC
>Ga0208078_1000462_pt1 | contig 10778 bp, 5 predicted proteins | sample NGESurdeep072012_3_FD_184468 | JGI IMG/M metagenome (GOLD analysis project Ga0208078, IMG submission 184468) | Arctic peat soil microbial communities from Barrow, Alaska - NGEE Surface sample 53-2 deep-072012 (SPAdes) | ecosystem: Environmental > Terrestrial > Soil > Wetlands > Peat ... | reverse complement strand
TTTTTTCCACCGTGTCCGTTGCCTTTGGAGATCGAATGCAGTCGCGCGCGTTCCTCATAACCTTTGACTACCCGCGCCAGCTGGTCACGCAGCCGGCTCAGGCGCTCGGAAGTGGAACGCAGCTCTAATAATTCCTGTTTTGTCTCGACCTCGATCGCCATGGCGGCGGCAACCAGGAACGAAAGCTTTTGCGGTTCGGTGTCGCTGATGTCGGGCAGGTTGCCGCGCTCGTCGCTGATCACCCTAATCGCGTTGGCCACGCGCATGAACATCCCGGCAACTTCGCGAGCGTTTGCCGTCAACGCCGCACTGTCTTCTTCATCGTCCTCGAAGTAGCTGGCCCGGACGACCAGGTAAGAATCCCCGCGCTCGACATAATCCTCTACCTGATAACGCACTACGCCGACCGCGAGAACATTTGATCGCCCGTCGGGTAAAGCCTGCGTTTCCGTAACTTCGGCGACACAGCCGACGTGGCCCGCGGGCGGCACGTCTTTGTCCGAGGAACCGGAATCAAAATAAGAAAGACCGAAAAGATTATCGCCGGCGCGAATGTCGGCCAACATTTTGCGGTAACGCGGTTCGAAGATGTGCAACGGCATCGGCATACCCGGAAAGAGCACGACCGGTAGGGGAAAGATCGGCAGCTCGCGAACGCCACGCACTTTGTCCAAAGATTCACTCATAGATCGGAAAACCGATGCGCCTTCCGCAACTTATTCAGGAAAGATTTGGTACCGGGCATTATCGCAGACGACGTAACAGAAGTCAGCAGCGAGAACGCCTTTTTCGGAATCGAGCGACCGATGGATAAGGTGTGATAGTCTGAACGCACTCGATAAGATTATGAACGATTCTAAAGATTCCGGGGGAGGAACGGTGACAGAGTTAGCCGAGCGGCAGTGCGTGCCATGTCGTGGCGGTGTGCCCCCGCTGGCGGGCGCGGAAATCGAAAAGCTTTTAGCGCAACTGGAAGGGTGGCAAGTCACGGACGAGCACCACCTGCTCAAGACATACCGGTCCAGGGACTTTCGCGAAAGCCTCCAGTTCGTCAATCAAATTGGCGAATTGGCGGAAGCACAGGGCCACCATCCCGATATCTGTTTTGGCTGGGGCAAAGTAGCGGTCACGATCTGGACCCACAAGATCAACGGACTGACGGAAAGCGATTTCGTGCTGGCCGCCAAGATCGATAAATTGTAAGAGCCCAATTGCGGATCAACGCGTCGACTCATCAGGATGCATCAGCGTCCGCCGGGTTGGTATACTGATCGCCAATATTACTTTGAAAGGGCAACTGACTTAAGTCGCGAACGCATCGAAACGGCGGTTCGCGAGCAATGCCTCAGTTCCGGATTCCAAGAACCATGAAAAAGCTTTTCACTTATCTTCTGACTTTGTCTCTGCTGCTCGCGGGCTCGGCAGTGATGTTCGCCCAGCAACCCAAGCCACAAAAACCAGCGTCGCCGACCACGACTGATCAAGGGCAGGAGAAACCCGAGGTCATCAACGTTCGGCGCGTCCGGCTGCCGATAACGGTCACTGACAAAAAGGGCCAGTTAGTTACCGGACTTACCCAGAGCGACTTTCTGATCCTGGAAGATAAGGTACCGCAGCAAATCGATTCATTCACGAGCGAAGAAAATAACAACTTGCCGCTTTACGTCGGCGTGCTGATGGACACATCGCCGTCGACGGCAGGCAAATTGAAGTTCGAGCAGGAGTCGGCAATGAACTTCATTCAGACCGTAGTGCGGCCGCGAAAGGATCGAGTGCTGTTTGCCACGTTTGATGACCAGGTTACTTTGCGGCAGGACTTTACGGATCGTCTGGAGTTGCTGGACCGCGCGGTCTTCGCGGTAAAGGCGACCGGCAAGCAGACCGCGCTGTACGACGCTATCTGGCAATTCTGCGACGAGAAGATGCGTTCGGCGCAGGGCCGGCGCTCGCTGGTGATCATTACCGACGGCGACGATACCTATAGCCGCGCCGATATCAACGACGCGATCGACATCGCCCAGCGAACGGAAACAACTATTTTCGCGATCTCGACTAAAGCCGGCCTGTCAGGCTCTGTGCCAGGCGTGGAGGCGGGCACGGTCCAGGACAAGGGCGATAAAGGTCTCGATCGGCTTTGTGCAGAAACGGGCGGGGCGGCGTTCTTCACGGGCGATATGCTGGCGCTGGAGCGCTCGTTTACCAAAATTGCGAGAGAGTTGCGCTCGCAGTACTTGATCACCTACAAGTCAACTAACAATCTTTACGATGGCAGCTATCGCCGCGTCGACGTCAAGTTAACTTCGGGCCATGACAATATGAAACCGCGGACCAAGCGTGGGTACAAGGCTGTCTCTGACAGTGTGACCGCGAAATGACAGGGGTGAAAGTGTTGTCCGGGAGAAGATTGAGTGCGCTGTGCGTGCTGCTGGTGGCGATGACGGTCGTGGTGGGTTTTGCCTGCGTGTCGCTGGCGCAGAGCGGATCGGATTCACAAAATGCCAGCCGTCCGCGACGTAATGAGGATGTTCCCCAGGCCACGCCTACTCCACCGAAGAAGGAAGAAGATGTCACGCTGGCTTCGGATGAAGTAGTGCGAGTTGAGACGAACCTCACAAATATTTTCTTCACCGCTGCCGACAAACAGAAGCGCTTCGTCAGCAATCTCAAACGCGAGGACGTGCGGGTACTCGAAGACGGCACGCCGCAGGAGATTTTTACTTTTCAGCCAAACAGCGACCTGCCTCTGTCGCTCGCGATTCTGATCGACTGTAGCGGATCGGAAGAACGCACTTTACCGGAAGAAAAGGCAGCAGCACGATCATTTCTTGAATCGGTGTTGCGGGAAAACAAAGATGAAGCGGCGATTGTTTCATTCACCGGCGAGGTCACGCTCGAACAGGGACTGACCGGAAATGTCGCACGCTTGCGCCGGGCGATCGATCAGGTTGAGTTTGTACCGCCGTCAGGTTACATCGGAGGAGGTGTCGTCGTTGGTGGCACGCCACCAATCTCCGGGACTCAGCAAACTCTGGCGGGATCGACGGCGATCTGGGATGCGATCTGGGCCACCTCAAACGAATTGCTGACAGACTCTGCCGAGCATCAGCGACGGGCGATCATTCTGCTGACCGATGGCGAGGACACTATCAGTCAAGTACATATGCAGGACGCGATCAATCGCGCTTTGAAAGCGGACGCTTTGATCTATGCGATCGGCATAGGCGATCGTTACCAGTTTGGCATCAACGAAGGCGCCTTGAAAAAGATCACTGAAGGGACCGGCGGAAGGGCTTACTTCCCGCGGAACGAACGCGAGTTGCGCGACGCCTTCGCCCAGATTGAGCGCGATCTGAGAGAGCAATACTTGATAGCCTATTCCTCTTCCAATAAGACCCGTGATAGCTCCTACCGCCGGGTGGTAATCGAAATCGTGAACCCCGAGCTACGCAAGGAAAACCTCCGGCTCAACTATCGCCCAGGCTATTTTGCCAAGACTCCCGGGGCGACACCCACTGGAAACCCCAAAAAGCCCTGAGTTTTCGCAGATTTCCACTAGTGACAAACTTGTTTTACCTCTGATATACTACGTTGGGCTCTGAGCGGTAGTCTCTGCTCGAGCTTTGCGCCCTTCCTGTTCTGCTATCCATGAAAGCGCTCTCTGGGTGGCAGGTCCCTTCGGAATCTTCTCTTTTTGTCCGCAGCTTCATTTGTAAAGCTTGTCGACCTCCTGATGAATAGACATCTGGAAAATCCGCCGACTGTCCTGATCGTCAATGACGATCAGGTGGCGCTCGATCTCTTAAGAGACCTGCTCGAGCCGGAGGGCTATAAAGTGTTCGCGGCGCAAAGCGCGCATCGGGCGCTGGAAATTACCGCGGCCGTTAAAACCGACATCATCATCTGCGATGTAGTCATGCCCCAGATGAACGGGCTGGAGTTGTGTCGAAGACTGAAGAAAGATCCGCGGACTTTCGCCACTCCCGTCCTGTTAGTCAGCGCCGTGCGCAAAGAAGACGCGGCACTCCTGGAGGGATTTGCCGCCGGCGCTGACGATTATATCGAGATTCCGTTCCGTCATGAGGAGTTGCTGGTCAAAGTAGCGCGTCTGGCGGAGCGTCACCGCGTGGAACGACGGTATCGCGAGATCGTTGAGCAAGCTGCCGACATAATCTACACGCGGGACATGAACGGACGGATCACCAGCATCAATGAAGCCGGGGCGCGCTTCTTTGGCCGGCCCGCGTTCGAATTGATCGGCCAGCCTCTTGGTGTGCTGATTGGCGAGGAAGCTGCCGCGCGTGACATCGCTGAGATGCAGACAATCAAGTCCTTCGAACCGATTCGGTTTACCAGTATTTTGAATAATGCCCTGGGCGAGTTGCGCTACCTTGAAGGCATCGTCAGCCTCGAACGAGATTCTCAGGGAGCGTTTCTCGGCGTCCGCGGCGTGGTTCGTGATGTTACTGACCAGCAAATAACAGAGAAAGCGTTGCGCGACAGCGAAGCTCATTATCGCGTGGTTGCAGAGACTGCTTCAGACGCAATCATGACGATTGACGAATCCACGAAGATCCTGTTTGCCAATCCAGCGGCGGAAAAGATTTTTGGTTATCCAGTATCTGAATTGGTGGGTTCTTCGCTCACAAAGCTGGTCCCGGAATATTCAGGTCACCTCCACAATCTGGGAATGACTGGTCATGTCGATGCTTCTCGCGGGACAACTGCGTGGAAAGCCGTCAGCGTTCCCGGACTGCACAAGGACGGTTATGAGGTGCCGCTGGAAATTTCGTTTGGCCAGGTGTTCGCTGACGGCAAGCGGGTGTTCACCGCAGTCGTGCGCGACGTAACCGAACGCCAACGCGCGGAAGTAGCGTTGCAGAAGCAAAACGAAGAGTACCGGATCCTATTCGAATCCAATCCGTGCCCGATGTATGTGTGCGCTGAAGACACCCTGGAGTTTCTCGCGGTCAACGAGGCTGCGGTTAAGCACTACGGATATTCGCGCGAAGAATTTCTCAGCATGACCGTGCTGGACATTTGTCCTGCCGAAGATGTCCCGGTCCTGCTTGCCTTTGTAGGAACGCACCCGGAACGAAACGATGAGGCGAGCGCCTGGAAACATCGAAAGAAAGATGGCTCGGTAATAGACGTAGACATTAACTGGCAGAAGCTGGATTTTGCCGGCCGGCCGGCATACATGGTGATGGCGAATGACATCACCGAGCAAAAGGAAGCTGGGATCGCGATGCGGGAAAGCGAAGAGCGCTATCGCGAGTTGTTCGAGAATGCCAACGACATCATCTACACGCATGACTTAACCGGAAACTTCACTTCGCTAAATAAGTCAGGCGAGCGAGTGACTGGCTACAGTCGCGAAGAAGCCCTGAAGATGAACATCGCCAACGTGCTGGCCCCGGATTATGTGAATACAGCCCGGCAAATGCTCGCGCGCAAGGCCATGAGCAAAGTCTCGACTGTTTACGAACTGGAAATAGTTTCCAAGGATGGCCGCCGCGTGGCACTCGAAGTCAGCACCCGTTTGATATATGCGGGAGGGGGGCCGGTTGGCGTGCAGGGCATCGCCCGAGACATCACCGCGCGCAAAGGCGCCGAAGAAGCGCTCAAAGACAGTGAAGAAAAGTTCCGTTCGATCGTGGAGACGACCAACGAATGGATTTGGGCAATCGATCTCGAGGGAAATCATACCTACACGAATCCGGCCATTGAGCAAATCCTTGGCTACAAAGCGGAAGAAATTCTGGGCGCGAACGTGCTTGACTTTGTCCACGAGGAGGATCGTGGGGAGTTTGAGAAACTGCTCAACCAATGGATCAGTGCAGAGCGGGGCTGGACCGGTCTGGTACTGAGATGGAAACACAAAAACGAAGGATACCGCTATCTTGAGTCAAACGGCCTGCCGGTATTCGATCCTCAGGGTAAGCTGGTCGGCTATCGCGGCGCGGATCGGGATATCACTGAAAGGAAACTTGCCGAAGAAGCTCTCAGTCAGCAGGCAGAGCGCGCCGCGCTGACGAACCGCATCTCACAGGCCGTCCGCCGAACGCTCGAAGTTTCAGAAGTGTTTGAAACAGCTGTGCGTGAGCTGGGCGTGCACCTTGAAGTCGATCGTTGTTCGCTTTTCATGAAGGATGAAAAGGCCGGACGCGTCACCAATGCGGCGGAATACCATGTGTCGGATGTGGCGCCGGCCGGCAGTGATTTTGATTTGCCACAAGTTCAGGGTCTCAACGCTGCGATGGAGAAGCATGGCGTCCTGGCTTTCGACGATGTGGCCAACGATGAAAGAGTCCGAGAGCTGTACCCGGTAATAAAGCGGTTCGACGTGAAATCCATCATGTATGTCGGAGTTACCGTGGGCAACGAACTGCTCGGCGCCTTTGCGCTTTCCACCACCCGCGAACTTCGTTACTGGAGCGAAGCTGATATTGAAGTGGCCAAGGCCGCAGCCGATCAGACGGGCATCGCTATCCGGCAGGCGCGCCTTTATCAAAAGGCAGCGGCCACCTCGATGCGCGAAGCCCTGGTCAATAAACTAAGCGTCGCCATTCGTGCTTCACTAAGTCTCACTTCGGTGCTCGACACGGCCACGCGCGAATTGGGGCAGGCACTTTCAGCCTCGCGCGTGGAGGTGCGCCTTTACGATGCTACCGGCGATCAGTCATTCGCTAAAGGGGAATATGTGGCGGCCGGTTGTGAGAGTGTCAGCGACTTTGATGCCCATTATGACGAATTGCTGCGGAGCCATTTCCTTGAGTCACTGAAGCCTCTGGTTATTGGCGATGCTCAACAATACGCGGCAGGCCCGCCTGAGTTTAGCAATTGCATTCGACTTCGCGCCGCGTGCACTGGAGTGCGATCGCAGATCGATTATCCGCTCACCGTCAACGGAGAATTTCGCGGGGTGATTTCGATTCATCAGACTGAATCCGTTCGTCGCTGGGCCGAGGATGAAGTCCTGCTGGTTGAGTCCGTGGCAGCGCAATTGGCGACCGGTATTGCGCAGGCGGAACTTTTTGAAATGGTCGCCCGCGCCAAGAAAGAGTGGGAATCAACCTTTGATGCCATGTCCGACGGCATCTTTATTTTCGATCGTACCGGAAAGCTGGTGCGCGTCAACCGGGCCGGCGCGGCCATGGACAAGGCCCATCCGCAATCGCTGCTCGGCCAGCACTGTTGCGACATCCTGCGCACAACTTCTGATGGCGCGGCCTGCATTGTGGAACAGGCGTTGCGCCAATCTGGAAGTATCAATCTGGAAATCGTGCCTCAACATTTGGACCGGCCCGTACTGGTGACAGTCGAACCGGTTCTCGATGAGCGCGGGCAGACGGTTGGCGCGGTGTGCACGGCGCGCGATCTGTCAGAGTTACGCCAAGTCGAAGCCGTGGCGCGCGAGCGGCAATCGCTCTTGAAGAACATCATGGAAAGCGCGCGCGAAGCAATCTATGCGCTGGACGGCGAAGGCAATTACAAGTGGTGCAACCAGGCGATGCTGGACATGACCGGCTATCAATTGGACCAGATCATCGGTCATCATTTCCTCGAACGTACCCACGAAGATGATCGCGAGATGCGTCGAGATTCCTTCGCGCTGGTGCTTGCGGGCGAGCCGCAGAGTTTTGAATCGCGTTACATCGCGCGCGACGGCAGTGTGCGCTTTGCCTCGGTGAATAGCGCTCCTATCGTGGTTGACGGAGAGACGACTGGCGTCCTGGGTATCGCGCACGACATTACCGAGCAGAAGCAGGAACGGGATCGGGCTGCTCGAGCCGACAAGCTGCGCGCTCTGGGTCAACTGGCCTCAGGCGTGGCGCACGATTTCAATAACTCGCTGGCGGCAATTCTGGGTCGCGCCCAACTGATTCTTCGTCGCGTGAAGGATGACGAACTGATTCGCAGCCTCGGCATTATCGTAACCGCGGCCGAAGATGCCGCGGCTACGGTGCGGCGCATTCAGACCTTCGCGCGCAAGTCCCTGGCTGCCGAGCTTGAACTTCTCGACGTCAGCGGGCTCTTGCGCGATGCGATTGAAATAACGCGCACTCGCTGGCAGAACGAAGCGCGCGCCGAAGGTTCTAACGTTGACGTGACTCTGAATGCCGAAGAGGGTCTGTTTACTCTCGGCAACGCGTCTGAGTTGCGTGAAGTATTTGTGAATTTGATCGTCAACGCCGTGGATGCGATGCCGCAGGGCGGCAGTCTCAGCATTTGCTGTAAGCCCAAGGGCGACCGGTTGGGGCTGCGATTTGCCGATACCGGGACCGGCATGACGGAAGACGTGCGCGAGCGTGCGTTCGAGCCTTTCTATACCACCAAGGGCGTGCATGGGACGGGGCTTGGGCTGGCGGTGAGTTACGGAATCATCGAGCGTCACCAGGGGCTGATCTCAGTCGAATCGAAACCTGGAAAAGGCACGACCTTTTACATCGACCTTCCGCAAGCGGAGGCGACTGAGCTTTCGTCCGCAGAGAACAAACCGGAAGCACACACGGCCTCACTCTCCGTGTTGGTTGTGGACGATGAAGAGTTCGTGCGGGAAACGCTGGCTGAGATGCTGGTGGATTTGGATCACAGAGTGGTGACGGTTGACGGCGGCCGCGAGGCACTTGAGAAAGTGTCGAGCGGTGACTTTGATCTGGTCTTTACTGATTTGGCCATGCCTGAGATGGACGGTTGGGAAACTGCCCGAGCCATTCGCAAGAGCCGGCCAGGGCTGCCGGTCGTTTTGGTAACCGGCTATGGTGCAACTGCCCAGCCGCCTTTAGGTGAACTCGATTTGGTTGCCGGCATAATCGGTAAGCCGTTCGACTTTGATCAGGTGATAGGAACTATTGCGCGGGTTTGTAGCGAAGCTGGTGTCCGCGTTTGAGTTGGCAACACCAAACGGCAAGACGGGGCAAGACTAAGGAAAACCGAGCTCACCTTTGCGTCCGCCATCCCAGATTAACTTTCCGCCGAGTTCGTTATTGAGATGGTTCAAACTTGCGGCAATTAGTATGAGGGCTGACTGCAGGGCCTGGATGGAATCGTGACCACGAGCTAGCTGAGTTTGCTGACTTCCAATCCCGATAACCTGGAATGGGCAATGATAATCTGACGAGCCAGGTGATTGTTGAGGCTTTCCCACGAACACACTGACAGTTCTTTGGTGATTACCTTCATCCACAAAGTGAAGCCTTCGCGTTGCTATTATTTCCCCGACACTATCAAAATCCATTCCGCTCCCCGGGGCATGAAGCCCGCTTCGATTGGCTCGAGCATCAAGCTCTCCTGAGTTCCGATCCGAGCGTGATGTCGCGTGGGAGTAATAACTGCCGGTGCGGTGCTCATCGTGCCGGCGCATTCATTCGCGTAGGAATAATCCAGGCCGGGTTCGCTGATTTGACCTCGCCCACATCGATCCAGCCAGACAGCCGGGTTATTACCATCGGGGCTTCGTCCGAGTGTCTCGTTGAGGGACGCGTATAGCCGCCAACCATTCGGTGCGTTGATGCTGTTGTTGAGTTTGTCATAGCCTTTTCCTTTCTCAGTCGAATCGTGTGATTTGGTGCTGAATCCTAGTTCATGCTCATCAGGCCCGCGCTGGCGGTGAAGCCGACGCCAAAGCCCACAACCATTGCCGGGCCGGCCCAATCTCTTTTTCCCGCCAGCATGAAGCCGGTCGAAGCGCTGGACAGGTTGCCGTAGTTTTCCAGCACGTCGTAAGACTTCTCGACCTTCGTCGAATCGGCATCGAGGTGAAGCTGCGAGCAGACGCCGTCGAGAATCTTTTTGCTGCCGGTGTGAATCAAGCAATCGTCAACCTGGCTCAGGTCGGAAACCGGCGACATCGGATTATCCAGCACGTCGTTCACGGTTGTGACCGCGTAGTGCGCGCCGCGTGTCGGAACCGCGGGACGCATGAAGTACTGGGGCTTGCCATGCAGGGCGGGGTGCGAACTGTTGCTGACCATGGACAGCAGATTCACGTCGTCAGGCGAATCGTTGGTCAGGTGCGAAATTGGTCCGAACGTTGGCTTGCCTGACTGATCCGTACCGAGCAGCAGGGCCACGGCGCCGTCGCCGAACAGCATCGACTGAATAACCAGAGTGGTCTCAGTGCGCTGTTGCTCGAACCCGGCGTCATCAATCATGCCGTTCTTGCGCATGCGCGCGATTTCGCGGAAGCCGAAGTACTCCTCGTTGAGCAACGGAGCTACATAAGGCGTGTGCGCTTCAGACATCAGCACAACCGCCATCTTTCCGGGGTTGGCGGCCAAATACCATTGGGCGACTTCGACCGACTTCAGCATCACTGAGCAGCCCTGAGACTGCATGCTAACAGTGCTCAGTGAACGTGGCAGCAGACCATGTGTCCTGGCCATCACTTCAGAAGCGAGGCAGGGAAGCATCTGGTCGGGCGTGTTGGTGGCCGCAATGAGCAAGCCAATCTGCGACGGGTCGCCGCCCCATTCTTCGATACACTTGCGGGTGGCGTTCACGCCGAGCTCGGTGGTTGAGCTGGTCGGATTCATGTTCGCGCCGGTCAGAAAGTCCGAGTAATTGTCCATTGCCGAGTAGCGGTTCTCTACGCCGAGCGTACAAATCGTGTTGATGAGCTCAGGCGAGAGTTTGTGCATCATCGATGCAATCAACTCGGTGGTGCTGAACTTGTTTTCCGGGGTGGCGGTGCTTGCTGAAACCAGGCTAATCATTTTCTTGCTCCTTGCTCTTTCTCTTGCTTAAATTGTTCGGCGTTCGTCGTGTTCCATTACAAC
>Ga0208078_1000461_pt1 | contig 10785 bp, 8 predicted proteins | sample NGESurdeep072012_3_FD_184468 | JGI IMG/M metagenome (GOLD analysis project Ga0208078, IMG submission 184468) | Arctic peat soil microbial communities from Barrow, Alaska - NGEE Surface sample 53-2 deep-072012 (SPAdes) | ecosystem: Environmental > Terrestrial > Soil > Wetlands > Peat ... | reverse complement strand
GGCGCGACGTGGATCGATGTCGGCTGCGGCACAGGGGAACTCACCCGTTCGATCCTACGCATCACGGCTCCAGGCAAGGTTGTTTCTCTGGATCCATCAGAAAGCTACCTGGACCACGCCCGCGCCTCCATCACAGACCCGCGGGTCGAGTTCAGTCGCGGAACCGACCAGGATGTCCGGTCGTTGGGCGTGGTCGCTGACGCTGTTGTCTCGGGGCTGGTCCTGAATTTCGTGCCGGACGCCGTCGATGCTCTGCGTGCGGCATCCGAAGCCACGGCGCCGGGAGGTCTGATTGCGGCCTACGTTTGGGATTACGCGGATGGGATGGCGATGTTGCGTCACTTCTGGGACGCCGCCGTAGAAGAGGATCCGGCGGCCCGCAGCAAGGATGAAGGCGCCCGATTTCCACTCTGCGCCCCTGGTGCCTTGAAATCAGCCTTCGAGACCGCAGGTCTGGTTGGTGTGGTTACGCGATCGATCGAGGTCACCGACAGGTTTGCTGATTTCGGAGAGTACTGGACGCCTTTTCTGAGCGGCGCGGCACCTGCACCCGGCTACCTCGCGTCGCTGCCGGCGGAGCGTCAAGCAAGACTGCGAGAGATGGTTCGCAACCGCCTTCCGATCGCGACTGACGGATCGATCACGCTGACCTGTAGGGCCTGGGCGGTCCGCGGCCGGCTGCCGGAGGCTAATTGACTCGAGCGTTCATCCTGACCGCGCGCCTACGCTGAGGGGGCAGCTCCTGTCGGCAAGGCCTGCGCCCGCTCGAACCACGATGTGACGCCGATCATCACCGCCGCGGCGTAGGCGCCGGTGAAGAACACCCCTACACAGCAGGCCACGATTCCAAGCGCGGCGACGATGCCGGCCACGAACAGCATCAACCCCGCCATTACGCTGTTGTTCATGTTGCTGGTCGCCAGCCGCCACACGCCCTGCACGTCCAGCCCTCCCGAGAAGCCGTGGTGGTACGTCATCACGATGATCGATGGCAGCAGGAAGTACAGCAGGAGCTGAGCGGCGAGGCTCAGCAGCGAGCCAAGGCCCGTGAAGGGGCTGCCGGAAAAGCCGTGGTTTGCATTCATCCCGCTACCGATCCCATTCAGGACGTCGCCCGGGATAGATAGAACGACCGTATAGATGAGCCACGCGCCGAAGAGGCCCACGCCGCGCCTAAGGTGGAACCCGGCCGGGGCGAGCTCTTGCCGGCCCGCGCGAAGGTTGTCGAACGTCATCAGCATCCAGCCCGCCGTCGCGATCAGGCCGACGATCGGGATGATCAGGATGAGCCCCTGGACGACGATCTTGCCGACCCATCCCGGGTCGCGGAATGGGAAGCCAAACGCTTCGCCGACGCTGTTCACTAGCGCAGTCTAAAGCCCTGCAACCCACCGTGACGGGAAGCCGGACGAGAGAAGCAAGAGTCAATTCTGAACTCAAGAATCTCGTGGACCCGAGGGGATTCGAACCCCTGGCTTCTGAATGCGATGCAGAGGGATGACCGTCCACCAGAGACCCCCGGATAAGGTGTCAAAACCGCATTCGCCCCGGCCCGCGGTCACAGCTTCCGGAGTCGGTCGATCAGTCGGTTTCCTTGGCGGCGCCCCCACATCGACCTGAGACAGGCGCTTGTACGCGGGCTAACGACCCGTCTTCGAAGGGTCTTTCGGCCGTGGGACTGCCGTCCGGCGACTGGCACCGTTAACCTCGGGCCATTTAATGCAGAGTTACGTGACGGTCGACGGCAACGATGCCGCCGCCCGGATCGCTCATCGCCTAAGCGAAGTCATCGCGGTGTATCCGATCACGCCCTCCTCGGGCATGGGCGAGCTGGCGGACGCCTGGTCGGCCGCGGGACAGCCCAACCTCTGGGGCACGGTCCCCGATGTGGTCGAGATGCAGAGCGAAGCCGGCGCCGCCGGCGCCCTGCATGGAGCCCTACTTGGCGGGGCCATGTGCACGACCTTCACCGCCTCGCAGGGCCTGCTCCTGATGCTTCCCAACATGTTCAAGATGGCGGGCGAGCTGACGCCCGTGGTGTTCCACGTCGCCGCGCGCACGGTCGCGACACATGCCCTCTCGATCTTTGGCGACCACAGCGACGTGATGGCGGTGCGAGCCTCGGGCTTCGCGATGCTGTGCTCGTCGTCGGTGCAGGAGGCGCAGGATTTGGCGCTCATCGCGCACCGGGCCACGCTCGAATCGCGGGTGCCGTTCGTGCACTTCTTCGACGGCTTCCGCACCTCGCACGAGGTCAACAAGATCATCCCCCTCCCGGACGAGGTGCTGCGCGCGATGGTGACCGACGACCTGGTCACGGCGCACCGGCTCCGCGCCCTGTCGCCGGACCATCCAGCGATGCGCGGATCGGCCCAGAACCCGGACGTGTTTTTCCAGGCCCGCGAAGCCGGCAACCTGCACTACGCGGCCGTGCCTTCGATCGTGAGCACCGCCATGGAGCAGTTCGCGGAGCTCACCGGGCGGCACTACCGGATCTTCGAGTACACCGGCGACCCTGAGGCCGAGCGGGTCGTGGTCATGATGGGCTCCGGCGCGGGCGCCGCGCAGGAGGCGGTCGACGCCCTCCAGGCTCGCGGCGAGCGCGTCGGCCTTCTGAAGGTGCGCCTGTTCCGGCCCTTCGACTGCGCGGCGATGGCGGCCGCCCTCCCGCCGAGCGTGCGCCGGGTCGCCGTGCTCGACCGCACGAAGGAGCCGGGTGCATCGGGCGAGCCCCTGTTCCAGGACGTCGTGGTGACGCTCGCAAGCCGCCCTCAACCGCCCATGGTCATCGGCGGCCGGTACGGCCTGGCCTCCAAGGAGTTCACGCCGGCGATGGCGGCGGCCGTCTTTACCGAGCTCGCGGCCGAGCACCCACGGCGCGAGTTCACGGTGGGCATCGTCGACGACGTCACCAACCTCAGCCTGGACGTGGACTCCGGATTCACGACCGAGCCGGACGATGTAGTGCGATGCTTGTTTTACGGTCTCGGCTCGGACGGCACTGTGGGCGCCAACCGCAACACGGTCAAGATCATCGGCGAGCAAACCGACCTCTTCGCCCAGGGCTACTTCGTCCTCGACTCCAAGAAGTCGGGGTCCATGACGGTCTCCCACCTCCGGTTCGGTCCCCGCCCGATCCACTCGACGTACCTGGTCCAGAAGGCCGGCTTCGTCGGCTGCCACCAGTTCCTGTTCCTCGATCGCCTGGACGTGCTTGAGCTTGCCGCCGACGGGGCGACCTTCCTCCTGAATAGCCCGTACGGCCCCGACGAGGTGTGGAACCGGATCCCCGTCGAGGTCCAGCGCCAGGTCATCGACAAGCGGCTGCGCTTCTTCGTGATCGACGCCAGCCGCGTGGCGCGCGATGCGGGCCTTCCCGGTCGCGTCAACACGGTGCTCCAGGCCTGCTTCTTCGCCCTTGCCGGCGTCCTACCCCCGGACCGGGCGATCGCCGCCATCAAGGGCGCCATCCAGAAGACGTACGCCAAGCGCGGCGCCACGGTGCTCGAGCGGAACTACGCCGCCGTGGACCTGGCGCTCTCAGAGATGCACGAGGTCAAGGTGCCCGGCGTCACGGCAGGGGACCTGCACGTGCGGCCCATCGTCCCGGCCGCGGCTCCGGAGTTCGTGCAGCGCGTGACCGCCCAGATGATGGCCGGGCACGGCGACCTGCTGCCCGTGTCGGCGATGCCCATCGACGGCATGTTCCCGGTCGGTACGGCGCGGTGGGAACGCCGCGACATCGCCGACGAGCTCCCGCAGTGGGACCCGTCTATCTGCATCGACTGCGCCAAGTGCACGCTGGTATGCCCGCACGCCGCCATCCGGATGAAGGTCTTCTCACCCGAAGAGCTCGGTAACGCACCGCAAGGCTTCCAGTACAAGGAATGGAAGTCGAAGGAGCAGCCGGGCATGTTCATGACAATTCAGGTTGCGCCCGACGACTGCACGGGCTGCGAGACGTGCGCCGATTACTGCCCGGCCCACAGCAAGCAGGTCGTGAAGCACAAGTCGATCGACATGGCGCCGAAGGAAGGGCGAATGGAGCAGGAGCGCGCCAACTGGGAGTTCTTCAAGTCGATCCCGGAGTTCGATCGCACTCAGGTCAAGGTCGGCTCGATCAAGGGCTCGCAGATGCTCGAGCCGCTCTTCGAATTCTCCGGCGCATGCGCCGGCTGCGGTGAGACGCCCTACCTGAAGCTGCTCACTCAGATGTTCGGCGACCGCATCCTGGTCGCCAACGCCACAGGCTGCTCGTCCATTTATGGAGGCAACCTGCCCACGACGCCGTGGTCTGCCAACGGCGAAGGGCGCGGCCCCGCATGGGCCAACTCGCTGTTTGAGGACAACGCCGAGTTCGGGCTCGGCATGCGCCTGGCGCTCGACAATCTCTCCTCCACGGCACACCGCCTGCTGAGCGAGCTGGCGCCACAGATCGGTCCCGACAAGGTGAGTGCGATCCTCTCTGCTGACCAGTCATCCGAGGGGGGGATCGCCGAGCAGCGCCGGCGCGTCGCCGAACTGCGTGCGCGGCTGGCCGCGATGCGGACGCCCGCGGCCGACAGGCTCGCGGAGCTGGCGGACCACCTCGTCAGGAAGGACGTGTGGATCGTGGGCGGCGACGGCTGGGCGTACGACATCGGCTTTGGCGGCCTGGACCATGTGCTCGCCTCCGGCCGCGACGTCAACATCCTGGTCCTCGACACGGAGGTCTACTCGAACACCGGCGGCCAGGCCTCCAAGGCGACGCCGCGCGGCGCCATCGCCAAGTTCGCCGCGGCCGGCAAGCGAACTGCGAAGAAGGATCTCGGCCTCATCGCCAGCGCGTACGGCAACGTGTACGTGGCCCAGATCGCCCTCGGCGCCGACAACGCGCAGACCGTCAAGGCCTTTGCCGAGGCGGAGTCCCACACCGGGCCGTCCCTGATCATCGCCTACTCCACCTGCATCGCCCACGGCATCGAAATGGCCACGGCCATGTCGCATATGAAAGACGCGGTCGACAGCGGCTACTGGCCTCTCTACCGCTTCGATCCGCGGCGTGGGGCGGAAGGTCAGCACCCGTTTGCCCTTGATTCGCGACCGCCGTCCATCCCGCTGAAGGAGTTCGCGGCCAAGGAGGGCCGGTACTCGCTACTGGCAAGGTCGAAGCCTCAGCTGGCCGAGCGCCTGATGGAGCTGGCGCAGGAGGACGTCAACGAGCGCCAGCGGCTTTACGAGCAGATGGCCGGCATCGAACGCCACGCGCCTGACGACAAGATCGCCAAGGACGGAGATTCCGGACCTTCCGGCATCGTTGCAGTAGAGGAGGAGCTGCCATGAGCGCAGACCTGCGGACCAAGTACATGGGCATCGAACTGGCCAATCCGCTCGTGGCGGCCGCTTCGCCGCTTTCGGGAACGATGGCCGGGCTGTTCGCACTCGAGGAGGCTGGGGCGGCCGCGGTCGTGCTGCAGTCGCTTTTCGAGGAGCAGATCGAGCACCACGAGCTCGAAGTGCATTCGATCCTGGAGGCGTCGACAGACAGCTTTCCGGAGGCGCGCAACTTCTTTCCCGGGCTCGATGACTACAACACCGGGCCAGAGTCCTACCTGCAGCTCGTGGAGCAGGCCAAGGCCGAGCTGCGGATTCCCGTTATCGCCAGCCTCAACGGCATCTCACGTGGCGGCTGGACGCGGTACGCCAAGCTCATCGAGGAAGCCGGCGCCGATGCGCTGGAGCTGAACATCTACTTCGTTGCCGCCGACCCGCGCGTGGGATCGGATGAGGTCGAGTCCCGCTACGTCGACCTGGTTTCTGAGATCGCCGGTTCGATCTCCATCCCGCTCGCGGTCAAGGTCGGCCCGTACTTCTCCTCCATGGCGAACATGGCCATGCGCCTGGCGACGGCGGGGGCCCGCGGGCTGGTCCTCTTCAACCGGTTCCTCTATCCCGACATCTCGCTCGCCCGCATGAAGGTGGTGCCGACGCTGCACTTGAGCTCTTCGGAGGAGGCCCTCATGCCGCTGCGCTGGATCGCAATCCTGAGCAGCCAGGTACCGATCTCATTGGCGGCGAGCAGTGGGATTCACACCGTTCACGACGTCGTCAAGCTCCTGATGGCCGGAGCCGACGTGACGATGATGGCGTCAGCCCTGCTGCGCCGTGGACCCGACCACCTGAAGCAGGTGATCGCCGGTCTGCGGGGCTGGCTCGACGAGCACGAGTACGAGTCGGTCATGCAGATGAAGGGCAGCATGAGCCGCTCCTCGTCGCCCGAGCCGGCCGCCTTCGAGCGAGCCAACTACATGCGCAGCCTGGTGGACTTCACCGTCGCCTCGCCCGATCCGCGGCATTTCTACGCACGGCGTGACCCGATCCCCTGGGACTGACTGCGACCCCTCGAAATAATCCAGTCGCCATCAGGATCTCGACTGCGAGAACGATCATGCCGCAGAGCCAGAAGGCGGCGGCGACGAGATGGATCAGCCGCCAGGTTTCGTCCACCGCTACGCGGTCATCTGGCCATCCAGTCGAGAACCAACAGCCCAACCATCGCCGCTTGTAACGTGACAGAGACAGCCGGGCGCCCGACCATGGTGCGCAGGGGCACCCAGAGGGCAAGGACCAGCCAAGCCAACGACATCGCCACCATTTCCGACACGCCGGCTGCAGCCGCCTGACCGGGATACCGGGGGTAACTGAAAGCGCCGGCCAGCTCGAACAGGACGACTGGCCACATGACGACATTCGCCGCAATGAACAAGGATGCTTTGCTGCCACCGCCAAGCTTGGGTACGCCCCAGCCGACCGCGATGCCGCCGGCGACCAAACTCGCGTGGGCGACCATGTGGACGAGAAGGCTCACTTCGGCCCAGGCGAGCACTGGCGGAAAGTGCCAGACAATGGTGGTTCCAAGGCCAATCCAGGCGGCCAGAGCTCGACCGGGCAGAGTCACTCGGTCGCGCAACTGGTAGCCGATGAAGGCTCCGGCCATCACCATCAGCCAGTGGGCGAAATGGTGGATGACGAGGCTCTGGGCACTCAGACCGGTGACCGTGGGCGAGACCAGAATCAACAGGAGCAGGGGCCCGGAAAGCCACCCGCCTGATCTCGCAGCCTCCGCGCTACGCCTCGCTGGGTACAAGCTCGGGCAGGTTGATGCGCGGCGACGCCAGGAACACCTCGATCAGGTCCTTGCACACCATGACAGCGCCACTCAGCGCGACCACCGCGCATCCGGCTCCTATCCACGCCAGAACCTCAGTCCCCGACAGTGGGTAGAGGTATCGCCTGGGATCGGACATGCTCCCAGAGATGTACCAGCACAGCACCAGACCGTAGCCCCCGATGGTCATCAGGGCGGCCGCCCGGCGCCCGACCCGCTCGTTCATCTGCCGGCCGGTGAGAGACGGCATGAGGTGGTAGGTGGCGCCGATCAAGAAGAACATGACGCCAAGGGCCATGTAGGTGTGGAAGTGGGCGGGCACCCAGAGCGTGTTGTGCAGGAACTGATTGAGGGAGATGGTGGAGTCGATCACCGCTCCAAAGCCGCCGATCGCCCAACCGGCCATGGCCATGAACGTGAAGAGCGGAGCCGCGCTCCAACGGATGCCGGAGCGCCAGACCAGCACCAGGCCGCCATAGATCGTCACGGTTATCGGTGGGATGGCGGCCGCGTAGGAGGCGACGTTGCCCACCCACTGGACCGCTTCAGGCTGCGCGAAGTCCTGGTAGAGGTGATGGAAGAAGGCCAGCATCACGATCGCCAACGTGGCGAGCCAGCCGGCGACAAGCGCTCGGCTCAAGCGCCAGGGCCGCTTCGTGTACGCGGGCAGAACGCTGTAGGCGATGCCGGCGGCGACATAAATCTGGAGGTTGGCCAGCGTGTGGCCGGCGTAGTAGATCATGTTCTTCGCCAGCAGCGCGCTGATCGTCAGGCTGGGGAACACCAGGGTTGCCAACATGAGCACCACGATCAGCGCGCCGATTACGCAGGCGCTCAGGCCGAGGATCGCCACCACCGTACCGGCGATCAGGCTCGGCTCCGTGGCGGTCGGATCTTGGTCGTCGTGAGCGTGGCCCGCGGAGCTGAAGACGTAGAAGCCAAGAACGCGGGGCAAGCTGCCGCAGCGCTTGAGCCCCGCCCGCAGGAAGTCGACACACCAGAAGAGGAAGCCGATCACTGCGAGCGCCAGTCCGACCAGGTAACAAGCTGCCCCGATGGCCGACATGGTCGCTCCTGAGCCAGGGTGCTCCGGCAGCGGGTACAGGAAAGTCCACGCGGACGAGTAGCCGAAAACCACCACGCCGATCGCGATCACGAGCAGCCCGGTCAGGGTCAGGAAATAGACGATCCGGTTGACCGTGACATTGAGCGGCATCACATCGCTCATCAAATGCCACAACAGCGCCGTCCCCGCCATGAGTGGGATGGCAACCATCCCGCTGCCGTGGAGGCTCATGACCTCGTAGAAGACGTCAGCGGTGAATAGGCTGCCCCCGCTCGCCTGAGCGAGCCGCATTGCGCCGCCCGCCAATGCAAGACCGAGCAGGACCAGCCCGCTGGTCCCGAGCCAGATCCGGGTGATCCGCTGGGCGCGGAGCTGCCTCAGCAGCAGCAGCCGCTGTGACATGTACCTACGTGAATGGTCATGACCATGGAGCTGTGCCCCGGACCGCAGTACTCGAGGCAGCGGACCGTGTAAGCACCGGGATCGCTGAACTGCATCACCAGGTGGTTTGTGTAGCCAGGCATGGCCTGCACCTGGCCGACCAAGTGCCCGGAGGGGTCGTAGAGCCCGAAGCCGTGGTTGACGTCCGCGCTGGTCACCGCGAACTCCACCTTCCCGCCGGTCGTCACCGTCCCATCGATCCCCCATGCGTACTGGCTGCCGGTAACGCTCACGTGCATCGCCGCCGGTCCGGAGGCGAGGCGGTAGTGCGCATAGGGGACGTAGGGCAGCGCGGTCAGGAAGGCAGCCGTCAAGATGCCGCCGAGCGCGAAGAACCACACCAGCCGCAGCCGGTAGGCGCGCCCAGCCACCTCGGAGTAGGGCGTCGGGCCACGGCGCGCAACCTGCGAGGCCAGAACGAAGACCGAAGCCAGCGCAAGCGCGCCAATCAAGAAGATTCCTAGGGCCAAATAGGTGATGATCGGCTCAAACCTCCAGGGCGTGGCTGGCGTCGCGGACATTGTGGGCGCTTAACCGCTCTCGTATGCGGTCTTGGCGGCGGTACTCGGCCAGGATGGGGGCCCGAGCCCTCGCGAAGGCGCCGTTTGCGAGGTCGAGATCGCCGTTGACCGCGATGGTGACGCCTCTTTTCCGGGACAGAGGTCTTGAGGCTCATAAGGCGCCCGGGGTAGAGCGGCGGGAGTAGGCTCAGTTGTCAGGGAGCCAGGGCCGGCCGGGAGTCGGACGGCTTGCGGGAACCGGCACAAGGTTCCGAAGGAGAAGCGAACCATGTCGCAGGACCACCCTCTCGATGAGTTGGCCGGATCGCGTCCGGCTGGCCGCATCTCGGTTCCAGTCGTCACCACCAACATCGACTCCGAGCTCGAGGCGCTCCGCCGCTCGGCCTCCTACCAACGCAACGATCACGCGTCGACCACGATCGTGAATCGACCCGGCCTCGGCGTCGTGCTGGTCGCCTTGCCAAAGGGTGGGCACATGGCCGAACACCGGGCCGCACGGCCGATCATGCTGCGGGTGTTGGAGGGCAGGGTCCGCCTCACGCTCCGGGACCGGACGCTCGAGATGTCGCCCGGCGACCTGACCTCGCTCGCCCCGAACCTCGCCCACGAGGTGAGCGGCGTCGAGGACAGCGCCTTCTTGCTCACGATCGGAGGCCGAGTCCGCCAGACCCCCTCCCAGTAGCGATCCTCCGCCTTTTTCACCGCCAAGGAGCGCCCATGCCGCACATCACAGTCGCCGACGCAACCAGCGCCGTCTCGATCCAGCCCGGCGCGATCGTGTCAAAGGTCATCCATCGCGACGGCCAGGTGAACGTCACGGTGTTCGGCCTCGACGCCGGCGAGGAGCTCACGGAGCACCGGGCCTCGAGCGCCGCCATCGTCCAGGTCCTCTCGGGCCGGCTGCGGTTCACCGCCGACGGCGAGGACCTCGATGCCGGACCGGGATTCTGGCTTCACATGGCGCCGGAAACGCCGCACGCACTGGTCGCGGTGGAGCCGACCCTAATGCTCCTGACCCTAGTCCGGCCCTGACGGGAGCGGCGCACCGTTGCTACCGGTGCGGCTCGATTCTCGACCGCCGATACCTCCCGCTCCCACGGTCGTGATCGTCATCCACGTGCCTCGGTTCCGATGAGCACGTTTCCGAGGGTGTCCACGGCGAAACAGAGGGCGATGCTGGGACACGACACGGCGCGCAGGGAGTTGGTGCCATCCACGTTGGTCACTCTCCACGCCGCCGCCCCGCCGGTGGGGTTGCTGGGGACGACCACGTTGCCACGTAAGAAGGTTGCCGAGTCAGCAATAGGCGCGAGGTCGTTTCAGCACTGGACGACCTGGATCGCTTAAACGAGCCACAGCACAGCTGGGTTCTCCGCCTCTGCTATCGCTACGCCGGTCCGAACGAGAAGGCGATGCGCCCGCTACTGGTGTTCCTTGCCAGTTGGCGGGCGCCGCCTCGGCTCCGATTCGATCAGCCGCGCACCACGTGGTGGATCACGCGCCTGAACTCGTTCTCATCCAGGCCACGTGCCGTCACCGTGTTGCTCAGCCAGATTCCGATGGTGTTGTCGTGGATGGTGTTGTCGGTGATTGTCATCGTTGCAAAGGGC
>Ga0208078_1000460_pt1 | contig 10790 bp, 9 predicted proteins | sample NGESurdeep072012_3_FD_184468 | JGI IMG/M metagenome (GOLD analysis project Ga0208078, IMG submission 184468) | Arctic peat soil microbial communities from Barrow, Alaska - NGEE Surface sample 53-2 deep-072012 (SPAdes) | ecosystem: Environmental > Terrestrial > Soil > Wetlands > Peat ... | reverse complement strand
AGGCAGGCGACCAGGCGAAGGAAAGGGCTTTGATCGAAAAGATCGACAACTTCCAGACCCATGTCGTGCCCGTCATCGCCGACATCGACGCTGGTTTTGGTAATCCGGAGGCGACCTATCTGCTCGCCAAGAAGATGATTGAAGCGGGCGCGTGCGCTCTGCAGATCGAAAATCAGGTCTCCGACGAAAAGCAGTGCGGCCATCAGGACGGCAAGGTGACTGTGCCGCACGAGGTGTTCCTGGCGAAGATCCGGGCCTGCCGCCATGCCTTCCTCGAACTGGGCGTCGAAGACGGCATCATCGTGACCCGCACCGACTCGCTCGGTGCTGGTCTCACGCAGCAAATCGCTGTCAGCCACAAGCCCGGCGACCTCGGCGATCAGTACAACGGCTTCCTGGATTGCGAGGAAGTGACAGCCGCCAACGCCAGGAATGGCGATGTCATCATCAACCGGAACGGCAAGATGATGCGTCCGAAGCGGCTGGCGAGCAACCTTTATCAGTTCCGCGCCGGCAGCGGCGAAGATCGTTGCGTGCTCGACTGCATCACCTCGCTGCAGAACGGCGCCGACCTGTTGTGGATCGAGACCGAGAAGCCGCATATCGAGCAGATCGCCAGGATGGTTGACCGCATTCGCGAGGTCATTCCGAACGCGAAGCTTGCCTACAACAATTCGCCCTCGTTCAACTGGACGCTCAACTTCCGTTGGCAGGTCTACGACGCGATGAAGGAAGCCGGCAAGGATGTCAGCAAGTACAATCGGGCCGACCTGATGAAGCCGGAATACGACGATACGCCGCTGGCAAAAGAAGCCGACGAGCGCATCCGCACCTTCCAGGCCGATTCAGCAAAGCGTGCGGGCATCTTCCACCATCTGATCACGTTGCCGACCTATCACACGGCAGCTCTGTCGACTGATAATCTCGCGAGGGAGTATTTCGGCGAGCAGGGCATGCTGGGCTATGTGAAGAATGTTCAGCGCCAGGAGATCCGGCAGGGCATCGCCTGTGCAAAGCATCAGAACATGGCCGGCTCCGATATCGGCGACGATCACAAGGAATATTTCGCCGGTGAAGCCGCTCTGAAGGCGGGCGGCGCCCACAACACGATGAACCAGTTCGGCTAACGGTGGAGACGACCATGACAAAAGGCAGCAATTTCTGGGTGATTGGCGGCGAGTTCGGTTCGATGAACTTCCACAAGCTCGTGGAAGGCTCGGCGCAGGTGCAGGGTCCGTTCAAGACCCGCAAGGAAGCCGAGGACGCCTGGCGCGTGGTCTCGGAAGAAAATCGTCACAAGGCCGGCGTGCGCTTTTCCATCGTGGAAGAGCCAGCTCGCGTCATGGCCTGATCGGCTGGCTATCCAGGAAGACGTCCGAGGACGCCAGCGGCCTCATCCGGATATCCGGGTGGGGCCGTTCGCGTCCTGAATGGACCAAAGGCGTAAGTCTTTGGGGACTAACGACCTTTGCGGAAAATCCGGTTACTGATAGGTTAAGGCGGTTAGCACCATCAGGACAAAGGCGATCCAGCGGATGTCAGACGCGCAAAATACCGGAAGCAATGCCCTCAGCGAAGCGCGCCCGATCCGGTTGCGCGATGCGCTGCGGCAGGCGCGGATCGAGGCTGCCGATCGCACCGGCATCGTGGTCGACCTGCGTGATGCCGAAGTGGCACGGCTCGAGATCCTCAACGATGCGCTCGACCCGCTGTTCGCGCAAATTCCGGATCAGGTCGATCTGTTCGATCGCGGCATCAGCCAGGGCGATACGCCGCGGCTGTGGATCGACGTCGTCGCCCATGTTCTGATGGGACGCGACAAGCGCATCTACCGTTTCGTGCAGGATACCCGCTTCGGCCGCATCGTGATCGCCGAATCCCATGACGTCGCCGCACTCGTCGATGCCGTCACCGATTATGTCGCGCGTCGCATGATCGAGCGCGAGCATGCGCTGGTCGTCGCATCAGCGCCGGAGCCCGTCGGCGTCGAGAAGCCGCGCCGCGGCGGGTTCTGGATCTTCGTGCTCGGTTTCATTGTCGGCGCGGCCGCGCTGTTCGGCCTCGCGCTGTTCACGGCCTTGCGGAATTCCTAGATCAGCCGCGTGCGCGTTAATTCCCCCACGCGCTGCGTATCGTCGATGCCGCGGACGGTCTGCTCGACCCGCCATACCGCGCCGACGCGATCGATCGAGAACAGATTATAGGCCGCGTCGGGATAGCGGCCATGCGCGACCGCGGACGCCGAAGGCACGCCGACCGCCGGGATCGAACCATCCGGCCCCTCGACCCATATCGTCGAATGTACGTGATCATGCCCGTGCAGAACGAGCTCCACGCCGTGTCGTTTCAGAACCGCGAGCAGCAGGCGAGAGTCGGTCAGCCGCTTGATGCGCGAATCCGAGCGCAGCGGGTGATGGATCAGCAGGACACGAAACGCCCGCTCGGCGGATAGCCCCGCCAGCATGCGTTCGAGCGCATCGAGCTGGATTTGCCCAAGCCTCCCCGTCGCCATCAGCGGCGGTGTCGGGACCGCCGAGGACACACTGATCAGCGCCAGCGGGCCGCGTCGGCGCAAAGATGGAAATGCACCGCCGCCGCCTTGCGCGACGTCGCTGTCAAGGTAACTTCCCCAGGCTTCGGCGAAGCGATGCCGGGTGACGCGAACATAGGTGTCGTGATTGCCGGGGATCACCGTGACCCGATCCGCGGCGCCGACGCTCTCCAGCCAGGCCCGTGATGGCGCAAACTCCGCCTCGAGCGCGAGGTTGACGAGATCGCCGGTGATGGCGATGTGATCCGGCGCTTGCGCCTGCATATCCGAAACCAGCGCGTCGAGCACGTCGCGCCGATGGAATTTATAGCGATTGCGCGTCCAGTTGAGATAGCCAAACGCCCGCTTTCCCGCGAGATCGCGAAGCCGCGCCGCGGGCAGCGGCGGAAGATGCGGATCGGACAGATGGGCGAGGGTGAATGCCGCCATCACATGCGTCCGGGCGCACGATCTGCGGGAGTAAGCCGCTGCACGATCATCTCGCGATATCCTGTGAGCTCTCGGGAATGTAATGACAAGCTGGCTGCCGCGATGCAAGGATCAAACGCGATGTCCGGATATCAGAGGTTTCAGTGGCGATGAACCAGCAGGCGTTGCGCAGGAGCTTTGAGCCGGTGCTGCGGCGGATTTTTCATCTCTACTGGCGTTTGGCCCGCGGCATGACGCTCGGCGTCCGCGCCGTGGTGCTCGATGGCGATAACCGGGTGTTTCTGGTCAAGCACAGCTATGTCGCGGGCTGGCACTTGCCGGGCGGCGGCGTCGAGATCGGCGAAACCTTCCGCGACGCGCTGCGGCGGGAGCTGGCGGAGGAGGGGTGCATTGAAATACTGGGCGAGCCGGCGCTGCATGGGATTTTCTTCAATAGCCACGTGTCCCCTCGGGACCACGTCGCGGTCTATCTGATCCGGCAATTCCGGCAGGATCGCCTGCCCGGGCCGAACCGCGAGATCGTCGCCTGCGGCTTCTTCGAGGCGGGCGCGCTGCCGGCGGAGACCACCAAGGGCACCCGGCTGCGGATATCGGAAGCGCTCGAAGGCAAGGCGCCGATTGCGACCTGGCGTTAGGCATCGAAAGCTTGTGCCCGCATTCAAAACCGGAAAAGATTGTCGCCGTGGTCGAGCCACGGGCGATGGGAAGAACATGGGATATTGGAAGGTCTTTTGCGGTTTTGGGCTTTTCGTCGTTCTTGCCAGCAACGTCTGGTCGATTTCCCGGTGGAACGAAAGCCGGGGCGTTTACGACGATATCTGCTATCTGCGGCAGGCCCATCTTTTCCAGAAATTCGGACTTGACGGTCTCGACACCGATATCTCCCGGGATGACGATCACTACCTCACCGAAAAATTGAAGGCGATCAATTATCCGACCTGGAGTGATCCAAAAACGGCGCCCTGCCACACCTTGATGCCGGCAACCGGGAAGCTGGTGATGCAATACCCGCCGGGCACGGGCTTTGTGCTGGCGTTGTTTCCTCAGGGCTTTCAAGTGATCCCGCTTCATGTTCTGACTTCGGTCGTGGCGTTTGGCTTTGCGTTGGCCGCAATTGCCTATGCGTCGAGCCTGCTTTCCCTGGTTCTTGTCGTTATCTTCGGGGACGCCGCGATTTACCTGATGATCAATCCGACCAAGGCTAGCTATTCGATGGCGCCGACCATGATGGTCTGCGCGCTCGCGGGGTTCCTGACCGCGAAGCTGTTTGTCAGTGCGGCACCGCGGCACCGGCTTGCTCTGACCCTGCTGATCGGCCTGCTGTTGGGTCTTTCGGTCAATTTCCGGCTCCCCAATCTGCTTCTCGCGTCCGGATATTTCCTGTCCTTCCTGGGTTCGTTCCTGCTCGCTCGAAACAGGGAAACGCTGCTGCAGGGGCTGTCATTCGGAGCGGCGTTCGCGGCGGGCATCGTTCCGACGCTGCTCGCCAACGCGATCAATGCGGGAAGCCCGTTTTCGACCACCTATGGTAGCGGCGATGCGGCGCCGCCGGAGTTGAATCTTGGCGTGCTTCGGGCCTATTTGTCGGATATGCAGTTCGCCTTGCTTGTCATTGCCGGCGTTTGGACCGCGCTGATTTGGTGGTTGGCCCGTCGGGCCGGCAACAGGCAGGTCGCGCTCGTCGTCGCCGGGAATCTTGTGGTGAACCCGATTTTCTTCATGACCCATCCGCTCTTCGCTCCCTATTATTTGATGCCCACAGCCATGCTCTCGCTTTGGACCTTGCTGTTCGCGACGCTGATTCCGCGTCGGGAAGCCATCGGAGATAGCCTTGCCTTCCGGCAACCGGTAAAAGCCTGAGGCGCCGCCATGACCGACTTGATTCGGCAAATAGTTCGACGATGACGACACCAACGATGCGGATTGCTGTTCTGGTACCGTGCTTCAATGAGGAAGCCGCGGTTGCAACCGTCGTCGCCGATTTTCGTAAAGCGCTGCCGACGGCCGAAATCTTCGTCTACGACAACAATTCGTCGGATCGCACCATGGCGGTGGCGCGCGAGGCCGGCGCCGAGGTGCGCAGCGAGCGCCGCCAGGGCAAGGGCCATGTGGTCCGGCGCATGTTCGCCGACGTCGACGCCGATATCTACGTGTTGGTCGACGGCGACGCCACCTATGACGCCGCCAGCGCGCCGCGCATGATTGATACGCTGCTGTCGGATCATCTCGACATGGTGGTGGGCTTTCGCATCGACCAGGTTCAGGCCGCCTATCGACCCGGTCACCGCACCGGCAACTGGATGCTGACCAGCTTTCTGTCTTCGGTTTTCGGTCAGGCCTTCCGGGATATTCTTTCCGGCTATCGCGTATTCTCGCGGCGCTTCGTCAAGTCGTTCCCGGTGCTGTCGGACGGTTTCGAGATCGAAACCGAGCTGACCGTGCACGCGCTCGAGCTGGCGCTGCCGGTCGCCGAGGTTGAGACGCCTTATTACGCGCGGCCGGAGGGGTCGTTCAGCAAGCTCAACACCTGGCGCGACGGTTTCCGGATTCTCGGCACCATCCTGAAACTCTACCGGTCGGAAAAGCCGCTGCGCTTTTTCACGGCGATCGGAATTTTTCTGACGCTGGTTTCGATCGGCCTCGCGATACCCATCGTTGTTACCTATCTCGAGCAGGGCATCGTTCCGCGGCTGCCGACCGCGGTTCTGTCGATGGGCCTGATGATCCTGGCGGTACTGTCGGTGTCATCGGGGTTGGTGCTCGATACGGTGACGCGGGGACGCCGCGAGATGAAGCTTCTGGCCTATTTGTCCCAAGCCCGCGTCAACAGGAACTGACGCGGTTCGAAATTTGGCGGGGCGGACGATGGACCGCGCCCCTGCCAGATGCTATCCCGCGCTTCATGAGCGACCTCTCTCTCACCATATTGGCCGAGACCGCCAACGATGCGCAGGCGATCGAACGGTTGCACGAGCGCACGTTCGGGCCCGGCCGCTTCGTGCTGAGCGCATACCGGCTTCGCGAGCATGTGGATCACCTGCTCGATCTGTCGTTCACGGCCCGGATCGGCACGCTGCTGGTAGGCTCGGTGCGCCAATTGCCGATTCTCATCGGCGATACCAGGGCCTTGCTGCTGGGACCGCTCACGGTCGAGCCGCCGTTCCGCGGCCGCGGCGTCGGCCGCGCGCTATTGGATCGCGCGCTGAAGGACGCGAAGGTGAAGGGGCATCGCCTGGTGCTGCTGGTCGGCGACGAGTCCTATTACAGCCGCGTCGGCTTCAGGCCTGTCCCCAAGGGACGGGCGACCATGCCGGGACCGGTCGACTACAGCCGTCTGCTGGTGGCGGAGCTCGTCGACGGCGCGTTCACCGATGTGTCCGGCGCTGTCTGCCCGGACTGGAGCGTGTCGCGATAATTTCGATCGTATACGGCGTCATTCACAGTTTTTGCGAAATGCCGACAAAGAAGCCGCGCCGCGGTCCGAACTGCGGCGCAAATACGCCGATGCCCGAGCCATCCCTGATCTCGTAGATCCTGTCGAACAGGTTTACGACGTCGAACCGCAGCGTCGTCGGCTTGGTCCATCCCGGCAACAGATATTCGCGGGAGATCCCGACATTGACTTGGGTGTAGGACGGCAGGTGATCGGTATTGGCAAAGCCGGAGCGAAGCCCGCTGCCGTAGATCATCGAGGCGCTGAAGCGCGTGCCGTTCCACAGGTAGGAGGCGCCGGCGGATGCGGTCAGCTGCTGGGCATGGTCGGTGTAGATATAGTGGCTGGCGATGTAGGCGAGTTCATCGGCCCCGAACAGAAACTGGTTCGACACGATGTTGGTTCCGAGCTGCGTCGCCCAGGCGACGTTGCCATAGATCTTGAAATTGCCGTTGGCATAGGACGACTTGAATTCAAGACCCATATTCTTGCCGCGCTCATAGTTGAAGCCGGTCAGCACATAGGCCGCGCCGAACTGGCCATCGTCGAGCAGATCGCGGGCCTCCTTGTAGTAGCCGTCGATGCCGACTTCGAGGCCCGGGATCGCGTATATTTTCTGCACCACACCGACATCGAACACGTTCGAGCGTTCCGGCAGCACCGGACTATTCGCCGACACCTCGGGCTGCTGTGAGGTGCCCTGCACCAGCGCGAGATTGGCCGGCGCCGCCAGCACCTGCGGCGGCGGCGTGAAGTTTCGTGCATAGCCGGCGTGGAAGGTAGTGCCGTCGTATGGTTTCCAAGTCAGGCTGGCGCGCGGACTGAGCTGGTTGGCGTTTACATACTGAACCATCTGGTCGAACCGCAAACCTGCGTTCAGGGTCAGTTTGTCAGTGATCTTCCATTCGTCCTGCAGATAAGTACCGAGCAGCCAGCCGGTTTTGGCGCTTGAATCCAGCACGGTGAATGGCGCGTCCACCGGGGTGCCGGTCACGGGGTCGAGCGGTAACACGGTGGACGTATTGTTGACCAGGGTGCGCTCCGCGCTCGCGGAAAAGCCGAACCGAAAGGTGTGGGCGAAGCCGATGCGCCAGGCGGTGTCTTCCTGAATGCCCTGGACATTGCTGCGGCGATAAACATCCGAAGCCACGCCGTTGAACACCAGATCTCCGATCGTATCGGGCAAGGAGTGCAATTGGCTGTAACGGTTGAAATAGGAGAGCTGGTAATCGATGCCGTCGGCCGATTTCTGGTATGCGAGTACGTTGAACTGATTGAACTCGTTCTGTCGTTCGTCGAGCAGCGCAGAATTAAAGTTTGATACTCCAAAAGCCGTAAAGGCCGGCGGCTGTCCCGGGCGGTTGGGGATCTGATACGCATTGTTCGATACACCGCTGATGAAGGTCAGGCGACTGGCGGGATCGAGCACCGTCGAAAGATAGGCAAATCCCTTTTCCTGCGATGTGCGGTCGTGGATCGCTTCATTCGAAGGGGTCGGATTCTCTATTCCCAGATTATTCTGCAAGTAGCGCCCGGACACGAAATATTGGGTTTGTCCAACCGTGCCGCCGTATTCGAAACTCGGTGTGATGGTTCCGTGGCTGCCGCCATAAAGGCTGACGCTGCCGCTGTCGTTGAAGGCATCCGCCCTGGTCTGGATGTCCAGTACGCCCGCGGTGCGCAGGCCGTACTGCGCCGGCAGCGCGCCGGTAATCAGGGCAACGCTGCCGACGATGCCGGTGTCGAGGATTTGTCCGAAGCCGCCGACGCCGTCGGGCAGCATGATGCCGTTGATGCGATATTGAAGATTGGCGTGTTCGTTGCGCACGTGCAGTTCGCCGCTCGCGGCCGAGTCCTGCGATACGCCCGGAGCCTGCAGCAGCACCTTGTCGAGCGTGGTATTGGCGCCTTGCGGCAGCGCTTCGATCGCCTGGTGATTGATCTGATATGAGCTGGTGCCGATCGGCGCGACGATGTTGCGGCGGGCCTCGTCGAATTTCTCATTCTGGCCCGCGACCACTTGCGCCTCGGTCTGCGGCGGCGCGGCGGGCACCTCGCGGCGTTGCCCGGTTGTCACCCGCGTCTGCGGACGCCGCGGCGGCTGCGCGCGCCGCGGTGCCACGACCTCGATCTCCGGCAATGCCGTAACGGCGTTCGTCGCGGGCGCTGGCGTCTGCGACAGCGCCTTGCCGCCGAGGCAGAGCAAAAGCGAGGCCGCGCCGCAGGCCGCCAACAGCGGTTTTGCATATACTGACATTGTCCCGATCCCGATAAGCCCGCCGCCAAATTCGTCGTCGTCACGAATTCGGACAGCGTTTGCCGTCGATGTGCGACGGCGCGATTTCGATTGATCCCGCGGGAATCGCCCGCTCGGCGTGGCGATTGCGCGGGGGCGATCAATCGACCGATGTCAGGAGGCGGGGGGAGCGCGAGGCTGGAACGCGACGCGGGCGGAGTTCAGATGGACGAACTCGGCATCGGTGGTCTGATGCAGGAATTCGATCGCCTGCGGCAGTAACAACAGCGGCGGCGTCGCAAACATGATCGTGTTCGCCAGCGCGATAACGGCGCAGATCGCGCAAGGGTCGCTCGGCTGCTGACCGGAATCGTGACTGGACGCGGGCTGCCGCTGAGTGCTGACCGCGGCTTGCGCGGGCTGGTGATTGGCGCAGGAAGCGTCGGACTGAACCGGGCAGGACTTGATCGCAGGCGCGGCCTGCGCCGTCGTCCCGTGGAAATGCCCGAACGAAATCGCAAGCTGCGTGGCCAGCGCCAAAAGCGCCAGCCGCGAGCCATGCTTGATGTTCGATCGAAACCACTTCATGCCGGTATGCGCCTTGCGCCGCGAGCCAAGGTCGTCTGTCCGCTTCGACGCTACATTATAACTTCGCAAGGACCGGGGGAGGGTGTCAACCGTAGTCGATCCGCGCAGAGTGAGAATCCGCAAGGCCTGTGCGATTCAAGCAACGCGGCGTGCATTGCGCTCAGCGCCCCTCGCGCAGCCAGGTGGCGGCGAAGGCGCCGAGCAGCAGCAGCAAACCGATCAGGCCGGCGAATATGGGGAGCACGCCGACGCCCCTGACGACGCTGGCATCGCGCATCCTCACGCCCATCCAGCCGTCGCCGCGAAACACGCTGGATGCGCGCACCGGCACGATGCGCGGAAGCTCGATGCCGGAGCCATCGACGACGCGCCGTGCATCACCGCCGGTGGCTTGCGCCAGCGGCTTGAGCATTTCGGTGGTGGAAGTAACTTCCGAAAATTCCTTCGGGTTGGTCGGGCCGACATTGATCAGCGCTTTCAAAGTGCCATCGGTTGCCTGCCACAGGCCGAGTTCGTTCGCGGGAAAAGTGGATCGCCATGTTCCCGGCCCGCTTTCGCTCAGCGTCAATTCGCGCCTTGCTCCGCTCGGTGAAGTCACCGTCACTGGCGCGACGCTGTCGGCCATGGTCTGGCGCAGCACCGCCAGATCGTGGCCCTGGACCTGCAGCCGCAGCGCTTCCTCGTCGAGGTCGGGCTGCTTCATCAGCCAGTGCGACATCCGCCGCAGCAGGTCGAGATGTGGCCCGCCGCCCTCATAGCCGCGCGCCCACAGCCAGATGTGATCCGACAACAGCAATGCGACGCGGCCCTCGCCAAAGCGTGCCAGCAGCAGCAGCGGTTTTCCGTCGGCGCCGGTCATGACCGGAGGAATGGTGGCGTTGCGCGTCTCGACGGTGCGGAAGAAACGGGCCCAGTGCGGTGGCTCGGAGGCTGAGCCTTCCAGCCCGCGCGTCACCGGATGGCGTTTGCCGGCTTCGCTCAAGTGCGCGTAATACGGCTTCTCGGTGACGCCGACCGGTTCTGCCGGCAGCACCGAATCCAGTGGCGTGCGCCAGATGCTCGTGGTCGAAGCGTAATCGGGACCTGCCGATACCAGCACTGCGCCGCCGGCGCGCACGTAGCGCGCGATATTGTCGAAATACGCGATCGGCAGTACGCCCTGGCGGGCGTAACGGTCGAAGATGATCAGCTGGAATTCGTTGATATGCTGCTGAAACAGTTCGCGGGTCGGAAACGCGATCAGCGACAATTCGTTGATCGGCGTCCCGTCCTGCTTTTCGGGCGGGCGCAAGATCGTGAAATGCACGAGATCGACGCTGGGATCGGATTTCAGCAGGTTGCGCCAGGTGCGTTCTCCGGAATGCGGCTCGCCCGAGACCAGCAGCACCCGCAATTTGTCGCGCACCCCGTCGATCGCAACCACCGCGCGGTTGTTGACCGGCGTCAGTTCATTGTCGAGCGGAGACGCCTCGATCTCGACGATGTTCGGCCCGGAATGTTTGATATCGATGTCGACGTTGACGATCTGACCGCTCAGGACGGTGCGTTCGTTG